>Ga0068855_100002770_pt1 | contig 21581 bp, 21 predicted proteins | sample KBSCornC52_FD_66592 | JGI IMG/M metagenome (GOLD analysis project Ga0068855, IMG submission 66592) | Corn rhizosphere microbial communities from Kellogg Biological Station, Michigan, USA - KBS Corn C5-2 | ecosystem: Host-associated > Plants > Roots > Rhizosphere > Soil ...
AGTAGGGGCCACCTTAGCCGTTACCTACTCAATAAGTTCTTGCAGGGCGGTATAAAGTCGCATGAGGTGTTGGGGTGAAAACGTCACGCATTAATTTTGTACCAATATTTTATCAATTCTATACTTTCTCATTATCTGAGTGATAAGAAATGAGGTACATAAGGCTATCCATAACCAATAATGGTACTCAAATGCCCAATAAATGAATACGGGAACTATGAGAATCCATTCAATCAAAAGTATTGACAAGGCATCAAGTTTAAAACCTGTAAATAGAATCGTATCCAATAGAACGATTGCTGTAAAAACCCCGCATAGAAACATTAAGCCATAAGTGAATAACAAAAAAGGTGCAGCAAGCAATGTAGAAAACAATACACCTTGCCAACTCAAGTGATTAGTATTTGAAATAGCCAATACTATCATCACGATCTCCATACAGATATAGAAACCCAATAAATTAAGCCAATTGGTGCGGATAATCAGTAATATTTTTTTAAGCACGATTGCTTTTTTTGTAATTCTAAATTAGCTGATTTATTTCAATCATTAAAGTAAATTATAGTATCTATATCCAATCATATTTCCCCAAAAACCATTAATTTCACCTTTAAAATTTAACACCGCGTTAACACCTGTTATAACGAATGCCCGGCAAAGTTTTGATCGTGATACCTTGTTACAATGAAGAGGCTTCGCTGCCTTTGTTATTACCGGAATTACTGTCGACCACTTTGCCAAACGGCTATCAACTGGAGGCCTTGATCGTGAATGATTGCTCAAAGGATAATACTTCCGCGGTCGCCAAAAAACATAAAGCAACGGTAGTCGACCTGCCCATAAATTTGGGTATCGGAGGGGCGGTGCAGACAGGTATTTTATATGCCCGTGATAATAATTTCGACATAGCGATTCAACTTGACGGTGATGGCCAACACCCACCGAAGGAACTCCCGAAGCTGATCAGCCATCATCTTGAAACAGGCGCCAATGTGGTTATCGGGTCGAGGTTTTTGGAAAAAGAAGGCTTTCAGTCGTCATTTGCGAGGAGGGTCGGCATTAAATATTTTCATTGGGTGAACCGTTTGCTAACCGGCCTGCAGATCTATGATAGCACCTCCGGTTTTCGCTTGTTCGACCGTAAGGCGATTGAGCTGGCGGCGGTTAACTACCCTGATGAATACCCCGAACCGGAATCATTGGTTGTATTCTCAAAAGCCGGTTTAAAGATCGCCGAAGTGGCCGTTGTAATGGCTCCGCGCCAGGGCGGGCAATCGTCCATTCGCAGCTTCGGCTCGTTATACTATTGCTTCAAAGTAAGTCTCGCCATGTTATTTTCATTCATTCGTAAAACCTGATCATCATGCTAAGGATTCAGATCATCACCATCATTGTGAACATTTTGTTCATCCTGTACATTGCAAGGCTTATCGTCAAAGGCAAGCTGCGCGAGGAATACGCCATCGTTTGGATCATATGTACCGTATTCCTGGTGGTTTTCTCCTTCTGGACAGATGGCCTTGAGCTTTTGCGGAGGCTAACCGGGGTTGTGGTGGCGGCCAACCTGGTATTCACCGGGTTTATTTTCGCCATATTGGTTTACCTGCTGCATTTAAGTGTGGTGGCTTCGAAGTTGTATAATGACAACAAAAAACTGGGGCAGGAGATCGCTTTGCTGAAAGAAGAATTTAAGAAGCATTTGGATAAAAAAGAATAAAAAAGACTCTCTTTACCGCTTGCGGTAGAGAGGGTGGTCGAGCGAAGCAATGACCGGGTGAGTCTACGAAGCGAGCGGCATCAGCGTAAATGCATCGGCGGCAGACTCACCCCGACATCGCTAAGTCGCTCGTCGACCCTCTCTTCGCTGCGCGAAAAGAAGGTAAAAAAGAGAGTACAATTAAAAATAACATGGACCATTCATCCTGCCCTGTTTGCGGCAGTCCGCTTAAGTTAAAATATCAATTGCGATTCAATGTCTATGAATGCGCTAATTGCGGTTTGCAGCATTCGGACGCGCAATTCGAACACTCCTTTCAATCTGACCTGGAATCGACGGCGAGAGATATCGGGTTAAAGCAGTTACGACTCAAAAACTTTGCCACTATTATTCATCAGCTGCAAAAACTGAAGCCGGGCAAACTAACAGGGCTCGAAATAGGCAGCGGCAACGGCTGGTGGCTGGAAACCTGCCGGGCCAATAATATCGATTGTACCGGGATAGAGCCGGAACACATCTATGAAAATTATCACAAAGAAAATAAGCTGAATCTAGTTTACGGCTTTTACCCTGATGTTAGCCCCAAACGGGATGGGGGATATGACTTTATCATTTTTAATGATGTATTTGAACACATCCCCGACATCAACAGCCTGGTTGAAAGCCTGAAGCAGGACCTGGCCGATGACGGCGTCCTGATCATCAATATCCCGATGAGTACCGGTTTCTTTTACCGCATGGCAAAGCTGCTCCATGCATTCGGGCTGAACAATTCATTGACACGGATGTGGCAGTTTAATTTCCATAGCCCGCACATGAATTACTTTAACGAGCAGAATATGAAGCTGCTTTTGAGTAAGCATGACTTTGAATGCATTAACGTGTTCAAGCTGGATTCCCTGGATTTCTCCAGCGTGCGGGAAAGAATACTCGCCGACAAGGGCGTGAATAAACTGAAGGGAACGGCCATGGCCTCGGCTTTAACCCTCATGAAACCGGTGATCACCAATTCGGACCCGGATATAAAGGCCTTTTTCTTTAAGAAGAAATAAATAAACAAAACCGTCATGGAGGAACGAAGCCATCTCTACACATGCAAATCAATAAGCGAGATGTTGTTGTGGAGCAGGGTATATCAAACTATAGCCAACTTTTCTATTAAACAAGTGTGAGGTTCGTTGACTGGCAAAGTTCGGAGATCGCTTCGTTCCTCGCCAAGACGTTCGCTTAATTGCCCCCGCGCCTGTTTTTCCTGGCAATTGCCAGCGCAAGGTTATTCTTCAGCAAGGTATTATTAGGGTTGATCTGTAAGCCCTTGTAACCCACCTTAATGGCATTGTCCCATTGCCCTAATCCATTATAAGCCGCACACATGTTATTGTAGGCGAGATCATAATAAGGTTTGAGTTCTAAAGCGCTTTCACTGGCAGCTATGCATAAATAATAGAGCTTGAAATTATAGTAGGTCTTACCCTGGTTGATGTAATCCTCAGCGGTAGGTGCTTTTACCGCAATTTTAGGATCAACCGTGTGATTTTCAGCGAGTGACAGGTTGTTTTTAGCCAATGCAAAGTCGGGTTTAAAACGAAGCGCTGTTTTCAACGCTTTTACAGCCTCATCGAATTGCTGCAGGGCGATATGAGCGCTGCCAATGTTATTATAAGCTTCGGCATAATTTGGCCTTAAAGCGATGGCATGGTTGGCTGCATCTATGCATTTGTCATACCTGCCGTCAAGATAATAGTCGAGGCTCAGCTGCAAATATTTTTCAGGAGTTGGTGATTGTTTTATGCGTTCAGCGTCCAGGTCGGTTTTGTTTTTTTTATTGACGGCCTCATACAGGAAACCCCTCGCATCCGGGTCACCCGGTAAAAGCTTCAGCGTATCGGCAGCCAGCAGTTTCAGGTTATCCCACTCGGCTAAGGCCTCAAATGTTTTCATCAGGTATTTACGCGTGCCCTCATCGGAATTGGACAAGCTAAGTGCCTTTTCGAGTACCCATTCAGCCTCGCGGTATCGTTTGGTATTGTACAAAAATTCGCCGTATAATTCATAAAGCACCGGGTAATTCGGGCCAAGCAGGATACCATTGATAAAATATTTATCGGCGTCATCATAATTCCCCAGTTTCTGTTTCAGCACACCGATGTTCGCGTAAATATAGGAGTAGTTTGGCGCCAGCTCCAGCGCCCTGTCAAAGTATAATTGTGCTTCTTTATAATTGCCTTCAGTTTCTAATATGTTGCCGAAATTCATCATGCCGCGCCCGTTTTTTGGGCTTTTCAATGTTACATTCTCCCACAGGGTGTGTTCGCTGTGCCATACAATATTGCGTTTCCAGGTACCATAGCCACATGCGATAAACAGGATCAAAACCGGCGCCCACAATAGTTTTTCGCTGGAGATGGTTCCCCGATCTATTAACCTGAAAACCAGCAAGCCAATGGCCCAGCTTACGCTTAACGCGAGTCCCACGAAGGGGAAAAACATGCGGTGATCATTCAGCACTTCACCCAGCGGGATAATGCTTGACGTAGGCGCCAGCGCTAAGAAGAACCATAGTATCCCGAAACTGATGGGCCTTAGCTTCGCTTTCGCTGAAGTGTAAAAAGCGATACTGATCATCACCAGGATAAACAGGCAACCGGCGAAGAAACGGACGTTCCAAATACTATCGAGCGTACCCCAGTCGCTGTCGGCGCTTAATCCGGTCGGCCAGAAAAATTGGGTAAAATAATGAAGTATTACAAACGGTTGTGTGATGAGGTAATGTAAAGGCGATGTGCCTCCGGGTACCCATGTTTTTGGCGTGAACCTATCTACCAGCATATACAACCCTCCGCAGATGATGAATGCTGGAATTGATCTTTTCACTGCGTTCCACAGCAGTTTCAAATTCGTTTTCCTGAAAATACCGCCGAGGCTTACGCCCTCTTCAAACAGCAGTAGGTAAAAGAAAAATATCGGAGCGAACATGACAGCAGGAGGTTTTGCAAGGATACCGATAACAACAGGCAGCAAGTACAGGAATGTCCTTCGGCAGAACTTCGAACCGGTGTAAAGGGCGAAACCCGCAACAACGGCCAGCGTTGATTGTACATCGGCGCGGGCTATGATGTAGTTAACCGTTTCGGCCTCAACAGGGTGCAGCAGGTACCAGGCTGTAGCGAACAGAGCCACATAGATCACATTTTTACTGGCCGATGCCAGGCCATACATTTTGTTGAAGAAGTAAATCATCAGCAAACCCTGCAGCAGGAAGAGAATAAATGTGGAAAGATGAAAGAAAAAAGGGTAATCGTAGCCATTGTTAAGCCAGTAATCGATAGCAAGTGAAGCAGTGGTAACCGGTCTGTACGATTGGTTTTGAGGCAGCACGCTGCTTGTTGTGCCATCCTTAAAAAACAATGGGATGTTTTTGATATTCCGGATATTGGGATTGTTGACGATGGAATGGCTGTCGTCAAAATGAAAGCCGTTATAAAAGTGGTTGGAATAAACCGCGGTTACCGCGATCAACATCAGGCCAATATAGAATAGCAGGGTATTTCTTTTCACAATAGCGTTTACGTAAATGACAGGGCAAAAATTACTAACTTTTACCGGAAATTTGGCATAAGCCTTTCTTTATATTTGACCCATAACTGTTTGACAGATGAGACTGATCACAAAACCGGCACCGGATGAGTATCCGGCATACGCAGAAATGTACATCAAACTGTTACCTGATGACGGGCAGATACTGGATCATCTTGCAAGGAATTTTCAATCCGCTAAAGACCTGGTGCTATCGTTGCCGGCGGAAAAACTGCTTTACCGCTATGCCGAAAATAAATGGACGATAAAAGAAATACTGGTGCATATTATTGATGACGAGCGGATATACGCTTATCGCGCGATGTGTTTTGCGCGCGGAGAAAAGACGCACCTTCCGGGTTTTGAACAGAACGAGTACGCGATAAATTCGGGAGCCAACGGGAGGGATATTAATAGCATATTGGAGGAGTATGAAGCCGTGCGCAGATCGACCATCGCGTTATTTAATGGCCTCCCTGAAAACTCATTAACTAATACAGGAGTTGCCGACGACAAGAAGGATAGCGTAAGGGCGTTGTTGTACCATTTGGCCGGGCATGAATTACATCATATCAACCTGATAAAAGAACGTTACTTGTGATTTGACTAACATATAGCAAGAATTATGGACGCCCAAATACTTTCCAGAGAAGCCAAGATCGACCTTTTTGCGCGGTTGGTGGAAACTAATCCTTCCGCCCGGCTTAAGGGGGACACGATGCCTTATTGCTCGATAAACGGCCATATGTATTGTTATCTTTCCAAGGAGGGCGAATTGGCTTTGCGCTTGCCTCCAGATAAACGGACGCAATTTATTGAGCAGTACAACACCACACTAATGACCGCTTACGGTATCGTACAAAAAGAATATGTGGTAGTTCCAGATTTCCTGCTGACGGACACCGAAGCATTAAAGCCATGGTTCAATACCAGCTTTCTGCACGTAGGGTTGTTAAAATCCAAGCCAACTACCAAGAACAAGAATTAAATCCCGTAAATACATTTGTACCATGAAAAAGATCATCGTTCTAACTACATTCATTTCATTGATCGCTTATGCTGTATCGGCACAAACCCGGATAGCTGCCAAAGACGCTGCGAAGCACCTGAAAGAAACGGTAACTATTGCCGATAAAGTTTACAGCACTAAACTTATTGGGAACACCAATATGGTCTTGCTCGACCTGGGCGGCGAACATCCCAATCAGTTTCTTACGGTAGTGATCAAAGGCGAGGACCGCGCCAGGTTCAATGGCAAACCTGAGGAATACTATAAGGGCCGGGACGTGACCGTGACCGGGAAGCTTATTGATTATAAGGGCAAGCCTGAGATCGTTGTCAGCTCGCCTGATAACTTAAAGTTAACACTCAATGACAATATCGTTAAGCCTAAGGTGAAAACAGGGAATTGACCGAACTGAATATTGACCAGTTGCTATGCCCGAAGCCCGAGTTTACAGCAAAACCAGGATAGCGCCCACGCCCAGCGGGTTTTTGCACCTGGGTAATGCGCTTTCTTTTGCGATTACAGCCGCGATCGCCGAAAAAGCCGACGCCAAAATACTGCTCCGGATAGATGACCTCGACCGTGAAAGGGTGCGGAAGGAATATGTGCAGGATATTTTCGATACACTGAATTTTTTAGAAATACCCTGGCATGAAGGGCCGCGAAATTTCCGGGAATACGAGAACGAATATTCGCAGATACATCGGTTGGATTTATATAACGATGCGCTGGAAGAACTCAGAAAGAGCGGGCAGCTATTTGCGTGCACTTGTTCAAGAACCCAAATAAGGGATACCAGTCCTGATGAAATTTACCCCGGAACCTGCCGCGATAAGGCAATCCCTTTAGAAACTAAAGGGGTAAGCTGGCGGTTGCGCACTGAGAGTGCCGAAGAAATAGAGATCAATACCCTGGATCAGGGGATCATCAAAACAAGGCTTCCAATGGCGATGCAAGATTTTGTTGTGCGGAAGAAGGATGGTTACCCGTCCTATCAGTTGGCCTCGGTGATCGATGACGTGCATTTCGGCGTCGACCTGGTTGTGCGGGGCCAAGACTTGTTTGATTCTACCTTAGCACAGTCCTACCTCGCGTCTACGCTTCAGGCCGAGGCCTTTCGAAAGGCAACTTTTCATCATCATTCTCTGCTCAAAGCACCTTCAGGCGGCAAATTGTCCAAATCGGCAGGTGATACTTCTATCCGTTATTTACGTGAGCAGGGTAAAAAGCCATCGGATGTTTATACCGAACTTGGCGCGATGCTGGGGCAAAAAGAACACGTCAAAAATTGGCAGCAATTGGGGGAGGTGGTATCTATATAATAGCAAAGGCCGCCAATCGGCGGCCTTTGTGGGAGTTACTGGGTTCGAACCAGTGACCCTCTGCTTGTAAGGCAGATGCTCTGAACCAGCTGAGCTAAACTCCCTTTGTTTTGGGACTGCAAATATAGGAGGCTTGGGCTATTCGCCAAAAAATAATTTACATTTTTTTATTCCGAGGCAATTTCTTCAGTCCAGCAACTCAAAAATGCCCGCAGCGCCTTGCCCTGTACCCACGCACATGGTCACCATGCCGTACTTTTTTTTGCGCAACCTCAATTCGTCGAATAACTGTATTGACAATTTCGTACCGGTAGCACCCATGGGATGCCCTAAGGCGATAGCACCGCCGTTAACATTCACGATCTCTGGATTTAAATTTAACCCGTTGATAACAGCCACAGCCTGCGATGCAAAGGCTTCGTTTAGTTCTATTAGTTGGATATCATCCTGCTTCATGCCGGCTCTTTTCAGTACTGAAGGGATAGCTTCCAGTGGCCCTATACCCATAATGCGCGGCGGCACGCCGGCAACGGCATAATTGACCAACCTGGCTATCGGACGGAGGTTATTTGCCTTCAAAAACCGTTCGCTCACCACCATCACAAAGGCCGCTCCATCGCTCATTTGCGACGAATTACCTGCCGTGACGGTGCCCGCAGGGTCGAACACCGGTTTCAAATTGGCCAACGCCTCAAATGAGGTGTCCGCACGCGGCCCCTCATCGGTATCCATGGTCAATTCAAGCTTTGCCTCATGCCCGTTTTCGTCTGTGTACGTTTCTGATACTTTCACCGGCGCTATCTGCCCATTGAATTTCCCGGCCGCTAATGCCGCGAGTGCTTTTCGATGCGAATGGTAAGCAAATTCGTCCTGCTCACCGCGGCTGATGTTAAACTCCCTCGCAACCGCCTCGGCGGTGAGGCCCATGCCCCAGTAATAGTCGGGGTGTGCCAGGGCTACCCTGGGGTTGGGTAGGTTGTGATATCCGCCTATCGGAACAAAGGTCATGCTTTCAACACCACCGGCGATGATGCAGTCGGCAATGCCGCTGTGGATCTTAGCCGACGCGATGGCTATAGTTTCCAGTCCCGACGAGCAATACCGGTTCACGGTCATGCCCGGCACCTTATCGGTATCCAGCGCCATCAGCGAGATCAATCGCCCTACGTTCAGCCCCTGTTCCGCCTCAGGTGTGGCATTACCTACGATCACATCTTCAATTTGCTCTTTGTCGACATTTGGCACCGAAGCTACCAGGTGCTTGATCACTTCGGCGGCAAGCGTATCCGGCCGTGTGAACCGGAAACCTCCGCGTTTTGCTTTTCCCACCGCACTGCGGCTACCGGCGACGATATATGCGTTCATTAAATATGCCTTAAATCAGATTTGTTAATATCCAAAAATAGCCGGAAATTTTGCTTTTATTTATTTCTTTTTTATATCCGATCCGCTCAACCAAAAACCTTTATGCAAACAATCGGCTCAAATACCAAAAAGGATGTAAGCAGCACCTACCGGAATTACGTTTTGGCGATGCTGACGCTGGTTTATGTCTTTAATTTTATCGACAGGCAGGTACTGGTTATCCTGCAGGAGTCGATAAAAAAAGAGCTGCATTTGTCCGATACCCAACTCGGTCTGCTCTCCGGGTTCACGTTTGCTTTATTTTATGTTACGCTGGGCATCCCTATTGCCCGTCTGGCAGACAAAACGAACCGTAGAAATACCGTCGCCATATCCCTCGGCATATGGAGCATCATGACAGCCTGCTCGGGTTTGGCAAAAAATTTCATTCAATTGTTGTTCGCGCGTACCGGCGTAGGGGTTGGCGAAGCAGGCGGAAGCCCGCCGGCCCATGCCATGATCTCCGATTATTTTCCGCCACAAAAAAGGTCTACGGCGCTTTCTATCTATTCAGCGGGCATTTATTTCGGGGTGCTGATCGGGTTTTTAATGGGCGGCTACCTGAACCAGCATCTCGGTTGGCGGACCGCTTTTTTTATTGTGGGAATACCCGGCGCCGTCTTTTCATTGTTTTTTTACCTGACAGTGAAAGAACCCCGGAAGGGCGCGACTGATGTAAATGCAATTGCACACGATGCGCCTTCACTGGGCGAGGTGTTAGCGCGTTTGTACTCAACCAAAACTTTCGTATTCCTGGCTGTGGCGTCGGCGCTTAACGTCTTTTGTATTTACGGCCTGATTAATTGGGCGCCCTCTTTCCTGCAAAGGTTACATGGATTGAAAAGTTCGGAGGTAGGTGTATTACTTGGACTTATTTACGGAATTGGCGGCGCAACCGGGTCCTTCATGGGCGGGGTGCTGACGGATCATTTTGGAAAGACGGATAAAAGCTGGTATCTCAAAGTTCCGGCTTATGCCGTCCTGTTTGGGATTCCCTGTGCGGCCGGCGCCATATTTTTGCAGAATACATTTTGTGCAGTGACCTGTTTAGGGTTGTGCGCTTCGCTCCAAAGTGTATACCTGGGACCTTCGCTGGCTGTGGCGCATAGTCTTGTTCCGGCTTCCATGCGCGCGCTTACCTCCGCAGTTTTTTTCCTTGTGATCAATTTTATTGGTTTGGGTCTTGGACCAACGGTGGTTGGCATGATTAGCGATCTGCTTAAACCAACAATGGGTGTTGAATCCCTGCGCTGGGCTATGTCTATCATCATTGTGATAAGCGCTGTTTCGGCTAGTCTCTTTTTTGCTACTGCCAAAAAGTTCCCGGCTGATCTGAAGGCGAATCCCTGATCGAACTTACCTTGCTGCCCCGCCGTCAATCGTCAAACAAATACCGCTGACGAACGACGCTTCATCTGAAGCCAGGTAGAGGTAACCATTAGCAATATCTTCGGGCACTCCCCATTTGCCAAGCGGGATCTGGGACAGGCTTTGTGTGCGAACTTCTTCGGGCATCAGGTCGGTCATAGCCGTGGTAATAAAGCCGGGGGCAATGCAGTTCGCGGTAATACCGAAGCGTCCGAGTTCCATCGCCCATACCTTAGTCATGCCAATAATGGCCGATTTGGTTGCCACATAATTAGTTTGTCCAAAATTCCCCCGGATGGCGACATTGGAAGAAGCCGAAACGATGCGCCCATAGTTTTGCTCTTTCATGATCGGAGCCACCGCCTGTGTGCAATTGAAAACACCGGTCAGGTTTACACCGATAACGTCATCCCATTCCTGTTTTGACATTTTAAGCAAGGTCCTGTCCTTAGTGATACCGGCATTATTGATCAGGATATCGATACGACCGAAATGCGCATGTGCCTCGGCTACCGCTTTTTGTACTTCAACCTCATTAGTGACCGACACTTTTTTGAAGATCGCATCACACCCCTCCTTTTTTAGCTGTTCAACAACGTCATTGCCCTTATCGGATAAATCCCACAAAATAATTTTTGCGCCTTCTTTGGCGAATCGTTCTGCAGTAGCAAGGCCTATTCCATTGGCTCCGCCGGTGATCAGGGCAACTTTGTCTTTTAGTCTCATTGTTCGAGTTTTAAACGTGGGATTTCAGGAAAGATAGGCAGTTTATCAGATTTTTTCAAACCATTGTTTGGTTCAACCAAATTTATATTTTTGATAATCCAACCCAATGACCATGAACCGTTATGCGATTACTCTCCTTGCGCTGTTTGCATTCATTGTTTTTACAAACATCGCGTACGCACAATCAAAAGTACTGACTGAAGCTGCACCGGCAGCAGGCGGATTTTCTGCCGTACGCCTGGCACGCCTGGATTCCGGTATGAACGCCTGGGTAAAGCAAAAGTGGGTGAACGGTTCAGCCGTTCTCATAGCTCGTCATGGTAAGATCGTTTTTTATAAAGCTCATGGGTACAACGATCCCGATAACAAGACACCGCTCGATAAAACCGGCATCTTTCGTATTGCTTCGCAGACAAAGGCCCTCACGGTGGTGTCGGTAATGATGCTGTGGGAAGAAGGCAAATTTTCATTGGACGATCCGGTTTCCAAATTCATCCCGTCGTTCGCCAATGAAAAAGTGCTGGCTTCGTTCAATCCTAAAGATACCACCTATACTACCGTTCCGGCCAAACGGGCCATTACCATTCGCGACCTGCTCACGCATACATCAGGATTAGGTTATCCCGCGATAGGTACCCCGGCAGAAAATGCCATTTATGCAAAAAGTTATATGACGGGCGGCGTTGGCACTAAGGGCCAGAAACTTTCCGACGCGATGAGCCGCCTGGGAACCCTGCCGCTCTTTTTTCAACCCGGCGAAGGGTGGAAATACGGATTGAACATGGATGTTTTAGGCTACCTGATCGAAAAGTGGTCGGGCATGTCACTGGAGGACTTTTTTGAAAAACGTATCTGCCGGCCGCTGGGAATGAAAGACACCTGGTTTAACCTGCCGCCCGAAAAAGGTAAGCGACTGGTTAATTTCTTCGTGGGGGACTCTACGGGAACGATAAAAAAGACCGGATCAGTTTTTAATGGGGCACTCGATATGAATTACCCGCTCCAAAAGACCGATTATTTCTCGGGGGGCGGCGGCCTGGTATCCACACTTTATGACTATGCTGTTTTCCTCCAGATGTTATTGAATGGGGGCGAGTATAATGGCGTACGCCTGCTGGCCCGCAATACCGTACGTATGATGACTATGAACCAGATCGGCGAGTTGCACCCTAACCTCGGCGATCATTTTTGGGTGAATAAATTCGGGTTCGGGTTTTTTATTATCTCTGATGAAGGCAGCAAGTTTACGCCAAGCCAGGCAGGTACTTATTCCTGGGGCGGTGTGTTTTCAACCTCGTATTGGGTCGACCCGAAAGAGGACATGATCGTGTTGGCGTATGAGCAAATGTGGGGACCTTATGTGGCCAATACCGCCGCGGCATTTAAGCCTTTGGTATACCAGGCGATCAATGATTGATAGCAGGCAGATAAATCATTTATGATGATCTTTCTCGTATTTTTCTCTGAGCGCCGATTTTAGAAATTTGCCTACCGAAGTTTTGGGTATGGCATCGATGATGGCGTATCCTTCCGGTATCCAGAATTTGGCGAATTTGCCCGTCAGGAATACTTTTAGCTCGTCGGCCGAAACGGTTTTTCCCGGCTTTGGCACTACGTAAACAAATGGCCTTTCCATCCATTTCTTGTCCTGAACGGCGATCACTGCGGCTTCAAGCACAGCGGGGTGACCCATTAAGGCATTCTCAAGCGCTATGGAACTGATCCATTCGCCGCCCGATTTGATCACGTCCTTGCTCCGGTCCTTTATTTCTATGCACCCGTCTTCACTGATGGCGGCAATGTCGCCCGTTCTGAGCCAGCCATCGGCTGTAAATTTTCCGCCTGAATCCGCGTCGCGGTAATATGATCCGGCAACACAGGGCCCGCGAACTTCCAGCTCGCCCATCGTTATCCCATCCCATGGGATGATGCCGTGCTCATTCCTGCCGCGAACCTCCAACAACGGTATGGGGTAACCTTGTTTTGTGGCATGATCCAGTCGTTCTTCTTTTGACGCTTCGTCCATTTTGCTGGTCATTACGGCGGTAGTTCCCAGCGGCGAAAGCTCGGTCATGCCCCAGGTATTAAGCACATGAATGCCGTAGCGCTCGTCAAAGGCTTCAACCAAAAAACGCGGCGCGCATGATCCGCCTATCGCGATGGTGCGTAAGTTAAGCTGGTATTTATCAGGGGTAGCATCAAGCTTATCCAGTATACTCATCACTACGGTCGGTACGCCCCCGGTGATAGTGACCTTTTCGGCGTCAAAAAGTTCCAAAAGACTTTCGGCATCCAGGTACGGTCCCGGAAACACTTGCTTTGCCCCCGCCATAGCGCAATTGTAGGGGAAGCCCCAGGCGCTGGCATGAAACATCGGAACCACGGGGAGTACCACATCGCGCTCGGTGACACCGACTCCAACTCCCGTCATCATGAATGACACCGCATGAAGCATGATGGAACGGTGTGAGTACAATATGCCTTTCGGTTTGCCTGTTGTGCCTGAAGTATAACACATAAACGCGGCGGAATTTTCGTCGCCTTCAAAGGGTTCGAATAACGAGTCGTCGCCAGCAGCTAAAACGTCTTCATAATTTAAATACCCGTCAGGCAGAGGCTCCCCGGTTTGCGGGATGACAATAACCGTGGAGAGATTGGTACCCGGTTTGAATTTTTCAAACAGCGGCAACAGTATTTGATCGACAATGATGATCTTGTCTTCTGCATGGTTTATAATGTAACTTAGTTCATCCGGGCTAAAGCGAAGATTAAGAGGGTGCGCTACTGCGCCTATACATGGCACGGCAAAGTAAACCTCCAGGTGCTGGTAATGGTTCCAGCAAAGGGTGGCTACCCGGTCTCCGTTGCGAATCCCAAGCTGCTGCAGGGCCACAGCCAGCTTTTTCGCACGCCGGAACATGTCCTCGTAAGCATAGCGGTGGATGCTTTTATCAGGAAGCCGGCTGACGATCTCTTTTTTTCCATACAAGCTTTCCGCCCTCCGCAAAATGGTAGGCAAAGTAAGCTGGTAATCCATCATTAAACCTCTCATGGTATCGGATGACTTATGCTAAAAGTTGAGAAATTTATATGCCGAAAGATAATCAAAATATGTTTGGCATAACAGGCCTTGATCCCTGGGGTTCAGGCGCTGCCTCTTTCTGCATCAAATATTGCTTCGCCAACAAGCCTTTGCAGAACTTCTTTGGTTATCGGTTTAAAAATAAACGATTGAACAAACTCAAATTTCTTAACCCATTGAATATCGCGCGGATTAATAGATGATGATAATACGTATAGTTTTAAAGGTTTGGACAAATGAGGGTATACCTGCTGCATCTTTTCGAGAAACACCCAGCCATCAAATTGCGGCATATACAGGTCTAGTAGAATAATGTCGGGAAGAACTGGTTTGTTTAAGCGGTTTTGTGTGAGAAATTCGAGCACCTCTTCGCCATCTGCGGTGCAGTTGACTTCAAAATCAAGCTGGTATTTGTTTAGTATTCTTTTTAGTATAAAATGATCGAGGGGGCTATCATCAACGAACAGGATTTTTTTCATAAAGTATCGGCATAGCCAAAAGTATAAACATTGGCAAAGATTGTTTACCGTGTTTTAACGGTATTTGCTACGTAGTAATACGGGTTTGCGCTACAGTAATATTGTAAATAAATCGATACAAACAACCTTTTCTGCGATATGCATGCAATATTTGAAAACATATTTGGTTGTAGATACTTAAATAAAATAACTGATCATTGATACCCCGGATTAGTAATTATAGCGCCTTTGGAAAACAAATAAACCTACCCTATGATATTGCTTTTTTGCGGGCTATCCGGAGCCGGAAAGTCAACGTTAGCCGAAAGGGTTCGGCACAAGCTGGCGTCAGAAGACATCTTCATCGAAATTATTGATGCCGATGAATACCGGCAACGTTTATTTAAAGATCTCGGTTTTTCAATGGAAGACCGTTTTGAGAACATCCGGCGACTAGGCTTTATAGCTAATAAGTTTTCGTCTCACAATATCATTACCATTGTTTGTGCGATCAACCCTTACGACTCTATCCGAAAAGAGCTGGTGAGAACTTACAAAAACGTAAAAATAGTGCATATCGATTGTGCCCTGGATGTGCTTATCAGGCGCGATACTAAAGGCTTGTATCACAAAGCTTTGCTGCCAGAAGGGCACCCGGACAAACTGGTAAATTTGACTGGGATTAACGATCCTTTTGAAAAGCCGGAGTTGCCCGATCTTTATATCAATACCGATACCGTGGGTATAAAGGAGTGTGTAAATGAGATCAGGTCGTTCATCGTCCGTAACATTGTTAAAGAGAAATATATGTACAATACCTATGCGCATGTTTCCTGATGGTTATTAACTAACCGCAGGCAAACAGCGTTTTTATACTATACCTGATATCCTAATTCTTCAATGCGGTCAAAGGTTTTAATTGTAACGGGTATGCACCGTTCGGGGACCTCCTTAATTACCAACTGGCTATTTCATTGCGGGTTGCAGGTGGGGGAGCGCCTGCTCGGCGCCGGCGAGGGGAATAAGGAAGGCCATTACGAAGATGTAGAATTTTTGCGGATTCATGAAGAAATATTGGCGGCAAATGGTTATACTCCGACAGGGCTGATCCATCACAAATCCATACACATTTCCGAATACCAGCTTGAAAAGCTCAAGGCTATCCTTAAAGTGAAAGCGCATCGCTTTGATCAATGGGGATGGAAAGAACCCCGTACCTGCTTGTTTCTCGATGTATATCGCAAGCTTATCCCCCGGGCGAAGCATTTGGTGATCGTGCGCGAGTATGTGGCCGTGGTTCATTCACTTTTAAAACGGGATTTTGACGCGCTTGATAGCAGATATCGGCACAGAAGTCTCTTTACACGGCTAACATGGAAACTGTTCAGGAAAAATGGTAAACGGAAAAGATACTACCGAAAAAACGCGACCGAGTATTTGCAGGTATGGATGGATTACAACGAGCATATATTAGATATGCTGGACAAAATGCCGCAGGATGACTACCTGGTTATCAATTACTCGCTTTTAGAAACCCGCGACACTGATGTCTTTTCGTTTTTAACTGGCAAGTGGGACTTTAAACTTGAATATTTTCCTTTTGGCAAGGTTTATAAAAAGGACCTGATAAGCGCTGAAAACGACATCGATCGTTTAATCAAAGATCCGGCGCTTATTCGCAAAGCACGGGAGCTTGGGGACCGCTTTAAAGGTTACATGCGTATAATTTAAGCTACCATCTCTATCCGGTAAGTCCGCCCATTCAGGTCAAATTCATCGCCGGCCTTTTTCCCGTTTAGTTTTATCGCTATTGGCGATGCCGGTGAAACGGCGTAGAAAGTCTGCTGACCTATACTCAGGCTGCCGGCGCTGATCGCGATATAAAATTGGCCATTACTGGTATATACAATGCTGCCGATATCAGCGGTTAAATGACTGGTATTATATGTGATAGTACTTAACGCTACCATCAATTTATTCGCCTCATTTAGTTGAACCTGTGCCTGGTCCGCCACCTGTTGCATCATTTCCCTACCGGTCTCGTACTTGTCGCCCGCACTGCTTTTGGTTTCCTCGTCCGACGAGTCCTGGGCGTCGTCAATAGCCTGCCGGGCCTCACCTATGCGCTTTTGCACATATTCGATGCACATTTTATATAATTGCTCTTTGAGATTGCTCATCCCTAAAAATCGCTGTTATTAAATTAAAAATGAAAGGTTATAATGCGGCTTCCTGGTCCGCACGCGGGTCATCCGGAACAATATCCATCTCGGGACAATCGATATACCCGGCATACCATTGAATGGCTTCTACTATGTCTAAAGCATCATCAGAAGCTATGCCGATAGTTTCAAATGCAAAAATTTTGCCACCTGCACTGCCGTAAAGTTGTATCTCGTTGCCGTCGGGATAAAAAGGCTCGTCAGCCAGGCAGAAAACTCTTAGTCTAAGTTCAGTATCCCTTGCATGGATCACGTCCCTGCACGGATTGTTCGGGTCGGTAGCTAACAAAAACACATTATGCTTCATGGCAGAGTAACAACTGGTAGCGGCTGATAGTTTCAGCAGAAGTCAAATGTAGTACTTATACGGTAAAATAAGGAAGATGGATAATTATTATAGTGTTAGGAGATAGCCATAAATACTTGCCGACAGGGTAAAGAAATGGCGTTTTTATATCAAAAAACGTCATTTATGAACAGGTCGTCGTGAGATTAGCTTTATATTATTAATATTATAAAACGGTATTTAATGTGCTATGATTAATACGAATCGCCTGCATGATGAGAATGAGGGTCGACACGTTTTAGTACAACATTTGTAACCGGTTTAACAATTAAAGGTATCTTTTCGACCCTTGTTTCACTGGTATCCAGGCCAAAGGCTTTTGCTTCTGTTTGGGCAATCCTCTTTATGGCGAAATAGCTGTTCAGGATGAAGCTTTCTTTCACACTGAATTCATTGTTATAAGAAAGGAACTTCTCGATGATCACAAACTGGAAGTCCGCCGTCTGGTTAAATTTCCTGAGGGATTCATAACGGCTCAGGATATCCACTTCATTGCGGCTCACCATATCCTCGACCACCTTCCTGAACAATACATTGATGCGCGGCTGAATCCTGAAACCTAACCGAAATTCAACCCGGATGATCTTACCCGGCTCCAACTCTTCCACGCTATATTCCATCGTATAAGGGTCGTCCATACGCTCAATGTGCAGGAACCAGTAGGTATCGGCCCTTTTTGGTTTCCTGCTTAAGATGGAATAGAGTATTTTTTGTTCGATCTGCTTGCTGTTGTTGGCTTTGGTAAGATAAATAAGGTGGGTAGCATATTTCGATACGCCTTCATCCGCACTTAACGCGTGGAGTTGCGGTATCTGGTCCTTCAGATCGACAAAGTGCAGAAAGCGGTTGGTGATCTTGCGCGCCTTGAACCAAACATACATAGTACCTATCAGGCCAAACTCAAACACGAGGAAGAATAGCCTTTTGACAATTTTAACAGAGTTGGCTACGAAGAACGAGGTCTCGACTGTGACGAATATGCAAAGTATGATGATCACTATCCAAAGCGGCCAATGCCTTTTATAGCGCATATAATACGACATCAGCAGCGTTGTCATCAGCATGGCGATAGTAATGGAGAAGCCATAGGCCGCGGTCATCGCCGTAGAGGTTTCAAAGTATAATACCACAGCGATACAGCCGAAACATAATACCCAGTTAATCGCCGGGATATAGATTTGGCCGCGAATGTTGGACGGGTATTTCACGGTGATCTTCGGCCACAGATTCATACTGATGGCCTCGCTAATGAGGGTGAATGAACCGCTGATCAGTGCCTGGCTGGCGATGATCGTAGCAAATGTGGCGATGATCACACTCGGTATCAAAAATACGTGCGGCACGATGGAATAAAACGGGTTTACAGTGGCGAAATTGATGTTGGCTCCCTGGTTTAATACCCATGCTCCCTGCCCAAGATAACTGAGCAGTAAGGTGATCTTAACAAATATCCAGGTGACCTGTATATTTTTGCGCCCGCAGTGCCCCAGGTCGGAGTAGAGCGCCTCTGCACCCGTAGTGCACAAAAATACGGCGCCCAGCAGCCAGAAACCTTCAGGGTGGGATATCAGCATATGTATGCCATAATATGGATTGAGGGCCTTGAATACAGTAGGATAATGTACGATCTGCAGCCCGCCTATAATGCCGATCATTAAAAACCATACCAGCATGACCGGGCCGAAAGCGCCGCCGACCACTTTGGTGCCGAATTGCTGAAACAGGAACAGTAATACAATAATGCCGATCACGATGCCGATGATCAACTTGCTGCCCGGCACCATGATGTTGGCAAGTTTTGGCACCTGGCCCAAGCCTTCAATAGCCGATGCAACCGAAATGGGCGGGGTGATAATACCATCGGCCAGCAAGGTCCCGGCACCTATAATAGCAGGTATGGCCAGCCATTTGCCGTAACGGCGCACCAGGGCATAAAGCGAAAAGATACCGCCTTCACCGTGGTTATCCGCTTGCAGCGTTATGAAGATGTATTTAAACGTGGTTTGCAGGGTTAGCGTCCAAAAAATGCAGGAAAGGCAGCCGAAAACGAAAGGCTCGGTGGCATCTTTGCCTTCGGTCATAAGCGTTTGAAAAACATATAGAGGAGAGGTGCCTATATCCCCGAATATGATTCCGAGGGTGATCAGCATACCGGCGGCTGATAATTTCTTAAGATGAGTACTCATGTGGGGGTATCAAAATCGCGCAAATGTATATACAGTATTAGTAATTAGCAACTTATTTGAGCACTGTTAGCTACTAGCCTAAAGAGAATATTCGATCAACCGCGAAAAAATTTGCCGATAGCATAAAAGTAAGATGGTAACGGTCGCCAAAAATGTTATTTATTAAAATTAAAGCTTTAAGATTAAAATTTTGTTAAACATTTATTTTTTCAAATAATCTGTTTTTATAAAAAAGCGCATGCAATTTCTTGCATACGCTTTGAATCTTTAGTTCATAATCAATATTATTGATTTGCGTCAGGTTTTGGCGGCTCGGGCTTTGGCTTAGGCTGCGGTTTTTGTTGCCGTTGCGCCTGTTGCTGGCGTTGTTGCGCCTGTTGAGCAGCCTTTTGCTGTTGTTGCGCTTGTTGGGCGGCCCTTTGCTGCTGAGCCTGCTGCTGTTGCGCTTGTTGGGCGGCCCTTTGCTGCTGAGCCTGCTGTTGTTGCGCTTGTTGGGCAGCCTTTTGCTGCTGAGCCTGTTGTTGTTGCGCTTGTTGGGCGGCCCTTTGCTGCTGAGCCTGCTGCTGTTGCGCTTGTTGGGCAGCCTTTTGTTGCTGAGCCTGTTGTTGTTGCGCTTGTTGGGCAGCCCTTTGCTGCTGAGCCTGCTGTTGTTGCGCCTGTTGAGCAGCCTTTTGCTGCTGAGCCTGTTGTTGTTGCGCTTGTTGGGCAGCCCTTTGCTGCTGAGCCTGCTGTTGTTGCGCTTGTTGGGCAGCCTTCTGTTGTTGAGCCGGTTGTACGGCTGGTTGCTGAGCAGGCTGGTTACCATGCTGACGTTGGTGCGATGGTTGAGCCGCCTGTTGTTGTTGAGCCGGTTGTACGGCTGGTTGCTGAGCAGGCTGGTTACCATGCTGACGTTGGTGCGACGGTTGAGCCGCCTGTTGTTGTTGAGCCGGTTGTACGGCTGGTTGCTGAGCCGGTTGGTTACCATGCTGACGTTGGTGCGACGGTTGAGCCGCCTTCTGTTGTTGAGCCGGTTGTACGGCTGGTTGCTGGGCAGGCTGGTTGCCGTGCTTACGTTGTTGCGCCGGCTGAGCCGCCTGCTGCTGGGCCGGTTGTTGTTGCGCCGGTTGTGGGCGGGGGTTCACCGGTTGGTTTATACGAACAACTTTGTTGTCAGGTGTTTTGCTTCGCGCCACCACTGCAAGCTTGGCTGCATTAGTATGGTTGATCGTGGCGTTTGCATGGTTTGCTATGCGCTCGTTCGGGTGCTGGTTCCTGTATGCGGCTGCATCCACAACTCTGGTCGGGCGCGCATCGGGAACTGATTTTACAGCGGGACGATAAATATTTACCGTGTTATTGGTAATGTTGACCGCACCAGGCCTCGGCGCATTATTAATGTTGTACACGGTTACATTATTATTATGCGTAACCCGTCTGATATCCTGTACACGCGGCCCGGCGACGTATGTCACATTATTGTTGACATAGGTATTATTAATAATAGTGGTATTATGTATGATGGTAACCGAGCGTGAAGGTGGTACATAATAATTATTAATATCCGGCCTGTTGATATAAGCCTCGGGTGCGCATACCCAATAATTATCCGGTACATGATAGCTCCTGCCAAACGATATGGTAATACTTATACCAGGCTGCAGGGGAGCCCATCCATAATAGCCGCGCCCTTGACGCCAGCTAACCCATGCCGGTGCCCAACGATGACCTGGTACCCATTCCCATCCGTAGTAGTCATCATAGCGCCAGCGGCCATAGTGGAATGTGGCCCAACCCCATGGATAATCGGATACCCAGGTATTGCCGTACTCAGTTAAAACCCAATGGCCCCGGGTCGCATACGGCCTGAAGTCCTCGTCAACATCCGGCACCCATACATTTCCATATTGATCATCGCTTACCCAAGTGCCATAGGGCTGTAAGCTATCATAAAATTCCTGGTCGGTGACATAGCCGCCATCCTGCGCTATGCCCTGCTTGGGAGTAATGGTTGCCAGGGCAATAGCCATTAAGCCAACACTCCATATTTTATTTAAGATTCTCATTGCTTCAGTATATTATATAATGCGTCATTTAAAAATTTTGACTTAGTTTTAACTAAAGTGTTTAAGACGAAAATTGTTTTCATTGTTAACTTATTGGTGTGCTGGCATTTAAAATTATTCTGC
>Ga0068855_100002771_pt1 | contig 21564 bp, 20 predicted proteins | sample KBSCornC52_FD_66592 | JGI IMG/M metagenome (GOLD analysis project Ga0068855, IMG submission 66592) | Corn rhizosphere microbial communities from Kellogg Biological Station, Michigan, USA - KBS Corn C5-2 | ecosystem: Host-associated > Plants > Roots > Rhizosphere > Soil ...
ATCGTTGCCCCCCGGCTCCGGCGGGAAAGGATCGCCGCCGCCGGGGTCGCCACCGCCCGGATCGCCGCCCGGGAAGCCCGGGTCCGGACCGACGTCGCCGCCTCCGCCGCCGTTGTCATCCGCAAGGACGTCAGAGTGCTCGAAGGGGTTGGACGGGTCCATGCCCAGCACGCCTGACGGGCGCGGGGGATCGTCGGCCAGCATCAGGCGCAGCCCGGCCGGCTGGCCACCGGCGATGGACAGGGCGCGATAGACGGCCCAGTCGGCCTGGAAGCGGGGATCGGCAGCCAGCGTGGCTGCGATGCGTTGCGCGAACCTGCGGCGCGCGGTGGAGAGCAGGGTGGTCGCGGTCATGGGCGGCTCCCGGGAAGCGGTTGGAGGGAGACACGCCCGCGATTGGCGCGGGCGTGTCGCGTTGCGGTCAGCGCGGGTACGCGCGCGGCGGCTCGATGACCGGGCCCGGGCCGGGCATGGGGCGCGGGAACGGATACGGCATCGGGTATCGCGGCGGATAGGGCGCGCGCGGCGGCCAGCCGAACCACGGCCACGGGTCATAAGGCGGGTCGTAGGGCGGGAAGTCGCGCGGCGGCCAGCCGAGCCAGGGCGGGTTGATCAGGATGTCGGGCGTGTCCAGCAGCGCGCCGGGGCCGACGATGCCCGTGTTGGTGGCCGGGGCGTCGGCACCGGTCGACGTGCTGCTGTTGCCGCCGGCGGGGTCGTCCATGCCCAGGACGTCGGTGCCGGGGGCGGGCCGGGGCCGCGCCGGGCGGGGCAGCTGGATGGACAGGCTGAAGACCTCCCGCGGCGTGCGGCCGGCGGCGGCGTCCTCGGCGTCGTACAGGCCCATCAGGATCTGGAAATCCTGGCGGAACGACGGGTCGGCGACGATGCGGGCGGCAATGCGTTGGGAGATGGCGTCGCGGGCGACGGCCAGCGATGAGGACGAGAATCCGGTCTTGCGACCGAGAGATGCGATCGTGGCGGTCATGATGGCTCCTGTTCGAAAATATGCGGGGGACTCAGGGATTCACTTCGGCCTTTCCATGGACGTTGACGCTGCTGTGTTCACTCGCGTGGACCTCGACGTGAATGGTGGGCCACCAGCTGCCGTTGGTGCTGCCGGAGATGTCGGCCTTGCCCGTGACGTCCACCGACCCCGGATCGACCTCGACTCCGCCGGTGACGACCACGCTGCCTCCCGATCTCGGCGAGCCTGCATCGGCGGGAGAGCCGGACGATCCCGCGTCGGAGATGCCGGCATCTCCGGAACCGCTGCTGGACGTGCCGGCATCGCCCGACCCGTCGCTGCCGGCGTCGCCACCGCCATCGGTGACGTACTCCTCGCGCCACCACGGATTGCGGAAGCCGCCGGTGGTCGTCTCCATGCCGAAGACGGTGCTGCCCTCGGCGGCCGGGCCACCCGGACCGACTGCGAGCGTCAGGATGGTCTGCTGGACGTTCAGCCTGTCCGACACGTCGAGGCCCGCGCGGCACAGTGCCACGAGTGCCAGCCAGTCGCCCGCGATCACCGGATCGTTCATCACGTATTGAGCGATGCGCGCGCCCAGGATCGCCTTGGCCATCGTCGTCGAATCGGGCGCGGGCTGGCTGCCGCGCTTCGGTGCGGGTGCCTTGGCCGGCGCCGCGACGGGCGCGGCCACGGGCTTCAGGGCAGGTTGCGGATACACGTATGCCGTTTTGGCCATGAGAATCTCCATGATTTGAGAATGGACGGGCGTCCCGCGTCGGCGTGACGCCGGACCGCAAGAGCGGGTCTGCCTGGCACGTGTCCGGTCAATCGCCCTCATTGACCCGGACGGATCGCGCCGGCCGAACCGGACATCGCGTCGGCGGAATTTCCCCCGTTGGCCAGCAGCCGGCGCAGGCTCCACAGGCCCTGGTCGCCGCAATACCCGATCACGTATTCGTAAGGCAGCGCCCCATAGCCGTCCTGTCCCCACCCGGTGCCGTACGAGTTGCGGATCAGGAACTGCCGGCTGTCGTCGTCATAGCCCGCGGCCACCACGCAGTGCTGGCCGATCACGCGGCTGTCGGGCCGGGGCATCGGCACGTAGCCGGTGTCGGTGTCGAACGGGAAGTTGTCGTAGGCGGTGAAGCCGATCGTGAACGGGAAGCCGTCGGCCAGCGACTGGCGCAGCTGCTGCAGGTTGCAGGCCAGCCTCAGGTAGGCGACGTTCGGGTAGCCGGCCGCGTCCGCGTAGCAGGCCGGGGTGGGCTGCAGCCGGATGTGATCGGGCGTGTAGGCCCATTCGGATTCGGCGCACAGGCCCTGGCGGTTGATCGCCTTGAGGGTGCTGCGGATCGTCGAGCCGCCGTCGCTGCCGGCGAGGCCGTCGGCCGCGCGGGCGTTCCAGTAGGCGAAGGCGCGCGATCCCGTCGGCAGCGCGTCGTCCAGGCGCTGGCCGAGGAAGTCGAGCATGGCGACGATGGACTGCGCGACGCAGCTGGGCGAGTGCTGCTGGTCGTACGCGGCGCCGAAGCCGCCGCTGAGGTCGACGCTGGCGGGCAGCGGGCCGGCGGGCGGCTGGTCCGACAGGCCGTACAGCAGGTCGCGGTGGTCGGGCGCGTCCGGGATCCAGCCCATCGGGCGAATGCGGTTCATGGCGATGCTCCTGAGGACGAGCCGGCGCGCGCCAGGCGGGATGCCCGCGGCGTCGCTCCTTCGTCAGGACGGGAAACCGCCGCGCGACCGGACACGCCGGCGCGAAGGTCGCTCAGGCGCCCAGCATCTGCCCGAGCAGCAGGCGGGCCTTGTGCCAGTCGCGCCGCACGCTGCGCTCGTTCAGGTCGAGTGCGTCCGCGATCTCGATCTCCGAGTAGCCGCCGAAGTAGCGCATCTCCACGACCTTGGCCAGGCGCGGCTCGGCCTGCGCGAGCGCGTCGAGCGCCTCGTGGACGGCGAGCAACTGCGCCTCGCCGTTGCCCAGGCTCTCGCCGAGCTCGGTGTCCAGCGTGACTTCGCGCAGGTCGCCGCCGCGGCGCTGCGCCTGGCGCTCGCGCACGGTGTCGATGATCACCGAGCGCATCACGCGCGAGGCATAGGCGAAGAACGCGCGCCGGTCGTCGCTGCGCAGCGGGCTGCTGCGCACCAGTCGCAGGTACGACTCGTGGACCAGTGCCGTGGTGTCGAGGACGGTGTTGCGCCCGCCGTCACGCAGGCGCGCTCGCGCGAGCTTGCGCAGCTCGTCGTACGCACCGCTGAACAAGGCTTCCTGCGCGCCGGGCTCGCCGGCGTTCGCTCGCTCGATCAATTCGTCGATGTCCTGCGCCATGCGCCATCTCCCGCCAACCCGGCGGAATCCTAGGCGGCTTTGCCGGACGGCCGCGGGCGATGTCCGGTTCAAACGAGGGATTGCGTCTGTATGGTCGAGCACAAAAGCTCATGGGTTGCGCCCGACCCGGCCCGCACGTGAGCAGGCATGGGTGCCCTCCACCCCCGAAAGGATCGCGATGGCTTCGATTGCCTGGCCTGGAGTCCCGGATGACGCTGACGGTCGCTGACATCGCCGAGCTGAGCCGGCTGCTCGATCTCGGCCTGGCGCTGGCGCCCGGCGAGCGCGAGGCCTGGTTGCGCGAGCTTGCCATTGCGCAGCCCAGGCTTGTCGTCCACCTCAGGCACATGTTCGACGACGACACGGCGCGGGCCGGCGGACTGCTGTCCGAGTTTCCGCGCCTGGGCGGCACCGTCGACGTCGATCCTTCCGACCCTTCGCCGGGCGACCTGGTGGGCGCCTACCGGCTGGTCGAGGAGATCGGCCGCGGCGGAATGGGCAGCGTGTGGCGGGCCGACCGCGTGGACGGCATCTTCGAACGCGAGGTGGCGCTGAAGCTGCCGCGGTTGGCCAAGGGGCCGCGCCTGGCCGAGCGGATGGCGCGCGAGCGCCAGATCGGTGCATTGCTGGAGCATCCGAACATCGCACGCCTCTACGACGCCGGCGTCGATGCGGTGGGTCGTCCCTACCTGGTCATGGAACGCATCCGCGGGGTCGACGTGGTGACCCACGCCGCCCGCCGTGCGCTGGACACGACCGCGCGCCTGCGCCTGGTGCTGCAGGCCTGCGAAGCGCTGGCGCATGCGCATCGCCGGCTGGTCGTGCATCGGGACATCAAGCCGTCGAACCTGCTGGTGGACGAGCGGGGCGAGCTCAAGCTGCTTGACTTCGGGATCGCCCGGCTGCTCGACGCCCAGGCGGAAGCGGACGGCGGCGCGACCGTCCCGGACAGCAGCCTGCAGACGCATACGCCGCGCTATGCGGCCCCCGAGCAGCGTGGCGGCGCGCCGATCTCCACCGCCATGGACATCTACTCGCTCGGCGTGGTGACGCACGAGCTGCTCACCGGTGGCCGGCCGGGCACGGCCGATCCCGTGTCGCCGGAGGACGCCGCCGTCCTCGGCCCCGACCTGGCTCGCGTGCTGCGTTGCGCACTGAGCGCGACCCCGACGGGACGCTACGGGTCGGTCGAGCTCCTGGCCGACGACCTGCGCCGCGTTCTCGCCCGACGGCCGGTGCGCGCCGGCACGACGTCTGCGCCGCATCGCGTCCACTTGTTCTTCGCGCGCCATCGTGCCGCGCTGACGGCCTCGTTCGCGGCGATCTGCCTGGCCGCCGCGGCGGGCCTGCTGCTCGCGCGCGAGCACGCCCGCGAGACGGCGCAGGCGCAGCGTGCGCTGCAGGCGAGCCGCTTCGTGCTGGACCTGCTGGAGGATGCCGAGCCGGCCGCCGGTCCGGGCAGCGGCCCGGTGACCAGCCTGCAGATGCTGGACAGCGCGCTCGAGCGCGCGCGCCACGGCTTTGCCGGGCAGCCGGTGCTGCGTGCGAACGTGCTGGTCGAACTGGGGCACATGTTCCAGGTGCTCGGGCAGCCGGAGCGTGCGTTCGCGGTGCTGCGCGAAGCCGAGGCCACGCTGGTCGGTGTCGTGCCGTCGGACGATCCCCTGCTGCACCTGGCTCAGGCCTATCTGGCCATCGCCTTCCTGGATCGCGACGACGACGACGCCCCGCGGCAAGCAGGCGATCGCGCACGCACGGCGCTCGCGGGCTGCGGGGGAGACGCGCGCCTGTGTGCCAAGGCCGGCGCCTACGCGCACGACGTGCTGCGCAATCTCGCCAACGCCCATGGCGACTTGCCCGAGGCGATGCGGCAGGCCCAGGCCTCGGTGGCGGACTACCGCCGTGGGTTCGGCCAGGCGCATCCCGAGACGGCGCTGGCCTGGCGCAGCCTGGCGATCATCCAGCGCAATCAAGGCGACCTGCGCGACGCCGCGCGATCCATCGCGGCGGCGCGCCGCATTGCCGAATCCGCGCCGCTGCGCGCCGACGACGCTCTCGACCTGCGCATGAAGCAAGCGGTGCTGGAGCTGGATCTGGGCGACCTCGCCGGGGCCCGGGCGGACCTGGAGGCGCTCGTCGCCGCGCCGGCGCCGGCGCCGGCGCGCGTGGAGCAGCGTCGCCTGCTGTCGCAGGTGTTGCTGGCCCAAGGGTTGCTGCCGGCAGCCGAGGCGAGCGCGGACGCAGCGCTCGCGGCGGCGCGTGACGCGCGCCGCCCGTGGGACGTGGCGCTCGCGCTGCAGACGCGCGCGCAGGCGCGAGGCGCGCTGGGGCGCACGCAGGAGGCCCAGCGCGACATCGCGGCAACAGCCGACGCCCTGCGGGGGCTGGGCTTGCCCGAGGCCAGCGTGCCCTGCCAGCGTGTCCAGTGGTTCGCCGCGGAGATCGCCCTGCGCGGCGGTCAGTTGGAAGCGGCCACGGCCATTGCCGGGCCCCTCGTGCCGCTCGCAGGCGTCAATCGCGCGCAGTGGCTCATGCTTCGCGGCGTGATTGCGCGCCAGCATGGTGATTCGCGCGGCGCGGTCGCGCTGCACGCCGAGGCGGCCGCGCTGCTCGCCGCCGAGCTGCCGGCCACGCACCCGCTGCGCCTGCGCAATGCGCTCGATCTCGCGATCGCGCGCTGGCTCGCGCTCGGGGCCGGCGATCGTGCGGCCCTCGCGATGGCGCGCGACGACTACGTGCGCGGGTGGCCGCCAGGCTCAGCTTGGAAGAATGTTCCCGATGCCCGGTCGGCCAGCGCGGTCGACTGGCAGCGGGTGGTGTTGTAGCTCGAGGAGATGGCAATGATGACTGGAATGGCACGGCGCCTGCGCGCGCCGGTCGTCGCGACGGGGCTGGTGGCCGCCGCGACATGGGCATTGGCTGCACCTGTCGCCACAGGGGTGCCCGCGCCCGCGTCGGGCGCATCGGGTGCAGCGCCGGGCAGGGACGTGTGTGCCCAACGTCCGAAGATCTGCCGCGCGCTGCACGCCGCCACCAAGGCGCTGATCGAAGCGGGGCGTGAAAACCGCCGGGTCGACACGGTGTGCACCAGCGCGCCCCACGGCACCCGCTGCGGGACGACGCCGCCGCAACCCTACCTGACGGCGCACAGTCCCTATGGCAATCCGGCCGACGTCGAGGAAGGGCAGCGTCTGCTGGCCTGGTACCTGCAGGACATCAACTGCGAGTCCCTCTGTCGCCCGAAGCGCGATCCGCAGGCCTGCATGCAGGCCTGCCAGGCAGGCAAGGATCCGCGCAGCCTGCCGGCCGCCTCGGCACCGTCGCCCTGACGTTGGTCCGGGTCTGCGCGGTGGCCGCCGCCTTCGCCGAAGGCGCCGGCGGACGGGCGTCCGCAGCCCGCCGCGCGACGTTCATGGCCATCCGCCCCGGCATCTCCAGACGGCAGCGCGTTCAGTCGCGGTAGTAGTCCCGCACCTGGTAGCGCCGCGCATAGAGCGCGAACGCCAGCGCGGCCAGCAACGCGAAGCCGGCGAAGAAGAACATCTGGAAGGCCGTGACCGACAGGCCGGTCCCGGCGATCCTGGCCGTCACCGCGTCGCTGCGGACGCTGACGTTGGACAGCAGCACCCAGAGGTTGCCGACGGTCACCGACAGGCTCCAGAAGCTCATGATCACGCCCTTCATCGCCATGGGCGCCTGGCTGTAGGCGAATTCCAGGCCGGTCGTCGAGACCAGCACTTCGCCCAGGGTCAGCAGCGCATAGGGCAGCACCTGCCACGTGATGGCGACCTTGTCGCCCCCGTCCAGCCACAGCTGCATGATGCCCACGACGATCCAGGCGGCTCCGGCGAACGCGATGCCGGCACCCATGCGCCGCAGTGCCGTCAGCCGCAGGCCCAGGTTCTCGAGCATCGGGTAGAGCACCACCTTGTTGAACGGGATCAGGATCAGCACCAGCGCCGGGTTCAGCGCCTGCATCATCGAGGACTGGAACCACGCCGGCTTGGTCATCTGGTCGGCCTGCAGCACCCAGGTGGACGCCTTCTGGTCGAACAGCGACCAGAAGGGCGTGACCAGGCCGAACAGCACGAGCAGGCGCAGCACCGCGCGCACGGCGGCCACTGCCTCCTCGCCATGCCGGGGCGTGGCGCGATCCAGCGCCATCCAGGCGCCGGCCCCGCCGAAGCCCAGCACGAGGACCAGCGCCGTGCAGAGCGCCGCGACGACGCCCAGGTCGTTCCAGAACGCCAGCGCCACGCAGGCCAGGATCACGCCGACCAGGGCCACCGCGCGCCCGGCCGCGCCCTCGCCGAGCGCCGTGCGCACGACCTTCAGGAAGCTGTTCGGATCCTGCTGGGCCGCCGGCTTCACGTGCACGTAGCGGTGCCGCGCCGACCAGAAGATGACGGTCGCGATGAACATGAACACGCCCGGGATGCCGAAGGCCACGGCGCCGCCGAACTGCTTGAGGATCAGCGGCATGAACAGCGAGGCGAAGAAGCTGCCCAGGTTGATGATCCAGTAGAAGGCCTCGAAGACCTTCTGCGCCAGGGTGCGGTTGCCCTTGTCGAACTGGTCGCCGACGAAGGCGCTGACCAGCGGCTTGATGCCCCCGGAGCCGAGCGCGATCAGGAACAGGCCCAGGTAGAAGCCGTGCAGGTTCGTGTCGAACAGCGCGAGGCAGGCATGGCCGGCGCAGTACACCAGGCTCAGCCAGAGGATGGTGGGGTACTTGCCGAACCAGCGGTCGGCGATCCAGCCGCCCAGCAGGGGGAAGAAGTACACCCCGATGACGAAGGTGTGGAACACCTCCTTGGCCTCGTTCTTGCGCAGCGGCTCCGGGATGGACAGCAGCAGGCTCGTCATCAGGAACACGGTCAGGATGTTGCGCATCCCGTAGAAGCTGAAGCGCTCGCACCCTTCGTTGGCGATGATGAAGGGGATCTGCCGCGGCATCCGGCCGACGGCTTGCGGTGGGGGGTTCGTCATGCGATTCCTCGTGGGAGGCGAATGCGTAGGAGGGGCCGTAGCTTACGCGGTTGTCTCCGCGTCGGATCTCAGGGCTTGCCTGGCAACGTCATCGCCACGCCACATGGGACTGCATCAGCCCGCACAGCGGCCAGACGAACCCGCACACCGGCATGAACATCCCGAGCACCACCGCCGCAGGCACGGCCAGCCCCGCGCCGGCATTGCCAGCGGCAATCGATGCGTGCCCCCCGATCGTCGCTGGAATCGGGCGATGAACCTCTTCATGGAAGACACCACCGGCCGGTTGCCGCAATGCTTGCGAGAGATCAAGGATCCATCTCGCGGCGGCCCGACACTGGGCCAGTGCACCTGTCGAACACCATGAAAGCCATCGGCCGGATCGCGCGTGCCGCCCTGGGCGTGCCACCGGAGGTGAATCGCTGCGGCGCCGCCGCGATGGCCGTGGCCCTGTCGATCTCGGCTTGCCTGCCGGCCCTTGCGGCGACACCCGGCGAACCCGGAACGCGGCCGCGCCCGCCGGCGGCGGATGGCAGTGTCGTCGTCGATGAGCAGGCGCACCTGGCCTGGTCCCGTTGCGTCGAAGGCATGCGCTGGGACGGCGTCACCTGCGTCGGCGAGCCGCGATGGATGAACCATGCCGAGGCCGTCGCTGCCGCGGCCGCACGGGCAAGGACGGAGGGCGTGCCCTGGCGTCTGCCGCGCGTGGGCGAGATGCAGCATGTCGCGCGGGGGTCGCCTCCGACGCTGGCGCGCATGCCGGCCGCGCCGGCGGGACTGCACTGGTCGTCGACCGCCGTGGTCGACCTCGCGCCCGTCAACCAGTATCGGTACCAGAACATCCGCCGCCACGTCACGGAAGGCAACGCGAACCGCATCGCCTTCCTGCACGGATGGGCGGTGGACCTGGGCACCGGCCAGGCACGGGACGACGTCCTCAAGAGCACCCGCCTGCCCGTCCGGTTCGTTCGATCACTGGATTGACGGAGCCCATTCGTGCGCGCGCATGCGCGCGCCGGAGCGAGGAGCACGCGAGCCGGGATGTCGCACGGATGCGCGCCGCGGTGGCCGACCTCGGCCAGGCCGGCGGTTCCTGCGGCGCTTCCCGTCGCCAGGCAAGGATCGACCGCGCGCTTGTGCCAGATCAGCCCGCCTGCCGCCCGGCCCGGTGACGATGCAGGCTATCCGCGTCGAACCCGCTGAAGTGCGGTGGATCGACGCCTTTTCAACTTTCTATGGCTTCGTGAGGCATCCATGCGCACCAACCTGCCGGTCACCCAGCGCGAGCATGACTTTCCGGCGGGAGCGACGTTGATGTCGACGACCGATCTCCAGAGCAACATCACCTATGCCAACGACGCGTTCGTGGCGGTCAGCGGCTACAGTCGCGAGGAGATCGAGGGCGAGCCGCACAACCTGGTGCGCCACCCCGACATGCCGCCGCAAGCGTTCGCCGACATGTGGGCCACGCTTCGGGCCGGCGAGCCGTGGACGGCACTCGTGAAGAACCGGCGCAAGAACGGCGATCACTATTGGGTGCGCGCCAACGCGATGCCGGTGGTTCGGCAGGGCAGGCAGGTGGGCTACATGTCGGTGCGCACCAAGCCCGGCAGCGACGAGGTGGCCGCTGCGCAGGCGCTGTACGCCCGTTTCAGGGAGGGGAAGGCGGGCCAGCTTCGCTTCAACAAGGGATTGATCTCGCACGCCGGCCTCCTGCGCTGGCGCTCGTGGGGCCAGACGATGCCGGTGCGCTGGCGCCTGCGGCTGGCGGCGCTCGCGACCACCGCGGCAGTGACCGCCCTTGCCGCCCTGCAGGGCCTGCCTGCCCTGGGCCTGCTGGAATTCGGCGCCGGCGCAGCGGCCTGCCTGGCCGCCGCCACCTGGTGGCTGCAGAGGCAGATCACGACCCCGCTGGAACGGATGCGCGAGGCCGCGCTGCGGGTGGCCTCTGGCGACACGCAGGCCACGCCCCACCTGGATCGCGTGGACGAGATCGGCATGACGATGCGCGCCATCGGCCAGGTCGGCCTGATGTTCCGCTGGATCATCGACGACGTGGCCGGCCAGGTGCACATCGCCAGGACGTCCACGTCCGAGATCGCGCAGGGTACCAGCGATCTGAGCGCCCGCACCGAGCAGGCTGCCGCCAGCGTGGAAGAGACCGCGGCGTCGATGGAGCAGATGACGGCCACGGTCAGGAACAACGCGGCCAGCGCGCGCGAGGCCAGCCAGCTGTCGGACTCGGCCAGCGCCATCGCGACCCAGGGCGGCGTGGCCGTCTCGCAGGTGGTCGACACCATGAACGACATGACCGACAGCTCGCGCAGGATCGCCGACATCATCGGCGTGATCGACAGCATCGCCTTCCAGACCAACATCCTTGCCCTCAATGCGGCGGTCGAGGCGGCGCGCGCGGGCGAGCAGGGGCGCGGCTTCGCGGTCGTGGCCGGCGAGGTGCAAAGCCTTGCGCGGCGCAGCGCCGAGGCGGCCAAGCAGATCAAGACGCTGATCACCGACAGTGTCGAGCGCGTGGAATCCGGTTGCCGGCAGGTCGGTGACGCCGGACGCACGATGGACGACATCGTCGCCCAGGTCGGGCGGGTGTCGACCGTGATCGGCCAGATCAACACGGCCACGGTCGAACAGACGGCGGGCATCGCGCAGGTCGCACAGGCGATCGCGCACATCGACCAGGTCACCCAGCAGAACGCGGCGCTCGTCGAGCAGAGCAGCGCCGCGTCCGAAAGCCTGAGCCAGCAGATGGCGCGGCTGGCGTTGGCCGTGGACGTCTTTCGCTAGGTCGCTGCAGGCCAGCGGTAGCCCAGCACGTTCGCGCGGGGGTGGTGCTGCTCGCAGACGGAGCCCAGCTGGTTGCCGCCCAGCAGCACCACGTCGGGACCGTCGTCGCGCAGGAAGAAGCCGACGTGGCCCTTCCAGCTCGAAGGGTCGTCGCGCCAGAGGACGACGATGCAGCCAGGTCGCGGATGATCGAGCGCCTCGCCCCAGTCGAGCCAGCTGCGCGCGAGCGCCGAGCCGGTGCCGCGGATCCCCACGCCGGCGAGCGTCCAGTGCACGAACGACGAGCACCAGCTCGCCTTGTCGTCGTAGCCCGCGGCATTGGTGGCGGCATGGTACTCGCCGATGCGCGGGTTGCTGCTGCCGGGCGGGTCGGCGCGCACGCCCATCTCGGCGCGGGCGACGCGCATCCAGGGCGTCTCGCGATCCTCGGCCACGCGCATGCGCAGCGAGGTCATCTGGTCGGACCACCACAGGCCCATGCTCGTGATGAACTGCCGCACGGGCTGGCCGTGGCGCACCGGGTGGTCGGGCGGCAGCGCGGCCCAGCCGGCATGCACCAGCGTCACCTGCGTGCCGTCGCGGCGCGGTTCGAAGGTGACCGAGACGGTGGTCTTCTCGTGCGGCGCGAAGTTGACGGCGCGCCATTCGATCTGCAGCGCCCGCGGCGGGTCCCAGGCGGTGACGGTGCCGGTGTGCACGACGTGGCCGGCCTGGTCGCCGGCGGCGATCGTCTCGAACAGGCGGCCGCCGAGCTTGCCCTCCAGGTGCAGCACGCTGACGTCGCGCGCACCGTTGCGGAACTTCATGCCGTGTCGCCACCACGTGTCGATCTGGTCGGTGAAGACCTCGAACGCGATGGCGGGCGGCGCCTCCACGAAGACGCTGGCGCTGACGCGATCACCCGGGGTCGGGGCACTTTCATGGACGTTGCTCATCGCGCCGCCCGCTCGCGCGCGACGCGCTCGGCCTGCTTCTTGAACGACGACATCTGGACGCCCCAGAACGCCTGCACCTCGCCCAGCCAGGACTGCAGGTCGGCCAGCGGCCGGGCCTCGAGGCGGTAGGTGCGGGCGCGCGCGTCGTCGTCGGGGCTGGCGGCGCCCACCTCGTGGATGACACCGGCCTGGCGCAGCACGCGCAGGTGGCGGCTCATCGCCTGGCGCGACATCGCGAGCGCGTCGGCGATCTCGCCCGCGCGCTGGGGGCCGTGGCGCAGCAGGCCGACGACCGCACGCCGCGTGGGCTCGGCCAGCGCCTGCAGCGTGCGGTCGAGCGCGCCGTCGTCGACGGCGGGGGAGGCGGCGCGGCGCGTCATCGGGCGGACTGCTCGCGCACGCGGTGCATGAACCACCACGAGTGGCCCTCGAGGTCGTACGCGCCGTAGCTGCGGTCGCTCCAGTAGTCGTCGCCGTAGTCGTGCGTGGCGGGCTCGGACGAGATGACGGCGCCGTGCGCGCGGGCCTGGGCGCAATGCGCGTCGGCGTCGTCGACGAACAGGCATACCGTCTGCGTGTTGCGTCCGCCCACGTCCAGCGGGCTGGCATGCTTCGTGCGGAACTCCTGGCCGGCAGGCGGCGTGTCGCCGGCCCGGGTGGCGCTGCCGACGTAGATCATCGCGCCGCCGTAGACGAGCTCGCTGTGGATGATCTGGCCGGGCTCGCCCTCGACCTTGAGGCGCAGCTCGAAGCCGAAGGCGTCGCACAGCCAGTCGATCGCCTTGGCGGCGTCGCGGTAGTAGAGGCCGGACTGAGCCTGCGGCCAGCCGGAGGGAGGGGGTTTGCGCATGCGCGGCCTCGCTTGGAGTGGTCAACGAATGGATTGATGGTAAACGTAGTTGTTAACCAAATGCAAGAAGTCCCCGGCGCGATCCCTAGAATGCGCGGCGCTGCCCCAAATCCGGAACTCATGCGCAAGAACCTTTCCCTGCTCGCCGCCGGCGTCCTCGTCCTGCTGGGCCACGCCGCCGGCGCCGCGCCGGTCAATCGCATGATCCTGCCCGACGACGTGCAGCCGACGGCCTACCGCATCGCGGTCACGCCGCACCTGGCCGAGTCCACGTTCGACGGCCGCGTGGAGATCGACGTCGACGTGCGCCGCCGCACGCACCGCATCGAGCTGGACAGCGCAGACCTCGTCATCGCCGGTGCGAGCCTGGACGGCGAGGCGGCCGCACCGCGCATGGCGCTGGACGCGAAGCGCCAGCGCGCCACCTTCACGTTCGCGCACGCGCTCGCCCCCGGCCACCACGTGCTGCGCATCGCCTATTCGGGCCGCATCAACGACCAGGCCGCCGGCCTGTTCCACCTCGACCACGACACCCCGCAAGGCCCGTCGCGCTCGCTGTTCACGATGTTCGAGGACTCCGACGCGCGCCGCTTCGTGCCGAGCTGGGACGAGCCCGCGCGCCGCGCCACGTTCGAGCTGACCGTGACGGTGCCGGCCGCGCTGATGGCCATCGGCAACATGCCCGTCGCGTCCACCGAGACGCTGCCCGGCCAGCTCAAGCGCGTGCGCTTCGGCAAGACGCCGCCGATGTCGACCTACCTGCTGTTCTTCGGGCTGGGCGACTTCGAGCGCGTGTCGCGCGACGTCGGCGGCGTGGACGTCGGCGTGGTCGTCAAGCGCGGCGACACGGCCCAGGCCACGTACGCGCTCGACGCGGCCGCCAGGCTGCTGCCCTACTACAACGACTGGTTCGGCACGCCGTACCCGCTGCCCAAGCTGGACATGGTGGCCGGCGCCGGCGGCAGCGTGACGTTCGGCGCGATGGAGAACTGGGGCGCGATCTTCTACTTCGAGCGCGACCTGCTGGTGGACGACAAGCGCGCCAGCGAGGACGACCGCCGCCGCGTGTTCGAGACGGTGGCGCACGAGATCGCGCACCAGTGGTTCGGCAACCTCGTGACGATGGCCTGGTGGGACGACCTGTGGCTCAACGAGGGCTTCGCGTCGTGGATGGAGGTCAAGGCCGTCGAGCAGCTGCACCCCGAGTGGACGGGCTGGGCCAACGACGCCGGCAGCAAGCAGCAGGCGATGGACATCGACGCGCGCCGCGGCACGCATCCGGTGATCATGCACATCGACGACGTCTCGCAGGCCGAGGGTGCGTTCGACACGATCACCTACGCCAAGGGCGCGCAGGTGGTGCGCACCCTGGAGGCCTGGCAGGGCGACGACACCTTCCGCGACGGCGTACGGCGCTACATCGCCAGGCACGCCTACGGCAACACCGTCACCGAGGACCTGTGGAAGTCGCTGGACGTCGGCGCCCCGCGCCCGGTGACCGCGATCGCGCGCGACCTCACGCTGCAGGCCGGCGTGCCGCTGGTGACCGAGCTCGACTCGCGCTGCGTCCACGGCCACACCGTGGTGGCGCTGGCGCAGTCGCAGTTCAGCATCGATGCCCCGCCCGTGGCGCGCTGGCATGTGCCCGTGAAGGTGGCGGTGCTGGGAGGCGGACAGGCGCGCGCGGTGGTCGTGGGCGCGGCGCGGCAGGCGCTGGACGTGCCCGGCTGCGGCCCGGTGGTCGTCAACGCGGGGCAGTCGACGTATGCGCGCGTGCGCTATTCGCCGGCCGGCCTGGCCGCGCTGGTGCCCGTGTTCGGCCGCCTGGGCGAGGACGACCAGCTGGGCCTGCTGTCCGACACGCAGGCGTTGGCGCTGGCCGGCAAGCTGCCCATGGGCGAGCTGCTGGCGCTGATGGCCGGCGTGCCGCCGTCGCGCGACAAGCCGGCGGTCGCGCAATTGCTGCTGACGCAGCTGGAGGATCTCGATCGCCTGCACGACGGGCTGCCGACCCAGCCGGCGTTGCGCGCCTGGGCGCAGTCGGTGCTGGCCCCGTTCCTGGCCGAGATCGGCTGGGACAGCCGCGCGGACGACGGCGGCGACGTGCGCACGCTGCGCGTCGCGCTGATCGAGGCGCTGGGCGAGTTCGGCGACCCGCGCGTGCTCGGCGAGGTCGACAAGGCGTTCGCGCGCTACCTGGCGCAGCGCGACAGCCTCGATGCCGACCACCGCGAGGCCGTGCTGTACGTCGTCGCCACGCGCGCCGACGAACGCACCTGGGAGCAACTGCACGGACTGGCGCTGGCCGCCGGCTCCGAGGTCGAGAAGGCCGAGGCCTATGTGACGCTCGGCCACGCGCGCGACCCGGCGCTCGGCCGGCGCGCGATGACGCTGGCGATCTCGGGCGAGCCGCCGACCACGGTGGCCAGCCGCGTGCTGCGCGCGGTCGGCCGCGTGCATCCGGGCCTGGCGCTCGATTTCATCGCGGACCATTGGACGCGCGTCGAACCGCTGTTCGGGGAGGGCGCCGGCGCCACCATCGCCGCGCGCTTCTTCGACACCGGCGCCGACCCCGCGCTGCTGCCGCGCCTGGATGCCTTCGTGCACGCCCACGTGCCGCCGGCCACGCGCGGGCGCATCGTCAAGAACGCCGCGGTGATCCGCTACCGCGCCAGCGTGCGCACGCTGCGTCTGCCGGAGGCCGACCGCTGGATCGCGGCGCACGCCCCGGGACGCTGAGCAAGCGTCGCGACGGACCGACGCGATGTAACGGACCTCCTCGAAACCGGGGAGGGCGGTGCCGCCCCTGTTGACGTCCCGCTACATTTGGATACGATGAATCCGGATCCGACATTGACCTCATGTCGAGGCCTGGATCCGGCGGGGAGCAGGCGCATGGGCACTTTTGCATCGTCATCCGCGGGCAGCCTCACGGCGGCCGAGCGCGCGCAAATCCAGCGCGCCAACGTCTCGGGCCTGCAGCCCGTCGTCTTCGTGCATGGCCTGTGGCTGCTGCCCGACAGCTGGCGGCGGTGGGCCGAGCTCTTCGAGCAGGCCGGGTACATCGCCCTGACGCCTGGATGGCCGGGCGACCCGACCAGCGTGGCGGAGGCCCATGCCCACCCCGAGGCGATGGCCGGCAAGACGGTGGGCCAGGTGGCGGACCATTTCTCGACCGTCGTCTCGCAGCTCGAACGCAAGCCGGTGATCGTCGGCCACTCGTTCGGCGGCCTGCTGGCGCAGATCCTCGCGGGGCGCAGCCAGTCGCACGTCACCGTGGCGATCGACCCGGCGCCGTTCCGCGGCGTGCTGCCGCTGCCCCTGTCGGCGCTCAAGGCCTCGTGGCCGGTGCTGGGCAGCCTGTCGAACCGCCACCGCGCGGTCGGCCTGAGCTTCGAGCAGTTCCGCTTCGCGTTCGCCAACGCGGTGAGCGCGGAGGAGGCGCGCGCGCTGTACGACGAGTTTGCCGTGCCGGCGCCGGGCGCGCCGCTGTTCCAGGCCGCGACGGCCAACCTCAATCCGTGGACCGAGGCGCAGGTCGACACGCTGAACCAGGAGCGCGGCCCGCTGCTGGTCATCTCGGGGCAGAAGGACAACACCGTCCCGTGGGCACTCGCCAACGCCGCCTACCGCCAGCAGCTGCTCAACCCGGGGTACACCGAGATCGTCGAGATCCCCGGCCGCGGCCATTCGCTGGTGATCGACAGCGGCTGGCGCGAGGTCGCCGACACGGCGCTCGCGTTCGTGCGGCGCTTCGCCGCGCCCGACGCCTACGACTCGGCCTACCTCGACTACGTGGAGACGACCTCCGTCTTCGAAGAGGACGAGCGCCGCGCGACGGTGTTCTGACGGTTAGGCGGCGCGCCGGATCACCAGCCGCTGCAGGCGCTTGCCCGACGCGACGCTGGTGGCGTCGTCGTCGAAGACGATCGTGTCGCCCGCCGCGAGCTCGTTCGTGACGAGCGCTTTGTCGAACGCCGCGTAGAGCCGGCCCGCCGGATCGCGCGTGGACGCGTCCTCGGTCACGCGCCAGCTCAGGTACAGCGTGCCGCCCGGGCGCAGCAGCGCCAGCAGCGTGCGCACCGCCGGCGCGACCAGTGCGGCGTCCAGGTGCATGATCACCGTCTCGCACAGCACGTTCTGCCACGCGCCGCGCGCGACGCCGGCCAGCTCCGGCAGCGTCGCGAACTCGAACGGGATGTCCGGGTGCGCGGCGCGGGCCTGCGCCAGCAGGCCTTCGGACGCGTCGAAGCCGTGCACGTCGAAGCCATGCTCCGCGAGCCACGCGGCGTCGCGCCCGCTGCCCGAGCCGATCTCCGCGGTGGGGCCCGGCGTGAACCAGGCGCCCAGCTGCTCGTACAGGTCCACGGGCGGCGGCTGCGCGTCCCAGTCTGCGGCATAGCGGGCGGGGTCGGCGTCGTAGGCGGCGAGGGTGGTCTTGTCCATGGGCGGCTCGCTTCGATGGGGTGTCAGGCGTCGACCGAGCCCTTGGCGATGCGCGCCGCCACCTTCAGCAGCGTCGGCACGCGCTTGCGCCCATGCATCATGCGCACGCGCGCCTTCGCGGCGCCCAGGTCGATGCCGGCGCAGGTGACCACCAGCGGCGGCGTCTCGTCCTCGCGGAAGATGCAGAACTGGTCGGGCGTGTCGCCGCCCTTGAAGACGGACCTGGAGACGCCGATGACGGCGCTGCGGCCGGCGAGCGCGTCGTGCAGGCGGCGGCCGAGGCCGGGGGTGTCCTGGGCGTCCAGGTGCACGAAGCCGTCCAGGACGATCACCTCGGGTTGCAGGCGGTTGGCCTCGATCAGCTGGATCAGCCAGGGCAGGGCGCGCAGGTCGACCTCGCCCTTGGCGGCCTTCTCGACGTGGGCGATGGCCAGGGCGTGGTTGCGCGTGCCTTCGGCTGCGGCCCAGTCGTCGAACGCGACGGCGCCGACGCGGGCGCTGTCACCTTCGATGTGGACATCCATGACAAGTTTCATGGAGGCATTGTCGTCAGAAATCGCGCGTGGGCCGCACGTGCGGGGCCGGCAGCTCCTAGCGCGCGCGGCCCTTCGGCCAGCGGCCAGCGGCCTGCAGCGGCGCCACGAAGGTGGCAAAGGATTCGCCCGTCTCGGCGACCATCTGCAGGATCTCCTTGGAATCGTGGCTGGCCTTGAGCGCCTCGCGCGCGTGGGCGATGCGCTCGCGCAGGCTCGCGAGGGGCACGCTCGCGGTGGCCGGCGGCTCCGCGGCGCGCAGGGCGGGCAGCTTGTTGACCAGCACCAGCAGGTCCTCCCGGGCGTCCAGCAGCCGCGAGATCTCGACGGCGGTCGCCTGCTCGTAGCGCGCCGTCTCCACCAGCTCGACCAGGTCCTGCAGGTCGGCGCCGAACTCGTCCACCACGGCCTCGAACTCGCGTTTATCCATTCTTGTGTCTCCCGGATGACGGGGTAGATTTTGCAAGCCACGCAGGATGCGCCAACCCCATGAACCCTAGGGTACGCGAAACGGCGAGGGCGCGTTGCCCGGGGCGTTCAGTCGGCGTCGCGTCGGGTGGCGACCAGGGGTTGGACGGTGCCGGCTGCCAGGCGCGGGCGGCCGGGCTCTTCCGCGGCCAGCGGCGCGCATTCCTTCATGGTGGCCAGGCAGCGCTCGGTCAACCGCTGGTACGTCGCGGTGCCTTCGCGCTTCCAGCCGAGTTCCTGGTCGGTCAGCTCGCGCAGGATCCTGGCCGGCACGCCCGCGGCGAGCGAACGGGGTGGCACCTTCAGGCCGGCGCGCACGAAGGCGCTGGCCGCGACGAAGGCGCCGGCGCCGATCTCGGCCTCGTCCATCACCACGGCGTTCATGCCCACGAGGGCGTCGGCGCGGATCACGCAGCCGTGCAGGACGGCGCCGTGGCCGACGTGGGCGTTGTCCTCCAGCAGCGTGTCCGATGCCGGGAAGCCGTGGATCACGCAGGTGTCCTGCACGTTGCAGCCGTTCCTGAGCACGATGCGCCCGAAGTCGCCGCGCAGGCTCGCGCAGGGGCCGATGTACGCGCCGGGGCCGACCACCACGTCGCCGATGAGCACGGCCGTGGGATGGACATAGGCCGTCGGGTGGACGACCGGGCGCAGGCCGTCGATCTCGTAGCAGGGCATTTCAGGTCTACCTCCGTCATGGCAGTGTCCGGCGTGCGGGCTTGCGCTGGATCAACAGGGAGTCTAAGATTAACCGACCGGTCGGTCAAAGAATCGACCAAGCCAGTGACGTCGGTGGGGGAGACAACCCTTGCGAGCGACGGCCGGCGTTTCCCGACGGCCGGACTCGCACCCGCGACACCCGCCTTAACCCAGACCGGGGCCCGCGACGGCCCCTCCGAGGCAAGCCCATGTCCGAAGACACGCTCCTGTCGTCGCCCGACGCCCTAATCTTGGTGGCCCAGCGGGGCGCCGTGCGCACGCTGACGCTCAACCGCCCGGCCGCGCTCAACAGCTTCACGCAGGACATGCACGCCGAGCTGCGCGCCGCGCTGGACGCCGCGGCCGCCGACGATGCCGTGCGCGCCGTGTTGATCACCGGCGCCGGCCGCGGCTTCTGCGCCGGACAGGACCTGAACGATCCCGGCATGGCCGCCGACGCCGACGGCAAGCCTGACATCGCCGCCGTCATCGAGAAGAACTACCGCCCGCTCGCGCTGCGCATCCAGGCGATGCCGGTGCCGGTCGTCTGCGCGGTCAACGGCGTGGCCGCCGGCGCGGGCGCGAACTTCGCGTTCTGCTGCGACATCGTGCTGGCCGCGCGCTCGGCCAGCTTCATCCAGGCCTTCGCCAGGATCGGCCTCCTGCCCGACTGCGGCGGCACCTGGCTGCTGCCGCGCCTGGTGGGCCGACCGCGCGCACTGGCGCTGGCGATGACGGGCGACAAGCTGCCTGCCGTCGACGCCGAGCGCCTGGGCATGATCTGGCAGGTGGTCGACGACGCCGACCTGCTGGCGCAGGCCCGCGCGCTGGCCGACAGGCTGGCGGCCATGCCGTCCAGGGCGCTGGTGGCCACGCGCCAGGCGCTCGACGCGTCGCAGGGGCTGACGCTGTCCGATGCGCTCACGCTCGAGGCGCACATGCAGGGCGAGCTGGGCCGCGCGCACGACTTCGCCGAAGGCGTGGCGGCATTCCAGCAGAAGCGGCCGGCCGTCTTCAAGGATCGTTGATGAGCGAGGCCCAGCGGATCGCCGAACGGGTGCGCGACCACCTGTGGTCCACCGACCGCGCCTCGCAGGGCATGGGCATGCGCGTCACGGCCATCGGCCCCGGCAGCTGCACGATGACGATGACGGTGCGCGAGGACATGCTCAACGGCTACGGCACCTGCCAGGGCGGGCTGCTCACCGCGCTGGCCGACTCGTGCTTCGCGTTCGCGTGCAACGCCTACAACGAGATCACCGTGGCCGCGGGCTTCGACGTGCAGATCGTCGCGCCGGGCAAACTCGGCGACCAGCTCGTGGCCAGCGCGGTGGAAGTGAGCAAGGCCGGCCGCCTGGGCGTCTACGACGTGGACGTGCGCAACCAGCGCGACGAGCGCGTGCTGGCGTTCCGCGGCCGTTCCTACACGATGAAAGGCAAGCCCGTCCTTGCCGCGGAGGGTTGACATGCCTGTCCATGCCGTACGTCCCGTCGAACTCGATCCGATCGAACGCGCCAGCCGCGACGAGATCGCCGCGCTGCAGCTGACGCGCCTGCGCGCCACGCTGGAGAACGTCTACGCGAACGTGCCCCATTACAAGCGCGCGTTCGACGACAAGGGCGTGCACCCGTCCGACCTGAGGACGCTGGCCGACCTGGCGAAGTTCCCGTTCACCGGCAAGGGCGACCTGCGCGCCAACTACCCGTTCGGCATGTTCGCGGTGCCGCGCGAGCAGGTGGTGCGCGTGCACGCGTCGTCGGGCACCACGGGCAAGCCGACCGTCGTCGGCTACACGCAGTCGGACATCGACCACTGGGCCGACCTCGTGGCGCGCTCGCTGCGCGCCGCCGGCGTGCGCAAGGGTGACATGGTGCACGTGGCCTACGGCTACGGCCTGTTCACCGGTGGACTGGGCGCGCACTACGGCGCCGAGCGGCTGGGCTGCACGGTGGTGCCCATGTCCGGCGGCCAGACCGAGAAGCAGGTGCAGCTGATCACCGACTTCAAGCCCGATGCGATCATGGTGACGCCGTCGTACATGCAGGTGATCTGCGAGGAGTTCCGCCGGCAGGGCATGGATCCGCGCGAGATGAGCGTGCGCGTGGGCATCTTCGGCGCCGAGCCGTGGACGGAAGCGATGCGGCGCGACATCCAGCAGTCCGCCAACATCGACGCCGTCGACATCTACGGCCTGTCGGAAGTGATGGGCCCCGGCGTGGCCAGCGAGTGCGTGGAGACGCAGGACGGCCCGGTGATCTGGGAGGACCACTTCTACCCCGAGATCATCGACCCCGAGACGGGCGAGGTGCTGCCCGATGGCGCGGAGGGCGAACTCGTCTTCACCACGCTGACCAAGCAGGCGTTCCCCGTGATCCGCTACCGCACGCGCGACCTGACGCGGCTGCTGCCGCCCACCGCGCGCAACATGCGCCGCATGGGCAAGATCGTCGGCCGCTCCGACGACATGCTGATCATCCGCGGCGTCAACCTGTTCCCGACGCAGATCGAGGAGATCGTGCTGGCGCACGGCGCGCTCGGCGGGCAGTACCAG
>Ga0068855_100002772_pt1 | contig 21563 bp, 21 predicted proteins | sample KBSCornC52_FD_66592 | JGI IMG/M metagenome (GOLD analysis project Ga0068855, IMG submission 66592) | Corn rhizosphere microbial communities from Kellogg Biological Station, Michigan, USA - KBS Corn C5-2 | ecosystem: Host-associated > Plants > Roots > Rhizosphere > Soil ...
TGGTGGCCGCGGCACGCGGGTCGACACACGCTGGCGTCCGCCGGCCGGCAATGGCCGCTCGACGTGCTGGCCACCGACGCGACTTCGCCGCTCGCGATCGCGGCACGTCAGCGCGCGACGCGCGTCCTGCTCGGCAGCGCTACTGCTTCGGGTACGGAGTCGCTGCGCGCGACGCCATTGCCACGCTGGCCGTTCTTCCTCGCATGGCTCGTCGCGTGCACGCTGCTGTGGATGCTCGAACGCCGTGTCGCACACGAGCCATCGGCGCCGCGATAGCGTCAGTCGCGTGCGTACGAATACGGACCGCCGCGTTCGAGCGCGCGCCGGTAGGCCGGTCGTGCGTGGATCCGCTGCAGCCAGGCCCACAGCCGCGGCCGACCGGCATCGAGTCCGGCACGTACGCTGGCCGCTTCGAGCGGGAAACTCATCTGGATGTCGACCGCGCTGAAGGCGTCGCCGGCGAACCATTCGCGCTGCGCGAGCTCGCCCTCCATGAAGTCGAGGTGCGATGCGATCTGCGGATCGATGAACGTGCGGCGCACCGTGGCCGCGATGCCGCGCGCGATCGGCCGGGCAAAAAACGGCATCTTCGCGTCGGCGACGCGCGCGAACACGAGCCGCAGCAGCAGCGGTGGCATCGCCGAGCCTTCGGCATAGTGCAACCAGTAGAGGTAGCGCGCGCGCTCGGGCGTACCGGCGGCCGGCGCGAGGCGCCCGCCGCCGTGGCGATCGGCGAGGATTTCGACGATCGCTCCGGATTCGGCCAGCACCTCGCCGTCCTCGACGACCACCGGCGACTTGCCGAGCGGATGCACCGTGCGCAGCGACGCGGGCGCGAGCAGGGTGTGTGGATCGCGCTGGTAGCGCACGATCTCGTACGGCAGGCCGAGCTCCTCCAGCAGCCACAGCACGCGCTGCGAGCGCGAATCGTTGAGGTGGTGTACGACGATCATGGTGAACCCTCGTGGCGGGCGCCCGATCATACGGGCGTTACGTCCGGCAGATGCACGCGCTGATCGACGGCGCGAACCTGTATCGACCTTCGCGGGAGCAACCACCATGCCCGGACTGGCGGCAACGCTCGTGCTCGTGCTCGCCGGCGCGACGTCCCCGCCCGTCGTGGCGGAACTCGCGCCCGGCGTGCACTTCCTTCCCGGTACCTTCGTCGCCGGCGTGCAGCCCGACGGCAACACCCTGATCCTCGACGGCAGCGCCGGCCTCGTCGTGTTCGACAGCGGCCGTCACGCGACGCACACGCAGGCGATCATCGACTATGCGCACGCGCGCGGTGAGCCGATCGCGGCCGTCGTCAACAGCCACTGGCACCTCGATCACGTCGGCGGCAACGCGCGCCTGCGCGCCGCCTACCCGCAGCTGCGCATCCATGCGAGCACGGCGATCGAGGATGCGATGCATGGCTTCCTCGCGAAGTACCGCAGCCAGATCGAGCAGGTGCTCGCCCAGCCCGGCGGCGACGAGGCGCAGAAGGCCGCGCTGCGCGACGAGCGCGCGTTGATCGACGCCGGGCCGGCGCTGTATCCGGACGAGCGCATTTCATCGAGTGCGATGCGCGACGTGGCCGGGCGCAAGGTGCAGGTCGGCCTCGAGGACCACGCGGTCACCGCCGGCGACGTCTGGTTGTTCGATCCGAAGACGCGCGTGCTCGCCGCGGGCGATCTCGTGACCCTGCCGGCGCCCCTGTTCGATACCGCGTGTCCGGCACGCTGGCAGGCATCGCTCGGCCATCTCGCCGACGTCGATTTCGAACGCCTCGTTCCAGGGCACGGCGCGCCGATGACGCGCGCGCAGTTCAGGCGCTATCGCATGGCCTACGACAACCTGCTCGGCTGCGCGGCGAGCAAGCGTGCGAAACCGTCCTGCATCGACGGCTGGATGCACGATGCGCAGTCGCTGATCCCGGCGCGCGACGAGAAGCTCGCGCGCGGCCTGCTCGATTACTACATCGACAACAGCCTGCGCGGCGATGCGGTGAAGACGCTCGAACTGTGCGGAGCGCAGGCATCCGCTGCGAAGAGTTCGTAGGAGCGCAGCTACACGGCCCGGTTCGCCTTGCGCGAGCGGGGCTTTGCGCCGCGCACCGCGGGCGTCGCAGCGGCGGCAGGGGCCGCATCGCTCTCGCCGCGGTCGCGGAACTGTTGCGCCTGCGCATGCAGCCAATCGCGGAACGCCTGGAATCCTGCATGCGTGCGTGACCGCTCGGGATAGACGAGGTAGTGCGCGTAACGTGCACGCATGCGCTCGGGGAACAGCACGACGAGGCGACCGCTCTCGACCAGCGGTCGCATCAGGGTCGCGCGCCCGAGCGAGACGCCGAGGCCTTCGGCGGTCGCGCGCTGCAAGGTGTCCGAATCGCTGAAGGTCGCGACGTAGCGTTTCGGTTCCTTGCCGCCGAACTGCTCGAACCAGCGTGGCCACGGATCGTCGGGACTCAGCAGCGGCCAGTCGCCGAGCTCGTCGAGGCGCGGCGGCGTGCGGCCCGCCAGCAGCGAAGGGCTCGCGACCGGCGTCAGCCATTCCTCGAACAGCAGTTCCGCGGTCACGCCATCCCAGTTGCCGGGTCCGTAGCGCAAGGCGCCGTCGAAGCGGCCGTCGGCGAAGTCGACGCGCGCGACCGACGAGTCGAGGTTGAACTCGAAATCGGGATGCTGCGCCACGAACTGCGGCAGGCGCGGCATCAACCAGCTCGACGCGAGCGAGGGCAGGGCGCTGATGCTGAGCACGCAGTCGCGGCGCGAACACAACGGCTCGAGCGCAGCGTCGATCGCGTCGAGATGCGGGCCGATCCGCTGCAGCAGCATCGCGCCCTCGGCGGTGGTCTTGAGGCCGCGCGGTCCGCGCACGAACAGGGTGACGCCGAGGCGCTGTTCGAGCAGGCGCACCTGGTGGCTGAGCGCGCTCACGGTCAGGTGCAGGCGCTCCGCCGCGCGCGTCATGTTCTGCGCGCGTGCGGCCGTAACGAAGACCTGCAGGGCGTTCAATGGCGCGCGTTCCATGTTTAAAATTCCTCAAGTCAGACTATCAAAGATGTCGCTACCGCCCGCGCAGATGTCGGCCTATCTTCCCGCTCGAAGGTTGAATCCGCAACCCGTGGGAGTAGACGCCATGTTGAAGGAATTGAGCAGTATTGCGACCGGCCTGCTGGGGCTGCACGGTTATCCGCTGCGCCCGTCCGCATGGAGTGCGCCGCGCGAACCGACGACCGTCCCGCGCGCGCTGCCGCGCACCCCCGCAGCGCCGACGCGCACCGAGCCCGTCGCGCCCGCCGCTGCGCTGCATTGTTGAGTGCCTTGCCATGAACATTTCCGTGCGTCCCCCGGTGACCGCGCTGCCGCTGATCGCGGCGGCGTTCACCCTGGTCGTCTGGTCGTCCGCGTTCGCGGCGATCTCCTACGGCCTGCAGGCGTTCGCGCCGGCCGAGCTGGCCCTGCTGCGTTTCCTCGTCGCCTCGCTGGTGTTCGCGCTGCCGGTCGCGTTCGGCCTGATCAAGCTGCCGCCGCGGCGCGACTGGCCGGCGGTCGTGGTGCTGTCCCTGCTCGGCATGACCGTGTACCAGCTCTCGCTCGGCTACGCGATGACGCGCGTGCCGGCGGGTTCCGCCGCAGTGATCGTTTCGCTCGCGCCCGGCGTGACGGCGGCGCTCGCCGCGCTGCGCCTCGGTGAATCGCTCGGCAGGCGCATCCTGATCGGTCTCGCCGTCGCGTTCGCCGGCGCGCTGCTGGTCACGCTCGGTTCGGGTCGCACGATCCGCTTCGAGCCGATGGCCCTGCTCGTGCTCGTCTCGGTGCTGGTCACCAGCATCTACTTCGTCGGGCAGAAGCCGTTGCTGCAGCGGACCACGCCGCTCGGCTTCACCGCGGCGAGCATCTTCGTCGGCACGCTCGGCCTGTTGCCGTTCGGCCTGCACCTGCCCGAGAAGCTCGCGCTTGCCTCGACGCCGCAGATCGCCAGTGCGATCTGGCTCGGCCTCGGTCCGACCATCCTCGGCTACATCGCCTGGAGCTTCGCCCTGTCGCGCGCGCCGGTGTCGGTGGTGTCGAGCTTCCTCTACGGCCAGCCGTTGCTGGCCGGGTTGATCGCCTGGCTGTGGCTCGGCCAGACGATGGGCTCGCTGGCGATCCTCGGTGGTGCCTTGACCCTCGTCGGCGTCGCGCTGACCGTGCGCGGCGCACGCAAGCCGGCCGTCGTGCCCGTCGCCACGCCGGTCGTGGCGGCACCCGCGCTGTCGAAGCTGTGCAATGCCTGCGTCGCGCTCTGGCACGGCGCGCAGGTGCAGATCCGTTGATCGAGCGTCGCGTACGGCGCGAAGGATGGGCCGTTGCGGTATCGACTTCAGCCACGGTGGCTGAAGTCCACAGGTACCTGCAGGAGTTCAGGCGTCGAACAGCTCCGGTTGGGCGGGCGTGTCGTCGGGGTCGTAGAAGTTCGCGAGGCCGACGCCGACCAGGCGGAACAGGGTCGTCGTCGGCAGTTCGACCTGCTCGCGCAGCGCCAGCGCGATCGCGGTGAGTTCGTCGGCGGAACGCGGCGACGCGTCCGGCGTGCGGCTGCGCGTGAGGATGCGGAACTCGCGTGTCTTCAGTTTCAGGACGACGGTGCGGCCGATGCGCTCGGTGCGGCGCGTCGCGGCCCAGGTCTTGGCGGCGAGATCGCGGATCATCGGTTCGGTCGCCGCGAGCGGCACGTCGCTCGCGAAGGTGTCCTCCGAGGAGATCGACTGGGTCGGTCGGTCCGGTCGCACTTCGCCGTGGTCGACGCCGTGCGCGAGTTCGGACAGGCGCCGACCGTAGCGACCGAAGCGTGCTTCGAGTGCGTGGGGATCGAACGCGCGCAACTCGCCGACGGTGCGGATGCCGAGCGCGGCGAGCTTGCCGTCCATGACCTTGCCGACGCCGTGGATGCGCGCGACGGGCAACGGCGCGAGGAACGCATCGACGTCGTCCGGGCGGATCACGAACAGGCCATCCGGCTTGCGCCAGTCCGACGCGATCTTGGCGAGGAATTTCGCCGGTGCGACGCCGGCCGACGCGGTCAAGTGGGTTTCCTCGCGGATCTGCGCGCGGATCGACCGCGCGATCGCGGTCGCGCTCGGCAGCGCCGACTTCGCCTCGGTCACGTCGAGGTAAGCCTCGTCGAGCGACAGCGGTTCGACCAGGTCGGTGTGGCGCAGCAGGATCTCCCGTACCTGCTGCGACACCGCCTTGTAGCGTGTGAAGTCCGGCGGCACGAAAACCGCATCGGGGCACAGGCGTTCCGCGCGCGCGGCCGGCATCGCCGAGCGTACGCCGAACGTGCGTGCCTCGTAGCTCGCCGCGCAGACGACCGAGCGCGCGCCACGCCAGGCGACGACGACCGGGCGGCCGCGCAGCGCGGGATCGTCGCGTTGCTCGACCGACGCGTAGAACGCGTCCATGTCGACGTGGATGAATTTGCGCATCGTGCGCGACCGGGTGGGTGAGGCGCGATGCTACTACCCCGCGCGGTTCGCGGGCGGGCGATTCCTGCGATTCAAGACGATCGTCGCGGTGATTTCCTACGTGCCATCGCGCAGCCCCGCCATCGCGCACGGGCGACGCGAGCGCGAGCATGGCGGCTCGGAAAACGGAGATCGGCATGGAAGCAACCGGATGGAACGGCGTCGGCCGGCGACGCGTGGGCGCGATGGTCGCACTCGTGCTCGTCGCAGCGGCGGGATCGGCGTCGGCGGCGACGGTCTTCAAATGCCGCGACCTGCAGGGTCATGTCGCCTACCAGGATCGCGCATGCGCCGTCGCGCAGCAGCAGTCGCAGATCGAGCTGATCGAACCGACGCCGGCCACGCCGGTGGCGACCGAACGGCGCGAACCGGCCGAGCGCGCCAGCCATGCGCGCAAGACGCGCGTGCCGCGTGCCGCGCGCGAACACGAGGTCATGTCGTGGGAGTGCCGGGGGGCGGACGGCGCGGTGTTCTATCGCCATGCCGCGTGTCCGAAATCGATTCCCGCTGCGCGCGCTTCGAACGGTCCGCGCAAGGGCGGCGCGAAACCGGTCGGCGTGTCGGCGACGCCGCTGCCGCGCGCCGAGGCCTGCCGCCGCCTCGCGCGTGCCGGCTCGATCGGGCGCAGTGGCCACGAGCACGACGAGACCGTATCGACCTATGACAAGCACGCGGGTCGCGATCCCTGCCGGCGCTACTGATACATCCGGGCGTGCGTCCTTGCGGGTAGGATGTTCGCTGGCTTCCATCGGAGCGATCGCGCATGTCACGTCGTCACCTTGCTCTCACGCTGGCCGCGGGCGTGCTCGCGGCCTGTTCGCCGTCGCAGCCGCCGGCGCCGCCGACAACGACAACGACAACGACAACGACCGCGGCAGCGCCCGTCGCCGATGCGCAGCAGGCGAAGGCGCTCGAGGCGTGGCGCCAGATGCTGCAGCAGCAACAGTGGGAATTCGCCGCGCCGGTCGGCAAGGAAATCGTCGAGAAATACCCGGGTACGGCGGCGGCGCAGGAGGTGCAGAAGGATCTCGCCGATGTCGGCGCGAAGGCTGCTGCGGTGGTCACGCGGCGACGCCTCGTCGCGTTGTGGAGTTACCAAGCCGGCAAGGAATCCGGTGGCGATCAGGTTACCGCGTCGATCTACAGCAGCGACGTGTCCGCGGACAAGCGCGTGCGCCTGATCCTGCGCCGGCATTCGGCGTGGGGGCAGAGCGTGTACCTGTTCGGTGGCGGCAAGGGCTTCGAGTGCCGCGGCGTGTGCAACCTCACGGCGAAATTCGACGACAAGCCGCAGAAGATCGCGGCCTACCTGCCCGACACCGGCGAGCCGGCGCTGTTCATCAAGGACGACAAGGGCTTCATCGCGAAGCTCGCCGGCACGCAGAAGTTCAGCGTCGAGGTGACCGAGAAAGGCAAGGCGTCGCGTACCCTGGTGTTCGAAGTCGGCGGCTACGATGCGGCGAAGTTTCCGCCGTTGGCGAAGAAGAAATAGGAGCGGCTTCAGCCGCTCTTGAGGGCTGAGGGCCGAGGGCGCCGCTCCGACAGGTCCTGTAGGAGCGCACCCTGTGCGCGACCGGTGCCGATGCGACGCAATGGTTCCGCCGGTCGCCCACAGGGTGGGCTCCTACATGCATGCCCGTCCTGACGAAGACAGTTGCTCCACAGGGGTTGAGGTTGCTGTGTGGGAGCGACGGAAGCCGCGATGCCCGTAGGGCGGTACGCGCGCAGCGCGTGCCGCCACAGCCGCAGCCCTCAAATCGCGTCCGGATCGTGTGCCTCGAGCGTGACGCCGGTGGCGACGACTTCGTAGTGGCGTTTCGACAGCACGCGCAGGTCGCCACCGTCGGCGAGGCAGACCTTGGCCAGGCGTTCGATATGCGCGTTCTCGTGGCTGGCCGGCTCGACGTAGACGTGGATCTCGTAGTCGTGGCCGTCGTTGCCGCGTGCATGGTAGAGGTGCTTGAGGACCATGTTCGCCATTCGGATCGCTTCGCCTCGGCCGCGACGGATAGCGTACCCGTTCTGCATGAATCCCCGGTGTGCGCCGGTCTTCGTCCACGGCAAGGCCGGCGTAGACTGCGCCGGTCGCGTTCCCCTTCCTCCGTCGAGTCGCTCCGATGAAACGCATCACCACCGCATTCGCGCTGCTGTTCGCACTGGCAGCGGCGCCGCTGTTCGCCGCCGACGCGCCCGCTTCCGGTCCGGAGGTCGGCCAGGCCGCGCCGGACTACCGGCTGCAGGACCAGAAGGGCGACTGGCACACGCTCGCGCAGGAAAAGGGCACGTGGACCGTGCTGTACTTCTATCCGAAGGACTTCACGCCTGGCTGCACGACCGAGGTCTGCACGTTCCGCGACGACATCGTCGCGCTGCGCAAGGCCGGTGCCGATGTGTTCGGTGTCAGCCTCGACGACGTCAAGTCGCATGCGGAGTTCGCGGAGAAATACCACGTGCCGTTCCGCCTGCTGTCGGACGCGGACCAGGCGACCGCGAAGGCGTACGGCGTGCTGACTTCGAAGCTCGGCTTCCGCTATGCGCGTCGCGAGACGTTCCTGATCGACCCGGACGGCAAGGTGGCCCGGCGTTACCGGGACGTCGATCCGAAGGAAAACGCCCGGCAGGTGCTGACCGACCTTGATGCACTCAAGAAAACCGCCGGCTGACGTCGCGCGAATGCGCATCCAGGCGCGAGGCCGCTCCGTCGACGCGGCAGCGCCGCACGTCGAGAGCTTCCCGCCACAGGTCGGCGCCGGCTGCCGCGTGCTGCTGCTCGGCACCGTGCCGAGTCTCGCCTCGCTCGCGCTGCGCCAGTCCTACGGGCATGCGCAGAACCTGTTCTGGCCGTTCATGGGCGAGCTGTTCGATGCCGGGCCGGAGCTCGCCTATGCCGAACGCATCGCTCGCCTGCACGCGCGCGGGATCGGCATCTGGGACGTGCTCGAACGCTGCGAGCGTCGCGGCAGCCTCGACAGCGACATCGTCGTCGCCAGCGAAGTCGCGAACGACATTCCCGGCCTGCTCGCGCGCCAACCGACCATCGCCGCGATCGCGCTGAACGGGGCGAAGGCGCTGCAGGTGTTCCAGCGCCGCATCGCGCCCCTGATCGATGCCGCGCGCATGCCGCAGGTGCTCGCGCTGCCGTCGACGAGCCCGGCCAATGCGTCGATCACGCGAGCGCACAAACTCGCGCGCTGGAGCGAACTGCTCGCGTGGTCAAGCTGACGCGCGGCTGAGCGCGTCTCGCACCCGGGTCGCATTCCGTTCAGGCGGGCGCGCAGAGACTGCGCCCGGTCCAACCACGGAGATCAGGCCATGAAGCACCGCACTCTTTCCCTGCTCGGCGTCGGCCTCGCGCTGGCCCTGTTCGGTACGGCACAGGCGCAGGCAGCGCCGGCGAACCTTGATTGCAAGCTGAAATTCTCGTTGACCGGTTGGTCGCTGATCTTCAAGCATGCGGAAGGCCATGGCACCGTTTCGTGCGAGAACGGCGAATCGATGAACGTGACGATCTCCGCCAAGGGCGGCGGCATCACGGTCGGCAAGTCGCATATCGACAACGGCAACGGCCGCTTCACCGACGTGCACAACATCGACGATGTGCTGGGTACCTATGCACAGGGTGACGTGAGCGCCGGTGCGGTGAAATCCGGTACCGCGCAGGTGCTCACCAAGGGCACCGTCTCGCTCGCGCTCGCCGGTTCCGGCGAGGGTGTCGAACTCGGTGTGAGCGTCGGCGGCTTCACGATCGAGAAGGCCGGCGCGATCCACAAGTAAGTCCTGCGTCCAGGTCCTGCGTCATCGACGGGTCGCCGGCGGCGGCGACCCGTTTTCTTTTCCTTCGGCCCTTGACCGCATCGGTATCGATCGCCGACGCTGCGCCTGCCCATCCGGGCGCGTCCGGGGTCGCACCATGAAATCCTTCCTGCGTGTCTGCGCAGTCCTTGTCCTGTCGTTCGCCGGTTTCGCGCTCGCGCATGCGCAGTCCCCAGCGGCGCGCGATTTCCCTCCCGGCCTGCAGATCCCCGACGCCGCGCGACCCGGTCCGGCGTTCGACGTCGACAAGGCGACCGAGGCCTATCTCGCCCTGCTGACACCCGAGCAGCGGCGTCTTTCGGATGCGTATTTCGAAGGCAACAACTGGCTCGTGCTGTGGGGCGCGCTGTATGGCCTCGGCGTGGCCGCGGTGCTGCTCTACACGGGCTTGTCGCGACGCATGCGCGACTTCGCCGAACGCATCACGCGCCGACGCTGGCTGCAACCGCTGATCTACGCGTTCCCGTGGCTGCTCGCCGGCTTCCTGCTCAGCCTGCCGCTCGCGATCTACCAGGGCTATCTGCGCGAGCATGCCTACGGCCTCGCGACGCAGGATTTCGGCGGCTGGTTCGGCGATCAGATCAAGGGCCTGCTGGTATCGCTCGTGATCGTTCCGCCGGTGCTCGCCCTGTTGTACGCCGCCGTGCGCCGCGCCGGCGAGCGCTGGTGGATCTGGGCGAGCGGCGGTGCTTTCGTGCTCATCCTGTTCCTGATCATGCTCGCGCCGGTGTTCGTGGACCCGCTGTTCAACGACTACAAGCCGTTGCGTGAAGGTGCGGTGCGCGAGGCGGTGCTGTCGCTCGCGCGGGCCAACCAGATCCCGACCGACAACGTGGTCGAGTTCGATGCCTCGCGCCAGACGACGCGCATCAGCGCGAACGTGTCCGGCTTCCTCGGCACCACGCGCGTCGCGCTCAACGACAACCTGCTCGAGAAGACCTCGCCGCCGGAGATCAAGGCGGTGATGGGCCACGAGATGGGCCACTACGTGCTCAACCATGGCCTGCGCCTGACCGTCTATCTGAGTCTCGTCCTGCTGCTCGGCTTCTTCGTCGTGCACCGCACGTTCGACCGCGCGCTCGCGCGCTGGGGTCGACGTTTCGGACTGCGCGACCGGGCCGACCCCGCCGCGCTGCCGCTGGCGATCGCGATCCTCTCGTTGTTCTTCCTCGTCGCGACGCCGCTGACGAATTCGATGGTGCGCCAGGCCGAAGCGGAGGCGGACGCGTTCGGCCTCAATGCCGCGCAGGAACCGCACGGCTTCGCGATGGCCGCGATGCGCCTCAGTACCTACCGCAAGCTGCAGCCGGGCCCGCTCGAGGAACTGTTCTTCTACGACCATCCGAGCGGCTACGAGCGCGTGCACGGTTCGATGCTGTGGCTCAAGGAACACCAGGACAACCCGACCGCGAACGCTCCCGTCGGCACGAAGTGACGCCGAAGCGCGCGCGGCGCCGTGGCACACGCGTATGATGCGCCGCTTGCGCATCCGCGCTGGGGAGTGACCGTGATGGCCCGTATCGTCCTTGCCGCGATCCTCGGCGGCTTGCTGATGTTCGTGTGGGGCGCGGTGTCGCACATGCTGCTGCCGTTCGAACGCGATGCGATGAAGCCAATCCCGAACGAGGCCGCGGTGATGTCGGCGCTCGGCGGCAACCTCGCCGAACCCGGCATGTATTTCTTTCCGTGGACGGACATGAGCGGCAAGGCCACGCCGGAGCAGCAGGCGGCGTGGCAGGCGAAGATCGCGAGCGGGCCGTCCGGGCTGCTGGTCTATCGCCCGAACGGCGGCGAATCGATGTCGCCACGCCAGCTCGTCACCGAATTCGTCTCGAACGTGCTGGCGGCGCTGTTCGGCGCCTTCCTGCTGGTGCAACTGCCGGGCGGCTTCGTTCGGCGCGTGCTGTCGATGGCCGCGATCGGCGTCGCCGCGTGGCTGTCGATCTCGGTCTCGCAATGGACCTGGTACGCATTCCCGACGTCGTTCCTGCTCGGCGACCTCGCCGACCAGTTTGGCGGCTGGCTGCTGGCCGGCATCGGCATGGCCGCGCTGATCAAGCCGCGCCGCATACGGTCGTTCTGACGAACCATCCCGCTGCGCGCAACGCGCGCCCGCGAAACCGCACGAACGGATCGCGCGATACGTTTTTTTGCTGCAATGCGAACGCGCGCCGCCACGCGCGCGTCGTAGCATGTGCGGGCGCGCCCTTGCGCCTCCTGCGGGCCGGCGCATGCGCGCATTCCTGGGCTTGAGGGAGGAACACGCATGACGATGGGCAAACGTTTGGGTGCCGAATTTCTCGGCACGTTCTGGCTCGTGTTCGGCGGTTGCGGCAGCGCGGTGCTCGCGGCCGCCTTCCCCGGCCTCGGCATCGGTTTCATGGGCGTCGCGCTCGCGTTCGGCCTGACCGTGCTGACGATGGCGTATGCGGTCGGGCACATTTCCGGCGGGCACTTCAATCCGGCCGTCTCGGTCGGCCTCGTCGCCGGCGGCCGTTTCGCCGCCGCCGATCTCGTCCCGTACGTGATCGCGCAGGTGCTCGGCGCGGTCGCTGCGGCCGGCGTGCTCTATCTCATCGCGAGCGGCAAGCCCGGCTTCGCGCCCGGCGGCTTCGCCTCGAACGGATTCGGCGACCTGTCGCCGGGAGGCTACTCGATGCAGGCCGCACTGATCTGCGAGATCGTGATGACGTTCTTCTTCGTGCTGGTCATCATGGGTGCGACCGACGGTCGCGCGCCGGCCGGCTTCGCGCCGATCGCGATCGGCCTCACCCTGACCCTGATCCACCTGGTCAGCATCCCGGTCACCAATACCTCGGTGAATCCGGCGCGTTCGACCGGTGTCGCGCTGTTCGCGAGCACCGCGGCGCTGTCGCAGCTGTGGCTGTTCTGGGTCGCGCCGATCATCGGCGGCGCGCTCGGCGGCTTCGCCTATCGCGCGCTGTTCGGCAATCCGCGCGGCTGAATCTCCGGCACGCGGCACGACCGCATCGCGACGGTGCGATGCGGTCGTATTTCCGCTGCGTCGACGCGTGCCGTCGCCGTACGGGGTCAGCCCGCGGCCGACTTCGGCGCGACCTTGCGCGCGACCCACTCGGCTTTCTTGTCCGGATTCTTCCACGCGTCGTACAGCGCGATGTAGCTGTCGACGACTTCCTGGCTGCGCGGATGCCCCGCGCCGTAGCCCGGTGCAGCGGTGAAGACGGTCCAGGCGCGGTCGAGTTCGTGCTCGGCGTCGGCATAACGGCCCATCGCGATCAGCACCGTCGCGAGACCGCGGTACATGGCGGCGCGGTAGGGATTGTCGCCGAACGCCTTCTCCGCGTTGTCGGCGACGAAGCGGGCGTGGCGTTCGGCTTCGGGAAGATCGCCGGCGTCGCGCAACATCATCGACAAATTGCCCTCGGCCATCAGGGTGCGCGGCGCAGTGTCGCCGTAGACCTTGCGCGCGAGTTCGAGTGCGCGCAGGTAGTAGGGGCGCGCTTCGTCGTAGTGGTTCTCGTAGCGCAGCGCACTGCCGAGGTTCATCACGACGACGAGCGTGCGCGGATGGTCGGGGCCGTAGATCTTTTCCACCAGCGGCAGCAGCGGCTTGAGCAGCTTGACTGATTCGGCATAGTGCTCCGACTCGTTCTCGAGCACCGCCAGGCTGACCCGCGCGCCGACGGTCTTGATGTCCTCGTCGCCGCGCTGCGCATGGTACTTCGCGATCAGGCCTTGCAGCAGCGGACGCGCCTCGTCGAAGCGACCGGCGACGAAATCCGTGATCGCGAGGCCCTGGATGCTTTCCAGTGTCGTTTCGTCGTCCTCGCCGAGGACCTTCTTCTGCCGTTCGATCACGCGCGCATAGCGTTCGCGTGCGGCGTCGATCTTGCCGGCGTCGCGCTCGATCGCGGCAAGGCGGCTCTCGACGACGAGGCGCTGGCGGTCGTCCGCCGACAAGCCGGAGACGAGAGCGAACGCAGCCTGCCCGGCCTCGAGCGCGTCCTTGGCATGGCCGGCCGCATTCAGCCCCAGCGCGCGCTGGCTCGCGATGTCCGCGTTGTCGCCCGGCGGCAGACCGGCTTCGCGCGCGGCCGCGATCGCGGCGTCGAAGTGCGCGCCGGCGAGCGCGAACTCGCCGAGCGAGGAATAGCTGCTCGCGATCGTCCGTTCGATGTCGGCACGCGCGTCCGGCTGCGAGGCGAGCTCGCGATCGGCGCGCTCGGCGGCGGAGTCGAGCACGAGGCGCATCAGGCTGCGGTCCATGCCCTTGGCGCGATCGGGATCGATGCCGGCGAGCATGCTGCGCACGAAATCCGAAACGCGCGCGGCCTTGGCCGCTTCGTGGCGCGCGACCGTGAGGCCGCGCAGCGCAAGCAGCGTTCCGGCGACGAGGGCGAGCGCGACCAGCGCCGCCGCGGTGAGGCCGAGTCGATGGCGCGCGCCGAACTTGCGCGCGAGGTACCAGCGCGAGGCGGGCATCGCCTTGACCGGACGACGCTCGCGGTAGCGTTCGAGATCGTCGGCGAGCGCGGCGGCGGAGTCGTAGCGCTGTGCGCGATCCATCGCCAGCGCCTTGCGCAGGATCGCGCGCAGTTCATCCGGCAGCCGGCGGGCGGCTTCGAGCAGCGCGGTCGAGTCGGGCGAGCCGCCGTCGAGCGGCGCGCCGCTGTCGATCGCGGCGAGCAGGGTCTGTTGCGGTGCGCGCGTCGAATGGTGCGCGAGCGAATTCAGCGCGGCAGCGTCCGCGCCGGTGAGCACTTCGTACAGCACGATGCCGAGTGAATACACGTCGCTGCGCGTGTCGATGCCGCGGCCCGCCAGGGCCTGCTCCGGACTCATGTAGAGACTCGTGCCCGCACGCTCGGCGGTGACCGGCGCGGTGCCGGCGGCATCGCCGATCGCGATGCCGAAGTCGATGATCTTCGGCGACGGTACATTGTCGACGCGCCGGACGAGGATGTTCGCCGGCTTGATGTCGCGGTGGATGATGCCTTTCTGGTGCGCATGCTGCACGCCGTGACAGACACGCGCGAACAGCGCGAGTCGTTCGTCGAGCGGGAGGCCTTCCTCGCGACAGAAGCGGGTGATCGGGTCGCCCTCGACGACTTCCATCGCGAAGTACGGATGACCGCCTTCGGTCGTTCCGGCGTCGAACACCTGCGCGATCGCCGGGTGCTGCATCTGTGCGAGCGCCTGACGTTCGACGTCGAAGTACGCGCGCGCGAGCGGACTGGCGACCTGCTCGCGCATGAGCTTGAGCGCGACGTGGCGGTGTACCGGCTGCAACTGCTCGGCGAGGTAGACGCGGCCCATGCCGCCTTCGCCGAGCACGGAGCGAATCACGTAGGGGCCGAGCCGCGCGCCTTCTTCAAGCGTATTGCCGCCATCGGCCATCGGGCTGCGCCCGACGAATTCGGTGGCCTCTTCCGCGCTGGATTCGTCACCGTGCATTTCCGCCCCCGTCCGGAACCGCCGTGCGCGGAGTGTAGTACCCGCCGGCCGGAAAGGCAGCCCGGCAACGAATGTGCGCGGCAGCAGGAAATCCGGGTGTCAGCCGGTGCTCGCGGGTGCGTCCTTGCGAGCGCGCCAGATCGCTTCCTTCTCCGGCTTGTCCCACGCCGCGTACAACGCCATGAACGTATCGACGACATCCTGGCTGCGGGGATGGTGCGGACCATAGCCTTCCGCATTCGCGAATACGTTCCAGGCGGTCGTGAGCTCGCGCTCGGCTTCGTCGAACTTGCGTTCGCGCACGAGCACGGTCGCGAATTCGCGATGCATGATGCCGCGCATCGCGTTGTCGCCGAACGCGATATCCGCGTCCTTCGCCGCGGTCCGTCCATGCGCTTCCGCCGCTGCGAGGTCGCCGGTGTCGCGCAGCAGCAGGGACAGGTTGGATTCGGCGACGACGGTGGACGGGTTGGTCGCGCCATACAGCTTCTGCGCGAGCGCGGCGGCGCGTTCGTAGTACGGGCGCGCGTCCTCGTTGCGACCCTGCTGGCGGATCGCACCGCCGAGGTTGCTGACGGCGCGCATCGTCAGCGGATGATCCTTGCCGAACACGCGCTCGATCACCGGCAGTTGCGGTGCCAGCAGCTTCTCGGCGTCGCCGTAGCGCTTCTGCTCGAGCGCGACGATCGCCAGTCCGTTGATCGCGCTGAAGGTCTTCGAGTGCTCCTCGCCGTATTGCCTGCGTCGCTGCGCCAGCAGCTCCTCCAGCAGCGGGCGGGCCTCGTCGAGGTGCGCGGTGTCGATGTCGACCGAGGCGAGGTCGTCGATCGTGGCCAGCACGTCGTCGCTGTCGTTGCCGAACAGGCGTCGCTGGCTGGCGAGCACGCGGTGGAAGCGCGCGCGCGCTTCTTCGGGCTTGCCGGCGATGCTCTCGATGCTGGCGAGGCTGGACTCGACGCGCAAGCGGTCGCGGTCATCGGCCGGCAGCGCGGCGACCTCGTCGAAGGCCTGCTGGGCGATGGCAAGGGCGTCGCTGGCCTTGCCGTGGTTGCTGAGGTTCTGCGCGGCGCGCGCACGCGTGCGCGCGATCTCGGCCGGCTTCGAATTCGCCGCGACGGCGGCCGCGATCGACGTCTCGTAGTGACCCTGCGCGCGCGCATAGTCACCGAGCGAGGAGTAGCTGTCGGCGATCGTGCGTTCGATCGACGCGCGCACTGCCGGCTGCGCGGAGAGTTCATGGCCGGCGCGCTCGGCGGCGGAGTCGAGCACGAGACGCATGAGGCTGCGATCCATGCCCTTGGCACGATCGGGATCGATGCCGGCGAGCATGCCGCGCGTGAAGTCCGCGATCTGTTCGGCCTTGGCCGCCTCGATCCGCGCAAGCGCGGCGGAGCGGCGCGCACGAGCCAGTCCGTCCAGCGCCAGCGCGATGCCGGCGATCAGCGAGCAGGCGATCAGCGCGCTCACCGCGAGCCCGAGCCGGTGGCGTCGCACGAACGTGCGGGCCAGGTACCAGCGCGTTGCGGGCATCGCCTTCAGCGGCCGTCGTTCACGCAGGCGTTCGATGTCGTCGGCGAGCGCTACCGCGGAGTCGTAGCGTTCGGCGCGATCGAGCGCGAGCGCCTTGCGCAGGATCGCGCGCAGTTCCCGCGGCAGGTGGTGTGCCGCCTGCAGCAGCGCGGCGGAGGCGCCGGTCGCCTGTACCGCGGTCGCGTCGCTGTCGATCGCGGCCAGCAGCGTTTCGTGCAGCGGGCGGGTCGAATGGTGGGCGAGCGAGGTGAGCGCGGCGGCGTCGGCGTCGGTCAGGACTTCGTACAGCATCACGCCGAGCGAATAGACGTCGCTGCGCGTATCGATGCCGCGCGACAGCGTGCCGGCCTGTTCCGGGCTCATGTACAGGCTGGTGCCGGCGCGATCGGTCGCAGTCGCCTCGGCCGCGATTCCGTCGCTGCCCGCGACGCCGCCGATCGCGATTCCGAAATCGATGATCTTCGGCATGGGTGTGCCGTCGACGCGGCGCACCAGCACGTTCGCCGGCTTGAGGTCGCGGTGGATGATGCCTTTCTGGTGAGCATGCTGCACGCCCTGGCAGACGCGTGCGAACAGCGCGAGGCGTTCGTCGCGGCGCAGCCCTTCGTCGCGGCAGAAGCGCGTGATCGGGCTGCCCTCGACCACTTCCATCGCGAGGTAGGGGTGTCCCTGTTCGGTCGTGCCGGCATCGAACACCTGCGCGATCGCCGGGTGCTGCATCTGCGCCAGGGCCTGCCGCTCGACATCGAAATAGGCGCGCGCGAGCGGACTGGCGACCTGTTCGCGGATCAGCTTGAGGGCGACCTCGCGATGCACCGGGCGCATCTGCTCGGCGAGGTAGACGCGGCCCATGCCGCCCTCCCCGAGCACGCCGCGGATCACGTAGACACCGATCTGCATGCCGGGCTGCAGGGCCTGGTTCGGCTCCGTCGCGGCGCCGTCGGCGATGAATTCGGTGGCGTCGTCGCTGCTGCTGTGCATGGCCTGTCCCCTGTCGCGTCGCAGTCTATGGTTTTGGCCGCCGATTGCCAGCACCCGCACCCGCGCGCGCCGGTGTCTTCGCGTACACTCGCGGGGACGGCAGGCCGCGACGCAACGACCGGCATGAATTCTCGCGACAACGATTCGAGCACGACCCAGCGCCGCACGATCCGCCCGCCGCGCGGCCTCGACCTGCGCGGCGGCACCGACGCCTGCCTGGTCGTGCTGCAGGGGCAGCGTCTCGGCCAGCGCATCGACATCGGCGATCAGGCGCTCACCTTCGGTCGCGCGCCGGAATGCGATTTCCAGATCGTCGAACGCAGCGTCTCGCGCCAGCACGCGCGCTTGTGGAAGGAACCGAGCGGTTACCGCGTCAAGGACCTCGACTCGACCAACAAGACCCTGCTCAACGACCAGCCGATCATCGAGGCGGAGCTGAAGGACGGCGACCACATCACGATCGGCAGCTGCGTGCTGAAGTTCATGGAGCGCTCGTCGGTCGAGGCACGCTACCACGACGAGATCTACCAGCTCGCGACGATGGATCCGTTGACCGGACTTTACAACCGTCGTCACTTCCTGCAGCTGCTCGAGCGCGAACTCGCGCGCACGACCAGCCACCAACGCCCGCTCGCCTTGTTGATCATCGACCTCGACCACTTCAAGTCGGTCAACGACCTGTACGGCCATGCGGCCGGCGACGTCGTGCTCAAGCTCGTCGGCGCGTCGCTGCAGGCGAACGCGCGCGGCGAGGTCATCGTCGCGCGCATCGGCGGCGAGGAATTCGCCGCGGTACTGCCCGAGCAGGATATTTCCGAGGCGGCGGCGTTCGCCGAAAGATTGCGCAGCGCGATCGAAGCGCTCGAACTGGATGCGAGCGTGGGACCGCGCAGGGTCACGGTGAGCATCGGCGTCGCGAGCTGGCGGCCGGGCATGGCCGGCGTTGCCGACCTGCTGCGCACGACCGATGCCGAGCTCTACCGCGCGAAAGAGGACGGTCGCAACCGCGTCTGCGTTGCCGGGTAGGGCGGGTCGAGCGCGCAGCGCGAGTCCCGCCGCAACGCCACGGCATCTTCGGCGCCTTCCAAAGCCGGCGGCACGCGCTGTGCGCGTACCGCCCTACGCGCGGTCCGACCTACGCGTGGGTTGCACGACCCCTCACGCCCATTCGGTCAGTCCCTCGATCTCGTACAGGCGCTTCCAGCTTGGACGCGCCTTCACGCGCTGCGCGAGCGCAGCCACGTGCGGCCAGCTCGTGGCCGGTCTGGGCATGTTGCGCGACCAGCGCATCAGCATCGTCGCGTACAGGTCGACGATGCCGAAGCGTTCGCCGAGGATGTGCGGACCTGCCGCCGCGAGATGCGCATCGAGGCGATCCCATACGCCTTCGATGCGCCGACGTGCGAATTCCTTCGATTGCGCCTCGTGCTCCGCGGGCGCGAAATCCTGCGGATAGAACCATTGGCGATAGGCCGGCTGCAGCGTGTTCGCGAAGTGCACCATCCATTGCAGGAACGTCGCGCGCGCGGCAGCGCCGGGTGCCGGCGCGAGCCCCTTGTCCGCATGGCGTTCGGCCAGCAACAGCAGCAGTGCCGCGCATTCGTACACCGGCGCGCCGTCGACGATCAGCGTCGGCACGGTGCCGTTCGGATTCAGGCGCAGGTAATCCGGATGCTTCTGCGCTTGCGCGTCGAGGTCGAGCTTGCGCAGCTCGTGCGGTGCACCGATCTCCAGCAGGGCCTGGTGTACCGCCATGCTGGCGGTGCCGGGGGAATAGTAGAGAACGTACATGCGGAAGCTCCGGTCGTCGCGTTGGCCCGCGCGGATTCTACCCGCGGTGGACCGCGTGGATGCCGGGACGACGCCGGAAGCGCATGACGGCAGCCATCGAAATCGGCGAAACTTGCGGTCCTGCCTCACGATCCGGAGCAAGCATGGCCGTCCAGGAAGCGAAGGTGCCGGACATCGGCAACTACACCAACGTGCCCGTCATCGAGGTGCTGGTGAAGGTCGGCGACGCGGTGACGCGCGACCAGGGCCTGGTCACGCTCGAATCGGACAAGGCGACGATGGAAGTGCCGGCGCCGTTCGACGGCATCGTGCGCGAGATCAAGGTCAAGGTCGGCGACGAGATTGCCGAAGGCGCTGTGGTCGCGCTGATCGAAGCCGCCGACGCGGGTGCGGCGAAGCCCGCTGCCGCACCCGCGGAAACGCCGAAGGTTGCGCCCGCTGCGGCGCCCGCACCTGCGGCGAAGAGCGAGCCCGCGCCGGAAGCGCGCCCGCCGGCACCGGTCGCCGCGAAGGGCGACGCGGGTGCGCCGCGCACGCCACCCGTCGCATTCGATGCCGGTGCGGTGATGCCGGACCAGGTGCCGTATGCGAGCCCGGCGGTGCGCCTGTTCGCGCGCGAACTCGGTGTCGACCTCGCGCACGTGAAAGGCAGCGAGCGCAAGGGTCGCATCTCGAAGGAAGACGTGCAGAGCTACGTCAAGGCCGCACTCTCGGGTGGAGGCACCTCGCGTGCCGCAGCGGGTGGCGCGGTCGGTGGCGGTCTCAACCTGCTGCCGTGGCCGCAGGTCGACTTCGCCAAGTTCGGCGAGGTCGAGACCAGGCCGCTGTCGAAGATCAAGAAGATCTCCGGCGCGAACCTCGCGCGCAACTGGGTCATGATCCCGCACGTCACCCAGCACGACGATGCCGACGTGACCGAGCTCGAAGAACTGCGCGTCCAGCTCAACAAGGAGAACGAGAAGGCCGGCATCAAGCTGACCATGCTCGCGTTCCTGATCAAGGCGGTCGTCGCCGCATTGAAGAAGTACCCGGACTTCAATGCCTCGCTCGACGCCGGCAGCGAGAACCTGGTGCTGAAGAAATACTTCCATGTCGGCTTCGCCGCCGACACGCCGAACGGCCTCGTCGTGCCGGTGCTGAAGGATGCCGACCGCAAGGGCGTGATCGAGATCGCGCAGGAGACCGGCGAACTCGCGAAGAAGGCACGCGACGGCAAGCTCGGCCCGGCCGACATGTCGGGCGGGTGCTTCTCGATCTCCTCGCTCGGCGGCATCGGCGGCACCGCGTTCACGCCGATCGTCAATGCGCCCGAGGTCGCGATCCTCGGCGTCTCGAAGTCCTCGATGAAGCCGCACTGGGACGGCAAGGCCTTCGTCCCGCGCCTGATCCTGCCGCTGTCGCTCAGCTACGACCATCGCGTCATCGACGGCGCATCCGCCGCGCGCTTCACGACCTACCTCGGCCAGGTGCTGGCGGACATGCGCCGCGTGCTGCTTTGAAGTCGAGCAGGCCCGTCCTGGAGACCGGTATTGTCGGCCGTTGGACGACAGGCCTGTTTTTTTTGCTGCTCCCTTGTATGGCCGTCACGAGTGCCCATGCGTGCCCGGAAGGCGATGGTCGCTGCTCGGACGTGTCGGATTGCCAGGATCACATCCAGCCATCGCAAGACCAGGACGGCTATTACGCGGCCCTGCGCACGTTGTTGGTGGACGCGAATGCGGAAACCTACGTGATTTGGATGCCGTCATTCTGGACCGAGTCGGCTGTCGCGCTGCAGGAGCGATCCGGCATCTGGTACGTGCGCCTTTCCGGCGTCGAGCGACCGGTCTGGCGTTGGAAGGATCTGGATGGAGATCGCTCCGTGCTCGATTTCGATGTTGACCAGACAGTCATGGCGGACGAGCGGGAATTTCCGAAGGATCTGGCCAAGCGAATCGCTGATGACTGGGGCCAGGTTCTGGAGCGAACGCGCAAACAGGACAAGTCGACGACGACCGTCGACGGAATCGGCTACGTTTTCGCGGCACGCGGACGGATAGGAGAAGACGCCAATCTCAGTTGCGGCATCGGCGAACTGATGCTGGACGTCGCCGGCAGCCTTGCCGGGTACGCCAAAGCGAGTGACCCGATTTCACGATGGGCATTGCGGGTGCGCTTGAGGCAAAGCCTGCTGCGCATCGAGAGCGGCGACTTCCGCAAGGAAGTTCGCCGGTAGCAGCGCGGGCGCCGTCGCGGGTGCCGGCCTTTGCAACCCGGTTGGATTCGCGGCGTGAAAAAAGGACACCAGGAGGCATTCATGACCAACACGATCGAAGTCAAAGTCCCCGACATCGGCAACCTCACCGGCGTGCCGGTCATCGAGATCCTCGTCAAGGTCGGCGACACCGTGGCCAAGGACCAGGGCCTGGTCACGCTCGAATCCGACAAGGCGACGATGGAAGTGCCGTCGAGCGCCGCCGGCGTGGTGAAGGAAATTCGCGTCAAGCTCAACGAAGAAGTCGCCGAGGGGGCGGTCGTC
>Ga0068855_100002776_pt1 | contig 21553 bp, 22 predicted proteins | sample KBSCornC52_FD_66592 | JGI IMG/M metagenome (GOLD analysis project Ga0068855, IMG submission 66592) | Corn rhizosphere microbial communities from Kellogg Biological Station, Michigan, USA - KBS Corn C5-2 | ecosystem: Host-associated > Plants > Roots > Rhizosphere > Soil ...
CCGCAGCCACGAGTGCGTGCGTCGACCGCTGGCTGGAAACCACGGTGTCTGCCAAACCTTCCATCGCGCAGCGGCCTTCAGTTGCGACGTCATCGTCCGACAGCGGTGGCGGGGCGGAAGGGCCCATCGTCGCCTTCGTCGATCAAGCGATCCAGGCGGCGTTTCGATTGGGCGCCAGCGACGTGCACTTCGAATCGGATCGAAGCAGCATCAGCGTCAAACATCGCCTCGACGGCGTCATGGTGCCGTTTGCCAGGCTGGAGGGAGCGCAGTCGGCGCAGGAAGCGATCTCGCGCATCAAGGTGCTGGCCCAGTTGGACATCACCGAACGCCGCCTGCCCCAGGACGGTCGCTTTCGCTTCCGGTTCGAGGGGAGCGAGGTCGACCTTCGGGTCTCCATCATGCCGAGCGTCCATGGCGAGGATGCCGTCCTGCGCTTGCTTGACAAATCCCAGCTGCGGGGCCGGGACGATCGCGTCACGCTCGACGGGCTCGGCTTCTCGACCGGGAGCGCCGATCAGATCCGGGCGCTGGCCGGGGCACCCAGCGGCATGTTGTTGGTCACCGGGCCCACGGGCAGCGGCAAGACGACGACCGTGTACGCCGCGCTGTCGGAGATCAACACGGGACTGGAGAAGATCATCACGATCGAGGATCCCGTGGAATACGAGCTGACGGGCGTGCTGCAGATACCGGTCAACGAACGCAAGGGCCTGACCTTCGCGACAGGCCTGCGTTCCATCCTGCGTCATGACCCGGATCGCATCCTGGTGGGCGAGATCCGGGATGCGGAGACGGCCGAAATCGCCGTTCAATCGGCGCTCACCGGGCATCTGGTCTTCACGACGGTTCACGCCAACAGCGTGGCAGACGTCGTTGGTCGGTTCCGCCACTTTGGCATCGACATGTTCGGCTTCATGGCAGCGCTGAATGGCGTCGTGGTCCAGCGCCTTGTTCGAAGGCTTTGCGCTCACTGTGCGCAGCGAGCGCCTGCATCGACGGCGGAGGAGGGCTGGCTTGCCTCCGCGGGGAAGACGGGGCAGTTCGATGTGCTGCGACCGGTGGGCTGTGCCCAGTGTCGTCAGACGGGCTACAAGGGGCGTTTCATCATCGCGGAGGTGCATCGCATCGATGACGAATTGCGCGACCACATCACTGCGGGGGCGCCTCTCTCGACACTGAAGACACAGGCCACGAAACAAGGGGTGGTGCCCTTGCTGGCGCAGGCCGCTACGCATGTCGCCGCGGGCCATACGACCACGGACGAGATCCGGCGCGTCGTCGGGGGCATCTGAGGTGATCGAGGTCTATATCGGCATGCGCTCCGGCGGCTGGACGCTGGGGGGACAAACCCAGGCATGGGAGGCGCACGAAGTGCCGGGTCAAGGCCTGGAGCGCTGGGCACGCGACATTGGCCAGCGTCATGGTCGCCCGTGGCGAAAGGCGCGCGCAGACCTTTGGCTCTCCGGAGGGCTCGCACGACCTTTCCTCTTCGGGCCGGTCGCAGGCATCAAGGGTTGGCAGGAGGCGGAGGTGGTGGCTGCCGCAGCGGCCCCTGAATGGACCGGCCTGGCTGGCCCATGCCGCGTGCATCTGGAGGCCTGGCCTGGCGAAGCTTCGACTGTCTGCACCGCGCTGGATGCATCGTTGAGTGACGCGATCGAGTCGACTGCACGCGCGTGCCGCATCACCTGGCGCAACGTGCGACCGCGGTGGGCCGTGGCACTCGATGCCGCATTGGGCAAGCGCCCATCCACGGCACTCTTCGCGGTCTCCGAGGAGGATGCTTTCACCTTGCTTTGCGAATCGACGTCGTCCAGCCCCGCTTCCCCTGGAATGTCGGTCGCTGCAACCTATTCGCCTGCGCTGGACGAAGCCGAAGCGAGGGCCCTGTGGCATCGCATGAGGATTTCGTTCGGTGTCGAGGATCACGATGCAGTGCAGGCACATGTCTCGACGCCTGGTCAAGGCATGTCGATGTTGCCCGAGCCCGGTGGTTCCTGGCCGCCGGCAACTGGAGCGATGACATGAAGCGTGTGGAGGCGCAATTCAAGCCTGTTTGGCGACCGACACGCATGGCGCTGGGCGGACTGGCATTCCTGGCGCTCGCCACCGTTGTGGCGGTGGGAGTCGTCGTCTGGGAGCGTGGCCGCATCGCCTCGCTGCAAAGTCGGGTCGCGCAATTGACGACGGACCGCTCTGCCAGTTCGACGCAATGGGCACCCCGGCCGGCGCCGCCCTACGATGCGAGTGCCCGGCAGTTCTTGCGCGAGCGCGCTGCGGGGTGGGCACCCATGCTTCGCACCCTGGAGAGCGGCGCGATGGTCGGGGTCACCCCGACGTCGGTGGACTTCAATGCGCAAGACGGTGTCGCCCGCGTTCGATTGGCCTACGTGAACTCCGAAGTTCTGCTGGACTACCTGGAACGAATCAACGAAGGCGTCCCGGATGCACGTGGCAGACCGCGGTGGGTCCTTGTGGAAGCGCACGATGACAACGATCGTTCTCCTGGTTCAGCGACCCAATTGACGGAGGGAAGGGTGCAAGCGATCGCTACGATTCAATCGGTCTGGCTTGCCGAGCCGCCGTCGCTGAATCGCTGAGCTGCGCGCGAAGCTTCTTCAATGGTGATCCAATGCGCGCGTGTCTGTCGTCGGAACTTGCCTCTGTTGCCGTCGCGATCGGTTCGGCATTCGCCGTCCGTCCGGTGCGAAAACGGCATGTCGAGACGGGAGCGTCATGACTCTGAAAAGTATGACGGTGGCGTGCCGGCGTGGATCCTGCGACTGAGCGCAGGACGACGCGTCCCTTCTTCGTTGCGCAAGGGTCTCGCGTCGAGCGGGCTCCGCAAACCGGCGAAGCACCTCTATTTTTTTGGTCGGCGCCAACTGGCTTTGCCGTCCGCCTGCAAACGGTGCGAGTTCGGGACTAGTGGTTTTCCATGCCGGGTCACGATGGATCGCCCGTCATCTCGCGATGGTGTAATCGACTCCCACGGCGCGCCAAAAGAATCTTCATCCGAGCGCGCTGTGCATCTCATGAGGGAGTGTCAAGATGGTTCGATTGATTCGCCGTGGTTTGGCCTCAACCTTGGCTGCAGCAGCCGTGGTTGCATCCGGTCCTTGCTTCGCGTGGGACGGTGTTGTGTCTGGCACGGTGTCAGAAGTTGATGTGACGGCAGGAAACAACTTTGCCCTGCGCGTCTTTCTGAGCGGAGTCAGCGGCCCGCTCTGCACGGGCAGTACCTCCAGCTTCGGCTATTTGAATAATACGGACTCGAACTATTCGACGTACGTGGCCGCAGTGATGATGGCAAAAGCCACCGGCGCCAGGGTCGCCATGTACCTGACGCTAGTGAGCGGCCAATGTCAGATTGGTTACCTCGCCGTGAGCTAGCAACTCATCGGGCCGCGGCCAGCCGTCGGGGCCGGGCGATCACGAGAACCCGGTGCGCTTTGCCGTAGTACGCAGCCGTGTCGCGTCAAATCGGAGAGCTTGCCAGCACCGAACTCAAGGGCACGAAGGCGTTGCCGGCCGGCATCGAAGGTCGGCTGCTTCGGAACTGGCCGACGAACGCTGAGCGAGGAACAACGTCGCAACGGCAAGCTTAGGCGAAACACCTAGTTTGAAAGCCTTCTTTGCGCGGCGGTTGACGCGACAATTCCCCTCAACAAATTGCTCTCGATGGATCGCTCAATGAACGTCTCTTGCCTGTCACGCGCGCTTGCGGCGCTGTCCATGATTGTTGCGGCGCCTTCATTCGCAGGGGCTGCCTTAAGCGTCGCTCATGTGGTGGCGGTGCGTGTGGACGCGAATGGTATGGGCATGATCATCTTTGATCAGCCGCTCGCAGGTACCCCTGCTGCGTGCGGGCAAAGTTCGGGCTACAACAACGCGCTGGCCTTCAACGCAACGACCGGGAAGTCTGCTTTGGCCCTGGCGCTGAGTGCGAAGGCGACCGGCTCAGCGGTCGAGGTATATGGGACGGGAGCCTGTGGGACCTATGGCGCCTGGGTCGAAGACTATTCATACGGCGTCATTAGGTGATTGCGCACGATTGAGGTGACGGAGTTCGTTCCCGATAGTCGCGAGCGCGTTTGAAGGCCCGATTCCCGTTCCGACGCGGATTTGTGGTTGCAGAGGCTCTGCATCCTGGAATCCTCAATGGAAGGGGCGATGAGTATCAACATCACGTATGCTTGCGGATGCTTAGATAGCGTCCATGGCCCGCACTGGCGGGACGTCGTCCGCAGCCGGCGGCCCGCGCTTTGCGTGCCTGCCATACCAACCTCACTGACATGCGAATTCGTGACCTCGCCGCACTGGTCCTTAGTGCAGCACTTGCCGCCTGCGGCGGCAACGACTCCCCGGCGCCGCCAGCCGCTTCTACGCCACAAGGTGTGCCGGCCACGGAGATCATCCGTGGCGAGACTAGCTTCATCGTTGAGGGTAAGACCCGCTACCGCTTCTGGCAATCGCCCAACGAGATCGTGAGCGTGGTGCAGGCGGCGACGGGACGCGTCTATCTCAAGGACCGCGACTACACCCTGGACCGTGGGCAACTGGTGATCCTTCCCGGGAGCGCCATCCCGAAGGCGCCGGCGGCCTTCATCCAGACCGTCGATGCCGCGAGCTCGTTCGTCGCCGACTCGGTGACCAAGGAGGGCGGCCCGCTGCGGATCGCCAACGACTATCCCGACTGGCAGATCGCGGTCACGTACACGAGCCCGATCGCCACACGCTACAACATGCCGGTCGCCAAGCCCTTGCCGGCGTACGCGGCGTCGATCGCCGCGGGCAAGATGCCCAGCATCACCATCTACGGCGACAGCATCGCCGGGGGGGCGGGCGCCGGCCCCGGCATGGGGTGGAGTGACTTGCTGGCTGCGAAGTTGGCCGGCCGGGCCTCGGTGCGCAACGTCGCCGTGGCCGGCTGGGGCGCAGGACAAGGACTGGCCGCCGTCGACGAGAAGGTCAACGACCGGGCGCAGGACGTGGTCGTGCTTGCGTTCGGCATGGACGACGCGTCGTGGACGGACGATGCCGCGCTCTTCATGCGGCAGATGCAGGGGATGATCGAAGCGATTCGCGGCAAGGCGCCCGCCACCGAGTTCGTACTCGTCTCGGGCATGCGCGGCAATCCCGACTGGCAGCCGATGCGCCCGGTGATGTTCGACCAGTACCGCGAGGTGATGAACGAACTGGCTGCCGCCCAGCCGGGCGTCACGGTCGTCGACATGACCTCGGTCTGGGATTCGTTGATGGCGCAGAAGTCGTTCGACGACCTGACCTGCAACGGCGTGAACCACCCGAACGACTTCGGTCACGCGCTCTATGCCCAGCTGATGATCGCGCTGTTGGCGCCTTCGACACCGATCTCGCCGTAGCCGTCGACGTGCACGAAAGCGTCGGCTCCGAGCCGGGCTTCTTAACACCGGCCATGTTCTCGGCCGTGCGGCTCCCGGTGACGCAATCGCACGAAGTATGGATGGGAAAAATTCCTCGTAGGTAGGAGCGCCAACGCCGCGAACGGCCGATCGGGCGAACGTCAAAGACTACAAGCGTCGACTTTGGGTACTTTCAACGTTGCGCGCCAAGGAGAAGCTGAGTGGCCTCGTCGGAGCTTGAACTTCAACCCTGTCCTGAAGAGCCAAGGTCTTTCGGGCTTTGGCTGCAGCATGCGGCGGGCCGCATTGTCTTTGAAGACGTTCGAAGCTACGCGCTCGAACGCATAGGAGCTCAAGTTTCGGCTGAGGCGCGCGCCGAGGCGGAGAAGGCCGTCAATGACGCGGTGTACGGATTGATGATGGTGATCGACGGGGTAACCGGCCGGATCGCGAATGACACGTATGCCGTCGAACTCTCAGTAGCGGTGAAGCTGTTGAATCGAGAAGCTGAGAGCGTCATCTCTGAGATGGATCTCAAGCAAGGCGATGGCATGTGCATGGGCTATCACCGCTGGGTCGATGGCGACTTCGGCGAGGATGTCGTCGCAACACCGAAAACATGGCTGGCGCAGTCGGCCAGCACCCGTCGTTCGTGGATGCCCGATATCTAGAGTCCACGCTATGCTGTGCCTTATGAAGGCGATCCTCCTCGCCGCATCGATTCTCTTTGCTCAGGCCCAGGTCTTCAAGGCCAACTCCGTGACATCCACGAGAGGTTGAGATGAAGGCGATGTTGAAAAATCTGCCCGTGGCGATCCTGTCGGCGGTCTGCGTCGCGAGCTGTTCGACCACATCAAGATCAGTGCTCTATCAATAGGAATAGACAGCGCTTGCCCGAACTTCAGGAACAAGGCGGATACAGAGATCTTCGCCTTTCGCTTTGGCGCACCTGACGAGAGAGGCTACGCGCAGGACATCGCAACGTACGAGTATTCCAATGATAGGATCCCGCAATACGGCGGAGTTACGCGCCACGAGAAGGTCTTCGATTCCATCTGGGTGAAATGGAAGTCGAATTCCGACGGGCATGTCCAGCAAGCGCTCGCGGAGTTCGGCGACAAGCTGCCTCGCGGCAGCAAAGTTTCGGACCTATTCTTTACGACTTACTCGAACAGGCTCTTCGTCTACCTCGTGACGGCTGAGCCAGGAAAGAGCCTCAGCGATCCGGATCACATGCCGCCCCAGGCGGAGCAATTTAAGACGATCGAACTCTTTCGGTCGAAGTAGTGAAAGCTGCCGAAGGTGAAATGCTCAAAGTCGCGAACGTCCGGTTTCGTGCGTCGAGATCGATAATGAGAACTTCGCCTTTGGGTCGACTGCTGCCAAAGGCGCCGCTCCGAAGCGGGCATCTCAGCGCCTGGCGGCGCCGCTGTTCGTTCAAAGACAATGATCGGCAGGGTCGGCGTCCGCCTTGCGACGGGCCAGGCGGGCCGGACGACCGGAGCATCCTGCGAGCCGCCAACGACTTGGTCGGTTTTCGGATCGGCCTTTGCCTCGAGTGATGCAGATCCGCCCTCACTGCGCGCACCTGAACGTCGGCAACGGCCCAAAAGCGAGCATGGCCCCGTTGCCACCGCGTAGCTCGATGCGGGCAGTACTAGGCTCGGCCAGCGGTGTCCATTGGCTATGCGGGCCGCGAAAAAGAACTGCCGGCGTGGTAACTATTCCTATCGCCCTAGCAGGCTGTTGAAAAACGACTTTCGGTGCCACGCAACAGCCGCTTCGAGGGTCATCGAACGTAACCGGCCAGCCATGGCATCTTGATCCGGGCTGCTGACCCCGTAACGATAGCGTCCACGAACAATCGTTAATGGACATGATGACTACGGAGTCCAAGAGACGGCGCCTGGAGCGCAGCCCGGAATTGAAGGCAAGGGTGCTGGCCGAATGCGAGCGCCCCGGCTCCTCGGTGGCGAAGGTGGCCATGGCCCACGGCGTCAATGCCAACCTGGTTCACGGATGGCGGCGACTTGAGCGCGAACGACGCCAGGCGGCGAGCGCGGCGCTCGATGAGGTCAGGGTCGCCGCCGAGCCACCGGTCGGCGACATGGTGGGCTTCGTGCCGGTCACAGTGGAGCAGTCTGCGACTGGGGTCTCGATCGAGATCGAATTCCGCCGAGGCCCGTTGACGATGAAGTCGACTTGGCCGATGACGGCGGCGGCGCAATGCGCGGCCTGGGCCCGCGAGATCCTGCGGTGATCCGAATCGATGCCTTGTGGCTCTCTGTCGAACCGATGGACATGCGCGTCGGCGCCGAGCGGTTGCTCGCGCGGGTCGTGCAGGTGTTCGGCGAGGCACGAGCCCACCACGGCTACCTGTTTGCAAACACCCGGACGAATCGGGTCAAGCTGCTCGTTCACGACGGCTTCGGCGTCTGGTGTTGTGCGCGCCGACTCAACACGGGCGGCTTCTTGTGGCCGAAGGCCAGCGACAGCACGTCCCTCACGCTGACGCAGCAGCAGTTCGACGCCCTCGTCCTTGGGCTGCCTTGGCAGCGACTCCCGCAGTCGCAGGTCATCACTCGCATGTAGACGTTGCAATGGCAACGTCCCATTGCGCGTCCTTGCTCCTGCGACAGGGCCGGCCGACAATCAGTGCCCATGCTGGATGTGCGTCACCTCAAGGCTGAAGACCTGCAGGGACTCGATGCCGAGGCCGCCGCCCGCATCGCCGCGCTGCTGCTGGATCGCGTCGCGGTGATCGACGCCGAGCACGGCCGTCAGCTCTCCGAGCGAGACGCTGAGATCAAGGTCTCCGCCGCCAAGCTTCAGAAGCTCACGTTTGAACTCGCCAGGCTGAAGCGCCTGAAGTTCGGCGCCAAGACGGAAGCGATGAGCGCGGACCAGCGCCGCCTGTTCGAGGAGACGCTCGCCGAGGACGAGGCGGCTCTGCAGGCTCGGATCGACGCACTGCGCAACGCCAAGACACCTGCGCCGCCGCTTGGCCAGGAGCGCACCAAGCGACAGCCGCGCCGGCAACCCCTTCCCGACCACCTTCGCCGAGTCGAGCATCGCCACGAGCCCGAGAGCACGACCTGCGCGACGCCTGAGTGCGGCCGCCCGATGGTGCGTATCGGCGAGGACGTGAGCGAGCGCCTGGACATCGTTCCAGCGGAGTTCTTCGTTCATCGCCACGTCCGCGGCAAGTGGGCGTGCAGGTGCTGCCAGACGTTGAGCCAGACGCCGGTCGATCCGCAGCTGATCGACAAGGGCATGCCGGCACCCGGCCTGGTCGCCCACGTCTTGGTCAGCCGCTTCGTCGACCACATTCCCTATTACCGCCAGGAGACGATCAACGCGCGGTCAGGTGTCCATACGCCACGCACGACGCTGGCGTCGTGGGCGGGCGCCGCCGGCGCCGAGCTTGAACCCTTGGGCGAGGCGCTCAAGGCGTTCGTCCTGAGCTCTGGCGTTCTCCATGCCGATGAGACACCGGTGCCGATGCTGGACCCTGGCGCCGGCAAGACCAAGCGCGCCTACATCTGGGGCTACGCGCGCAGCGAGTTCGATGGCCTGCGCGGCGTCGTCTACGACTTCTGTGTCGGCCGCGGCGCCAAGTATCCGGCGGCGTTCCTCGCCGGCTGGAACGGCACCCTGGTGTGCGACGACTACAAGGGGTACGAGCCCGTGTTCAAGCTCGGCAAGCGCATTGAAGCGGGCTGCTTGGTTCACGCGCGCCGCAAGTTCGAGGAGTTGCTCAAGAACGGCAATTCGAGTCCGGTGGCCGAGGAAGCGATTCGGCGCCTGGGCTGGATCTTTTTGATCGAAAAGCGGGCTCGCGGCGCTTCACCTGCGGAGCGCCTGGCGATTCGAGAGGAGGAAACCCGCGGGCACTGGGACAAGCTCCACGAGTGGTTACGTACGGAGCGGGCCCTCGTGCCCGATGGCAGCGGCATCGCCGCTGCCATCGACTACAGCCTGAACAGGTGGACACCGCTCGGGTGCTTTCTCGAGGATGGCAACGTCAGCTGCCACAACAACCACCTCGAGAACCTCATGAGACCGTGGGCGATGGGACGCAAGGCATGGCTCTTCGCCGGCAGTGAGCTCGCGGGCAAGCGTGCGGCGACCGCCATGAGCCTGGTGCAGTCGGCGCGCCTCTGCGGCCATGATCCGTGGGTCTACCTCCGGGACGTGCTGTCGCGCCTGCCGACGCATGCAGCCCGCGACATCGACGCCTTGCTGCCACACTGCTGGATGCCGCCGCAGTCGGTCGGGTGACCGCTTGCCGCCAGACAGCCGACTTTCGGGTATCGTTCGACGAACGCCGGCTGCCGGCCACAAGCAGACGGACGCTGACGACCGCTTTCGCACGGCAGAACCGCTGCCCATGCCGTGCGCCGGCGACAACACAGCCCTGATACGATTCATCTATGACCACGACCATTACCCGCGCCGATCTCAGAGAGGTTCTCGGGCGGTGGCAGCGTCAGGAACTGAGCCATACGCTCGTTCACGAGTGGGCGACGGCTCGCTATGCGGTGCCCGGGTTCACGTGCGACGACGAGGTAACGAACGAGATCCTGGCGGCACTCGACATGCTCGACATGAATTTGACGACCGAGGCGGAAGTTCCTTACCTTCTCGACGCGCTGGATTCCACCGATGCAGACCGGGCGTCATCGATCCTGACGTCGATGCCATTGGATCGCGAAGCGCTTAGGCTGCGATACAGCGATGATCCTGTCTACGGGCCGTTTCTCCGCTAGGTCAGAGGCGGGATCCGGCCATTACCGGCCGGTCGCCAAGGGCGTCTTTCGGGTAGGCTAGGGCAGAGATCAACCTTGCCGAACTCGTCCCATAGTGCCTATGCCAAAGCCACCGCAAGACTTTAGCGTGTTCGTTGTCGGTAAGCCGGTGAAAGAAGCGACGCTCGCGCCGGCAGCACCCGTTACGCCGCGTCCAAGGCAAGTGCTGTCGCTGGGTCAAGTCGATGCATTGCGAATTCCAGACGACTTGGCGTACGCCGGCGCAATGCGCGCACTGCAGCATTCGGCTCGCGGTCTCGCCATAGGCATAAAGCTCAGCACCTTCTATTCGGAGGTGCCAATCGAGCTCCACAACTTCGTCGACACAATCACCTATCGGTTCTTAGTCGAGGACGGCTCGCCGCTCCTGGCTTATTGGGTTTCGACCCACTTTTGGGGCAACTATGCGGAGGTGAACTATGACGGGGACGCTCTGCGCTCTTGGAGCAACGATATTCCGTCGAGCAGCCAGGACGAGTTGCGAGCACAAGCGCGCCGGATTGAATTCACACTGGGAATTCCCGCGTGATAGTCGACTGTTCGGACGGGCGACGCTGGCAGGAGCGACACCACGGCGTTGGAAGCTCACTGCCCGTCTAAACCGACCCTACCCCTTTCGGCCATTAGCTGCCGTTCGCGATGGGCAGCTTCAGGGTAGACAGCCCCGTAAACCATGCGCAAGATAATTTCGTTCGCCTCGGTCGCTATCGTCTTCTCTCTCGTGGGGGTCGGCTACGTCATGGGAGGGCGAACTCCCGAGATGCTCAGCCCGATCCGCGTCTCGAATGCATATGCACTCTTAGACGGCGGTTCAACTTGGATCGAGCTGACCGATGCTCAAGGCAAGCGGTTCGGGATCGACGTCTCGGGCAGCCTTCACCAGCGGCCCGAAGACTTTCCGGTGCGCATCCAGAGGTGGTGGCCCTTCGTGCCTGTCCCCGTACGCGTGAGTCCAGGTACTGACAACGGGCGAGCTCTCTTGGAAGTTGTCGACCGAGCTGGTCGCGATGGTGGCGCTCACGCGGCACAGCAACTGGCACCAGTTAGGATCGCGCTGGCGCAGCCGTCACGGTCGTGATGACCGAAGCCGGCCAGTTGCTGCCGTTCACGAAGGTCCGGTTTTGGGAAGGGTGAATTCAGGAATGACAACAAACCGGCGTAGCTATGTTCGCTTGACGACTCGGGCTTTACTTGGCGTCATCGCCGTAGCGGTCGTCTACGTTGCTGTCCAATCGTTCAATGTAGGCGGCATGTTTGGTGCTGCGTCCGTTGAGGGCGTACCCGCTCCCGTCGCTCGCCTCGCCTGGCGGTTCAGATTGCTTCACCCTCGACCTGATGGCGTCTACGCTGGTGAAACCCTTGAGCGGAACTACGCCCATAGCTTTTTCGACGGCTTTGCCTGCGGCCCGAGTTGCGGTACTTCAGGCGGTTCTACATTGCAAACCGACGCCTACATGGCGGGTGTTTCCTATCGAACTGATCATCCTAGAGACGTCGACAACATCATGTCCGGGTTTGGTTACCGTCGACTGGTTGTCGAAGGGGTTTGGTCGATAGCAATGGAAAAGAGTCTATTCGCTCCCAACGATCAAAGCGGGCAGGCTTGGTGGCTCGAGTTTTTTGGAAACCCCGATGTAATCTGGCCTCCGCAAACACCAGGGGCATCGACTCAGAGAAGTGGTGATTTCCTTGTGCGGGTCACTGGCTACCTGAGTCCCGAAGGTCACTATGGACACGGCGGGAGAGAGACCCGGCAAGTTCTTGCCGTCGCCATTGCTGAACGACGCAACTAAGTGTGCTGTTCAGACCAGATGGGATCTCTGCTGCCCATCTTGACCCGTTTGCCTGAGGTCGCAAAAGATTTGCCGCCGCCCTCGATTTAGATCCTTCCAATAGCGGTTTGCTGGCGGGCGACATGCGCTCCGGAATATCTCACTGGGTAGCAAACAGTGGTCCGCCGCTCGACAGAGCTAATGTCCGCTTCCAGGCGCCCAAACCGTTGTAGCCGATGTCCGCACCGGGTCGGATCCTGCCGCTCGTGGCCGGAAGCGCTGAAGCGGCAATGGGCCCGAGAGCAGTCATCCGCCGCACCGCGTGTCGGTCAAGATGCCGTGGCTGGCCGCTTACCATCGAACCCTTACCAGGCTCGAAAAAATCGCCTGTAGGCCGTTTTGAGAGGTCGACTTCGACCCCCGGTGGGATGCGAAGTCGAATTTCAACAGCCTGCTAGGCGCTCAAATCGTGCGCCCTGAGTGCCGCAACACGCTGTCGTGATGGGCCATCGGTGACGCGCGCAATGTCCGCTATTGGGCCCGGACCCGACGCATGGTTTGGCAAAGCGCAGGACTGCACCCGCTGCAAGGCCGACTCCCGCTTTAAGCGGCGCTCATGGACTTGTCGTGGGGACTCTACGTCCACTTGACGACCCAGAGGTGGAGATCACCTCGATCGCGGACCGGCAGTTGCCCGTAGAACTTCAACAGCCTGTTAGGACAACGTTGGGACGCCGTGGCCGCCCGTGCTCAAAAGGAAAGGACCGGGCGAACGCCAAGCCCTTGATGTCGTTGGTGGAGATGGGGAGTATCGTCTGACCAGCGCCGTAAAGCCCGAAGCTCAGATCTTCTGAGTACGCCTCATGGGCCAGCACCGCGCCGCGCGGGGGATGGCTGAACGGGCTCATGCGAAGCTCCGTCGTGCTCGCCGAATGGCAGTTCTGCATCCACCGCCTTCATCCGCATCAGGTTCGCGCCGATCGTCTCGCGAATACGCGTCTCGTCGACGACCTCCGAGACGCTCAGCAGATCCTGCTTTGCCGCCTTAGGACCGAGGCCGCGCTGGACGACCACGCGCAGTGATACGCGAACGTCGGCAGCCTGGGCTAGCACCAGCAGCTTGCCGAGGCCTGGAAAGGCATCGTCGTCGTAGACCAGGCGAACGCGGCGCCCGAACAAGCCGCGCAGTGCGAGAGCCTCAGGGTCATCGGCACCCTCGATCCGCACCCAGGTCTGGCGGGCCTCCTCATCCACACTCTTCACCTCAAGCAGGAGCTGCGGCCGACGTTCGCAGGCGACCGAACGCGGCACGGACGGGAGCGTGGGCAGCGCGTTGCCGGCGGCTGTGGTCGCAGCGTCGTCCGGCGGGTGCGACGAGAACAGCAGCCGCTCGGTCAATGGCGGATGGCGAGATTTCTCCAGCGCGCGATGGACCGCCTCGAACGTCGGCGTGGCGGCTGGGTCTTGCCATAGTGTATGGATGATGCGCGCCGCGTCGCGCGTGGCCAGCGTCAGTTCCGCCGACGCCGCGGTGGAGGTCGACGGTGGCGCGCTCGCGAACGTGTCTTGCTGCGACGGGATCATCAGCAGTTCGAGCAGCACCGATCGCGCGGTCTCAGAGCGCAACGCCACAGCGTAGCCCCTGCCCGGGGCCTGCAGGCGCGTGAGCATCGTCTTGATCGCGGCGATCTCACGCAGGAAGTCGTCGACGACGAGGTAGGTGATGCCGTCGAGCAGGCGCGAGACACGCTCCAGGATCGTGTCTCGCAAGCTCTTGCTGGCGACCTGGACGACACCGCCCTCGCGCGCGGCCTGGTTGGCTTGTTCCTGTTTCACGCGAGCAGCTCCTGGCTCAGTGCACGGGTGGCCCGCACGGCGCCGAGCGCAGCGCGCACCATCGCTGTCGAGCGTCCGGTGCGCACGCGATTGTCGGGGGCGGCGAGTTCGCAGACCTGGATCAGCGGGAAGCGTCCGACGTCGCGTTCGGGCGAGCCGAAGCGGGTGCGCGCTGCGAGGCGCGCGCGCGCATCCGCGTCCAGCAGGCAGTCGTGCTTCGTGCTGAAGCGCACGAGGAGCAGCAAGTCGTCGGGCAGACATGCTCCGTGGCTCGCGAGCCGGCGTTCGAGCTGCGCGGCGGACAGGTCGAGGAGCTTGACGTGGCGTCGCCGCACATCAAGGTCTTCCATGAGTCGGTCCACCGCCGCGGGGTCGCGGCTCAGGAAATGGCCGACGAGCGCGGCGCCCCGCCGCGAGGCGCCGGCGCGCCGGTCGACGTCGCGCGCGCGAGGGCGCCCTTGCGTGCTGCCGCCGCGGCGGCGAAGGTAGTCTTCAGTCATGGGTGGGGTTTTCCAGGTGAGAGTCGATGTGGTTGGCGAGATGGATCGGGATGCCGTGCTCCTGCGCGGCCACGTCCCGCGGCGTGCCAGTGCTGCGTGCCAGGACGTAGCGCGCGAGGGTGTTCGCGGCGGGGAAGCCTGCGGCCTGAGCCGCAGGCGCGAACACGGGTGGGAGCGACGTTTCTTCCAGCGGCTGCAGGGCGGCGCGGTCGGCCGCGAGGCGCCCGATGGCGTCCCACGCGCTGAAGGCCTCGCCGGCCTGGCGCGCGCGGCTGCGCGCCGCGCGCACGGTCTGGGTGTCACCGAGGGCCGCCGCGATGAATGCGGGGGTGGGCGGATGCGCCGCGAGCAGGCGGTTGACCTCGACGGCCCGCAGCACGGGCCAAATGGGGCAGTAGTAAGTGAGGAAGGTGCGTGCGTGTCCCACGCCCATCTCGATAGCCGTGCGTACCACCGCGGACGGCGACTCGGGACGCGGCCACGAGAGCGCGCCGGCCACGCCGTGGCCCGTGAAGATCGTGCGAGCCGCGGCTTCCCAGCCCGAGAACGCCAGCGCGCACGCGGCCGCCGCGCGGCTGCTGTGAGCGCGCAGCGTCGCATCGCCGGTGGCCGCGACCAGGGCATCGGTGACGACGGTATGCACCGCGTCTGCGGTCGTCCAGTCCTCGCCCTTGCTGTCGAGGAACAGGTGCGTACGGGTCTCGCCGGTAGCGTCAGGCACCGCGGATCGCATCCGGATTGCCTGCGCGAGCGCCGGAGGGACGGTGCTCAGTCGGATGCTGTTGCGCGACTTCTTGTCGCTGTAGCCGGCGTTGCGCAGAACGAGCCGCGCCGATTCGGGCGTCAGGCAGTCGGCGGCAAGCGTCACGCGCTCTCCGGTGCGAGAGGACACGTGCCGCCGGAGCTCGAGTTCCAGCAGCGCGGCCTCGAGCAGCCGCGGCCATTCGGCCAGCCGGCGGCGCACAATCGCCTCCGCCACGGCGTAGTCGCCGGCCAGGATCAGCGACGCCGCCGCCGAGCGACGCCGCGGATCCGCTCGCAAGGGCGATTCGCCATTGACCAAGGCGTCGGGTACATCCCATTGAAGATGATCGCGACCCATGAGGAGGAAACGCCGCAGGCCGAAGAGTTTGGGCGCACTGTCTCCGGGCTCGGCCTGCGCGGCGGCGACTCGCGCCTGCCAGTCGACGAAATCGGGCGCGTCCCACGTTGACAGGTCTTCGCCCGGGGCAAGCATTCGCAGGCCGACGAAGATCTCCGACGCATATGTGTAGAGCGAGCTGAACTGACGGCCGGCTTTGGCTGCGCGCTGTCGTGGGTCCAGCCACAGCGCGCATTCGGCGCGCAGCGCCTCGACGGCTCGCTGCGCGGGGAGGTCTCCCGCGATGTCGATGTGCGCGAGGACCCCATCGAGCTTACGGGCGCGCGCCTGCTCCTCGCCCGCGGCGGCGCGGATGCTGGCCGGGGCAGACAGCGCGCGCTGGATCTGCGCGAGCGCCGCGCGGGAGCGCACCCGCTGGCGCGAGGCGCCGATGCGCACGGGCACGAAGTCCGCGACGACCACAGGCGCGACCGCGCTTTTGGCGGCCAGCCGAAGCATCGACCGCCGGTTGGCCGCTGCGGCCGGCAACGCGCGCGACGCCGCCGCAAGCACGGCTGGCGCGCCGTGGAAGCGGTGGAAGCGCGCCGCGCAGGCGTAGAAAGCCAGGAAGGCCTCTTGCGGATGCTCAGGCCACGCCAGGCAGCCGCATTCTTGCTGCAGCCACCGGCCGACCGCCGCGAACTGCGTGTCACTGCCAATGTGGGCTTGCGGATGGGCCTGGATTGCAAGGATCGTTCGCGCGCACAGCGGCAGGCTGATCTCGGCATGGCACCCGGCGCGCCGGAAGGTCAGGCAGGCGGACTTGCCGATCCCCTGCGCTGCGCAGGCCTCCGCGAGATCCTGCGGATGGATCCCGTCCAGCGCCACGGCGCAGAGCGTTCCCTCGGCAGGACCGAGTTCCTTCAGCAGGGCGCGCTCGGTCAGCACACGCCACACGTGCGAGACAACCGCGAGCGCGGGCAACGTGTGCGGGTCGAACGGCGACGGCAGGACGCGGCCGGCGGCGTCGAGGCGCGGCGTCACGTAGGGATCGGTCGCGACGCGCGGCGCCGGGGCACGCGCGGGTTGGGCCACCCGGCCTGTACCGAACGGCCCGGCGACCGCCATGAGGCCGAGTCCGGCGACGACGGACGTCAAGCCGCGCCGCAGGTCAGCGTGCACGGCCGCCGGGGCGACGCCTGTCGAATCAGAGAAGGACTCGGCGCCGATGTGGGCGTGGCCCGTCGCGGTCGCGACCGTTGACACGTCGAGGCGGGCGGCGAGCAGGGCGTTGATTAGGAAGTGCCGTCCCACATTCGCGGGGCGCCCCCAATTCTTCTTCGCGAGCGTGTCGACATCGCCCTTCGCCAGCCGTACTCTGATCAGGCGGTGCGGATTCGCCGGGTCCGGTCGCAGCCCGAAGAACAGGGCCGTGCGGCGCGGCAGCGCGCCGCCGGGCGCGCCGAGCTGCCCGCTCAGGTCGAGGCCCAGCTTCGCGCACTTGGCGCGCAGCAGGTCGACGTCGGCGGTGACCGCGGCGAGAATCTCGCGCACCGGCGCCACGTATGGCACTAGGCGAAAGCGCCGGTACGCGTCCACGTCCTTGTCGGCGAGGAGTCCGAATTCAAGGTCGGACAGCAGCGCGCCGGCAGTGAGCCGTTCCAGACGTTGCGCCCTGTGTAGCGTCAGCGTGCAGAAGGCAAGCAACCGGTGGCGCGACAGCGCGGTGAAGGTGGTCGCAAGGTCGTGAACGGTCGCGGCCTCGTCCAAGCGCTGCCAGGCGAGGGACGTGTCGGCCTGCAGGCTCGCCCACCCCGCGACGAAGCGCCCGGTGTCAATGACGATCGTGGATCCCGGCATGTCAGGCCTCCGCACCGGCCGCTTCGACGTGCCAGTCGATACCGAGGGACGCGTCGACGTCCCGCTGCACATCGGCCAGATGGTCGGCGCTGAAGTGGAGGTAGTGCAGCATTCCCGGCGGGAGCGCCCGGAAGTCCAGGCTGAGAAAGGCCGCGAGCGCCGGGCCGTGGCGCCGCGCGTGGAACGCCCCGTGGTACGAGGACGCGAAGCGCGCGACGTAGGCCTTGTAGGGGCCTGGCGAACGCTCCCGCAGGAAAGCCCCGTAGCGGCGAATCCAGGAGGCCTGGCCCTCCGGCGCGATGGAAAGAAGCGTGGCCAGCGACCCCGCCTGCGGCCGGGCCGCGAGCAACGTACGCAGGCGGCGGCCCGCGAGCGCGCCGAGTCGGATCGGGACCGGATCGCACCCGTCCTGGCCGATGGCGCGCCGGTAGTTCCACATGACGGCCTCGCCGTCCACGTCGAGCCAGACCTCGCCGTCAGGGGCGAGCGGCAGCGACAGGGCCAGCTTGGGCGGCAACGACGACTTCAGGCTGACCTCGGCCAGAGCGGCGCACGATTGCTCGTCGTCCGTCCCTTCCTTTAGGACGGCGGCAAGCGCGCGACAAACCTCTCGCAATTCTTCCGGAGGCAATTCGCCATAGAGCCCCGCGATCCCGAAGCGGCTGCGGTACCCGGCGAAGGTCGAGGCGCGCAGGATCCAGCCCAGCGGCGAGTGGCCGGGCGCTTCGGCCGCCCCACGGCCGGATCCCGAGGGCAGGGCGTCCTCGCCGTCTGACACCTCGCCGAACGCGTCGCCGGTACCGTCATCCATCGACGTCACATCAAGGTCGCCCGCGTCCTCCGGGGCGCACGCCTGCGCTCCGGCGTGGGGCGCGTCGAGGAGGGCGGGATCCGTAAGTTCGGCCGTCAGCGCGACGAGCGTGCCGCGCAGCGCGTCTTTCAGCCGGCCGTTGCCCATCAGTCCGAACGCGGTCTGCAGCTCCGGCGCCTCGAGCGGCATCGCGAGCGCCAGCGCGTGCCAAGGATCAGACGCGGAGCGCTGCCGCTGGCCGGTGCGCAGCAGCGTGTTCCAGTCGGCGGTCACCTGTGTCGACAGCGGGCCGCCTTGGGCCAGGGCGTGGAAGAGGTGCAGGCCGAGCCAAGCGTCCAACCCCTCCTGCGCCGCTTTAGGCAGCGTGCTGCGGACGGGATGGCCGAGGTCGTGGCAGACCGACCGGCCCGTCAGCATCGGCCCCTGGATCTCGAGCCAGCTCCGTTCCGCGCTAGCATGCGTGACGCGTACGAGGAGGTCACGCGCCTTCTGCAGCCAGTCCTGCGCGCGAGGAGTGTCGTGCCGGCGCACGGCGGCAGCCATCACGCGCACGGCGGTGCGCAAAGCCGGCAGCGCGCCCGCGCCGTGTGTCGGGACGCCGAGCGCCGTCAGGAGTCGTCGGTCGGAAGTCGAGGCACGGAGTTCCTCGGCCAGGTCGCAGCGTGCTTGCGGGGCGTAGCGGTCTGTGGAGTTCATGCGACGAAACTATGTCGCCGAGTGCTCCGAACTTTGCTGGCCAAAGCGCGGTGGATCGTATCGTTTCAGTGTCTTGGGGGAAACCCGAACCGTCTCGCCGCGCCACCGGCACGTTGATGCCAGTACACTTAAAAATCGCCCAACGGTCGCAGAGGCCTGTTGCGCGACGGAGCTTGACGTGACGACGGCTCGGCGCCGTGCGATCTCAACCGAGCCTGAACGTCACGGCCTTGAGGGGCATGCTCACGAGGGAAGACGACGTTCGGAACCGATCAACGCCTTCCCGAACCACCCGGGCTACACGGATTGTTTTCGGGCTCATAACCCAAAGGTCGTTGGTTCAAATCCAGCCCCCGCAACCACATTCCCTAATCTAGCCGTCTTGCTTCGCTGCTTGACCGCTGGGATAGCCAAAAGGCCGGTCATCTGACCGGCCATTTTTATTTCCAGCCTGGACTTGTCGGCCGCAGGCTCGACAACGGACGTTCCGAGCAACCGCCCGAGGATGGTGCGGGCTTCGGGCGCCGCACCAGCGAGCAGCTCAGGCAGGCTACTTAACGCTTCAAGCCCTGCGGCCTTCAGCGCTTCTACATCGCCCGTAGACAGTCCGGGAGCGGATTGGAGCTTGGCGAGTTCTTGGCGTGTCGTGGCAGCCTTCGCCTCCAGCTCGGTCAACCGTGCCCCGATGCTGGCGTTTGCATGACCTTGTTCGATGAAGCGAAGGCAGTTGGCGATGCCCTTCTCAGCCTCAGACAGTGCTTTGCGCAGCGCTGCCGTCGCCGTCTCGCTTGAAGTACCCTGGCGCGAGAGCTCTTCAGTCAGGTAGTCGACATACTTCTCGATGGCATCGGCCGTGAACAGCTTGGTTCGCACGGCCTCGATAACCTGCTGCTCGGCCGCATCGCGCCGAAATTTCACGTCATTGCTACAGGCGTGGATGCCGCGGTTGTGCCGCACGCTGCAACCGAACAAGTTCGGGCCGGCAGACGAGATGGGCCCGCCGCAAACAGAACACTGCAGAAGGCCCGTGAGCATGAACTTGCCATCTGCACCACTTCGCGCCTTCTCTCCCATCCCCTTGCGCACGGCTTCGCCCTTATGGGCTGTCTCGACCATCCGCGCCTGCACTTCGTTATAGAGGTCGTCCGAAATGATGCAGAGTTCCGGAGCCTGGGTTCTAACCCATTCCTCCTCAGGATTGCGCTGCTTGACGCGCGCGCCGGTGTCGGGGTCGCGGAGGAACTTCGAGCGATTCCAAACCAGTTCGCCTCGATAAATGGGGTTGTTCAGAATGCCACTCAGGTCACGCCGGTCGCCATAAATCGCGTTGCGACCCCAGAGGCCGCCGCGCGGCCCGACGATGCCCCGAGAGTTGAGGCGGTCGGCAATGCGGGCTGGGCTGAATCCCGCCGCATAGTCTGCATAGATGGAGCGAACGACCTCCGCCTCTGTGTCGACGATGACTCGTCGACGACCGACCTCGCGAGAGCCCTCGAATGCAGGTTCGGTCGTGTATCCATAAACATCACCGCCGGCGCTCATGCCGTCCATAACGCGGCCTTCCAGGCCGCGGTGCGTATGCAGCGCGATGACTTCGAGCGCCTGCTCATTCATGATGCCCTTGACGCCCGCCGTGAGCCTTGCGCCAGGCGCGTGCGAATCCCAGCCTTCTGCGACTGCAATCATCCTGATGCCCAGGATACGAAAACGCTGAAGCGTCGTGGTCTGTTCGCCGGAGTCGCGGAAGGGACGGCTCAAGTCGTCGACCAATAGCACCTCGAACTCGCCCTGCTTTGCGGCAGCGAGCATGGCTTGGTACTGCTTTCGCTGCCGGTTCCAGCCCTTCTCGACCTCATCCGCGTACTCAGCGACGACCTCAAGGTCGTGCGAGTCAGCGTAGACACGGCAGCGCCGCTGCTGGTCAACGATGGAACTAGGTCGTTGTTGGTCGGAGCTGTATCGCGCGTAGACGGCCGCGCGCATGCGCTGCTGCCCGGCGTGCTGGGTCGAGGGGGTGAAGCGCTTCTGAGTGAAGACTCGGCTCATCGTTGTCAGTCCTGTGTTTCGATACCATGACGATATGGGCCTCGGTCACCGGTCGTCCACCGGAATCGGCGCGAGACTGTGAGCCGGCTCACAATCAGGATGTAACAGGTTCGGATTGGGCCGTGGCGAGGTGCTTACGAACAACTTGCTGGGCAATGAGGCGCAAAAGCGCATCAAGGTCAGAGTTGAGAGCGGCGCGGTGAGGGGTGATGATTTTGGTCATCTCCCGCATAGATAGGCCGTCTTAAATTTCAGGCGTGAGGCTGCATCTCGCGCGGTGCGCTGGTGTCATCTGTGAGAATAGTCACGCTTTCCGTTGATGCCATCTGCCGGTGGCGGGGGAATGATGGACATCTTGATTGCCGAAGACCGACTGCCGGTTGGGGATGCGCTGCTGACGCGCCTGGTGGAGAGAATCCCCGAGGTTCGTTGGAGTGAGCTGTACGAAGACGTGAGGCAGGCTTACGCCCGCAAGGTGGCGCTGCTCGATAGCGAGCTGCGCGCGGAGCTGGGAGTCCGCGACCTGGCCGAGCCCATCGCGTTCTACAACGCGTACTACTGGGCTCTGGTGTTCGCGAAGCGATACGAGGCTCGGTACGGCTTCGACGCGGGCGTCGAACAGGAGGCATTCAAGGTGCTGGAGCGCGCCCCGGCCAATGTTGACTGGCAGGCGGTGGAGCATGTCAACCAAGCTGCGCAGCGGGCCTAGTTGGTTCGCCCGACGCAACTCGGTGGTTCGTACAGCCTGCTGTGGCC
>Ga0068855_100002778_pt1 | contig 21542 bp, 18 predicted proteins | sample KBSCornC52_FD_66592 | JGI IMG/M metagenome (GOLD analysis project Ga0068855, IMG submission 66592) | Corn rhizosphere microbial communities from Kellogg Biological Station, Michigan, USA - KBS Corn C5-2 | ecosystem: Host-associated > Plants > Roots > Rhizosphere > Soil ...
GTACGACTACGACGTGGGAGCGAGCCCAGTCAAAACCGATATCGTGGGCGAATTCGTGAAAGCGTGCGGCAAGTACGGCATCGTCCCGGGCATCTATTACTGCACCCTGGATCACCACAACAGTTACCCGACAACCGACTACAACCCGAAACTGCCCTATCTCACGCCCGAGTACTTCCAATTGATGCAGGATCAGCTGACCGAGCTCCATACCCGCTATCCCGCTATCCGCATCACATGGATCGATATCCCGAGGCAGCTCGACTCGGGACAGAAGACGACCCTCTATAATTTGGTGCGCACTGTGAATCCGAAATCCCTGGTCGAATTCAACTTCGGAGTGGAAAGCCGGAACATTTCTGGAGACTACACCATCGATGTCGCCGCCCCGGTGACATGGCCCACGGATATCCTGAACTCGGAGGTAAGTATCATCAAGAAGCCCTTCCAGGTGCAGCAGATGTACCAGGGCAAGACGTACGAATTGGGCTACGAGAGTTGCGACAAATTGAACGGCGATTGGTTCTGGCAACCGGGAGAATCACCGAGGTCGGTGTCCAGCGTGACGGGGCTGTACAATAGTGTCAGGGCCGTGAACGGCAATTTCCTCTTGGACGTTCCTCCCGACCAAACGGGGCAAATACCCGCTGCCTCCGTCCAGCGGTTGAACGACGTCCGGACTGCCCTCAAACTGGATACGACAACCGCGACCGGCGGCATGATCAACTTCCCCGGCCAATAGCTGCACTCCGCGGCAACACGGCAGCAGGAGCATCGTTCTCGTCGGTCGGCGCTATATGACTGTGGCGCTATCGCCAAGAACCTGCCGCTAGAGCGGCGAAGCGGGACAGAACGCCGTTGCGTCGGAGTTTCAAACGACTCTCCTCCGAGCGGCTCGGAGTCGGCTGACGCTGCGCGAGCGACTGGTCGGTGCGACTGCGCGGTTTTCCCCGAATTGAGGCCATGTTCTACTCCCCTACTCGTGATGTCGAGCTTAGCGGCCGCGCCTGAGCAGGGCAAATTGGAAACTGACGGGGGCGATTTCGAAGGTGGACCGATCGTGGGACGGGTGGAGCTCACGACGGAAGACTTCACGTCCGCATGGACCGCCCTCCCGGGGAACCGGCCCGTGTTCGTGCAGCGCGCTCTGACGGCTGTGGCCCTTCCGCTGTTCTGGCTCATGTTCTCGATGTTCGATTCGGACGGCACGAGCGCGCCGGTTGGCATGACTTGGTTTGTCTTGTTGCAATCGCTGCTGCTACCGCCTGCGCTCGGATTCAGGTTGTGGCGCGCACGCGCCGAGTGGGCCAAAAATGGAGTCGCGGATCTGCGCGGGGGGGAGGGCGTCGAGTTCCGCTTCGACTCAGCGGGGGTTTCGTTGCACTCACCGGGCTCGCAAAGTCAGCACGCCTGGAGCACCCTGTTTCGCTGCCTCGAAACCGCCCATGCGTTTTTGATCTTCGTCACTCCAAGCGCGCTGATCGTCGTTCCCAAGCGCGCGTTTGCCGATGCCGAACAAGCACGACTGCGCGCGCGCCTGCTCGAGCTCGTCTCGAATCGTCCGCTCCGAGGCACGAATATTTGGCGACCACTAAGAAGCACGGTGACGGACTGGGTGCTGATCGGGCTCGCATTTTTCGGCGTGTGGCAAGTTCTGGAATGGAAGTAGGCGCGCTGAACTCCCATTTCCGCCCGAGGATTCGGCTCTGACGATTCTTTGCGGCTCGGTGGTGAATCTCAGAAGCCGTCCCTCGACGTTGCACCGGCCGCTCAGCGCGCTGCGAGAACACGTTGTCCACAACTTCACCGCTGGCGAGATCCGTCACGTGCGAGCGCGCGGGAGGCATGTCGTTGTTTCTCGCACGCGGTGCGCCAATGGCTCGTTCGCCCTTGTCCGCTCGCCTCACGCACGCTGCACGAGTCGCGAACCGCGCGTCGTCTCACGCGCAGTTCGCCGCCTAAAACGCGTGTGGTTGTTTCACGCACGCGCCGCGCTGAAGCGCGATCGGCACATCCAGATCACGCACAACACACGCACGCGCGATGTGGGCGAGGCGCGGTGCAACGCCGACGATCGATGATCGCTGTAGGAGCGCGTGCGAGAATCTTTTGCTCGCGCAGCGTTCCTCAATAGAAGACTTCTCGGAGTCGATGCGCGCGGCGCAAATAAAATTCGAATTCATCCGCGATCCTCTTCATAATCATCCGCCTCACTCGCTCACTCACTGGAGCCACATTGGGACGCGAAGAGATGAACCATGAAGCGGTGCAGTGCCCAAAGTGCGGGGCCGAGATGTTCGTCGGCGCGCACTTCTGCATGCGTTGCGGAGCCCAGCTTTCAGGCGCCTTGCCCGACGTAGAGCTCGACCTCGCCGACGCGCTGTCCGAGCCCGTAGAAAACGAGCAGAGCAGCACCAAGCTGCGTACCGCCCCGCCTTCGCGCGCTGAGCTCGCGGCGAGGTCAGGTTCCACGCAGCCGCTGCCCATTATGCCGAGCGCGCGCAACGGTGCCCCCGCGAAGCCGCCCTCTGCCGGCAAGATCCCACTGCCCCCGCTCTCGCTCGCCGCTGATTTCGAGCCGTCACCAGTCGCGCCGAGCTCGCCTGAGCTCGGCTCCGGGCCGCGCGCCAGCTCGCGCCCGAGCGCACTGCCGTTCATGGAAGCGCTGGCCGCAGGCAGTGCCTCCGCGGCAGCCTCCGACGACGCGGATAGCGCCAGCGCCGCGCCTGGAACGATGAGCGAGGCGCTCGCGCGCGTCAGCCGTCTCCCGGATTTCAGCATCGACGACATCGACGACGGCTTCGCCTCGATCCAAGACAATACCTCCGAGCGATCCGAGACCAGCGCGCCCGATTCGCTCGCTTCGGCCTATGAGGAGGTAAAGTCGCTGTTTGCGGATCTGGTCGCGGCTCACCTTGCGCCCGTTCGCGAATTGCTGGGTGAGCTCGACGCGAGCGGCACGCAGCAAGCGGTGCTCGAGCTGTGCCGTCCGATCGCTCGCGCGCTGAAGAGCGCGGCCGAGCAATTGCCCGATCAACAGCTCCATCGCGCGCTGTGCGCGCTGTCGGACGCGCTTTCGGCGGCCAGCACGAGCGGCTCCGTTGGCATCCAAGAGCCGGCGCGAGCGCGCTTGCGCGAGGCGTACGCCGCCGTTTCGCAGCTGCTGCCATCCGTCAACGAGCAAGATCCGGAACGCGCGCGCCGCGAGCTCGTGATCGTCCAGGCGATTTTCGAGTGCACGAGCGGCCTCGGCCGCGTCCAGCGAGACAAGCTGTCCGCGGCCGGCTTCACTGGGCTATCCATGCTTTGTTTGGCGAATGCTCGCGAGCTGTCGGAAGCCTGCGGCATGCCGCTCGAGCTCGCTGAACGGTTGGTCGAACAGGTCGAGCGCTTCAAGCGCGCCGCCGCCGCGTCCGCGCGCGACGCCAGCCGCGACGCTCAGCGCCAGGCGCTCGACGGCCTCGCGCTGCAATTGCGCGAGCAAAACCAAGCCTTCGAGGCCAGCCGGCGCGGCTGGTCCCGCGAGGACCAAGAAACCAAGCGGCGCATTCAGCGAAAGCGCGAAGAGACGATGGCGCAAGTGAACATCGTGCTGGCCGAGCTCGGCGAGCTACCGCTGATCGCCCAGCTCGAGAAGCTGCCGTTCGAGCGCAAGCTCTCGGAGCTCGAGCGCTTCTTGGTTCCGGCACAAAGCGACGGACTACGATTTTCTCAGGCGAGCGGAGGACAATAGGCGCATGGCTGAATTTTCAAAAGACGAAGTATTGCGGCGGGTACGACTCAAACAGAGCCTGAAGCGAGCCGGGCTCGCCGGCATCGATCTCTCCGGGGCCAACTTGGAGGGGGCGGATTTCAGCCGCGCTGACCTGGACGGCGCAAACCTGGAAGGCGCCAAGCTGCGCGGCGCGATCTTCAAGAACGCGAGCTTGCGCGAGGCGTTCCTCAAGGGCGCCGATCTGACGCAGTGCAATTTGGACAAGGCCGATCTCGAGGGCGCGAACCTGGAGGGTGCGCGGCTCGACGGCGCAAACCTCAATCGCGCCGCGCTCGAAGGCGCCAAGCTCGAAGGCGCCAGCATCGTCAAGGCCAGCCTAGTCGGCACGGAGCTCACCTGTGCACAACTCGCGCGCGTGGTGCTGACCGAATCGGATCTTTCGCACGCCGAGCTCGGTGAGGCCTACCTCGGCGGCGCGATCCTGACCGGTGCCGAGCTCACCAACGCGAACCTCGCGTCCTCCAATTTGGAGGAAGCGGTGCTCGACGGCGCGATCTTGGACGACGCCGACCTGAGCTCGGCGAACCTGACGCGCGCCAACCTGCGCGGCGCGTCCCTCGAGCGCTGCAATCTCGATTCGGCGAACCTGTCGAGCGCAAACCTACGCGGCATCGATGGCCGGCGCGCGAACTTCGAAAACGCCGTGCTGCTCGGTGCCGATCTGAGCGAAGCGCGCCTGGCAGGTGCCGCGCTGGCCGGCGCCAAGCTCAGCGGCATGATCGCGGAATGGATCGACAGTAGCCTCGCTGACGAAGGCCAGAAGCGCATTCCGCGCGAGCAAGTGCTCGACTTTTTGCTCGGTAAGAGTGAGCCCGCGGAGCCGGCGACGCGCTATTTCGGCAAGGGCGACGTGCTGCGCGACGCAACGCTCACCTTCGGTCGCGACTCGAAGATTCACATCGACAGCCGGTTCGAGAATTGCTCGATCGCGCTCGGTGAGGGCGCAGAGCTCGTGGTCGGCGACCCGGGCGTGCTCAAGGATTGTCAGATCATCGGCGCGGGGAAGATCACGATTCACGGGCGCTTCTTCGAGCGACAGAGCCCGGGCATCGCCGGCGTGCGCAGCCTGATCGTGAGCAGCCGAGGCGCCATGGTCGGCGCAGTCGAGCAAGCGCGTGAATCGACGACCTTCGCGTTCCAGCCGGGCTGCCGGTTGCGCGTCAAAATTTTGCGACCCCGTGAGCAACAGGCGGCCGAGTGAGCCGGGAGGATCCGATGAATCATCAAAATGGGAGCAGTGACAAGCGCACGGTGGTCGACGAGGGCACGAGCTTCAAAGGCACCCTCTCCTCGAGCTGCCCGATTGACGTCCGGGGTCGCATCGAGGGCGATCTCGAGACGCCTTCGCTCACGATCAGCCACAGTGGCGCTGTGCACGGCCGCGTCAAGGTGGGGACGGTGCGCTCAGAGGGCGAAATTGCCGGCGAATTCGAGGCCGATCACGTCGAGCTCGCGGGCTCGGTCAAAGACAACACGGTGATCCGCGCGCGTTCGCTCGAGGTCCGCCTGGCGACCGAGCGCGGCCGTTTGCAGGTGATCTTCGGCGAATGCGAGCTATCCGTCGGGGACGAGCCGACCGAGCACGTCGAGCTCCCGGTCGAAGCGGAGCAAGCCGCCGCACACGCCGAAGCGCCGATCGCCGCAGCGCCCGAAATGCCGGCTGAGCCGCCGGCACCGATGAACGCCGACCCGATGCCGATGCACGCCGAAGCGCCCATCGCTGAGGAGCCTTCGAGCGCCGCGGCCGCCGAAGACGTAATAGACGTCGACGAAGAAGAAGAGGACGACGACGTCAGTGCTGCTCCGGCTGAAGCCGTCGGTCGCAAGCAACGCCGCCGCCGCAAGGGCAAGAATGGCGCAACGGACGATCCGCCGCTCACGGGCTGGTCGCAACCGCCCTCGCAACCGCCGCCCGCGAGCTGATCTGCGTCGCGAGCGTGGGGGACGAAAGTTGCTTGCGAGGTTCGGGCGAACTGCCCAGACCGTGGTAGTCGAGCTTCGCGTGCAGCGACGTGGGCTCCCTCCCCCGCGCGCGGCGGCTTTGCGCCGCGTCCGGGGTTGAGGGGCCCGGCGCGCGCAGCAGCCCGCAGGGCTGCGAGCACGCACGGCCGTAACGCACCGGCCATTTGCAGGGAGCAGCCCTGGTCACGCGCTACGTCGCGCGCCGTCACAGCCTTCGGCGTCCAATCGAGCTCAAAGGCTCTGAATCAGCGCGAGGATGTTGCCTTCGGTGTCTTTGAACCACGCGGCCTTGGCGCCGCCGGCGATCATGATGCCGTCTTTCATGCCCGGCATATCGTATTGTTCGAAGGTGACGCCCCGTTTTTTCAGCTCGGCGACCTCCGCTTCGAGATCCGTCACCTGCCAAAATGCCTGACTGGCAGCGGACGTGCCCGCATTGGGCGTCGGGTAGAGAAAGCACGCGGTACCGCTGCCGCATTCATAGGTGACCCCGCCGCCGACCTCGCGCCCGGGCCGAAAGCCGAGCTGATCTTCGTAGAAGCGGCGGGCGCGCGTCACGTCGCGCGCGGGGATGTACGCAAAGATCGGGGATTTCTGCAGCATGGGTTAGCCTCCTCAGCCGTTTTTTGGGGCAGCGATCCGGCGCTCCACGCTAGCCGAGATCGCGCCCGAAATAGACGTCGACACTGACGATTTTTCCGTCTTCGACGCGGATATTTTCGACGTTACGAAAGCGCACACCGTCCGCGACCCGGCGCGCGCTGTAACGCAAGAAGGTGTCGTTACCGAGCACGGCTAGCTTTTCTTCGCTGAACTGGTCGATGCGATCACTATTCGGCCAGCAGCGCCGAAAGTATTCGCTCTGGTCGATGTGATCATCCCGTGGGCTCGAAAAGGTGAAGGCTTTGCCGAGCAGCGCTTCGGCGCTCGCGCGATCTTTGTCGAAGAATGCGCGATAAAAGCGCCTCACCACTGCCGCAACCTGCGCGTCTCGCGTCGGCTCTTGCATGCTCGCCTCGTTTCTTGGTCCGGCCGCGAGCGCCCGCTCAACGAGCGGGCTCGACGCGGATCGCGCTCACGCGATCCGGATAAAACGCGAGGTGCTCGCGAATGGCAAGCGCCTCATCGTACGGATGCTCGTAGCTCCAGACCGCGTTTTCCGCACCGCCCTTGATGCTGAAGTAAGAGGCCTCGCCTTTGAACGGGCAGTGCGTCTTGTGGGTCGTCGGGACCAGGCGATCCATGTGCGTATCGCTGCGCGGCACGTAGTACACGGGCGGGTAATCGGCCTCGCGTAATTCCAGCGCGCGCTCGGTTTGGGACAGCACCTCGCCGTTCAGTTCGACGACGACGCGGCCCTTGAACGGCGCGATGGTGACGGTGTGTTCAGGATGCTTCGCGTACCCAGGTCCGGAATTGGCCATGACCGTGAACCTGGAGCCGCCAGAGCGAGATCGGAAGTGTCGGAGGAATGAGGCGAAAAGGTCAGATTCTCGATTGCCCAATCGAGGCGAGCGCGGTGTATCGTGCGCGGCATGAGCGCCGCCCAGCACCCGGACGTGATCATCATTGGCACTGGGCAGGCGGGAGTTCCGCTCGCCACGCGACTTGCGGCAGCCGGAAAAACCGTGCTGATCGCCGAGAAAGGCAACCCGGGCGGGACTTGCGTCAACGTCGGCTGCACGCCGACGAAAACGCTGGTCGCGAGCGCGCGGGCCGCGCATGTCGCGCGCACGGCCGAGCGTTTCGGCGTGCACACGGGGCCCGTCGCCGTCGATTTTGCGGCCGTGATGGCACGCAAGGACCGCATCGTCGCGCGCTGGCGCGCGGGCGTCGAAAAGCGTCTGGCGGGCGCAGGCGAGCGACTGCGCTTACTGCGCGGCCACGCGCGCTTCGTCGGGCCGCGCGCGATCGAGGTGAACGGCGAGCGCTATCAGGCCGAGCAGGTCGTGCTCAATGTCGGGGCGCGCCCGGCGCTGCCCGATATCCCGGGGCTCGGCGACGTGCCGTACCTCGACAGCGCGGGCCTGATCGATTTGAAAGCATTGCCGGAACGGCTGCTGATCTTGGGGGCCGGTTACATTGCCTGCGAAATGGGGCAGATGTTTCGCCGCTTCGGCAGCGAAGTGAGTTTGTGCGCGCCGTCGGCCCGCTTGTTACCGCGCGAGACGCCGGCCGCATCCGAAGCGCTGGCAGGCGTGTTCGAGGCTGAGGGCATTCAACTTGCGCTCGGCAAGCACGTGACGCGCGCCGCGCGCACGAGGGCCGGCATCGAGCTCGAGCTTTCGAACGGCGAAGGCGCGCCGCTCACCGGCTCCGAGCTCTTGGTCGCGACCGGACGCACGCCGAACACCCAGGATCTCGGCTGCGACGCGGGGCAGATCGAGCTCGACCCGCACGGCTACGTGCTCGTCGATGAGCGCTATCAAACTTCGCAGCCGGGCGTATTCGCGGTCGGCGACTGTGTGCCGGGGCCGCAGTTCACACATGTCTCGTGGGACGACCACCGGGTGTTGTTCGACATTTTGACGGGGCGCGCCGCGCGCGCGCGTTCCGAGCGCCTCGTGCCGTACACCGTTTTCACCGATCCGCAGGTGGCGGGGGTCGGCTTATCGGCGCAGGCGGCGCGCGCGCAAGGGCTGGACGTGGAGGTCGCGAGCATGCCCTTCGGCAATATCGCGCGCGCGATCGAGACCGACGAGACCGCGGGCATCGTCGAGCTCGTGCTCGATGCGAAATCCGAACGCATCCTGGGCGCGTCCGTCGTCGGGGTCGACGCGGGCGAGCTGATCCACGTGTTCAGCGTACTGATGCAAGCCAAAGCCACGGCGCGCGCCATCGTCGACGCTGAGTTCGTGCACCCGACGTTCGCGGAAGGCTTGCAGACAGCCGTGATGCAGCTGCCGCGCTACGCGCTTTCGCCATGAGCGCTGCCGTGCTGCATCAAGCGTGTGATCGCGCGCTCGCCCAGGCGAGCCCGAAAGCGGCGGCCGCGCTGCCCACTCTCCATCCGCACTGGGTGCTGGCGACGACGATCTTGGCTTCGAGCCTCGCGTTCATCGACGGCTCGGTGGTCAACGTCGGGTTGCCCGCGATTGGTCGCAGCCTCGACGTGAGCGGCGGCGGGTTGTCCTGGGTGGTCAACGGTTACCTGCTGCCGCTGAGCGCACTATTGCTGATCGGCGGCGCCGCGGGCGACGTGTTCGGCCGCGCGCGGCTGCTGATCAGCGGCGTGACCCTGTTCGCGCTCGCTTCCGTCCTGTGCGCGCTGGCTCCCAATCTGACGATCCTCATCGCGGGGCGAGTTTTGCAAGGCACCGGCGCGGCGTTGCTCATGCCCAATAGTCTCGCCATCTTGGGCGCGAGCTTCAGCGGTGAGGCGCAGGGTCGCGCGATTGGGAGCTGGGCCGCAGTCGGCGCGGCTGCGGGCGCAGTGGGTCCGCTGCTGGGTGGCTATTTGATCGACGTGATCGGCTGGCGCACGATCTTTTTGATCAATCTGCCGCTGGCCGGGGCGGCGATCGTGCTCTGCGCGCGTTATGTGCGCGAGCAGCGCACGGCCCGCCCAGCGCGCTTGGATTTCGCCGGCGCGACGTTGGCTGCGGCCGCCCTGACTCTGCTCACCTGGGCATTGACCGCGACTTCGGCCGCGCAACACTTGACCCTTGCTGGCGCAGCGGGGCTCACCTTGGGTGCGGGCTTGCTCGCGCTATTTGTGTGGCTCGAGCGGCATCGCGGCGAGCACGCCATGCTCCCGCTGCGGCTGTTCGCATCGCGCCGCTTCGTCGGGCTGACCGTGCTCACGTTACTGCTGTACGGCGCGCTCAGTGTGCTGCTGGTGCTCGTCCCTTACTTGCTGATCGAGGCGAGCGGATATTCGGCCACGGCGGCCGGCGCCGCGCTGCTCCCTCTGCCGCTGATCATCGCGCTCACCTCGTCTCGCTTAGGACAGCTCGCGGTCAAGGTTGGGCCACGGCTTCCGTTGACAATCGGCCCACTGCTCGTGGGCTGCGGCTTCCTGCTCGCCCTGCGCGTGGTCGAGCGCGGCAGCTATTTTGCGACGACCCTGCCTGCGATGCTCGTCGTGTCGCTCGGCATGGCCGGCGCTGTGGCACCGCTCACGACGGCTGTACTGGCTTCGGTCGAGCCCGCACACGTCGGCGTCGCCTCCGGCTTCAACAGCGCCGTTGCCCGCATCGGCGGGCTCGTCGCCACCGCGTTCGCCAGCGCGGTGCTCGCCGCGCACGGCGCGGCGCTGCGCTCGTCATTTCGCGCGGCAGCGGTGATCGGCGCGGTCGCCTGTGTTGCAGCGGGGGCAAGCGCATACCTCAGCCTGAACGAGCGGGGTTAAGGCTCGCCAAGCGCGGGTGCGACACGCGCCGCATCGGCGAGCAGCACGTGATAAAAATATCCGGCACCGAAATCCTTATCGACTTCGATCGTGCCCTCGATCAGCACGTCGGCGCCGAGCGGCAGCTCTTCATTCGTGGTCACGGCCAAGTCGTTCGTGCCGAGCGCGGCATCGCCGCTCCCGTCGCGCACATGCAGGAACGTGCGTCCGAGCACGCCGCTCGTGCTCTTGACGACCACGCCGTGCACGCGCGCCTTCTTTCCCGCATCGTCGCGACCGATGCCGTTCAGCTCGGCCACGCTGCGCCCGAGCGGGCCGCGCGCTTTCTCGGGTTTACCTACGGCCACCGTGTCCGCGCGCTCGCCCGGCCCTGGGTGCGGAGCCATTTCTCCGTAGGCTGCTTGTTTCGGCTCACTCGGCGCGTCGAGCAGGCCAAAATAGATCGCGTCGAAGCTGCGTTTCAGCGTCGCGCTCACGAAATTCGTCATCAGCTCCGCGCTCGACACCGTCACGTTTCGGCCGAGTTGCGAGCTCGTCTTCGGCACGGCCGTCCAAGTTCCGGCGCTGCCCTTTTTCCCGAGCCTCAGATACGAATATTTGCCGACGTCGATCTGCTCGAGCACCTCGCCGGACACGCTCTGACCGGGCGCGGTGTCCGCGGGTGCCGGCTCGTTCGGCGCGATCGCTAGGTCGTCGGGCATTGCGGGCACGATGGTGGGATCCCAATGCGAGGCTGTGGGATTGGCGGCGACGGCTGCCGGAGTTTCGGCGGGCGGCTCTGCTGCCGCAGTGAGCCGCGGCTTCTGACTGACCCCGACGAGCGCGGCCACGGTGCCACCCAGCACGGCCAGGAAGGGCAAGCGGTTCTTCTTCATCCAATCGACCTTGGCGATCATGAGTCAATCCTTCCGGTTGCTAGGTGGTCGCGGTGTCGGCGGAAGCGCTGCACTCCCGCTGAATGGTGAGCTCGCGACGCGCGGCGCGCAGGCGCGAATAGACGGTGTTGAGCTTCATGGACAGGGTTCTGGCAATTTCGGGCGCGGTCATTTGCTCGAGCTCGGCCAAGATGAAGACCTCACGTCGATCGCGCGGCAACAGACCGAGCCGACGTTCCAACGCGCGCAACGCTTCCAGCGCGGAAGCCGCTCGGTACGGGTCCGCGCGCGAGCACGCTAGCTCATTCGGCTCGAAGCGGGTCAAGCCGCCCTTGCGGCTGAGGCGACGACGATGGTCGCGCGCGACGCGCGCCGCAATCGCGAACAGCCAGGTTTTGTGCGAAGCGTTCGGCACGAAATCGTGAAAGCGACGAAAGACCACCACGAACACGTCTTGCACCGCGTCCTCCACGGACCACGCGCTGACGCCATGCACGCGCACCACGCGCCGCACGAAGCCCGCGTATTGCTGGTAGAGCGTGGACACGGTCTCCGTTCGAGCCGGCGAGCTTAGGGGTGAAGCGGCTCGATTCATCGACGAGCTCGCCGGATCATGGCTCGAGCACCCGCATGGCAGAGCCATGACAGCCGCTGCCGTTGCAGCCGGAACCGCGCCCGACGCTCGCGGGCTTTAGGCGCTCTCCGTTCTTGTTGCGGAGTGCGATCACTGCGTTAGCCCAGTTGACCGACGCCGCTGCGCTGCTCGGGAGCCAGATGTTGCCGTTTGCCCCGGAGTACGTGGTGAGCGTGACCGTACCGTCGGAGATGCCCACCTGCACGTTGGCGGCGGCGCTGGTCCCGTCCGCTTTGTACACGGTACCGCCGAAGACGAACGGAATCGTCGTGGCGTGGCAGGCCGTGATCATGCAGCCGGCGCCAGGGTTGTGGTGCCCGTCAGCGGGCGTGGGTGCGCCAGCCGAATCGTAGGCGGCAGGCCATTGGAATGTCGTGCTGGGAGCGGTTCCGCCGCCGGCGGGCGTGCCGCCAGCGCTCATCGTTCCGCCGCTTCCGTTGCTGGGCGCTCCGCCAGCCGTTTGACCCGCGGCGGCGCCCGTTCCGCCCGCGGCGCTTACCGTTCCACCCGTGGTCGAGGTTGCTGGAGCCATGGTGGCAGACGATGCGCCCGAGCTGAGGTGCGGATAGCCGACATCCGTGCCGGAACACGCGAGCGCGCCGAGCGCAACCAGAGCAGTCGCTACCGCTGTCAAGCGGAGGGACTGCGAGCATGAGGCGTGAAGAGACAATCGACTCACTCCTCGCTGAGCGGTAGACAAAAGCGTCGCTCCGCCCCGTCGTCTCGACGTTGCAGGAAGTGCCCATCACCATGAGAGCAGGGTGTAGGTTCCTCGTCCCTCCGAGAAACAGGCTTCGAATCAGCTCGGTCGTGCTTTTTTTTTGATCAGGCTGCCTGCTCGATCGCCGTCAGGAGACGCGGAAGCGCGGGGCAGCTGCGCCGACGCGGGAACGCTCATAGGCCGAGATGCCAGGCAAACACGCCTTGAGCGACCAGCGCAGACACGTCTCCTCTCGCTTGTATCCAATCCGCTTCGATATCGAAATCGAGCGCCTCGTACGGCGCGAGCCACAGGCCCGCGCCGACCATGTGCTCGATGCTCGACCGCAGCGCAGCACGGTAGCGCACGAGCGCGCCGCGGTAGCGAAGCGACAAATCGCCTTTGCCGTCCGAGAACGAAATTCCCGGTGAGAGCGTAGCCGCGGTGCTGCGCAGCACCGAGCCGGCGAATCCCGACGCTCCCACGTCGAGGTGCACTTTTCCGACCAGGTCCAGCCAACGCAGGTTGGCGAAGCCCCCGAAGTTGGTCGCGTCGGTACCCTTGGTGAAGGTGCTTTGACCGCCGAGATCGACCGAGAATTTTCCAATCCGAGCTCCCGAATCCACGAGCCACAGGTACGTGGCGTTGCTCGAAAGGCAAGTGCCGAGCGGATTGCCCGGCGAGCTCCAACACAGCCATTCGGGTGGCAAGAGCGACGCGAGCCAACGCGAGCGATCCGGGCGGTGCAGCTCCGCCCGCGCGCCGAAATGGAAGACATCGACCTCGACGTCGCCGTCGAGCGCCGCCGAAGTGAGCTCGACCGAGTTCGCGTGCCAGGGATTTCCGGGGTCGAAGAAGGAGAGCTCGCCGTGGCCACCAATGCGCGCATGGCGCGGCAGCAGATCGAACGAGGCGTACGCCTTCTTTTCGTCCAAGGCGCCCGCGAAGAGTGAGGCGTAGCCGCCCGCGAGCACACGCGGCTGCAAGCTCGACTGCACGTTCTGGTACATGAGCTCAGCACCGAAACGCGCGACGGCAGTCGAGAACATGCCGGTAAACGCCTGCGGCACGGCTCCGCCGAACGCGCTCACTCGTATGCCGGAAGTCAGCGGCGCTTCGAGCCGAAGGCCGTCGACTTGTCCCACCCAGGACGACGCCGCGCGTAGCCGGCCGAGCGCACCGCGAAAGCTCGCGGAGGTGCCGTAAGTCAGGCTCAGCTCACGGAGCCGCACAATCTGGCGAGCTGCCGCACCCGGCCGGGCGGAGAAATCATCACCGGCAAACGTCTGGGCGCCCAAGTCCAGGTCGAACGCAAATGGCAGCTCGCTGTACGGCTCGTAGTGCAAGCGAGCGCGAACCTCGTTCCCGACCAATTTGCCCTGACCGCTCTCGGGCAGAACGCCGTAGACCGCGTCGGTCAAAAGTAACCGGCTACGCGCAGTCTGCTGCTTCATGCCCAGGGGCACGGCTTTCGGGGTTTGATTCGACGCAGGCACGCGGGCCCGTCGCCATTCGTCCCGAAAGCTCGTCAGCGGGGTCGGCGCTTCCGGCGACAAGTCGACGACGTCGGGGCGATTGGCGGCCAATGACACGGTGCCCGGCGCGCCGAGCGGCACGCGCTTGCCAGTGAGAACGATGACCGCAAACGAGCTGCTGCTCGCTGTGATCCGGAAGCGATCGCCGGCGAACGTAACCTCGTCGCCAACGCGCAAGCCCGCGCTGGAGCCAGGCTCGATGTAGGCGCGGTCATCCGCCACATCCACTAAGCGTACGGCGAGCGAAGTCGAGGCGCGGGGAGCGCGTCTCTCGGCGCGCGATCTGCTCTGCGCGGCCGCGTGCTGAGCAACACTCAGCAGCAGCGCGCCCAATAGCGCGAGGCGACGCCCGCCGCCGCTCATCGGCGCGCGCCTCCGGGATGACACTGCAGGCAGCCGGTCCCGACCGGCCCGAGCCCGCGGTGTTGCACCGCGATCCGCGCAGCGTCGTGGGCGTGGCAGCCGGTGCACAGCACGAGGCGCCGAGACTCTTCGCTCAAATGACAATCGGCGCACGGGACGTGCCGGTGTTTGCCGAAGGACAGCGGAAAGATCGGATCGTGCTCGAATCGGCCGAGGCCTTGCGTCAGCGACTGCGCCGTCGAGCGAAATTGAAAATTGGCCGGAGCAAACGCAGGCCGCCAGCTGGTCGTGCGGTGACAGCCGGCACAGTTCTTGGGCAACGCCAGCTTGCTCGCGTCTCCCGGTACGCCGCGGTGGAGCGGGTGAATGTCGTCGCGGTTGTAGTCGCCCGCGTGGCACGCGTAACAATCGGACGGCACGCCACGCCAAGTATTTTCCGAGGTGCGCACGTGACATTCGCTGCACGCGGCGAGCACGTGCATCCCGCTCAGCGGCAAGCGCGTGGAGCGATGCAAGCGGATGCCCGAAACGCTCGACCAGCTCGAAGCCGAGTGGCAGCGATCGCACGCCTGACCCAGTTGACGCTGGTGCGCATCGGCGTGACAGCCCACGCACTCACGCGTGATCGGGCGATCTGCGCGGTGGCAATCGACGCAACCGGCGGCCGCGTGCCGCCCGGTCAGTGGAAAGCCCGTGCGCGAATGGTCGAACCCGCCTTGCCCAGGCGCCACCGAGTCGCTCATTTTCCAGGAGCTTTGGCTGTGGCAACTCGAACAATCGAGATTTTCGGTGACCGCTGGGCGATGCGGCGAGCGAGCGCTCGCGCTGGGCGCGGGCTTCGGCCCGGCCACTGCGCTGACCGCCGCCACGAGCAGGGCGCACACGAGCAGCACGGTCACGCGGGGGGCGCGCCCGGTCATTCCACCGCCTCCTGGTGCGGATCAGCGTGACAATCGCGACAGCGCCGGTAGCCGAGGCGGTAGCGGACGACAGCCACGCCGGACTTCGTCTCTTCCTTGGCGTGACATTGGTCGCAGCTGAGCTTTCGATGGTTGCCTTCCAGCGCGTAGCCCGTGAGCGGTTCGTGCTGAAAATTCGCGATCCTGAACTCGCTGGTCGTATGACAGAAATCACAGCCTCGCTTCGGTTCCTGCAACCGGAATTGACCGCGATGGACATCGTCGTGACAGCCCTCGCAGACTCGGGGCGCAAGCTTGTAGCTGGCGCCTTTGCCGGCCTTTCGATCTTCTTCGGTCGCCTTGTGGCAAGCGCTGCAAGCCGTGGACGCGTGCGCGCCCGTCAGCGGCCAAATGCTGTGGTCGATCTTGGGCACGTCCCAGCCCGCGGAGGTGTGACACGTGGCACAACCGTTCTTTCGCATCTGCTCCGCAAACTGGCTGCCATGCGGGTTTTCATGGCAGTCGGCGCAGCGCGTCTTGCTGACCGTCCAATCCAAGCGCTGCCCCTTGACCTGCGCGCTATCGTGGCACTTCGAGCAGGCTACGGCCGTGTGGTGACCCGAGAGCGCGAACGCAGTCGTCGCGTGCAGCTTCAGCCCGAAGAGCGACGGACGAAAACCGGCCTCGCTGTGACAGGGGCGGCACTCGCCGTGATCTCGAGCCGCGAACTCTTGAGCGTGCGGATCCTGGTGGCAATTGCCACAGCGCGCAAATTTCAGCTCGCGATAGCGCGCCGCCTCCGCCATTGCAGGCTTGTGGCAGCCGGAGCAAGCGACCTCGACGTGCTGACCTACGAGCGGGTAGACGGTCTTCTCGTGCGCCGCGAGGCCAATCTTCCGCGATAGCCCGAGCCATTGAATGGTTTGATGGCAATTCTCACAACGCTTGCCGAAATCCGCCTCGTGCACCGGCGCATGACAACCGACGCAGGCGCGTCCGCGTGACGGGGCAACGAGATTGCCGCGGTCATGACACTTGGCGCAGACCGTGCGCGCGTGGCCGTTGGCTAGACTGAGCCACGGGTGTGCGTTGCCTTTGAGCACGATTTTGTGCCAATCGGCTTCGGAGTGGCAGCCTTGGCAGGCCGAGCCGAGCTTGCCCGCGTGCGGATCCTTGTGGCAGCTGGTGCAGCTCGCGAACTCGAGCGGCCGATATTTGGGGGGGCTGCCGCGATGGCAATCCGCACATTTTACCTGCGCGTGCGCGCCGAGCAGCGGATAGCGTGTGCGGCTGTGATCGAACGCGTTCAAGCGCAACGCGTTCCAATTGGATTCATCGTGGCAGGTCAGGCACTGCGTCCCGAAGCGGCTGTCGTGCGGATCTTTGTGACAGCTCGTGCACGCCTGAGACAGCCCGAGAAAACTCTTGCTCTTGTGACAGCCCGCGCATTTGGTCGTTGCGTGGCCGCCGCGCAGCGGCCAGCCGGCGTCCTCGTGGTTGAAGCTGCTCGGGTTCCAGCGCACCATGTTGAACGCGGGGCCGTGGTGGTCCGAGTGGCACTTGGCGCACGGTTGGCCTTTGAATTTGCGACCGTGCAGCCCACTGCCGGCGTCTTCAGACTTGGCGATCGGCGCGTGGCAGGCATTGCACTTCGCGTTCGGCACGCCGCTGCCGGCGCTGTGACACGTGTCACACTTGCTGTCGCCTTCCCACTTGGCGTGCGCCGCCGAAAGCGGACCCGGCGATAGGAATTGGGCCGCCGCTGGCTCGGGGCGCGCGGCCAAGAGCCAAACCAGCCAGGCCAAGGCCACTGCCAAGCGGCGCAGCACGGACCAGCGAAAGAGCAGAGCTCGCGGAGGGGACATCGGCCGAAGCGTCCTCTCGCCCTTAAAAACCGGCCGGTTTCGAGAAGATCCAGCGGTAGCCGTAGTACCACGCGACCGCCGCGTGCAAGATCATGAGCGCCAGCATCAACAGCGCGAAAAATCGGTGCAGGCCGCGCCAAGAGCGCATCAAGTAGTCGTAAGCCGCAGCCCTCGGCACGTTGGCCGCGAGCGTGGCGGTCTCCGCGATCACTCCACGCAGCAAGCGGAATTCATCGCGATGCCAAGGCTCGTAGGTTTGTAGCGACTCGCGCACGAAGCGCTTCCGCAGGCGTGCGTCTCTCAACCAACTCGGGAACAGCCACAGCACCTTGGGCAGCGACACGCGACCGGCTACGTTCGGCAGAGGCAGGGCTTGCAACTGCTCGAACAGCCCGCTGCCCAAGCCCGGGTGAACGGCGTCGAAAGCCTGACAGTTCACGGCCAGACGCTCGACGTTCGCCTGCGGCACGAAGAAGAAGATGAAACGGCCGACCATACCCGTGACGAGCGTCACGGCGAGCGACACCATCGTGACTGTGGCGATCGGATTTCTGAGTTGCAACGCGGAATGCGAGAGGCCGAACAGGCCCGCGAGCAACCCAGTCGCAACGTGCAGGTTGAGCCAGACGCGCATCGATCCGACGCGCAGCCGCGCAAACCGCCGCCTCAGCAAATAGCTCAGGTTGGCCAGCACCAACGCGGTGGCGAAGAAACCGTAACCGTGGCCGAGCGGCGCGCCCGGCGAGAGCACGCGGTAGTCGGGATGATCGAAGCGAGCATGCGCGGGAAGCAGGTAAAAGCTCGCGCCTCGAATCCAAACGGCAGCGGCGACGCCGACCAGGAGCAGGCCGAGCCCGAGCCAGCCCGCAAGTTGCAGCTTATCGCGGCCCGAGACTGCTTCTGAGGACTGCATGCAGCGCGGACGATCGAGTGGCGTTGAACATCGAAATCTTCGTTTGCTGCTTCATGGCCAGCCAGCGAGATTCCGTCGGAGAAATCTCGAAACCGTGCGCTCGGTCCCCGAGACGGAACGCGTCAGCGCGGCCATTAACCCATCGCGTCGTTTGCCTACGCCGACAAACCCCACTCGCGCGCCAGATTTACGATTTGGACTACGCCTGACCTGGCTGACGTGTGTCTGCCTGGTGCTCGCTTGCAATAGTCCGACGGATTTCGAGACGGCTCACGTTCAGGTCACGACGAGCGACTGCGTCTCGTGCCACCAAACGGACTACGAAGCTGCAAAAATGCCGCTGCACCTCAACTTGTACCCACGGCAGTGCGGGAGCTGCCATTACACCGACCGTTGGGCGCCAGCTAACTTTTCACATCCATTTCCGCTCGACGGTCAGCACGCCCTCACCGCGTGCTGGCGATGCCACGTCGGTAGTCCGCCGGTTTTCGCCGGCACGTCGAAGGAGTGTGTTTCCTGCCATCTCAAAGATTTCCAGAGCAGCACATTTCCCGGGCACTCCGCGTTTCCGACGACTTGTCAGGATTGCCACAACACGGCTGCTTGGAGGTAGCGGGCGATGATGTCCTATCTGCCAGTGCTCGTGGTCGGCGTGGTCGTGGCGCTCCTCTATCTCGCGTGGGCCTACGCCGAAGCGCGACGCGAGCACGCGCTCCATCTCGAGGCTGAAGCCGTTTCTGGGTTGGGCGAGCTGCTGCCGCCCACCTTACATCCGGTGATCGATCCGTCGCGCTGCATCGGCTCGGGAGCGTGCGTCAGCGCGTGTCCGGAGCATCAAGTGATTGGTCTGCTCCAAGGCCGTGTGCGGCTAATCAACCCGATGAGCTGCATTGGGCACGGCGCGTGTGCCGCGGCCTGCCCGGCCCAGGCCATTCAATTGGTGTTCGGCACGCGCACCCGGGGGCTCGAGCTGCCCCGGATGGATCGCAATTTTCAAACCAATCAAGACGGCATCTACATCGCCGGCGAGCTCGGCGGCATGGGGCTGATCCGAAACGCGGTGCTGCAGGGCACGCAGGCCGCCGCTCACATCATCACCGGCTCCGATCAACGCGGGCTGCGGCGCGGGAAAAACGGCGCGTACGACGCCCTGGTGGTAGGCGCTGGGCCGGCTGGGATCAGCGCGACACTGAAGTTGATGGAAGGTGGGCTGAACGTGCTGCTCGTCGACCAAGACACGTTCGGGGGCACCATCATGCACTACCCGCGCGCGAAGGTCGTGATGACGGGCGATCTGCCCCTGCCTTTGCTGGGCACGGTCAAACGTCGAACCATGAGTCGCGAAGGGCTGGTCGCGCTGTGCGCCGAGATCCAGACGCGCTTCCAGGTGCCCTTCAAGAGCCATGAGCTCGTGCGCAGCGTCGAAGCCATGCAGGACGGAATGTGGCTCGTCCGCTCGGAAACCAACGAATTTCGTACGGCGAACGTGGTGCTTTCGCTCGGCACCCGAGGCTCACCGCGGCGGCTCGGCGTCCCAGGTGAGGAGCTGCCGAAGGTCCACTATCGGCTGCTCGAGCCGCAGGAGTTTGCGGCACAGCACGTGCTCGTCGTGGGCGGCGGGAATAGCGCCGTAGAAACGGCGCTCTCGCTCTACGATTTCAAGGGCTGCGCATCGGTCAGTATCAGCTACCGGCGAGAGCAGTTCTTGCGCTGCCGCAGCGACAATCGCAGGCGCATCGAGCAAGCGATTGCTTCGGGCGGCGTGCGCGCGCTGCTGCCGACCCAGGTCGTCCACATCGAACCGAAGAGCGTGACCTTGCTCAATGGCGGCGCCGAGCCGTATCGCATCGAGAACGACGCGATCATCGCGCAGCTCGGGGGCACGGCCCCTTCCGAGGTGCTGAAGAGCTTCGGCATCGAGCTCATCACCAAATACGGCGAGCGGTGAACGGATGACTCAGCTCTCGCGCAGCGCGACAAATATTGTGAGCGAAGCGATCTTCTTGCCGGATGTCGAAGGCATCGCGGCACCTGCACTCGGGAGTAAATTTGGCCATGAAGCGTGCATCTTTGATGAAAGTCCTGCATCTGCTGGCGTTGGCGTATTTTTCCTCGAGCTGCGGCTCCGAGGGCTCCCTAGCCGATTCGGGGCGAATGGCGGGCTGGTCTTACGACGGCATGGGCGGGCAATTCGCCAGCGGCGGCACCATCAGCAATCCACCGCCCGCGACCGGCTCGGCAGGGACGACGTCTCCGTCCGCCGGCGGTGGCACGACGAGCGTAACTCCGCCCGCGACCGGCGGCGGAAACAGCATGGGCACGGCGGGCACCGGCAATCCGAATCCGACGAGCGGTCAATATCACCAGCTTGCCAATTGGGGCGGCATGGCCGCAAATAACCCCAATCACCACGGCCGTGTCTACTTCTTGGGCCACGCGCACAAAGACGAGAATGGAGTCGAATGCACCTCTTGTCACGGCAGCAATTACGAGGGCGGCACCGGCCCGGCGTGTACCACGTGCCACGCGGAGTGGCGCTCATCGTGCTCGTATTGTCACGGAAGTAGCGCCACGATGATCGCGCCGCCACGCGGCATCTACGACGAGACGTCGACGGCATCGCTCGCCGTCGGCCGGCACAGCGCTCACCTCTCGGACGGCAGCAGCCATCCGGCGTTTGCCTGCTCGACCTGCCACGTGGTCCCGCCGAGCAATGACGTGGATCACACGTTGTCTTATCAACCGAGCACGGATCTGACGAGCGCCGGCCACCACGGCGACGTCATGCTGACGAGCGCAGTTCCCGGCATGACTTGGAAAGTGGACGCCACCTCCGGCTCGCCGGTATCCGCTCGTGGCTCGTGCGTTGGTGGCTGCCATTCGGACGGCCGCGGCGGCCCCCCCGCAACCACGCCGCTCTGGGCCGGCGGCTCGTGGACGACCGGTTGCGGCAATTGCCACGCTGCAACCCCGAAGACCGGCTATCACGGCCACGCGCTGAGCCATGGCGCCAAGTGCGCGGACTGTCACTCGGGCGCAACCGGCACGAGCTACGCCGACGCGGCTCACTTGAACGGCAAGATCGACTACCTCGGAACCGTGTCCGGCCAAGGCATGACGCTCAAAGCCGACTCCACATGCGCCAATGGCGTGCGCTGCAACGGCACGTGCCACGGCAACAACGACGGCCACAACAACAAGTGCTGGTAAGCGATTGACCGCTCGGCGCGAGCGAGTCTCGAGCCGAGCGGCGTAGCGCACCCCTTTCGAAACCGCGTTCGGCGTGGAGCGGCGGCGTCGCGTTTGCGCCGCACTGGGCTTGTGGCGCCGACGCTTGGGGCGATAATCGGCGGCATGAAGCGGGAACAACTCGTCGAGTTCATTCGGGACCATCGCCTGGCGGTCGAATCTTCGCTTGCGCCGAGCGGCGCACCGCAAGCAGCGGTCGTTGGGATTGCGGTGAGCGATCGCTTGGAGCTCGTGTTCGACACGGTGACGAGCTCGCGCAAGTACCAGAACCTGGTGCGCGATCCGCGCGTCGCGCTCGTGGTGGGCTGGGATCGGGAGATCACGGCGCAAATCGAGGGCACAGCAGATTTTCCCGAAGCAGACGAGCTCGAGCGCGTGCGTGAGGTCTACTTCGCGCGCCACCCCGACGGCAGAAGTCGCC
>Ga0068855_100002781_pt1 | contig 21534 bp, 15 predicted proteins | sample KBSCornC52_FD_66592 | JGI IMG/M metagenome (GOLD analysis project Ga0068855, IMG submission 66592) | Corn rhizosphere microbial communities from Kellogg Biological Station, Michigan, USA - KBS Corn C5-2 | ecosystem: Host-associated > Plants > Roots > Rhizosphere > Soil ...
GGTGGTCATGGCAGGACATCGCCGAGCGGCTCGGGGTGACCGAGCAGACGGTCCACCGCAAATACCACCGCTCCGAGAAGGGTTAGGCGCCCGTGTTCCGAGGAGACGACCCATCCCTGCGCGCTGTCATGGCCGGCGCATCCGTCGCGGCGCGCAACCTCGGCCACCCGCGGGTCGACAGTGAGCATCTCCCGCTGGCGCTCGCGCAGGCCGACGGCGCCATCGCGTTCGTCCTGGCTCGGCACGGCGCGAAGGCGTATGCGCTGCGCGAAGCCGTCCAGGCCGCCGGACCGCAAGGCGCCGGCATGGCGGCCGACCGCGACGCTCTGGCGCCGCTCGGCATCCGGCTCGCGGCAACGCTATCGCCGACCGAGCAGCCGGTCGGCCGGTCGCCGCTGTTCCCGCTCGGGGCCGAGCGCGCGGCGGCGCGCCGCGGTCGGCCGCCATGCCGGCGTCGCCTGGACGCAGGCGACGGCCGGCACGGATCGCAGAGCCCTGCTGGCCGCCCTCGCTGAAAGCTTCCCGAGCCCGGCGAACCGTGCCCCGCGATCCACCAGCCGCACCCACCGCACCGGCCCCACCCGCCGGACCCGGGCCCGCCAGCGCGGCCTCGTGCAGCGCTACCAGCAGCGAACCGGCCGGATCGTCGTCCACCGCACGGCGCTGGCGGCCTTGATCGGCCAGCTCCCACCACCCGCCCCACCCACCGCACTCAGCGCTCTGACATCCCCCGCAACCCGGCCCGCACGAAACATACATCGGTGAGGCCTTTCGAACTGTTTGGCGCACCACGCCACTTGGAAACCGTTTGATGTGAGCCCGCGCGGGGCCGCGGAGGCGGGATGGCTGCCCTCCGCGGTGGGCCGGCGTGACGTCACTCGGGAGGATCACCGATGGAGTTCTGTGTGCTCGGGCCGGTGGAGGCGTGGGCGGGCGGTGAGCGGGTCCCGTTGGGCCCCGCGAAGGTGAGGTGTGTCCTCGCGGTGCTGTTGCGGACACCCGGGGTGCTGGTCACGACGGAGGCTCTGGTCGACCGGGTGTGGGACGAGCATCCGCCCGGGCCGTCGGTGCGCTACAAATACGTGGGCTTCCTGCGGGCCGCGTTGCAGCCGCACGGCGTCGACCTGCTCTCCACCGACGGCGGCTACCTGCTCGACGTCGACGCCGAGCAGGTGGACCTGCACCGCTTCCGGCGCCTGACGGCCTCGGCGCGCACCGCGCTGGCCCGCGGGTCGCTGGCCGAGGCGGCGCGGCTGCTCGGCGAGGGTCTGCGGCTGTGGCGGGGATCGGCGGTGACCGGGCTGAGCGGGTCGTGGGCGGAGCTGTTCCGCAGCCAGCTGGAGTTCGAACGCCGCGACGCCAGGCTGCGTTTCGCCTGTACCGTCCTGGACATCGGCCGCCCCTCCGAGGCGCTGGAGCAGCTGACCGAGTGGGAGGACGACTACCCCGCCGACGAGCAGATCATCGCGCTGCGGATGGTCGCGCTCTACCGGTGCGGGCGGAGCACCGAGGCGGTGGCCTGCTACCAGCGGGCCGACAAACGGCTGCGGGCCAAGTTCGGCGCCGCCCCGGGACCGAATCTGAAGACCCTGTTCCACCGGATCCAGGACCGCGACCGGGCCCTGGCCGACGAACGCTTCCTGACCTCGGCCGTCATCGTCGAATGACAGAGGGCTGACAGCCCAACTTCCACACGGACTTCCAGTCGGAGGTCCCGTCGCCCTGCCAGCACGGTGCCCCACTCTCAGTGGCGCGGACAGACATCCTTTGCTGCCGCGAACCCTTAGACGGAGGGAGACCCCCTATGAAGAAGGTCACCGTGCGCAAGGTCGGACCCGTCCGGCTGACCAGCGTCGGCGCGTCGCTGTACGGCGCGGCGACCCACAGCCCCGGCTGCGTCGCGGTCGCCGCCGCCAACAGCTGAGGGTTCTGATCAAACCGTGGGCGCCCGCTCCCGCCGGGATCTGCATTCCCCGGCGCGCGGGCGCCCGCTCGGGCAAGGGGGCCGAATGAGCGGGGCGACCCGGATCCGCCTGCACCATCTCACGTTCGTGGACGAGGGCGACGAGGTCCTGGTGGGCCGCCCGGACACCGAGGCGTACGCGGTGCTCCCGGCCGACGGGGCCCAGTTGCTCAAGCGGCTCGGAGACCACACCGTCCCGGAGGCCGTCGCCTGGTACGAGCAGGCATATCAGGAGACCCCTGATATCGAGTCCTTCCTGGAGGACATCCGCGACCTCGGGTTCATCCGCGACTCCGGCGCCGATGGCGATGCCGATGCCGATGCCGACACAGGCGCCGGCACTGGCACTGCCACCGGCACCGGGACTGATGTCGCCACCAAGGAGGAGCCGGTCCGGCTGCGCCGTCTGTCCCGGGCTCTCTTCTCACCACCGGCGTGGCCGGCCTACGCCGCGCTCACCGTCGTCACCGTCGCCGTCATGGTCCGCGTCCCGCAGGTGCGCCCGCTCCCGAGCCGCATCTTCTTCAGCGACACGCTGTTCATCGTCCCGTTCGTCCTGGTCGCGGTCGAGATCCCGCTGATCTACGCGCACGAGATGTTCCACGTCCTGGCCGGACGCCGCCTCGGCGCGGCGAGCCGGATCAGCATCGGCCACCGGCTGTACTTCGTCGTGTTCCAGACGACGATGACCGGCTTGTACAGCGTCCCGCGGCGCAAACGGGTGCTCCCGTTCCTGGCCGGAATGGTCGCCGACGTCATCGTCTTCGACGCCCTGGTCCTGTTCGCGCTGACGGACCGCTCGGCGAACGGAGACGTGGGCCTGCTCGGACGGATCGCCATCGCGTCGGCCTATTTCACCGCCCTGCGATTCCTGTGGCAGTTCATGTTCTTCATGGAGACCGACGTCCACCACGCCCTGGCCACCCTGCTCGGCCGCACCGACCTCAGGGGCCTGACCCGGACCTACCTGCGCTCGTTCCTCCGCCGCGGCGTCTCCCGGCCGCCGATGACCGAGCGGGACGCGGCGGTGCTGCGCTGGTTCGGCCCGCTGACCGCGGTGTGCGTCACCGTGGTGATGGGCACCGGCCTGTACTCCCTGTCCCGCGTCCTGACCTCCTACGCGACCCTGCTCTGGCACGGCTTCGGCCACGGCGCCGGCAGCGGGCGCTTCTGGGACGCGAGTTTCTCCGTGTTCTTCATCGTCGGCCAGTTCGTCCTCGCCGGCGTCCTGTCGGTCCGCGAACGCCGGGCAAGTCAGAAAGGTTCACCGCGATGAGTTCTCCCCATCCCCCCGGCGAACAGCCGAGCGCTCAGACCGGCCACGACTGGATCGTCGGGCTCCGCCGGGCCGACCGGCTCGCCGCGGCCGCCGGGGTCCGCGCGTGGGACGTCACAGTGAACTGTCATCGCCGGCTGCGCGGCCCCTACACCGGCGTGGGCACGATGCTGCGCACGATCGTGCCGCAGGCCTGGTCCCTGGCACCTGCGCTGGTCACCACACACCTCGCGGCGATCCTGTGCGCGGCACCGGAGCTCGAAAGCCTGATCGGCAGCCCGCCCGGGACGCTGACCGAGCACGCCCCGCCCGGCGAGCGCACCCGCTGGTACTCCCGGCTGCGGACCCGCCGCATCAGCCACCACCTCGTCGACTTCCTCAACGAGTTCGCGCGGCTTCGGGACACCGGGGAGCTCACCCTCTGCTTCGACACGGTCCACGAGGCCGACCACTCCGACCAGGAGTTCCTGGCGATCGCGCTGCGCAGGGCCGATCGAGCGTACGTCCGGCTGGGTGTGGCGTCGCAGGACCCGGACGGCGCGGACCTGCTCCCCGAGCTCGCCGAGGCCCTCGGCCGGTACGCGGCCCGGATCGACACCCCGGTCGCCGCCGCCCCGGTCACCGGCCAGGACGCCGCCCGGGACAATCAGAGCCCTGTCTCCGAGCAGGATCTCGCGTGCGCCTTCATCGACTCCGACGGGACCACCGACGATCCACAGGAGATCGAGGCCTACGCCAGAGCTCTTGAAAGCGACCCTCGCAGTATCGCTGCGCTGCATCAGGCCCGGGCCACCGAACTGGAAGCCGTGGGCGAGATAACGCTGACCCTCGGCGCCATCCCCTACCACGTCCGCAACGGCGCCGAGCACGCCTACGACGCCTGGCCGGTCTACATGGTGGCCGAGCAGTACTGCATGGACGTCGGTTTCTACCGCGCACAGCTGGAGATCCTCGACGAGATGGAGCTGATGCTCCGGGACGCCCCCGAGAACCGCGACCGCGGCGCCGACCACCACGTGATGATCCGCCGCGGCCAGGTGCTCGCCCTGCTCGACCGGCAGGACGAGGCCATGGACTCCTACATCAGAGGCCTGGCGGACACCAGAGTCCCGATGGAGGCGATGGCTCTGCACTACTACCTGGGGATGCTCTACACCCGCTTCAACACCCCCGAGCACAAGGACCACAAGGTCGCCAAGGCCCACCTGAACACCTCGGTGGCGCTGGCCTCGCTGCTCGAAGACCCCGACGACCGCGCCTTCTACACCGTGTTCATGGGCAACGGGCTCGCCCTGGCCGAGGTCCACCTCGGCCGGCTGGCCTCGGCGCTCGACCTCGTCGACAACGGCCTGGCGAGGCTGGACCGCGAGCTCGGCGACGCCAAGCACCGGCTGCACCGCTCGGTCCTGCGAGCCAACCGGGCCCAGGTGCTCATGGGGCTGGGCCGCGGCGCCGAGGCGCTGGAGGACTTCGACGAGCTGGTCCGCATCGACCCCTACTACAACGAGTACTACTTCGAGCGCGGGAACGCGCGCTACCAGGCCGGGGACCTCGACGGCGCGATGGCGGACTACGAGCACGCGCTCAGCCTCGGCCCGATGTTCCCCGAGCTGTTCCACAACCGCGGCGACGTGAAGACGGCGAACGGCGACCTGGTGGGCGCGATCCGGGAGTTCCGGCGCGCGCTGGACCTGGAGCCGGACGCCCGCGAATCGCGGATCTCGCTGACCGAGGTCCTGCTGGACGCCGGAGCCGAACAGGAGGCGCTGCGGGTCGCCGAGGAGGGCTTGGCCCTGCATCCGGAGGATCCGAAGTTGTTGTGCCTGCTCGGTCAGGCGGCGATGGCCGGTGGCGACACCGACCGCGCGGCCGAGGCCCTGGATCGCGCGGTCGCCGCCGACGGCGAGCTGTATCAGGCTCTTGTCGCACGCGGCACCCTGCACTACGAACAGGGCCGGTTCGACGACGCGGTCGCCGATCTGGACCAGGCGCTCGCGGTGGTCGGCGGCGACGATCCCGACCTTCTGTTCAACCGCGGCTACGCCCATGAGGCCGCCGGCCGGCTGGCCGAGGCCGTCGAGGACTACACCCGCGCTCTGGAACTCCCGGGGGCCGACAGCGAGACGCTGATGAGCCGCCGCCGGGAGTGCCGGGCCCGGCTGAGCGTCAACTGAGCGCGGGGAGATTGCCATGACCGACACCAGCGGGCTGCGGATCGTGCTCGTCAACATGCCCTGGATGCCCATCAACGTGCCCTCGCTCGCCTTGGGGATCCTCACGCGCGCCGTGGCCGAGAGCCCTTTGGACGCCGAGGCCACGGCGCGGCACGCCAACCTCGACTTCGTCGACTGGATCGCCGAGCGCTACGCGTTCACCGCGCACGACTACCGCTACTTCGCCAACTCGACGTATTTCAAAGGGCTCGGCGACTGGGTCTTCTCATCAGCCCTCTACGACGACCGGACGTGGCGGGTCGCAGAGTTCGACGAACGCTTCGCCGCCACGATGACCCCGGACGAGATGGCGCTCAACAAGGACCTGCACGCCATGGTCCCGGACTTCATCCAGGAGCTCGCCGCCGACATCGTGGCGAGCGGACCGGACGTCGTCGGCTTCACCTCCACCTACCAGCAGACGGTCGCGGGTCTGGCGACGGCGCGCGAGATCAAGCGGCTGGCGCCGCACGTGGCCACGGTGTTCGGCGGCGCCAACTGCGACGGCGTGCAGGGCGAGGCGCTGCACCGCAACTTCGACGCCGTCGACTACGTGATCCGCGGCGAGGGCGAGGTGACGTTCCCGAGCCTGCTGGCGACGTTGGGCAAGGAGGACGGGCTCGCCGAGATCCCGAGCCTGTGCTGGCGCTCGCGCGACGGCCGGTCGATGGCCAACGCCATGTCCGCGCGTCCGCTGCCGCCCGGTGCGATCGTCTCGCCGGACTACGACGGCTACTACGAGCGGCTGGAGGAGTCCGTCGCGGCGGCCTGGGTCGAGCCGCAGCTGGTCGTGGAGGGCGCGCGCGGGTGCTGGTGGGGCGAGAAGCACCACTGCACGTTCTGCGGGCTCAACGGCTCCTCGATGGAGTTCCGGAGCAAGAGCCCGGCGCGGTTCCACCAGGAGATCGTGGATCTGGTGCGGCGGCACCAGATCCTGGACATGGTCGTGGTCGACAACATCCTCGACATGGGCTACATCTCCTCGCTGCTGCCGCGGATCACCGAGGACGGCTACGACCTGCGGATCCAGTACGAGATCAAGTCGAACATGCGGCGCGGCCAGCTGGAGGCGCTGGCGCGGGCCGGCCTGGTGTCCGTCCAGCCCGGGATCGAGAGCCTGAGCAGCAGGGTTCTGAAGATCATGGACAAGGGCGTGACCGGCTGCCAGAACATCAGGGTGCTGCGTGACGGCGCGAGCTGCGGGCTGTCGGTGATGTGGAACTACCTCTACGGCTTCCCCGGCGAGACCGATGCCGACTACCAGCCGGTGGTGGATCAGATCCCCGCACTGCACCACCTGGAGCCGCCCGGGATGGCGACGCGGATCGTCGTCGAGCGGTTCAGCCCCTATTTCAACCAGCCCGCGCTGGGATTCGACGAGCTCAAGCCGGGACGGCAGTACTCGCTGGTGTACGACCTGCCGGAGGAGGAGCTGTACGACCTGGCGTACCTGTTCGAGTCGACGCCGACCGGCATCGCCGAGCCGATGACCAGCCGGTTGGAGACCGCGCTGGAGGACTGGGCCAAGGTGTATCCGGCCAGCAGGCTGACCTGGTGCGCGGTGGGCGAGGAGATCCTGCTGGTCAACGACCGGCCCGGCTTCGACTGGGACCACCTGCGGCTGACCTCCGCGCTGGAGCTGGCGGCGTTCCGGCTGCTGGACCAGCCCCACACGCCGGAGGCTCTGGTGCGCAAACTGCGCGGCGAGACCGTCCCCGGCGCGACGGAGGACGACGTCGCGGAGCTGCTGGAGCGATGGCGTGGGCTCGGGCTGCTGTTCAGCGACGACGGCCAGGTGATCCATGTGGTGCCGGAAGCGGTGAACGGGGAGTTGTTCCGGCTCGATCTGCAGAAGCTCGATGACAGCGAGGACCTGGTCGAGGCGCTTCAGGAGGTCGCGGGATGAGTGTGGTGACGGTGGCTGAGGGCTCAGCTGAATCAGTCAACTCGGTGGTGGGAACTGCTACGGCCGAAGCGGTTGCTGCGGCGGCTGTGTCGTGGCCGATCTCTGCGTGGCGCCATCCCGACCCGCGGGTCGCGGATCTGCCCGGTGTCGTCTTGGACGGCGTCGAGCAGGCGACATCGGCCCCTGATACCGCTGCGGAGCTGTATCGGCGCGGCGCTCGCCGGGTCGCGCTTCACGATGTGGTGGACCTGAGCGGAGCCGAGGCGGCAACTTCGTTGGCGCAGCTCGCCTTCGTGCGGGATCTGACCGCGCAGGGCGTCGTCGTCGACTGGCGGATCCGCATCGATGCCACGCCCGGCGCCTGGTCCGCGCTCACGCATCTCTACCCGCCGACCGACCTGCACGGCGCGGCCGAGGGTGCCGAAGCCCTCGACCACTGGCGTCGCTACTTCCACCTGTGCCGGTGCGTCTACCGCGTCGGCCCGGGCTTCGTGCAGGTGCGCGACCGCCGCAGCGGCGAGCTGAGCCGGCTGACGATCGACGAGCCGGAGTACATCGAAGCCGTCGAGCGCCTGCTGCCCGGGGCGTCGGAGCAGGCGGTCGCGGCCGAGATCCTGGACGACCTGGCCGCCGAGAGCTTGGTGTGGCGCGCCGGAGGCTTGGCGGTGTGGCTGCCGTACCGGGCGCAGCGCTGGCCGTGGCCGTCGATGGCCACCTGAGGACGGGAGCGGTCCGCCTCTGATCAGGGTTTCCCCCGACTCGGACATCTCGTGCCGTGGGCAAACACACCTCGACTCAGTAGTCTGAATCACCTTCGGGCAATCGCGCGTCCTTGGGGGAGGCGACATGCCACTGGTGTTCGTGCACGGTGTGGCGAATCGTCAGAACGACCGCTACCTCGTCGCGGCTGCGCTGCGGGATGTGTTGTTCCGCCGATTCCTGCTCGCGCGCATCTGCAAGGATCCTGATAAGGCTGCGATTCTGAACCCCTACTGGGGAGACGACGCGGCCACGCTCCGATGGAAACACGCGTCCCTGCCCACCGAAGACGGTGAAGCCCTCGGATCGGCCGACGCGATCGACGACCTCGCGATGGCCGCCGCCGCGGACGCCCGGGTCCACGGCGCGACCGACACGTCGGTGCTGCTCGCGACCGCACGCCGTTCTCTCTCCGACGCGATCGACCTGCTGTTCGCCGCGCTGGGAACGGAGAGCGCAGGAAACCAGGACCCCGACGCACTCGCGCAGCTCGCGCTCCGCCTCGTCGCGTACTGCCTGTCCCGCGAGCAGGCGATGCCGCGAGCCTCGGAGACGGAGCGCTACCCCTGGCTCGCGACGGTCCGTGACGACGCGGCGCTCATCGCCCGCCTCTGCGAGAGTGCGATGCCGATGGGCCTCACGCCGTCGGGATCGATCACGTTCGACCCGACCGTCGCGCAGACCGAGTCCTTCGGGATCTTCGATTCCGGCCGCCGTCTGCTCATGGGAGGCGTCGATCGGCTGCGGCGCGCCACGGTGCACCGGGTCTCGACGCCGCTGGTCTCCGCCATCCGCGGCACCGTCGCGCCCGGGACCTCGGTGTTCCTCGGTGACGTGCTCACCTACCTGGCCGAGCGCGGCACCGGCGAGGATCCCGGCCCGATCGTCCGCATCGTCACCGAGGCGATCGACCAGGCGCAGCACGCCCGCAGCGACGACGATCCCCTGGTCGTGGCGGCCCACAGCATGGGCGGCAACATCGTCTACGACATCCTGACCTACTACCGGCCCGAGGTGCGGGTCGACCTGCTCATCACCGTGGGGTCGCAGGTCGGGTTCTTCGAGGAGTTGAAGCTGTTCAAGGGCAGCGACCGGCAGATCCCTGACACGGAACGCCCCAAAGCCCCCGCCCCCGACGTCGGACGCTGGATCAACGTCTTCGACCGCGCAGACCCGCTCTCCTACCGCGCCGGCCCGGTCTTCGAGAACGTCGCCGACTATGCCTACCCCACCGGAGCGTGGTGGGCCCACGGGAGTTACTTCGTCCAGCCCCGCTTCCACGAGCGTCTGGCGCGGCGGGTCGCGGACGCGGGCACGGACGCGGGCACGGGCATCGGGGACCAGCAGTGAGCGCCGGGCACACCGGCGGAGGCAAGCCGCCCGGCTTACACGCGCTGATCATCGGCGTCGGCGCCTATCCTTGGCTGCGGCGTGGCGAACGCTACGTAGAGGGCGCCCACCCTCGCGCTGACGACTTCGCCCAGCTCTCCTCTCCCCCGCATTCGGCCTACGCGCTGGCCCACTGGCTCTCCACCGTCCAAAGCACAGAAGCCGCCGCGCCCTTGGGCAGCCTGGAACTGCTCGTCTCGGCGGCGCCGGGATTCGAACACGGATACGAATCCCTGACAGTCAAAGCCAGGCAAGCCACCTTCGGGGAAATCAGAGATGCCTTCTCGCGGTGGCGCGACCGCTGCAACGAAAACGAGGAGAACATCGCGCTGTTCTACTTCTGCGGCCACGGCTACGCCGCCGGGCAGCAGGAGCACGTGCTGCTGCCGGAGGACTTCGGCGAGGACCCCGACGCGTTCTACGACAACGGCATCGACCTGGCCACGACCATGCAGGCGGTGGCCGAATTCCGGGCGAGCACGCAGATCTTCCTCATCGACGCCTGCCGGGAAGAGCTCGACAACAGTTTCAGGGGCCGGCGCGGCCGCGGGCTCGGCCACCCCCGGAACCCCGGTTTCGATCCGGCCCCCGATCTGGCGATCTTCCACTCGGCGCAGTACGGCCGCCGGGCCTTCGGCCGGCCGGGGGCGGCGACCACGTTCACGCAGAGCCTGATCCAGGCCCTGGACGGCCTCGGCGCCGTGCTCGACGACCGCTGGGGCATCGACCTGGTGTCCCTGTCTGCGGCCGTGGCGAAGCTCGTGCCCTGGAACACTCTGTTGGGAGCTGACGGCGCCGACGCCCTCGCACGGGAGCAGAAATCGAGCCAGTACGTCTCCGGCCTTGGCAGACCGCTACGCCTGTTCGACGCTGCTCCGCAAGTCCCGTTCCGCATCCGGGTCCAGCCGACCGACGCGATGGCGTCGGCCGAGCTCCATCTGACGCCGCACGATCCGGACCTGCCGGTCGTCAGCCGCCCGAAACCGAGCTACGAGATGTGGAAAGGCACGGCCACAGCGGGTAGTTACAAGATGTCGGCTGCCTTCTCCGAACACGAGGACTGGAACAAAGAGGTCTCCAGCATCTTCATGCCGCCCTGCGTCGATCGCACCATCGACGTGACACCGTCCCAGGACGCCCAGGACGCCCAGACCAGCCAGACCAGCCAGAACGCCCAGGACACTCTAGACCGGAGCGCATCATGACGGTGCTGCTGCAAAGGCTCGTCTACGACCTCGACGGTGTCGCGTCACATGGCGCGATCACCGCCGTGGCCACGGTGTTCGGCCCCGATCTCACCCGCGTGAACGCGGTGGTTCTGCGCCACGGCCAGCCGCGCACGCTCACTCTGCCCGCCCCCGGCGTCTACGGGCTGGTGGTCCGAACGTGTCTCGGCGAAGAGTTCTCCTCGACGTTCGTGACCACCGACATCGACGGCCTCCCGACCCACGTCATCACCGCGCCCACCGGCTCCGACGGCCGCGGCGTCTTCGGCCCCGCCGACATCAGGCGGCGTGTCCGTCCGGAATCGTCGGCCCATTTGTGGCTTCGCACCGGGGACTCATGGCAGAGCAGCCCGCTGGAATACCAGCCAGCGCCCTTCCGGATCGCTTCCGAGAGCTCCACGCCGGCCCCTGAGGGCTTCGACGTCGCCGCCATCGAGACGCGGCACAGCCGTGGGGAAACACCGCTGTTCACCCGGATCCCGACGAACGTCCCGCTGGGCATCACCTGGAACGAGCGCGCGTCGGAGCCGGACGTGGTGATGCTCCCGGATCACAGCGGAGCCGTGGCGCTGCTGTATTTCCTGCATCGCAGTGATCTGACCTCGGCCCGGCTCGTCGCCACCGAGATGCTCGACCGTCAGGACGACGACTCCGGTTTCCTGGACGACCTCGCCCTGGCGTATTTCTTCTGCCGCACCCGCGCGAACGACCAGCTCGGGACCTGGGCGGCCCGACTCGGCGACCGCTTCCCCGCCTCCGCGGACGCGGCCATCCTGCAGGCACGGGCCTGGCTGCGAACACCGAAAGCCCCCGAAGACCGGGTCCGGACGCAATTGCTGGCAGCGTATGCCTCCGGGCCGCCGGTCATCCTGGAGGGCCTGCACCTGCTGGCTGACGCGCTGCGGCGCACCGCCCACCACCGGCCCGCTCACGACCCTGTCGAACAGGCCTCGTCGGCGGTTCAGCGCTACCTCGGCGCGGCGCTGGACGGCCCGCTCACCACGTACCGCGGCAACGATCCGGGTACGCCGCAGGTCGAGGACGGGACCACCCTTCCGCACCTGCCCCTGGTCTCAGAGGTCGACGACCCGGTACGGCTGGGGGTCCATCCGGCCGTGGTGGTGGAGCAGGACGGAGAGTTGGAGGACCTGCCTCCGTTCGTCCTGCGAGACAAGATGGCTGTCGTGGAGGAACGCCTTCGCGTCGGTGATCGCTTCATCCTCCTGTTCGGGGCATCGACCGCGGGCAAATCCCGCCTGGCCTACGAGCTGATGCGTGCGCAGTTCCCGACGCACCGGCTACTGGTACCCGAAAGCGTGGAACGCATCGGAGCGCTCTTCCCCATGGTCTGCGACGCGGAGCGGGTCGTGCTGTGGCTGGACGACCTCGACCGGTATCTGGGAGCCGGGGGCCTGACCGCCGCGATGGTCGAGAAAATGCTCGGCCGCCGGCGCGACGGAGTGGTGATCATGGCCACCATGTCAGCTCACCAGCACGACCGGTTCACCGCACGTTCCGCGGCCGACGAGCCCGACAAGGACTTTCTGCACGCGGCCGGAGAAGTCATCAAACTGAGCCGGCCCGTCCGAGTGAGCCGCCGCTGGACCAGCGCAGAGCTGGCCCGCGCGATGGTCTTCCGGAACGACCCTCGCATCGAGGCCGCGATCACCGCCCAGGCCCGCGCCCGGCGCCGCGGCGTGGCCGAATTCCTGGCCGCGGCACCGCAACTGCTGGACGAATGGCGCACGGCGCAAAGGCAAGGCACTCATCGGCGAGCGACGGCTTTGGTGGCCGGGGCCGTCGACGCCCGCCGCGCCGGCTATCACCGCTCCCTGTCCGAGGAGTTGCTGCGCGCTTTGCACGAGGAATATCTGCAGTCCAGCGGTGACGATGAAGCCCCGACAGAATCGTGGGAAGAGGCTTTGCGCTGGGCCACGACGTCTCGGCACGCGGCGTCGAGTCTGTTGCTGGCCCAGCCCGACGGCGGCTATCTGGCCTTCGACTACCTGCACAACACACTCGACGCGCTGGCGCCGCCGCCCAGAATCCCGGAATCCACGTGGGCGACCCTGCTGGAGCACGCCGATTCCGGGAGCGCGCTGGACATCGGTACGACGGCGTTCCAGCGCGGCGACCTCGGTCATGCGCTGAAGGCTTTGGACAAGGCGATCACCGGTCGCGACCGGAAGGCCCGGCAGGCATACGCACTGTGTGTCTTCGAAGCCGGCAAGCCGCAGCGGGCCGCCAAGCTCTACGCCGGGTTGGTCACCGAATCCATCGCGAAATTCGGTGAGCATGCCGAGGAGACACTGGCCGACCTGCACGGGTACGCGCGATGCGTGGGCAACGCCGGGCGGCCGGCGGCAGCCGTCAAGCTGCTCGAAGAGGTCATCGTCTGCCGCCGGAAGGTTCTGGGGCCTGAGCACCCTCACACGCTGAACAGCCGCAACAGCCATGCGTTCTTCATCGGCGAGGCCGGTGACGCGCGACAAGCCGTCGAACTGTACGAGGCCGTCCTGGCCGACCGCACCCGCCTCCTGGGCCGAGAGCACCCGCATACGCTGGACAGCCGGTACGGCCATGCGTACTTCCACGGCGACGGCGGCCATCCGGCCGAAGCCGCGCGGCTGTTCGAGGCGCTGGTCGCCGACCGCATCCGCTTGCAGAGCTCGTACTTCCACTACACCTTGAACAACCGGCGCCACCACGCCCACTTCCTCGGCGAGGCCGGGCACGCCGCTGCCGCCGCGGCGTTGTTCGAGACCCTCATCGGGGACTGTCTGAAGGTCGTGGACGAAGATCACCCGGACACCATAGCCAGCCGCTACGGCCACGCCCGGTTCCTCGGCGAGTCCGGTCACCCCCACCAGGCCGCCCGGCTCCTCGCGCAACTGGTCGACGACGACAACAAGTACTTCGAGGCCCTGAGCCCGGTCACCCTCCTGCACTCCCGCTACCGCGCCTACTTCGTCGGCGAAGGCGGCAAGCCCAAGCAGGCGGTTCGGCTGCTGACCGAACTCATCGCCCAAGGCAGCCGCATCCTGGACGGCGAACATCCCCTGCTGCTGGCCTGCCGGATGAACCACGCGCGCTTCATCGGCAAGACCGGCCGGTTCGCGGACGCGGCGGGGCTCTACCGGCACCTGATCGACCGGTGTGGCCAAGCCCTGGGCGCCGACCATCCCCTCAGCCTCGCCTCCCGGAACGGGCATGCGCGCTGCCTGGGCAGGAGCGGAGATCCGGGGCAGGCGGCCGCGTTGCTGGAGGTCCTTGTCCGCGACCGGATCCGTGTTCTGGGCGAGGACCACCCGCACACGCTCAACAGCCGGAACGCGCACGCCTACTTCCTGGGCCTGTCCGGCAACGGGGCGCCGGCGATCGAGCTCCTGGAGACGGTACTCGCCGATCGTCTGCGCCTGTTCGATTCGCAGCACCCTCAAACGGTCCGGACGCGACGTGATCTCGACGAGCTCCGGCGGAGATTCACAGGGCACTGATGTTGTCGAGCCAAGTCCCAGTTCAGCCCCATCGCACTGCTTGCGCATCGACGTCTTCTGCATACCGTGTGCTCTAGCAAGTCTGTGGAGCCGACACACGTCTTCTGGCGGGAACCCTCTTCCGAAAGGTCGCAGACATGACCGATCCCGGCCCCACCCTCGATCTGCCGGACTTCCCGTTCCCCAGCCCCTCACTCACTCCCCCGGCCGAGTATGCCGAGCGGCGCGAGACATGCCCGTTCGGACAGGTGCGACTGCCCAGCGGTGATCCGGCGATTCTGCTGGTGACGTACCGGGATGTGGCCGCGGCGATGGCCGAGCCGCGGCTGTCGCACGACCTGACCGGGCCGGATGCGGCGCGGATGACGGCGGAGCCGAGCTTTCTGCAGGACCCTGACGTCGTGCTCAACAAGGACGGTGAGGACCACCTGCGGCTGCGGCGGATCATCGCCGCCGCGTTCACGCCGCGACGGGCCGAGCGGTGGAAGCCGGTGATCGAGCAGATCGCGCATGAGCTGATCGACGACCTGGAGAAGGCGGGGCCGCCGGCGGATCTGGTGGCGGGCTACTGCTTCGCGCTGCCGGTGCGCATCATCTGCCGGATGCTGGGCGTGCCGGAGCGGGACGCGCTGCGGTTCCGCGTGTGGTCGAACGCCTTCTCGGCCGGCGCGCGGATGACGCCGGAGGAGGTCGCGGCGGAGATCGGGGCGTTCCTGGGGTATATGAGCGAGCTGATCGCCGCCAAGCGGGCCGAGCCCGGCGAGGACCTGATCGACGACCTGATCGCGGCGCGCGACGGCGCGGACCGCCTGACCGAGCAGGAGCTGCTGACGCTGGCGACCGGCCTGATCGCGGCCGGCAACGAGACCACCGCCACGGCGCTGAGCCGCGCGCTGGCCGAGCTGCTCGGCGAGGACCGCCGGCTGTGGCAGCAGCTGCTCGACGACCCGGCCCAGGTGCCGGCCGCCGTGGACGAGCTGCTGCGCTACACCGGCCTGAGCAACAGCACTCTGCTGCGCATCGCGGTCGACGACGTCGAACTGCCCTCGGGCACGGTCCGGACCGGACAGGTGGTCGCGATCCCCAGCAACGGCGCGCTGCGCGACCCCGAGGCGTATCCGGACCCTGACACGATACGGTTCGACCGCGACGCGCCGCCGACGCTGATCTTCGGCGGCGGACCGCACTACTGCCTGGGCGCGCACCTGGCGAAGGCCGAGCTGACCGTCGGGCTCAGTGTGCTGCTACGACGGCTGCCGACGCTGCGGATGACCGTGGGCCGCGAGGAACTGGAGTTCAGCGGCGGGGAGATCGTCGACTCGATGATCGCGCTGCCGGTCGCCTGGTAGCGGTGGGCGGCCGGCCGCCGGCCGCCGTCCGGCGGCTAATCCGCTACCGCTCCGGCGCCGGGCCATGACAAGGTGCCCGACGTGGCAGTCTTCCTCCTGACCGGCATCCAGGCGGCGGGCAAGTCGACGGTGGCGCAGGCGCTGGCCGAGCGGCTGGAACGGTCCGTGCACGTGCGCGGCGACCTGTTCCGGCGGATGGTCGTCAACGGCCGGGTGGACATGGGTCCCGCACATCCACCGGCCGAGGCGCTCCGTCAGCTGAGGCTGCGATACGCGCTCGCGGCTCAGGTCGCCGACGGCTACGCCGACGCCGGCTTCACGGTGGTGCTCCAGGACATCATGTTGGGTGCCCACCTGACCGACATGGTCGCCGCGATCCGCACCCGGCCGTGTTACGTCGTGGTCCTCGCACCGCGCGCGGACATCGTCCGGGAACGTGACGAGGCGCGGCGGGCGGCGCGGGGCAAAGTCGCCTATAGGCCCGGTGACGAGACCGTCGCCGATCTCGACGCCTACCTGCGCCAACAGACGCCGCGTATCGGGCTGTGGCTGGACACTTCGGAGCTGACCGTGGGCGAAACCGTCGAACAGATCATCGCGCGTGCTGGTTCCGAAGCAGCAGTCTGATCCTCGCAACTCCGCCGCCACGCCTCACTCCTTCGGCGGCACCACCCCGAGTTCGTCGAACACCTCGCGGGCCACCCCCAGCGCGTTCATCGCCCGGGGGAATCCGCAGTAGCCGGCCGCGTGCATGAAGGTCTCGACGACTTCCTCGGGCGTGACGCCGACGTTCAGCGCCGCCTTGATGTGCAGCTTCAGTTGGGGCTCGCAGCCGCCGAGGGCGGTCAGCGTCGCCATCGTCAGCAGTTGGCGGTCGCGGGGCGGGAGAGCCGGGCGGGAGTAGACGTCGCCGAAGCCGAAGGCGACGATCCACTGTTCCATCTCCGGGGCCACCTGCGAGACCGACGAGATCGCCGCCAGGCCCGGCTCGCCGACGACCGCCTTCACCCACGGCAGTCCGCGCTCGTAGCGGCGGCGGCGCTCCTCGGCGAGGATTTCGGGGTTGCCGGGGTTATCGGGGTTGTCGGGGCCGTCCAGGCCGTCTGAGCTGGCAGGACCGCCGACACCATCAGGCCTCGTGTTCGCTGTGCTCTCCCGTGCATCGTCCATGGCTTCAGCCTAAGGTCGGGCTCTCACCCCGGCGCGGGCGGGACACCCACCAGCTTCGTCAGGAACCGGTCCACCTGCTCCTCCAACGGCGGCCAGGGCAGTTCGGGCTGATTGACCCGCAGCGACACCGCGCCGTGGACGGCCGTCCGCAGGTCCAGCGCGATGGTGTCCGCGTCGCCGTCCGGCGCGAGCCCGGCGTCGATGCACCGGCGGATCGCCGCGATCGTGTGCGTGGCCATCCGCTCCTTGAAGGACATGTCCGCACGCTGATTCAGCGTGCTCTCGTGCAGCACCTTGTACAGCCCCGGGTGCTCGCCGGCCCACGCGCCGAGCAGCGCCATCCGGGCCCGCAGCGCGGCCACGGGGTCGGCGGCGTGGGCCTCGGCCTGCTCCAGGGTGGTCAACAGATCGGTGTGGCAGTGCTCAAGCGCGGCCAGCACCAGCGCGTCGCGGTCGGCGAAGTGGATGTAGACGGAGGTCGCGGCGATGCCGGCCTCGCGCGCCACGGCACGCAGCGACAGCGCCTGGTCGTCGGCGAGCTCCTCCAGCAGCCGGAGCGCCACGTCGATGATCTCGGCACGCAACCGTTCGCCCTGGCCGCGCGGGTTGCGGCCGCGCGGCGTGGGGCGGGTGGTCTTCTCCGCCGGAGTGGTCGCGTCCATGGACCACTAGTCTACGGACCACGTGTAGGGCTACAGTTGTAGCGCTACGCGTGTTCACTTATGAGGGAGACATCATGACTTTGCTGACCCAGAACGCGGTTCGGGATCTGGACCCCGTGTTCGCCGAGATGGCCGCCGCGAGCTTCCGGCACAGCGACGAGGACCCGGACCTCACACCGCGCGAACGGATCCTGATCACCCTGGTCTCCGACGTCTGCGGACAGATCTTCGGCGTGCCGTTCGACCTCCATGTCCGCGCCGCGCTCGACGCCGGCCTCGACGCCGACGACCTGCGCGAGTTCCTCCGCTTCATCGCCTACGACAGCGGCTACCCGGCGGCGCTGACCGCCCTGGAGCGGCTGACCGAGATCGAGCGCGAGCACGGTCTGCCCGGGCCGACCGGCCAGAGCCACAAGGTGGACGCCGACGGCACGGGCAGCCCGATGCCGGAGGCGGTGCGCGCCGAGGTCCACGCCCTCGACCCGGGCTTCGCCGATTACATGGACCTGCAGTCGCGGATGCGCGCCGACATGTCCCGGATCAGCGTCCGGGAGCGGGCCTTCGCCACGATGACCGTGGACGTCCTCTATCAGACCCTTCACGAGAGCTTCCGCACCCACGTCGGCCGCGCGCTGGGCGCGGGGGCGACGCACGCCGAGGTCCGGGCCGCCGTCCGCGCCACCGCGCCGTTCGGGATGACCCGGACCTGGCGCGCGCTGAAGGTCCTCGAGGAGTTGCTCGCCGGGTAGCGCACGAAAGCAGGTCGGCCGCCTCCCCGTTCGGGAGGCGGCCGACCTGCTTACCGTGCTCTCACCGCCCTACGGATTGACAGTGATCGTCATCGTGCTGGTCGTGTTCTGGATGTTGACGTCGTTGTTGCTCTCCGTCAGGTGGGTGAACGTGGCCGCACCGACCGCCGGCCCCTGGCCGGATTCCGGCAGCGGGTTGGCCCAGATCCCGAATCCGGACTTGCCGTTGCCGAACCCGTCGTTGTTCGCGTGGGCGCCGGTGATCGTCATGTTCGTGAAGGTGGTGTCCGTGAACGGGTACTGCGCCGTCCCGCCCACGTAGTCCGTCTGGAACATGATCCCGGTGTACGTCGGATCGGTGATCGAGCCGCTGCTCACCCGGATCCCCTGGAAGGGGTTGGTCGCCGAGAACGCCCAGATCGCTCCGAACGCCTGGTTGCCCCAGAAGTGCCCGCCGTCTCGAGCCAGTGAGAAGTTCTGGATCGTGGTGGTCTGCGGCGCGGCTTCGAACCCTTCGAACGGGAACCCGAAGTTCAGCGAGCTGATCGTCAGGCCCGGGTAGCACAGGGTGTCGGAGACGTTGAAGTTCTGGACCGTGTTGGCCCCGCCGCCGTAGATCGCGACGCCCGCGGCCCGCCAGGGGGCGATGGAGGTCACGTTCTGGATGGTGTTGTTGATCTCCTTGCACCCGCCGCAGCTGTCCTGCGCGGCGAACAGCGCGAAGCTGTCGTCGCCGGTGGTGCGGGCCTCGTCGTTGGAGATCATGTTGTTCTGGCTGCCGTTGGTGAGGTTGATCCCGTCGGCCAGCGTGTCGCGGATGCGCATGTTGGTGAAGCTGGAGTTCGTCACGGCCGTCAGACCCCAGACACCCACCACGTTGTGCTCGATCCAGATGTTGTCGAGCGAGAGGTTCGAGACGTTGGTGAGCTGGAAGGTGTGGCCGGGGCCGTCCACGCGCGTGGTGTAGTTGCCGAACCACGCGAAGCTGCTGAACGAGGAGCCGCTGGCGGTGGAGCCCACATCCCAGCCGGTGTCCGTGTTCGTCTGGCCCGACGGGGCGACGAACTGGGTGTACCAGACGCCGGCGCCGACGACCTTGACCGGCTTGCCCGACACGGTGATGCGCCCGGTCAGCGAGTACTGGCCGGCCGGCAGGTACACGCCGGTGTGGGCACCGGTGCTGTCCTGCTCCACCGTGTTGATGGCGTTCTGGACGTCCTGCTCGGCGAAGCCGGCCGGGACCAGCAGGTGCGCCGGGTCGGGGTTCGCGGTCGGCGCGGTCTGCTCCAGGTTCATGAAGTCGATCGCGTACTGCGAGGTGTTGCCGCTGTCCTTCTTCAGCGTGAAGACGGTGCCCTTCGGATAGGAGTTGGCCAGCAGGAAGCTGGACTCGTCGTAGATGTGCCGCGGCGAGCCGGCGCTCGGGGAGTCGCCGGGGCCGGTCTCGGCGCCGTAGAGCCACGCGTAGTGCGAGGTCAGGTTCAGCGGCTGGACCAGCGTGCCGTTCGCGTACAGGTCCAGGGTGGCGTTGGTTCCGCCGCCGCCGGAGGCGTCAGGGATCGAGTACCGGAGCACGAAGGTGTTCGTCGACTCCCGCGAGGTCCAGCTGACCGAGTCGCCGGTGCTGTTCAGCGTCACGGCCTTGCGCTGGGTGGCCTCGCCGGCGATGTCGCCGATGGTGCGGTTCGGGCCGACGGCCGTCGCCGCGCCGCCCAGGGTGCCGTCGGTGCTCTTGTAGGTGTCGTAGGGCATGTTCGCGCCCTGGCCCACGAACAGCGGGGTGTCGCTGGTCAGGTGCGGGACCTTGATCGGCAGCTCGTTCGGGTCGGTGGCGATCACCATGTGCGCGGTGTACTTGCCGTTGACGGCGTTCCACGTGCCCAGGGTCACCGGGACCGCGGTGGCGCCGGCGGCGATCGCGCCGCTGACCGAGCCGGTCAGGGTGGCCACGGTGGAGTTGTTCTGGTCCAGCAGGGTGACCGTGATGCCGTGCGAGCCGCTGGTGGTGGCGATCGTCCCCTGGTTCTTCACCGAGGCGGTGAACGTCACCGTGTTGCCGTTCGACGGGTTCGGCGGCGTCCAGGACAGCGTGCCGACCAGGTCGGCGGACTGCACCGGGGCGACGACCAGGTTCGCCGGGTTGGTGTAGCTCTGGTTGGCCTGCGTCTCGAAGTTCTTCTTCGACTCGTCGACCTTGGTGGTGAGCTGGTAGGTGCCCGCGGTCAGGGTGCCGATGGACGCCGAGACGGTCTGCGTCGCGCCGGGCGCCAGAGCGCCGACGGTGGTCGAGCCGACCTTGTTGGTGCCCAGGTAGAAGTTCACGTCGGTGGCGACCGAGGCCGCGGTGCCGGCGTTGGAGATGACGGCCGAGGCGGTGACGGTGTCGGTCTCCACCGGGGACGACGGGGTCCAGGAGGAGCTGGTCGGGGTCAGGTCCGGGTTCGGCGCCGGGGTGCCGAAGACCTGGAACTCCGCGGCCTGCCCGCCGGGGGCCCCGCTGTTGCTGGTGATGGACAGCTCGACGTCGGCGACGCGCGCGCTGACCGGGATGGTGACGGTGTTCTGGTTGCTGTTCGGGTCGAAGGAGTAGGACTGCGCCGCGGCGATCGTGCTGAACGTCGTCGCGCTCTGCTCCCGGCCCAGGACCGCGATGGTCTGGGTGCGGGCGCCCCAGGCCGTCGAGGGGTTCAGCAGTACCTTGACCGAGGTGATGTCGGCGTTGGCGCCCAGGTGCACGGTCAGCGTCGAGGGGTACGACGAGCCCTCGAAGTACGTGGTCGCATCGCCGTCGTCCGCGTTCGCCGGGGCGAAGGTGTAGGTGTACGCCGAGCCGTCGATCGGCTTGTTCAGCGCCAGGTTGGTCCCGGTGCCGCCGGAGCCGGTGCGGGTCACGGTGTTGGACGCGGTGGACTCGTTGCCGGCCGCGTCGTGCGCCTCGACGTAGTAGGACGCGGTCAGGGAGTCGGCGACCGCGTCGGTGTACGTCAGGGTACTGCCGGAGACCGTGGCGATCTTCGCGTTGTTGCGGAAGACGTCATAGCCGGTCACGCCGACGTTGTCGGTGCTGGCCGCCCAGGTCAGCTTCACCTGGCCGGAGGCCGGCTGGGTGTAGGCGAGGTTGGTCGGGGCGGTCGGCGGCGCGGTGTCGCCGCCGGTGGCGCCGTTGCGCGTGACGCTGTTGCTGTTCGCCGACTGGTTGCCCGCCGCGTCGTGCGCGCGCACGAAGTAGGTGACGGTCTGGGTGGTCGGCGGGTTGTCGGTGTAGGTCAGCGCGGTGGCCGGGACCGAGGTCAGCAGCGCGTTGTTGGCGTAGACGTCGTAGCCGGTGACGGCGACGTTGTCAGTGCTCGCACTCCAGGTCAGCGCGATCGCGCC
>Ga0068855_100002782_pt1 | contig 21524 bp, 27 predicted proteins | sample KBSCornC52_FD_66592 | JGI IMG/M metagenome (GOLD analysis project Ga0068855, IMG submission 66592) | Corn rhizosphere microbial communities from Kellogg Biological Station, Michigan, USA - KBS Corn C5-2 | ecosystem: Host-associated > Plants > Roots > Rhizosphere > Soil ...
AAATCGTGTGCGGTACCAAGTGATTGTTGTTGCATATCAATCGCCATTTTTCGTACTGTCTGGTCAACTGTTACTTTTGCAGTCTGGCTAATACCTTGAACTTCCTGAACCAATTGCTGCAGGGCTTGATCAATTGATTGTTTAGAAGCTTGGCTGATATACTGGGCGCCAGAAATAATCTGGTCAGCTTGCTGCGTGGCAACTTGGAGAATTTGGCTCGATTCATTCGTAGCTTCTTGGAGCACTTTTTGTTCTTTGGTTAGCGCATCCGCAGCTATTTGATGGTTGTTGGCATCAACCTGATTTTGTTTTGTCTCTAATTCTTTTTGTGTTTTACGCAAAGACAAAAGGTATATTCCGACAAAAATGAAGAGGACAATATCAGCGACAATCGAAATGATTTGAAAGAGGGTGGGCAGCATAGAGATATTCTACAGTCTTAGGATCAAAAATGCTACAGTCATGCCCGCAAGAACGATGACCACGACAATGGCGACATTGAAGATAATGCCCAAGTGAATGATCTTGCTGGCTGCTGGATTTCTACCTAATGCCTCTATCCCTTTTGCAGCTGTTCGGCCAAAGGTTAAAAATGCCAGAACAAATGATCCTAATACCACAATAGCTGCCACAACATATTTAAAGACAGGACTTGGATCTTCAGTGGTTGATAAAAGGATAAATTTATAGATATCTGACAGCGTGCCGGCAATACTCGGTTTAGAGTTAAAATAATGCAGATTAAGATCAACAGCTATTTCACTTGATTGCTTCGGGTCCGTACTTGCATAATCTTCAAGCGCAGTACCGAGAACATAACCAGAGCTCAGCGCTTTCACTCCAACGCCGGGGATAGTTGAGCTTGTAATAAGATCGCCTTTTTTAATTTGCCCTTGCTGAGAAGACACGAGAACATAGACCGTTCCATTTGCAATGACTGGGACTCCTAAGTTGTCGCTTGAATTTAAAACAATTGCTGCATCATGGGAGACAACTCCCACAATTTGCGAATCATAGGGTACTATTGAAAGGGATGCTCCATGTGGAGTCGAAGATAAAATACTCCCGTCTTTAATATTTTTGTCTTTTGTTTGGACAAACTGGGCGATTCCCAAAGTTGCTGCTCCTTGGAGACTGGAAGAATTATTGGATGGAGAATCAGTAGTTGCAGCGAAAACTGGATTTAATTTAGAGCTATCCGATAACACTATAATAATGGTTATGAGTAATATTAATGTTCGGACGAGTTTAGTCGTTTTTTTATACCATGGGGCAACAAGCATATACTTAACTATAGCGCAAATTAGATATAATTTCCACTGTCTGGTAGCTTTTCTTTGAGTAGAAAAAACTGTAAATGTGTCAGCTCTTTTTTCCATTCTTTAAGAAGAGTAAGATAAGAGATGTGGAAACAAATACTGACGAAAATCAATATAAACAGGTAATAGACTTTTATGCTACTCATCCCAAATTAACTGTTATTTTCTCCGTGGTTTTTATTATTGCTTTTTTTGGGGGAATAGTATTTTTTTCTTCTAAATATAGTTTCCACGGTGGAAAAAGTTTAACTCCTACAGGAGCCCCTCTTAAGTTCGGTTCTCCTAATGCAAATTCTAATAGCCAAGGCGCAGTTGAAGGCGCGAGTACTGAACAATATGGACCCGTAGAACCACCCGCGTCAATGCCTTCTTCACAAATACCTACGCCAACAGTAGTAAAACCATCACTCACTCCTACGCCAATTCCTACTTCAACACCGACACCTGCGCCGACAGCAACAATGACGCCGACAAATACCCCGACTCCAACGTTGACTCCAACTGTTACAGCAACTCCCACGCCTCTACTTACCCCAACCAGCGCAATAACGGCAACCACAATACCTTCTATGTCACCAGTACCAACTGAGTAAAAATAAAATTGTTCTCAGCGCCTTGATAGTATTGGTTACTAGATTATAAAAATACACTCACAACCATATTTGAAACAGTTGGAGTGTATTTTTTATTGCAATAAATTTATTGGACTATAATTGTTCCATGCATGTTAGGATGCACGCTACAATGATAAGTATAGGTTCCTGCTTTTGTAAAGGTATTACTTCCTGATTGTCCCTGCGCTATAATACCTGTGTCAAAGCTGTTATCATCAGCAGTCGCACTGTGTCCCGCTGAATCCTGGTTGGTCCATGTGACTGTATCACCAACTTTTACTGTGAGTGTCGCTGGTGAGAAAGCAAAATTTTGTATAGTTACAGCATTCTTAGTCGCTACTGTTGGTCCACTTGTTGGACTAGTTTGTGATTGTCCTTGTGTTTGCATTTGCGTCGGAGTAGCCGGTTGCATATGCATTTGCGATGCATTATTCTTACTCAATAAAAAGATACCTGCGGCGATCACGACGACAATAACTATTATGCTGATTATCATTCTATTATTCATATATTTCACCTCTTTTCTCCGCCATGATTTTAAAGTATGCGGATTTATTTTTTTAAATTAGCTCGCTAGATAGTACTTCTTTTATTTTACCACTGACCAAACACCGCCGATACCATTGCCATAAGCATCTCCGGAATCTTCATCTTTGGCATAATAATACAGTGGCATTCCTTTCCAGGCATATTGCAAAGTACCGTCAGATCGTTTAATGACCGTTATGTCTGCTGGGAGATTTCCAGTTGCTGAAGGCGCAACATAAGCAGGCCAATTTGACAAACATTGACCAGTACAGTTACTTGTTCCAGTTGTATCTTTTGCAAATGTATAGAGTGTCATGCCTTTTAGATCCGTCATGACATTTCCCAGTTTATCTTTCGACATCATTTTATAGACACTATTTTGCATTTGGTGTGTTTGTTGACTTGTACTTGCTTGGTTCGTATAGGGGTTCTGTTTATGAACAAATAGATAATAAATTATCCCATAGACAATAATTGCTATCACAAGGTATAGAACAATCCATTGCCAAAGTGGTCTTTTGCCATAAGCTGATTTTCCTTCTACTGATTTAACAACTTCTTCCATATCTTTCCTCCTTTCTAATCAATAAGCCGAAGAAAAAAAGGAAATATTACAAATCTCGATACATATGTAATTTTTTTTCTGCTTGCTCTTCATAAGACAAGATTTGAGATTTTAATACTAGTGTTGATTTTTGATTCCCCGAAATATTGCTGATCATTTTCTCAAGATAGAGGAGATAGTTTTGATAAAGCGCATGACATTGTTGGGCTGTATATTTTCCTTTCTCTCCTTTTAACTTGAGAAGCGACAACTCTTTATTAGTAAGTGAGAGTGATTGCAAAATATCTTTACTTGTGTCGTAGTTTATTGCTTTGGAATCTGCATATATATATTGGGAATCTGCAAGTGCAATGTTTGCTTTTTTATATTGATTTTGAGTAAAAGCAATTCTCGAATAGGTACTTATGGTATGTATTTTATTTTGTAAGAAAGGAGAAAAAGTAAATATAAATATAAGGAAAATAACTAGTATCGCTACTCTATACGAAAGATCTTGCTGTAATTTAAGGCGAGAAAAGATAGAATAAAAATAGTATGCATTTAATATATTTTTATTGTTATTACTACTAATGTATATCTGCATATAAACGTCTTTTTTGATAGTATTAAGAACATTATGCTGAGGTTGTATAGATTTCAATAATTGTAGCTTTTTTATTACTTTATCTTGATTCATAATTTCTCCTTTAATGATTTTAATGCTCTGTGTAATAACACGCGAACGGCATTCTCTTTTTTATGTAAGATGAATGCCATTTCTTTAATTGTTAAGTCTTCTACATAATGCAGGAGAATGACATCCTGAAAATCCTTTTTTATTTTTTTTATTTGCAAGTAAATTTGTTCTAATTCTTGTTTACGTGAAACGATATCTTCTGTAGGATCAATTTTTCCTAAAAGTCGTTCATCAATTTTTTCTAGCGATATATGCTTATTGTTTCCTTTTTTTCGATAATGGTCGATAATTTTGCCTTTAGCTATTTTATAAAGCAACGCTCTATCATTATCAATTTCTTCGCCTTTAACTAAAATCTTCCAGTATCTGATAAAGGAATTAACAGTGAGGTCTTGCGCTAATTCAAAATCTGAAACTTTAAAATAAATATAACGAAATATTCCATTCGAAAATTGTTTATAGATTTTCTCAAAAATAATAGTATGATAGTTTTTTTTATTCTCCATATAATAAGCCGCAATGTAGGATAAAATATTACTTGTAAGTATATCAGGAGAAAGATGAGAAAAAGCATATAAGATGTGTGCTACAATCTACAGTGTGAGTAAGTACAAAGCTACACGTACAACTCAAAAGCAGGTTGATTACTACAAAATAGCGGAAGCTGTTCCTGCAATGATCGCTATATATAACATCAATACAGGAGAGTACCTCTATGTTAATAATACGATCAAAAAGATTTTAGGTTATACACCAGCTGATTTTATAAAAGGTGGATTTTCATTTGTCTCCTCGCTTATGCATCCTGAGGACGTGCCGGACATACTTGCGGAAAATACCCATGCCTTACTGCGGGCAAATAACAAACGTCATGCTCCAGACGATGATCCAATTGTGCATTTCGAATACCGCATGAAGCATAAGGATGGAAGGTGGATATGGTTGCGTACAGATGGGAGTGTCTTCTCAAGAAGTAAAGATGGCGAGGTCATGACAGTATTGAATATATCATTAGATATTACGCGTCGAAAAGAAGCAGAAATTTTAACTGAAACTGCGTTCCAAACTATTTTCAAACAATCACCTATAAGTACACAAATATTCTCTTCCGATGGGATGACAATCATGGTAAATAAGGCTTGGGAGAAGCTATGGCAAACGAAAGCAGGAGAGATTGTGCAACGTTATAATATACTTCAAGATACACAATTGGTAGAGAAAAAACGAATGCCATTTATTGAAAAGGCCTTTAAAGGAGAAGTTGTTTCCATTCCTGCGATGAGATATGAGTTGAACAGCAAAGTTTTGGGTGTTACTGAGATTTCATATAAGTGGATAAAAGGGGTTATCTATCCAATTAAAGATAAGCAAGGAAAAATTGTGCAAATTGTACTGCAGCATGAAGATGTGACAAAGCAGATGGAATGGGATCAAGTGTTGAGCGAGAATGAGAGAAAATATCGATATTTAATTGAAAAAGGAGCCGATGTTATTGGATTGATCAATAAAAAACACCGCTTAGATTATATAAGTCCTTCAATCTTGCAAGTGCTAGGCTATACTCCTGATGAAATGAAAAACATGAAGAATCCTTTTAAGTTGATTCATCCAAGTGAGTTTGCCAAGATAATGAAGATGTATATAACTTTACTAAAAAACCCCGGAGGTGAAGTGAAACAGACACTTCGAATTAGGCATAAAAATGGATTATATATTTGGATTGATTCAATTGGGACAAATTATTTGCACGATAAAACTATCAATGCCGTTATTGTTAATTTTCGTGATATTACCTTCAGAAAAATAAGAGAAGAAAGAGAAATACTACTCGGAGATATAAGTAAAACTCTTGGTTCTTCAATTGATTATAAAACAACAATACAGAATATCAAGAAGTTTATTATTCCGCATATTGCTGATTATATACGTATTGTCCTGGTTGATGAGAATAAGCAAATAAAAGATATTACTGCATTTCATAGCGATACAAAAAAACTTTCATTGGTTGATAAACTGTACAATAACTATAAAGATGAAACAGATAATGATTATGGTGTACGCCATATTCTCTTATCAGGCAAACCGGAAATAATGCCGCATGTCTCATTGGAGGAAGTGACGAAGCGGAGTGGTCCTGAAAAACTCAAACGAACTATTACTGCCCTTGGTCTCACTTCATACATGGGAGTTCCGCTTACCATACAAAATAAAACAATTGGTGTTATTATATTTTCATCGACGAGAAAAGAAAGGATTTATACAAATGAAGATTTACTGTTTGCCCAGGAGATAGCGAGACGTATTTCTAATGCGATTGAAAATGCACGTTTGTATGCAGATGCACAGCATGCCTTGCAGATTCGTGATGAATTTATATCTGTTGCCTCACATGAACTTAAGACTCCTATTACTTCATTAAAACTCTATCTGCAGGTGATGCAAAAGCAACTTGAAGAAAAAGGAGAAGAAAAGTTAGCAGTGCCACTTGTGAAAGTCAACGAGCAGATATCGAAATTAACAAAACTTATCAATGACTTGTTGAATGTATCTAAGATTGAGCATGGAAAACTGGAATTTGTAATGAATGAAACTGATCTGAATGACTTAGTACAAGAAACAGTGGAGGTAGTACAAGCATCTACGAGAAAAAACAAGATTATTATAAAAGGGAAAATAACAGAAAAGATCACTGCTGATGGATATCGTATTTATCAGGTACTGACGAATTTATTAACGAATGCAATTAAATATTCGCCACAAGCAACCAAAATAATTGTTTCTTTGAAACAACAAAAAGGGCAGGTATGCATCTCTGTGCGGGACTTTGGTATAGGAATTGATAAAAAAAGTCAAAAACATCTTTTTGAACAATTCTATCGTGTGACAAACCCACAAGAAAAAACCTATCCTGGCCTTGGTATGGGATTGTATATTGCCTCTGAGATTATCAAATATCATGGCGGTAGTATGACTGTGAAAAGCAGGAAGAATGGCGGATCAATTTTTAGTTTTAGTCTGCCATTAAAAGAAGATAACTCCACTCAGTTTAAATAGAAAATTTTTTGTCATCGATGATTATCTATTTGAATATATGTATTTTCGATTTTTGCAACCAGTTGCCAAGAAGGATTAATATAATTGAACAGACAAATGTTACAATCAGAAGAAGTAATGAGAAACTAAATACGCCCTGATAGCCTTTCTCTATCGGGTTCACAAATGAATATGGGTACCAACCTGTTATACTCCCTCGAAAAAGCGTATATCCAAGGTAGAGCAACGGAAACAGCAACCAGTAAAAGGCGTTTTTGTACTTTATATTGTAGCGGGGTGGATAGAGAAACCAGCTCAGAAAAACAACAACAGGCATAAGTTTATGGTAAATAATATTAATCCATTGCACAGCATTCACGTCCAGCGTCGCTGCAAGAAAAACATTGTAAATAATACCAGTTATTAACATATATATAATAATTGCGCCTCGGATACTATCAATATTTATTTTTGATTTTTTATCATCTTTTCGAAGTCCTAAGTAAAGAAAAAGAGAGATTGTAAATATGTTGGACATAATAGTAAATAAACTTAAATGATTTCCAAGGTCATTCAGGTTTTGAGAGAGATCATTGATGAGCGCAAATAAATCGAGGAGTCCAAAAAAAATGAAGTAAATCTTATGTAGTGATAATTTCATATCTACTTCAATAGTAGAGAATAGAAGTTAAAAATGCAATGCTCAATTATTAACTTTTCCATTACCACTTTGCATTATAATTTAAAATTTCTTATATCTTCCTTACGACAAATTATCGATCTTATTACACGCTAGTGTCATTATAGTTCTCATGAATCTGCATTTTCTATCATTTTTACTCGATCTATTTGTTTGGATAGTAGGGGGGGTGCTTATTGGACGAAAAATCTATTTTTTCGATACTGATAAAAGACGTAGTAAAATAAAAACGCAGATCATATATGCCACTATTTCTGTCTCAACAGGGTTATTTGCAGTATTGTGTAACGGTCTTCCGGAAAGCGGATTTGCATTTAAGGATTTAGTATATGTATTATTTGCTGTTTTTGTTTATGTACTAGCAACTTCTTCTCGATTTAGAAAATTATTATTTGGAATTTATAACAAGTTAATTAGCAATTACCCTTTAAGAAACTCTCGGCAAAAAGGGATTACGCTTATTAATACCACGTAATCGTTTTCTATATTATAAAAGAAGGTCATTTAACAGTTATGAATGATGAAGTATTTATTGTTGTAAATTAGTTAACGAAGAGTGCAGCATAACATAATTATTTTGGTCTCCCTCTGCCACCTTCTTTTCGGTGACGATCTTGTTGGGGTATTGTTGCTGCTTCTCCTCGTTTTAACATAGCAACAATCTCTGAAGATGTTGCGTTTCTCCTGGTTGATTGATAAGACGATTTCTCTGGAGCTAGAGGTGCAGCAGGATATAGGGTATGCAATGTGTTGATTAAACCTTTATTTTGTATGTGAAGCGGTGGACGCTGCTTTAATGCAGTTATAGCCAAGTCTGCTTCATGATCAAAGCGATTTTTTATTCGTTCTGACATTATTACTTTTAATATACTAGATTGTTTTTTGCAAAGCAAGTAATTTCGTTCATTTATTATGCTAATGCTTCGAACTAAAAACATATAAAGATAATAAATATTGACGTATATCATACAACCGCATATGAGATCTTAATGACACGAATTGAAATGACATAGTTCTTACATGCTTATTACTACTGTTACATCTAATTATTACGCATATAGATAAAAATAATTCTTATGGCTAAAACAGAAATCATGCAAGAGGAGATAACAACTAGAAATCAAATCCCTCAACGGGTTATAAAAAGAACGGTAAGTCAAGTGGGGCCACAAATAAAGGGAGAACCTCCTCAGCGTATTTATGAGAAAAAGAAGACAATTTTCAGATCGAGTCAAATTATTTGGTATATTGTGGGAATAATTGAAGTATTACTTTTATTCCGATTTGTTTTAAAAGCGCTGGGTGCCAATCCCTATGCCGGATTTACTGCATTTATTTATAACATAACAGCACCGTTTGTTGCCCCATTTAATGGTATTTTAGGGACAGCAGTTGCTGGTACTTCAGTAGTTGAATGGTCTATAATTATTGCCGCACTAGTATATTTATGTTTAGCATGGGGCTTAATTTATTTATTGGATATTCTTTATCCGATTACTCCACGAGACGTTGAAACATAGTAGCCTTCTGTTTAAATTCCCTGAAAAAATATATGAAAAAGAGCATATTTATAGCTGAGTTACTCGCAAATAGGTTGGATAATAGTTTTAATTTGTTTGGTTTCCACTTTGGATTAAGCGCCATTATTGATTTAATCCCTGGATTAGGGGATTCAATTGATCTTCTTTTGTCCTGTTATATTGTCTGGTTAGCTCTTCAAATGCGTGTGCCAACAATAAAGGTTATACAAATGCTATGGAATATATCATTTAGTTTCTTCATTGGATTAATTCCAGTAATTGGGGATGCTGCTTACATTTTTTATAAACCAAATTTAAGAAATCTAGCTATTTTGAAACAGTATGACAAGGCTATTATTGAAGGCGAAATCATAAAGTGATTGAGACGAAAAACTGCGTAAAAGTGACTTCTGTTTATATCGCGAGCATCTTTGTATATATTGGATTGTTGAATTTTATTTTGGGATAGAAGGAGAGTTCAGGCAAATTTTTATCATATACAAATCTTGCTATTTTTGTTTTTTTCTTCTCTTCAGTTTGAAATTTTTGCCACAGTTCGTAGCGCTTTTTTGATACATGCATACTGCCCGTGCAACATCTACTTCCACATTTGCATATATGAGTACAAGGATAGCAATATTCATTGGGACTTAGGAGATAGGAGATTGTGAGTTCTTCGTTAGGTGCAATGTCACGTAATGCGAAAAACAGCGTATGTCCACGAAACGTATACATCCAGCAGTTTGGTAGACAAGAATGATTTAATAAATGTATTCCAGGCTTTGTTACGTCAGGATAAATCGCAGCATGATCTGTCAGATACATGAGATAAAGTCCGTTTTTGTCCTTATCCAAATCATACTCGGCAGTTCTTATAACTTTTCCTAAGTAATCCCCGATTATAGTTCCTGCATACAGCTTTTTTTTAAGGAAAACGCCGTAGCCTTTTTCTTTTGTTTTTTTTATTTTCCAATAGTCATCTTGTAATAAGAACATAGAGTTTAATTAGTTGGATAATAGAATATAGCTATCGACTTCGGCCGGTTTCCATAATGTTGAAGAAAAATATTTCCACACGTGCTATAATCAACCCGTGAAGAAGTTACTTCGGTATCTTAATCCAATTCCTCATTTAGGTGATCGGCATTACTCCTACCTCTTTCCTCTTATTGTCAATCTTTCACTCAGTATAGTATCAGAAGTATATGCATATCAAATTGCGAAAGACCCAATGATTGTTGAGACATATATTGTCTTCGTTAATGTTGCCTTAGTTATTTATTTCGCCTTCAGAGAAGGCATAGCTGGCGGATTTATTACATCCGCTATTTCTATAGCATACTATTTTTATATTATTTATACACGTCACTTTGTGAAGCGGCAATACATTTCTGGAATTGACACTATATTTATTCTCGCTATTTTATATTTTTTCTTAGCATATATAATTGGTTGGTTAAAGGAAAGAATTGATCAATTAATTGACCGACAAACAGATGAAAGACGAAGACTTGAGGCAATCATTCAACAATTACCAGTGGGAGTGCTTATTACTGATAAAAATGGGCGGTTGCAGCATCAAAATAAACAAATAGCACAGATATTAGGGAAAAAATATCCAGCAAATTACATCTTTGGTAAGCATACACCACTACTTAAAGACATGTTCAATGGAGAAGAAGTGATTCCAGCACAAGTACCCTTAGCCCAGGCACTTACAAAGAGAGCAATAATAAATAAGCAGTATACTATTGAACGAGGAAGTCATAAGCAAGCGTATTTGCAAGTAAATGCTTCAGCTATTCGAAATAAACGAGGAGAAATTATTGCTGCAGCCCAAATTGTGTCTGATATCACACAGCAAAAAGAATTGGAACGACAAAAGGACGACTTTTTAAGCATGGCAAGTCATGAACTTAAAACTCCCATCACGAGTTTAAAAATGTTTGTTGACTTACAAACAAAACAACTTAATGAGAAGGATCCTACCAAAGCAAAATATTACAATGAACGTATTCGTGATCAAGCAAATCGTTTAAAAGAACTTACAAATGACTTACTCGATGTTTCAAGAATACAGACCGGGAAGCTCCGTTTTAATAAAGAAATATTTGATATTTCAGAAGTGGTGAAAGATACAGTCGAAGGATTACAAGCATCAACTAAACATCATCACATTATCATCAAAAGTAGCGGGAAACATAGAGTACAAGCAGACAAATATCGTATTTATCAAGTACTCGTCAATCTTATTACGAATGCGGTTAAATATTCTCCCAAAGCTATGAGGATCATTGTCAAAGTAAAAAAAATTAAACATAATATTGTCGTAAGTGTGCAAGACTTTGGTATTGGTATTGATCAATCAGAACAACATAAAATTTTTGAGAAACTCTATCAAGTAACAGATCCTGAAGAAAAAACCTTCCCCGGACTCGGACTTGGATTATATATCTCCAAACAAATAATTGAGCGACATGAAGGGAAAATATGGGTAAAAAGCAAGAAACGGAAAGGTGCAACGTTTTTCTTTTGCTTGCCAGCCTATACAGGATAGGAGTAAGATAAGTTTGTTTATGATTAAGAAAATTCTTATTGTAGATGATGATATTGATATACTTGAGCCTTTAGCACTTCTGCTTGAGAGCAATGGATATACTGTTAAAACTACTAGCAAGGGAGAGCAAACTTACGCGGCAATTAATATTTTTAAACCCAATTTAATTTTACTCGATATTTTAATGTCAGGAAGTGATGGCAGAACTATTTGTAAAAAACTTAAAAACGATAAGAAAACGAAAATAATTCCAGTAATCATGATGTCTGCCCATCCTGGCGCTGATAGAGATGCGCTTCAGGTGGGTGCAAATGATTTTATAGCCAAGCCTTTTGAAACGGACGAGTTGTTAGAAGTAGTAGAAAAACATCTTCAATCAATGTAAAATTAAAACCCTCTTTGAATGCGAAAACTTTAATGGAGCAAAAGAGTCCTCAGAAGAAGCGTTAGTATAATACTTACTATTATTGATTTAATAATTCCGAGTGGCGAAAAGAAGAATAAAAACATACTTCTTTATACTGACACACGATTGCTATTATTATATGAATGCTTTGTAAGAATAAAGTAAAAGATGTGATTTGCTATACAGTGAAGATATGGTTGCAAAAAAAACGACACGTAAGGAAACATATCAAGTAAAGGACGATAAATTACTCGAGAAAATAAAAGAACTTATTAAAGAAGGCAATGTCCGAAAAATTATTATTAAAGATAAAAAAGATAAAACAATCGTGGAGTTTACGCTTACAATTGGAGTAATAGGAGTTGTCCTTGCACCTGTTTTGACTGCAATTGGTGCGATGGCCGCACTCATTACAGAATGTTCGATTACTGTTGTAAGAGACAGTACAAAGTAATGTATGGCAGATAAAGTTTGTACACATAAAAATCAAATAAAAAATTTCCGTCCACAGGATAATACTGTATGTGAAGATTGTATAAAGGATGGCGATATATGGATCTCGTTACGCCAATGTTTGACCTGTGGACATGTCAGTTGTTGCGATAGTTCGAAGATAAACATGCGACCAAGCATTTTCAAAAAACAAATCGTCCAATCATGAAATCAGTAACTCCAGGGGAAGACTTCACGTGGTGTTATATTGATGAGATATGTCTTTAACCTGATATCCATATAAAATATCTCCGATTATCCTCTAGCAGAGAAGGTTTATAATAGGTACATGAAAAAGTATAGGATTCCTCTTATTGTTATTTTCCTATGTATTGGAATAATGAGTCTCTTTATTTTTAATAGATATACTCCGTCTCAGAAAAATATGATGAATCAATCAACCACTCTTCCTTCGACTGTTCCGACTGCGACAAATATGCAGAGCGCAAATCCCTTAGCTATTCCGACTATGCGTGCAAAGAATTATCCAGGAAGCACCATAACTTTTGAACAAACATTAGGTGACGGATCAAATTATCATCGTTATCGAGTTTCGTATAGGTCAGAAGGGTTGAAAATTTATGCGTTATTGACAGTACCTCTAGGAAACAAACCATCTGGCGGGTGGCCTGTTGTTCTATTTAATCATGGTTATATTCCGCCGGCAAGTTATTCGACTACCACGAGTTATGCGGTGATGATTGATCCTTTGGCAGCTGCCGGATATATTGTTTTTATACCAGATTATCGAGGCAATGGACAGTCTGAAGGAACGCCTGTGCAACCATATGTTTCTCCTGATTATGTTACAGATAGTATGAATGCGTTGGCGTCGATTAAGCAGTATAAAGATGCTAATCCCAATGCAGTTGCTATTGTGGGCCATTCGATGGGTGGAAATATTACCTTACATGAGTTGGTAATTAGTCATGACATAAAAGCAGCGGCAATATTATCAGGAGTTGTGGGAAATGAAGCAGCTCTTTTGCAATGGTGGAATATGCGCTTGGCAAATCACTGTATTGTTGGAAACGATCTTAATACGTATTATGTTATTCAAAATATATTACAAAAGAATGGCACACCACAAAGTAATCCAGGCTATTGGAATGCAATAGATCCGACGAAATTTCTTTCTTCAGTTTCTGTTCCTGTCCAAATACAAGTTGGAGCAGCAGACGAAGTAGTACCGCCAAGTTTTGCGTCTTCACTTCGTGATGAGTTGCAAGCGGCGGGAAAAACCGTTGACTATCATAGTTATCCCGGTGCAGATCATAGTTTAGCTCCTGATACAGCGCAGGCCATGCAGACAACAATAGCTTTTCTTAATAAGTACCTTAAATGATATAATCAATGCATGAAGGTGAAAATATTGGGTAAAGGTGCATGGGGGAATGCGCTTTATTCAGTTATTACAAAAAATTGTGAACAGGTTTTGCTCCTGGGAAAGGAAGAATATTCTGATGACCAGGACGTATTAATTTTGGCTGTTCCAGTACAAGCAATTCGTGCTGCATTACAATTTGTATCTTTTGCTGATCGAAAGAAAATTATTATTAATACGAGTAAAGGTATTGAACGTACAACTCATTTACTCCCACAACAAATTGTCCAAGAAGTATTTGGAGAAAGTGAATACTATGCACTCATGGGACCGAGTTTTGCACAAGAAGTGGAAGATAATATGTTGACTGTTGTTAATTTGGCATATGATGAAAAAAGTGAATCACTTCCACAGGTACAAAAACTTTTTACTACTGATTATTTTTCTGTTCGACCAACAAAAGGGGTTATGGCGATGGAATTAGCAGCAGCATTTAAGAATATGTATGCCATTGTCTGTGGGCTTTCAAATGGACTTGGATATGAAATGAATACACGAGTTGCCTTAATCATTTTCGCAATGGAAGAATGTAAAAAATTATGTACAGCATTACAACTTTCTTTAGATGGTGAGGCGACCATTGGTACGACTGGGGATTTGATTTTAACCTGCAATAGTACAGAAAGTAGGAACTTCCGATTTGGAAAACACTTGGCTGTCGATACAGTGACGGAAAGTTTCGAAAAAACGAAACATACAGTGGAGGGTTTTCATTCGCTGGCATCGATCGAATATTTTGAACAGAAAGCAGGGATAGCATTGCCCTTGGCCCGTTTTATCAAAGCAATAGTTGAAAAAAATAATCCTGCAAATGCGAAAGAAGCATTTATCCAATTTATGAAGGAACACGCATAGATTTATTGTCCTACGATTTTACTAAAGACGAATCCTGAAAACAGTCCCACGATCACGAACACAATGAAGCTAAAAATAGCCATTTCTAATCCTTGACGCATGGCACGTTTTTTGCCGATGTGTTTTTGATATTCATCGTAGATAATAATATAGGCAATGAATACCAGCAAAAGGACTAAAGGTAATGGTTGCAGCAAAAATAAGAGCAGGGGACATTCATACGTTCACAGTATAACATTTGTCACCTGATATATCTTTGTAATAAACCTATTTTACTCTCTCATGTTTATATTTTAATTCGAGTTGAGTATACTGGAGGCATCCATGAGAAATAGGCGTACTCCTCGGAGGAAATATTATAAAAGAAGAAGGTTTAGTCGATTTTTTCTTCTGTTTCTCTTAGTACTCAGCATTGTCTATATTTTTCATCATTTCATTCGTGCAGACAGCGTCTTGTCAGCTCGAGAAGAAGAAACACCACTTGGAAAGACAGTACAAAACGCACTTGCAGGAGCACAAGGGACGTATGGAATCATTATTGAAAACTTAAAAACTCATGAGAGTTATTCTATGAATGAACACATGGTTTTTGATTCGGCAAGTTTATATAAACTTTGGGTGATGGGTACTACATATAGTCAAATCCAAAGCGGAAAACTGAGCGAAGCTGATATGTTGAGCGAAGACGTTGATACATTGAATGATGAGCTTGGTCTAAATTCAAATAATGCCTTTTTGACTAAAGGAAAGATCTCGTTAGGGGTTAAAAGTGCATTGTATCAAATGGTTACAATCTCTGATAATTATGATGCAGAGTTGTTAACTGATAGAGTAGGGCTTACGAATATTGCTTCTTTTCTCCATGCAAATGGTTTTAACGAATCTGCAGTTGGAGTGAACGGCAGCTTACCGACAACCACTGCATCAGACATTGCACAATTTTTCGAAAAACTATATAGCGGAAAGTTGGCAAACCAGATATATACCAAGGAAATGCTTAATTTTCTACAACAACAACAACTGAATACAAAGATCCCTATAAATCTTCCGTCAGAGGTTACTATTGCCCATAAAACAGGAGAGTTAAATGCGTATAGCCACGATGCTGGGATCGTCTACACGCCAAAAGGGAATTATATTATTGTTATATTATCAAAAAGTGATAATCCACCCTTAGCTGAACAGCGAATTGCCGATGTGTCTCTCGCAGTGTATAAATATTTTATGAGTGGGAAATAGCATGCTATACTGATTATATGTTGGGTAAACGAAGAGGAATATTTTTCATCATTGGGCTTCTACTCGCGATAGGATTATTTTTTTCTTTGCGGCCCCATACAGCCTCTTCTCAACCAGATAAGCCTTCTGCTGTCGGATCAGGGAAAATTATTTCTGGATCGTTTGATCCAAGTAAATTTAAGACTGATGCAGAGTGGCATAAAATTCTTACTTCTTCGCAATACAATATCTTGCGTCAACAGGGGACAGAAATTCCCTTTACTGGAACATTGGAAAACGAAAACAGAAAAGGAACATATTACAGTGTCGGTTGTAATGAACCAGTATTTCGCTCAGAACAAAAATACGATTCAGGAACCGGTTGGCCAAGCTTTTGGGCACCACTTAACTCGAATGCATTGGTTTTAAGAGAGGATAACAGTATCCCAGGCGAGCAGCGTATTGAAGTATTAGATAAATGCGGGAATCATCTGGGACATATCTTCGATGATGGTCCTCCGCCGACGGGAAAACGTTATTGTATGAATTCTGCGGCTCTTTATTTCGTGCCTGATAAAGAGCAATAGATACTTTTCATAGACAAAATAGACTATAATAGAATCTATGCTAGCCCTTATCTTTGCAGTTCTCGTGAGTGTGGTAGTGGCTTACTTCGCAACGCAAAATACCGCTTCAATTACGTTGCATTTTCTCTCCTATAACTGGACGGGGATACCAATTTACCTTGTGGTGCTTGGATCTCTCCTTGTGGGGCTTCTGTTTGCTTGGATTTTTCATTTATTAAATGCTATCTCATCTTCATTGAATCTTCGAGGGAAAGAGCATGCGTTAAAAGAAGAAAAGAAAACCAATTTGGAATTAACGAAACGCATGCATCAACTCGAGTTAGCCAATACGAAACTTACTGCTAAAGACGCAGACAAAGAACTTCTCGATGATAATTCCCTATGAAACTCTTTCTCGCAAGAATATGGAGAGCGCTTGGCATTCGGACTTCTCTTCAGTTATTTTTCATGCGCAGGTTTAATGACGAATTTCTCATTGGATTGACTGGTATATTCTTCAATGATCAGGACCAAGTACTCTTAGTGAAGCATTCGTATCGTAAAATTCAATGGAGTTTGCCGGGAGGATATTTGAAAGCCAAAGAACATCCTGTTGAGGGACTCGAACGAGAAATTACTGAAGAGACAGGGTTTTTGGTGAGTGTAGACAAACAACTAAAAGTGAGAACAGACAGGAAAACAGGTAGATTAGATATGACGTACATGGGAAAATTCATCGGCGGGGAGTTTAAGAAGAATGAAGAAGTAATTGATTATGGACTATTCTCCTTTGCTGAATTGCCAGTATTATTAGAAGATCAAGTTGTATTTATTGACTATGCATTACAACTATGGAAAAAGATGAAAACAATCAGCCATAAGGGACCCGAATCTAAGAAACCGTTTTTTAAAAGAATTTCCTTTAGGTAAATCGAGTAACGATGAAAATGAAAAGGACCCCGAGAATGGTCAATCCAATCATACTCCATGAGCTGTGTTTACTATGCGCTTCAGGTAATAAATCACTCGCTCCGATATAAAGCAAAAATCCGACGAAAAAGCCTAAGTACATCACTAGCCAACTTTCAGGAATATGAAAAAGAAACGTCGAGAGTACTCCAAGTATCGGTGTTATGGCATCAACAAAGAGGAGAAGGTAGGCTTTTTTCGTTTTATTTTTATGTGTCAACATAATCGTCACTGTATTTAAACCATCTGAGAAATCATGCGCAATCACTGCTATCGCAATTAAAAGACCGACATGCGGATTGACTTGAAAGCCTAATCCTATTCCTACGCCATCAAGAAAACTATGTACTGATAAACCAGATGCTCCGACGAGTCCTACAGTTGGGTGGTTATGTTCTGCATATTCATTTTCATGTCCGTGATGCATTGCAACTGATTTTTCTAATATGTGAAATACGAGAAAGCCCAGGACAATCATGATACTTAACGGAGTAAAATCGAGCTTTTGTTCTTTGATAATATTGAACGCCTCGGGAAGAATATCAAAGAAACAAACACCAAGTAAGACACCTGCTGTAAAGCTCATGATGAAGTGTAAGCGTTTACTATTTTTAGCTGCGAACAGTCCTCCAGCTGTGGTTGAGAAAAATGTCACAAATGATAAAAGAAGGGGTTCCATAAAGCCACAAGTAGTATATGCAACTTAGTTGCGTATGTCAATAGGCAAACTTTGGAAGATCTGCTATAGTTCATATATGTTTCCATTCTTCCATCTGGCTGCACATCATGCGTCACTTATCTTAGCTCACTACGGCTATCTCGCAGTCTTTTCATTTATAGGTATAGAAAGTTTGGGTATCCCGTTTCCTGGTGAAAGTATGTTAATAACAGCTTCAATTTATGCTGGTAATACGCATCATCTCAACATTTTATTTGTTATCATCGCAGCCGCACTGGGAGCGATTGTAGGAGATAATATCGGCTACTGGATAGGAAGAAAAGGAGGCTTTTTATTACTTCGGCGTTTTGGAAAATATATTGGTCTGCAAGAGAAACAACTAAAAGTTGGACAATATTTATTTGATAAATACGGCGAAAGAGTGGTTTTCTTCGGAAGATTTGTAGCGATCCTTCGTACATGGGCTGCTTTTCTCGCTGGGACAAATGATATGCCCTGGAAAAAGTTTTTTATTGCAAATGCAGCAGGGGGAATTGTATGGGCGACATTTTATGGGGTTGCTGGGTTTTTACTCGGGAAAGCTTTTGATGTCGTTGGTCCATACATTCGTGTGGCTACGTTCATCGTAGGAATGATGATTTTTATTTTTATAAGTTGGTATATTGCCAAGAATCAAAAACGCTTAGAAAAAGAAGCTGAAGAAGCGCTTCCTGGGCCAATTAGCAATTATCGTAAATAGAGTCTTTGATTGACAGACGTGAAAAAGAACAACTATAATACGACTATGAAAGATTATTACATATGGTTGTTACTCGTTGCTTCACCAATTCGCGCTATTTTTGTGGAAAAGAAGTAAAATCTTCGTTGTTCTCCTCTTGCCTTGATTTCTCCTTAGTAAGTATATCTCCAATAAACATATGTTATATATAAGTCAAATTCTCGATAAGCAGCTCTATCATGGTAATCAATTATATGGGAAGGTTATTGACGTGGTTGCACACGAGGTAGATAAAACGCCCACCATTAATCAATTGATTGTTAAAAGAGCGGGCAAAAAGATTGCAGTGGATGCTACAAAAGCAATATTTAACCATACGAGATGGGAAATACACGGTGAAATCCAAGAAGTACCGTATTCTGATAAAGAGTTTTTGCTCAATGAAGATTTACTTGATAAACAAGTGATTGATGTCAACGGTCGGCGATTAGTTCGAGTGAATGATATTTTGATCAAAGAAAATGGAAAGTTGAAAGTGGATGGGATAGATATCGGTTTTTCGGGTATCTTACGCCGACTTGGTATTAGTCATTTATTTGTCGGACGATCAATTATTTTACCTTGGTCAGTTATTGAAGCGTTTGACTATGAAACGGGAACCATCAAGATAAAGTTGACCCAGCATAATCTCAACTCATTTCAACCGGCCGAATTGGCTGATATCTTAGAAGAAGTTGGAACGAAAGAGCGCCTGGGTATTGTCGCTAATCTTGATGCTGAAAAAGCTGCCAGTGCAATCGAGGAGGCAGATGAAGAAACGCAAACTGCTATTCTGGAACAAATTCCCAGTCAAACACTGCGCAAAATTGTTAATAGAATGCATTTGTCAGAAATTGCCGATATCATTCGTGACGTAAATCCTTTCCGCAGCAAGCAAATATTAGAAGATTTAGGCAGTGATAAAGCCAAAAAATTGCAACGGCTATTAATCTATGCAGACGATGTGGCTGGAGGATTAATGGATCCTGCGTTTGTAAAACAAAATGGGAAAAAAACTGTGGGAGAAACATTAGCAATGTTTGTTACGGAACGCATTTGGCCAGAAACAATCATTATCGTTGACGATAATGATAGCTATCTGGGTATTATTAATTCTAAAGACTTTCTCCATACAGCCAATGAAACGCAGTTAGCACATGTTCTCTCGCATAACTATGCAGTAACTCAAGATACTGATTTTACTGAGATGTTCAGGTTGTTTACAGAATATAATTTGCGTGCATTAGCAGTGGTTGATAAAGAGCGAAAAGTAATGGGTGTTATTACCATTGATATTATTCTTTCATTAGTCAGTGAAGAGGAGGAAAAAGAAGATGCCGTTTAAAACTCTTTTCCTTCGTTTTATTCCCATGCTTGCAGTCTTAGGGCCGGGGATTATTGCTGGTTCAGTGGATAATGATGCAGGAGGCATTGCGACCTATTCTATCGCAGGCGCTAATTTTGGTACGACACTTTTGTGGGTTCTTCTTCTGACAACTATTGCATTGGCAATCACGCAAGAAGTAGGAGCGAGAATGGGATTGGTGACAGGAAAAGGTCTCGCGTCATTAATCCGAGAGAAATTTGGCGTACGCTGGACGACATTTATCATGGCAGTTCTTTTGATCGCGAATATCGGGACAATTGCTGCAGAATTTGCCGGTATTGCCGCTGCGCTTGAAATATTCAATGTCAGTAAGTTTATTTCCGTACCGCTGGCTGCTCTTGCCGTGTTTCTTCTCGTAACTAAGTGGAGTTTTCGTAAATTAGAGAAGGTATTTTTGATTCTTTCAGCCTTTTACCTTGTCTATGTGATCTCAGCTTTTTTAGCCCACCCGGATTTTGCCAATAGCATTAAAAGTCTTATTACCCCGGTTTTTCAATTAAATAAACCATATTTATTAACCATGATTGCCTTAATTGGCACGACAATTACACCTTGGGGACAATTTTTCATTCAAGATTATGTCGTCGATAAAAAATTATCAAAAGAGGATTTAAATATTGAGCGGGGAGATGTCATGTTTGGTGCATTTATTACCAATTTCATTTCATTTTTCATTATCGTTGCTTGTGCGTCGACAATTTTTGCTCACGGAAAAACTATCGTGGATGCAAAAGACGCAGCGTTGGCACTGGTGCCATTAGCTGGACAATTCGCAGGCGTTCTTTTTGCCTTTGGCCTCTTAAATGCCTCTATATTTGGCGTTGCGCTCGTGCCAATTGCGACATCGTATGTTATTACCGAAGCCTTTGGCTTAGAATCAGGCCTTAATTTCTCCTTTTCCGAAGCACCAGAATTTTATGGTTTATTCGCATTTTTGTTATTCGCTGGAGCATTATTGGTCATTTTGCCCTTTGTGCCGCTTTTGACCATATTATTCGTCAGCCAGGCAATTAATGCTGTCTTATTGCTGCCGATTTTTGTCTTTATTTATCTTCTTTCCAATGACAGAAGGTTACTCGGGGGTTATGTGAATGGGAAGGTTGTGAATACCATTATCATTATTACTTTTCTCGGCATAGCGCTAGCCTCAATCGCCTATGTAGTCTCAATGTTTGTCACCCTATGAGTCTGGTACAAAACTCGTATTAGCGTATTCCAACAATGTCAAAGAGCTTGAGCATGTAACAAATTAAGGCCAGATAACAGTTCTTTGCGAAGTTGAGTAACCCTCGTGTTTCT
>Ga0068855_100002783_pt1 | contig 21522 bp, 14 predicted proteins | sample KBSCornC52_FD_66592 | JGI IMG/M metagenome (GOLD analysis project Ga0068855, IMG submission 66592) | Corn rhizosphere microbial communities from Kellogg Biological Station, Michigan, USA - KBS Corn C5-2 | ecosystem: Host-associated > Plants > Roots > Rhizosphere > Soil ...
CGCGAAAGATGCGGATCGTCCGCAGCGATGTAGGGCGGATTGGAGACGATCAGATCGAATCGCGCATCGCCGAGCGCATCGCACCAGTCACCGTGCGCGAACTCGATATTGGCGAGCCCGAGACGTCGTGCGTTCGAACGCGCGACATCGAGCGCGTGCGTGCTGAGGTCGGTCGCTCGCACGCGTGCCAGCGGACGTTCGTGCGCGAGCGCGAGCGCGATCGCACCGGAGCCGGTGCCGAGATCGGCGATCCCGCACGCAACCTTCTCCGGCACGCGCTCGAGCGCGAGCTCGACCAGCAGTTCGGTCTCCGGTCGCGGGATCAGCACCGCCGGCGTGACCGCGAGGTCGAGCGACCAGAACGCGCGGCGACCGAGCAGGTAGGCGACCGGCATGCCACCCGCGCGTGCCTCGACGAGGCGTTCGAACCGCTCGCGCTGCACGTCCGTCGGCACATGCTCCGGCCACGCGAACAGCCATGCCCGCGTGCGCTCGAGCGCATGCGCGAGCAACAATTCGGCTTCGCCGCGCGCCTCGCTGCCGCCGATGCGGGCCGCACCCGCGGCAACCAGGGCGCGTACGTCACTCAGGGCTGCACCTCGGGTGGTTCGACCCGGGGAACATCGACGATCGGGCGCATCGGCTTGCGCCAGTAACCGCCCTGCATCCATGCCGCAAAGCCCTTGCGCAACCAGCCGACCAGCGCGCTCGCGAGCCACAGCGCCCACGCCAGCATCGCGATCTTGTGTACCCACAACGGCAGGCTGATCGCGCGCGCGACCGGCAAGGCATCGGTGCTGCGATCGGCGAACCAGCGCAGTGCATGCGTGTCGTAGCCGTTTCCGGCGACCGCCATGTCGGGCGTGCCGAGCAGACCATCCTGCACCGCCGCGAGCAGGCACAGCAGCGCCAGCAGCGTCAATGCCGGCAGGCCAACCTGCACGAGGTTGAATGCGGTGACGCCGTGCGGCGCCTGCCGCGCGCGCGCATCGAGCGCGAACAGCCAGGCGACGACGACGAGCAGTGCGATCCACGAGAACGTCGAGAATCCGAGCACGAGCAGCAACCACTGCCACGCCTTGAGTGGCGAGCGACGCGTGCGGCCGAGCGCGAAGGCGAGCAACAGCGCGAGTGCGAGTTCGCTCCAGTACAGGACCGCCGGACCCGCGGTCGGTCCCGATGTCGCGAGCAGCCAGCGATCCGCCGGCAGGTCGATGCCGAGGTCGATGTTCGCGGCCGGCAGGCCGAGTGCCAACGCCGGCGTATTCGTGACGACACCGACCGCTTCGTCGTCGCGCCAGCGGACCTCGAACTTGTGCGAGCCCGGAACCAGCGGCAGGCTCAGCTTGCCGTCCTGCAGGCGCAGGTTCAGGGCCTGGCCGTCGCGTGTGCTGCCGACGAGTTCGGCGCCTTTCGGCAGGGTGATGGATTGCTCACCGCCTTGGCTCGCGCGCGCCGTGAGCGCAAGCGTCGTTTCCGCCGCGCGCTGGCCCGGGCGGCGCACGACGCTGACCCAGTCGATCGCGCGCGAAGCGCCTTGCGCGGCTTCGGGCCGCGTCACGCGCAGCACGAGTTGCTCGCCCGGCAACGGGTGGAACTCGAAGCGGTGCGCACCCTGGGCGTCTTCGGCCGGCAGCGCGATCGCCGGGACACCGGACGATTCGAGATGCCAGGTCGGGCCGACCTGCACGCTCCAGATTTCGGCATGCTCGCCAAGCGGGGGCGCGACGAGGGTCAACGCGTCCGACTTGTCGAGCTTGCTGTCCCATGCGGTCTGCGTCATGCCCTCGCCGAGGGCGACCATCACGCGCGCGTTGTCGACCTTGAGCCCGGCGGTCGTGACATGCTCGCCCGCGAGCAGCGGTAGCGCGAGCGCGATGCCGCCTTCGCGCGGAGCGAGCCGCGATACCTGCGTACTGACCGACCAGTCGAGGCCGAGCAGCAGCGCACGCTCGACGACGACGTAGGGTGCGAACTGTTGCGTCGTCCCGACTGCGGCTTCGCCGTTCGCACGCGCGCGCACCAGGGTCAGGGTCTGCGTCAGCAGACGCGCCTCGTCGTCGAGACCGCTCGCCTGCCAGCCATCGCCGGCGAATGCGACGCGCGGCGGCGGCAGCGGGAAATCCAGTGCGATCTTGTCGGACACTGCCGCGAATGCGAGTTCGATGCGGTGCACGCCACGCGGCACGTCGAGCCACAACGTTTCGCCGACGCGCGCGACGCCCTCCTGCACCGCGCCATCGAGGCTGATCCTGCGCAGATCGAGATTGCGCCGGTCCGCCGGCAACGGCAGCGCGACGCGTTCGAGCGCATGTGCTTCCAGCGTGACGCCGATCTCGTCGCCATGCGCGACGATCTGCGCGTTCGAGAACGCCGCGCATGCCGGCGCACATTTCGGTGCTTCGAGCAGGCGCGCGCGCAATTGCTCGAGCAGTTCGTCGGGCGGGTACGCCTGTGCCTGCGCTCGCACGGGCGAGCTGGCGAGGAAGGTCGAAGCGGCGAGCAGGCCGAACAAGGCGGTTGCACCCGCGCGCGGCACGCGCAGACTGCGCCACGCCGGTTGCAGCAGGCGCATTCCGAGCCATGCGAGCAGGCCGACCAGCACGACGCGCAGCAGGCGCACGAGCCATGGCGGCGCAATCAGCAGACGCATGGTCTGCGTCGGCACGACGCGCCCGCTCCAGCCAAGTTCGTAGCGCTGCCCGCGGTCCCAGTTCGCTTCGCCGGCGCCGGTCTGCAGCACGGTCGATTCGGCGTAACGCTCGATCTTGTCGATGTCGACGCGGCGCAGGTTCGAACCGCTGACCGTGATCGTTTCGAGTTTTTCGCCTTCTGCAATCGGTTGCGGTGCACTCTTCCTTCGCAAAGGTTCTGCCGGCGCTGGCGGCGCCGCCGGCGCCGGTGCCACCCCCATCGCTTGTTCCTCGTCCCGCGCAGCGTCCTGCTGGATCGGAGCTGCGCTGCGCGTCGCCATGTTGCTCGGGAACTGGAACGCGTCGGCCACGCTGCGCCCGCTTCCCGCGTGTTCGAGCTGCGGATGCAGTGCGTTGCGCAATTGCACAGCCGCGAACGGCAACGCGAACACGATGAACAGCACGAGCGCGGCGCGCCGCAGCCATTCGAAGGCGCCGGCCAGCCTGCCCGCCGGCAGCGTGCGCAACGCGAGGCCGAGGCCCAGTGCCGCGAGCAGGGTCCAGCGCGGCGCTCCCGGTTCCTGGTAACCGAGCACAAGATAGGCGCAGGCGATCAGCACACCGGGCACGCCGAGCAGGCGCCATGCGAGCAATGCGAGCAAGGCAGCGATGAATACGTCGTACAGGGTCCATGCGGAGACCCAACTGCCGTGCGCATAGTCGGCGCCCGGCGCGCCGAGCAGGCGATAGCCGTCCGGCAAATGCACGATCGCCGTGGCGCCGTCGAAATTCGTGTTCCAGCCGGCCACCGGCAACTCGCTGGACTTCGGCGTGATGCGCATGCCGGCGGTCAGGTCGACGTTCGGGTTGCGCCATTCCACGCCGGTGCTGCCGCTAGCCGCGCCGCGCGTGACCAGCAGTGCATCACTGCCTGCATCGGCACGCTCGAGCGCATACGGCGCCGTGACGTCGAGTCGCCAGTCGCGCAGCATGCGGCCATTGATGCGGTCGCGCGCGAACCAGCCGCCACCATCGAAGTCGAGCCACATCTCGCGGCTGAGGCCGAGCTGGTTCTGTGCGTCGGGATCCTGCCCGCGCGAACGTTCCTCGATCGTGAGCTTCGCGGCATCCGCCAGCGCGAACGTCGGCAGCTGCGCCCATTCGCCCGGTACCTGTGCCTGCGCCGGGTCGATCGGCAACGCGCCGTTGGCGATGCTGACACGCAATTGCGGCGCGGCCGCGTAGCTCCAGATTTCCTGCTGCGGCCACGGTGCTGCGGGCACGCGCGCCGTCACCGCCAACAGCGGTGCGATCGCGCGCGCGTCCAGCACGACGCTGTTGCTGCCAGGTTGTACGCGCACGCGCAGGCGCCCGTCGGCATCGAGGCGCGCCGGCCATGCGCTCTCGAGTGCGAGCGGCGCGAATCCTTCAGGCAACGCCGGACCGATGACCTCTTCGCGTGCCTGGCCGGACACCGCGATCTCGATGCGCGTGGTCAGCAGCGCCGGCACGCCGTCGGCGAGGCGGCGATAGACGCGCAATTGCATGCTGTCCGCCTCGGGAGCGGCGACCGCCGCGCGCCCGAGCGTCAACTCGTCGCCGTCGCGCTGCACCGGCGCGACAACCTTGCCGCCGACACGCAGCGCGACCAGCCCGACCGTCGCGGGAACATGCAGGGTCTGCGGTCGCTCGCGCCAGGGAATCTGCGCGTGGATCTCATGGCTGCCGACCGCGAGGCGCAGGCTCGGCCCTTCGTGATCGACCACCACGGCGGGCCGGCCGTCGACACTGACCTGCTGCGGCCAGTGCTGCGCCGTGCCGGGCAATGGCACCCAGCTCTCCGCCTCGACCTGCCAATGCTGGGTGAAGCTTGCGCCGGTGTCGTCGGCCGACAGCACGAGTACGCCAGGCCACGCGCACAGGAAGTCGTTGGCGTCCGCGCCACCGCGACCGGCGATCAACGGGCACGCGCGGAATTCCTGGTCATGCATGACCCAGCTGCGCCAGGGTTCGAGCGGGGTCGGCACGTCCGCGGCGGCATGGGCGGCGATGCTGAAGACGAGTCCGGCAAACAGGCGGGCGAGCGGGCGGGCAAACGGGTGCATCGGCAGGTCCTTGTGCAAGTCACGCGGCATGCAACGCGTACGCGGTCGGCGCGGGGTTCTCTCCGGCGCCCAGCACCACGATCCCTTCGCGATCCATCTCCCAAGTGAACGTTACAGCCCACCATGTGTCAGCAGGTGCCACCCCTGCAGCAGGCAGGACGACACGAAACCCGTCAGGAACAACAGGTAGCTGTAGCGCAGGTAACGGTACTTGTAGCGCCGCAGGTAGCTGCCGAGCGAATAGATGTCGTTCGACCAGACGCAGTAGGGCGACCCGTCCGGAGTCAGCGCGCGCGCCATCTCGGCGAGGTAGCGCTCGCGCGTCAGCTCGGAGAAGTGGCCGAAGAACAGCAGGTTGAAACCATCGGGCAGCCGTTCGCCGGATACCTTGAGCGGACGGTATTTCGGCAGCACCGCGAGGATCGCCAGCAGCAGTGCCGCCAGCGTGAAGCCCGCCAGCACCAGCATCGACATGCGCAGATCCGGATCGTTGACGCGCCCGATCGCGATCGTCAGGACGATCGAGGAAACCGTGATGATGATGTTCGCCTTGGTGTCGGCCATGCTCGAGAGCGCGACATGGTGCTGCTGCGCGGTGCGCAGCAGGTTGTCGCCGGTGTTGCGTTCCGGGATCCGCGCGAACGCAGCCATCGCCGGGGGAGCCTGTTCGTCCATCGTCGTCTCGCTGCCGCAAACCGCCCGCATCTTAGCAAGTGCCAGCCTCGCCGGTCGCCGACGGCGACGTGCTCGCCAGCCTCCTCCGCGAGCGGCTGTCGAGCCTCGGTGATGGACGTTGCGGCGAGGCTGGCCGACAATTGCGCCCTCCCGCCCGACTCGCATCCGCAGGAACCCGCACATGCAGCACCTGACCATCGTCACGACCGGCGGCACGATCGACAAGATCTACTTCGACGACAAGTCGACGTTCCAGATCGGCGAGCCGCAGATCGGCGAAATCCTCGAAGCACTCGGCGTCGCGTTCACGTTCGAGGTGCTGCCGGTGCTGCGCAAGGACAGCCTGCACATGGACGCGCATGACCGCGATGCGATCCGCACGGCGATCGAGCGGCAGCCGCACCGGCACGTGCTCGTCACGCACGGCACCGACACGATGGTCGAAACCGCACAGGCGCTGGCCGGGCTCTCCGGCAAGGTGGTCGTGCTGACCGGCGCGCTGAACCCGGCGCTATTCAAGGGTTCGGACGCGGTGTTCAACATCGGCTGCGCGGTCGGCGCGGTACAGACCCTGCCCGACGGCATCTACATCGCGATGAACGGGCGCATCTGGGACCCGTCGCGCGTGCGCAAGAACCGCGACGCGAACCGCTTCGAGGCGGAACTGCCGTAACGTCAAAGAGCCTGGACGCGGATTCACGCGGAAGACGCGGATAGGGCATTCGAGGGCTTCTGAACAAGTCCTCATTTCCCGTCATCCCGGCGAAAGCCGGCATCCAGCTCTGATTCGACACCGCAAAAACCGGATTGCTCGCTGCGCTCGCCCTTCGGGTGTTCTGCGCTCCGCGTTCATCCGCGTGGATCTGCGTCCACGCCTTGCTTCACAAAATGGAACGGCGGCCGGTTCGCACCGGCCGCCGTCGTTTCATGCGCCTTCCGTGGCGTGTGTGGTTTCCGTTACGGCGTGTAGCTCGGCGTCAGCGTGACGCCGGAGAACGTCGCGTAGGCGCGGATGCTCACGTGGTACGTGCCCGCGGTCGGTGCGGCGAACGTGCAGGTTTCGCTGTTGCCGCTCAGGTACGGACGGCAGGTGTAGCTCGACGTCGTCGGAGCCGCACCCAGTCGCACGTACATGTCGGCATCACCGGTGCCACCCGAGATCACGAACTTCAGGTTGGTCGCGCCCGACGGCACCACCAGCGTGTAGTCCGAGGTCCAGTTGCCGGTCGTCGCCGCGAGGCCCGTCACCGGCACGCCGTTCGACAGCGAGGTACCGCCGCCACCGCCGCCGGCGGTGAAGCTGCCAGTGAGGCTCATGCCGCTGAACGTCGAGTAGGCATTGATCATCACGTAGTACGTGCCGGCCTGCGCCGTCGTGATGCTGCAGGTCTCGCTGTTGCCCGACACCCACGAACGGCAGTCGTAGCTCGAGGTCGTCGGTGCGGAACCGAACTTCACGTACAGGTCACCATCGCCCGAACCGCCCGAGGTCACGAACTTCAGGTTCGTCGCGCCTGCCGGAACGACCATCGTGTAGTTCAGGTTGTTGCCGGTCGTGGCCGTCAGGCCCGTGACCGCCACGCCGTTCGACAGCACCGTGCCGCCGCCACCGCCGCCGCCCGACACCGTGACCGAACTGGTCTTGGTGTTCGTCGCGCCGCCGTTGTCGGTCACCGTCAGCGAGACGCTGTAGGTGCCGGCTGCAGCATACGTGTGGCTCGGGCTCGTCGCCGTCGACGTCGCACCGTCACCGAAGTTCCACGAACGCGACGAAATCGTGCCGTCGCTGTCGGTGGAGCTGTCGGTGAAGTTCGCGACCAGCGCGCTCGTGGTGAAGCTGAAGTTCGCGACCGGAGCGACGTTGCCGCCACCGCCGCCACCGATGTGACCGATGGCGCTGCTCAGGATCATGCTGCCGCGGCCCGAAGCGAGGTCGTAACCCGGACCCGCCGAGATGCCGTTGCTGCCCGACGTGACGTCGTGGAAATCACCGGCCGGAAGCTGGTAGATGATCGGACCGGCGAAGCCGACGGCCGTTCCCTTCACTGCGATCACACGCGCCCACATGCCGGAGAAGATCGGCGCAGCAAGGCTGGTGCCGCCGATCTGCTGGCTGCCGCCGCTGACGATGACTTTCGCGCCCGAGTTCGGGTCGGCATCGAATGCGACGTCGGCGACGCCGCGCTTGGTGCCGCTCCACAGCGTCTGCCAGCTCGGCTTCGGCTCGATCGTGCTCTGGCTGCCGCCGGAGCCGCTCCACACCGTCTCGCTGCTCCATGCCGAGGTCGACGCATTCAGCGTCGTGCCGGCGACCGCGACCACGTACGGCGAATTCGCCGGGTTGCTCGCCTTGGTGCCACCGTCACCGCACTCGTCCGCGCCGGAGTCGCCGGTCGAGATCGAGAACGTCTGGCCCTGCGCGACCGCAGTCGCGAAGAGCTGGTCGTCGGCAGCGTCCGAACCGTCGCTGTGCGCGTCCGTCTCGCACTCGCCGAGCGACATGTTGATGATCTTGGCGACGTTGGCAGTGACCGCGGTGTTGATATTGGCGGTCAGCGCGGCGTTGGTCAGGTCGGGTTCGTTGTAGAAGATGATCTTGCCGACCGCACCGCCGGCCATGCCGACGACGTCCTGGCTGTCGAGGTTCCACTCGCCGATGCCGCTGGTGTCGTTGCTGGTGCCGCCGGTGTTGACGGTCTGCGTCGTCACCGTCGCGAAACCGTGTGCCGACGTGAACGAGTTGAGGTCGGTGATCGTCTGGGTCAGCTTGCCCTGCGTGATGATGCCGACGGTGACGCCCGCGCCCGTCGCCACGCCGGTGCCGCTGTAGATCGACGAGAACTCGTTCGGGAAGTGGCCGGTGACGGCCATCGGCTGCGGCTGCAGCAGGACCTTCGACATCACGTGCGGACGATGCACGTTCTGCAGGCCGATGACCGACAGGACGACGTCCTGCAGGGCGACCGGGATGCGCACGGCATCGGTGTTCGCATAAGCGTCACGCCCGTCCTTGGTCTGCACGCGCGCAAGGGAGGTCTGGAAAGCGGCCTGCGCGATGTCGCCAGTACCATCGGCAGAGACCAGCATGCGGTTCTGCGCGACGACGATGTTCTTGAAGCCGGCCGATGTGAGGAAGTCGACGACCACCTTGGTCTGATCTTCACTCGGCGCGTGGCGTGCCATGAAATCGTCGGTCGACAACATCGGGCGCATGCCCGTCGACTTCTGGGCAGCATGTGCCGACTCGATGAACGCATCGAGGCCGGCGCGATCACGCATCTTCAGTGCGACTTCGATATGGATCGGCTGGGTGAACGAAACCATGCCGTTGATGGCATCGCCCGAACGCAACGCCGTCGCCTGGCCGACTTCGGCGAAGCGCGAAGCGGACAGCGAAGCGGCACCTGCCGTCGTGATGCCCCCGATTGCAATCACCACGGCTGCAGCCAATGCCGCCGGCCGCGTCATATTTCTCGAATTACGCATTACTGACTCCCTCAATATGCTGGTTCGAAATACCGATTGGTTTATTTACCGCGCGGTCGCACCACCGGTTCGATCCCCAGCGCGCATCCTGCGGGCGGGACGGGAACGAAAACGGTTGTGATGCGTCTTGCTTGCTGCGTGGACCTCGGGTATCGGTGAACGCCGATCGGCGTGCACTCGATGATGCAGTCCCCGAACCCCCTCTCTTGAGTTCAGGCTGCGCCCGGTGCCGATGCAGTCCGCATCGAGGGAATAACATCCGGCTGCTGTCATGAAGCTGACAAACTGCGGTTGACGATCCGGAATATCGACACGGTCGTCGATGAATACGTTTACTGTCGCGACGCAGCAGGACATGGTGCGAAGAAGCATCGCGCGCTGCCGCCAGGGACTCGTACTCAGCTCACTCGCTCAAGCAAGGTCCGGGGACATTGCGCGCGGCTGCACGCTCGGTAACTCGAGCCGATGGTCGTTGCGACCATCGCATTAGGCATGCATCCATCTCAAGACTGACCGCCGAATACGCTTCAGCGGCGACGGCCGAAGGTCGCGATCTTGCGCGGACGCCGCCACCAGGAGATCGCGGCCAGCACCAGCATCAGCGGCGGCATCCAGTAAACCGTCTTCAGCCAGCCGTGCTGTGCATTCCAGGTCGTGTTGAAGATCAGGTCGATCGCGACGGTGGAATCCGCCTTGATGCGCGGGAAGCCCTCGCTGAGTGCCGCGGTCAGGTGCGCTTCGCCAAATGCCTGCAGCGACGGAAAAGCGGAATCGAGCGGGCTGCCGAGCAGGATGTAGGTCGCCGCCAGCGGTGCCTCGCGATTGGCAGAAGCGACGATATCTTCGCCGACCTCGGGCACGAGCGGCAGCGCGCCCCAGACGACGAGGTCGTACAGCAGGCTCAGGGCGAACAGGACCAGCGCAGCCACACTCAGACGCTTCATCGGAAGGCACTCTCAGGAGGACGCCATCCTAAAACGAACCCACCGGGCCGATGCAAGTCCTGTCGATCAGAGCATGCCGGTTTCGAGGCGCGCCGCTTCGGACATCATCGACTGGTTCCATGGCGGATCGAACACGAGGTCGACATCGGCCTCGGCGACCGTCGGGATCATCTCCAGCTTGGTCCGCACGTCGTCGACGAGGATGTCGCCCATGCCGCAGCCGGCCGCGGTCAGGGTCATGCGCACGTTGACCTTGCGGCGGCCGTCGTCGAGGCGTTCGAGGTCGCAGTCGTAGACGAGGCCGAGTTCGACGATGTTGATCGGGATTTCCGGATCGAAGCAGGTGCGCAGCTGCTGCCAGACGAGCTTCTCGACATCGGCATCGGCGGCATCGTCGACGAGTTCGAGCGGCGCCGGCGGGGACTTGCCGATCGCGTCCGCGTCCGCGCCGCGGATGCGGAACAGGTTGCCGTCGACGTACACCGTGAAGCTGCCGCCGAGCGCCTGCGTGATGTAGCCGACCTGCCCCGCCGGCAAGGTCACCTCGTCGCCCTGCGGCACCATCACGGCGATGCAGTCGCGTTCGAGGCGGATCGGTTCGGAGGTCTGGCTGTAGCCCATGGTGCGCGCAGCGGTCTGGTGCGGGGAAAGCTCGGCATTATGGCAGAGCATGGCCGTGCGCCATACGTTGGGGCCGCAGCGCTCGCCTTCAATGCGGGCTTGCGCCAACGACTATGCGCCGCGCAGCCCGGTTTCCTGCAGACACTTGCCGAACAACTTCATCGCCGCATCGATATCCGCGGTCGGCAGGCCCGCATAGCCGAGCACGAGGCCTGGCCGCGGCGGCAGCTTCAGGCAGTACGGCGCGATCGTGTAGAGACCGAGGCCGCGCTCGCGCGCATGCGCGACCAGGCGCTCGCAATCGCCATGGTTCGCGCGCGTCAACCATGCGGTCAGGTGCATGCCCGCGTTCGAATCGACGACTTCGACCGCGTCGCCGGCATGGCGGCGCAGGCCGTTGAGCATCGCGCTGCGTCGCGCGCGCAACGCGACCGCTGCGCGGCGCAGGTGGCGCTCGAACCCGCCGTCGGCCATGAAGCGTGCGAGCGTCGCCTGCTCGAGCGCGTTGCAGCCGCGGTCCTCGAGCCACTTCGCCGCCAGGAACGCCTCGCGCAATGCCGCCGGCAGCACCATGTAGCCGAGGCGCAACGCCGGGAACAACGCCTTCGAGAAGCTGCCGATGTAGATCACGCGACCGTCGCGATCGAGCGACTTCAGCGCCGCCAGCGGTCGGCCGCCATAGCGAAACTCGCCGTCGTAGTCGTCCTCGATCAGCCATGCGCGCCGCTCGACCGCCCAGTCGAGCAGTTCGACGCGGCGCGCCAGCGGCAGCAGCGCGCCGGTCGGGAACTGATGCGACGGCGTCACCACCGCGAGGCGTGCACTGCCCGGCAACGCGGCAGGCACGAGGCCTTCGTTGTCCACGCGGCAACCGCGCGCGTGAGCGCCGAACGCGGCGAACACCTGGCGCGCGCCGCGATAGTGCGGATCTTCCAGCACGACCGTGTCGCCGGTCTCGAGCAGCACGCGCGCCGCCAGCGCGAACGCCTGTTGCGTACCGGACACGATCAGCACGTCCTCGGGCGCCGCCGGCACGCCGCGCCGGCGCGCGAGGTAGTCGCAGATCTGCTCGCGCAGCGCGTGCAGGCCTTGCGCGTCCGGGTAGTCGAAGTCGACGTGTTCGGCGGCGCGGCTCACTTCGCGCCGCCACACGCTGCCGAGCAAGGGGTTGGCCAGGGGCAAGCCGTACTGGAGGTCGTAGCGCAGGTCGCTGTGCTGGTGCCCGGGGATGCGACGACCATCGGTATTGGCCATCGCGCGGCGGGCGAAACCGGACAGTGGTGCGATCAGCGCATTCGGCGCGCGTTTCAGCGGCGCCGCGTTGCCGACATTGGCGACGAAGCTGCCCGAGCCGACGCGACCGAGCAGGAAGCCTTCGGCCTGCAACTGCTCGTACGCGGCGAGCACGGTGTTGCGCGACATGTCGAGCTCGCGTGCGAGCGAACGGCTCGCCGGCAGGCGGGCGCCGACGCCAACCCTCCCGTCGAGGATCGCGCCTTTCAGCGCCCGGATCAGCTGCGCGTAGCGCGCGCCTTGCCCATCAAGATCGAGATACACGATTGGTCCCGTCGATATCCATGAATCCGGCACTGGATGGTACCAATATCCGGGCTTAATGTTGAGTGCCGGAATTGCCGGGTTCTCCCGCAGGAGCGATTGGATGGATGTCGAGGCAGAACGGATACCGAAGGATGCACGCCATCGCGTCGAGCGCACCAAGGCGCGGGCGCGCTACGACCGTGCGACGGTGCATGCGATCCTCGATGCCGGCATGCTCGCGCATGTCGCGTTCTGCGTCGGCGGACAGCCGTTCGCGATCCCGATGCTGTACGCGCGCGACGACGATGCGATCCTCCTGCATGGCTCGGTCGCGAGCCGCCTGATGGGGCAACTCGGGCAAGGCATCGCCGCGTGCGTGAGCGTGACCCACCTCGACGGCCTCGTGCTCGCGCGCTCGCATTTCGATCACTCGATGAACTATCGCTCGGTCGTCGCATTCGGGCGCGCAATCCTCGTCACGGACGAAGCGGAGAAAGCGCGTGCGCTCGCGCATTTCGTCGAAGCACTGGTTCCCGGACGCGCTGGCGAATCGCGCGCGCCCGACCGCAGCGAACTCGCCGCCACGCACGTGCTGCGCTTCGCCATCGAGGACGCGAGCGCGAAGATCCGCAGCGGTGGCGTCAAGGACAATCCAGCCGACCTCGCGCTGCCGCACTGGGCCGGGGTGGTGCCGATGCGTATCGCATACGATGCGCCACTGCCGGACGAGCACTTGGCCGATGGCACGCCGGTGCCCGCATCGTTGCATCGCCTTGCGCACGCGCACGGAGCCGCACGATGATCACCTACCGCGACGACCATCGACCCGGACTCGAGCCGGCACGCGAACTGTATCGCGCGTCCACCCTCGGCGAGCGCCGTCCAATAGACGACGATGCGCGCTTCGCCGCGATGCTCGCCAATGCGAACCTGATCGTCACCGCGTGGGACGGCGAGCAACTGGTCGGAATCTCGCGCTGCGTGACCGACTTCGTGTGGACGACCTATCTCGCCGATCTCGCCGTGCGCGTCTCGCACCAGCGCCAGGGGATCGGCAAGGAGCTCATGCGCAGGACCCAGGCCGCGGCGCCGCAGGCGAAGTTGCTGCTGCTCGCCGCACCCGCCGCGGAGCCCTACTACCCGCATGTCGGCTTCAGCCATTTCCCGCAGGCATGGATGCTGCGCGAGAACGAATCGATCCCCTGACTACGCATCGCGCACAGGGTGCGCTCCTGCAGGCACTCCATGCGACGTTTCGTTTCTCCGCAGGAGCCCACCCCGCGGGCGACCTTCGCAGCCGGAACGTCGCGTCGATGCGAGGTCGCGCACGGGGCGCGTCGCCACACGAGTCCTGCAATCATCGCTATCATCGCGACCCGTGCGCCGAAGGCGCGGAGCGGAAGTCGCGATGTCGAAAAGCAATGAACGTCCACGCCCGATCGGCCTAGCAACCGCACTCATGTGCGCGCTCGCCGGCGGCGCGATCTGGTGCCTGCTCGCGCTCTACAGCCGCGGCGACCTCGCCTGGTTCGCGTTCGTCGTCGCCGCCTTCGTGGTATGGACGCTGCGCGCGCATGGATATGCGGGCCGCTGGTCCGGCGCCGCGGTCGCCATGACCTGCGTCGCGATCGCCAGCGTCTACTCGCTCTACCTGCAGGCCGTCGCGCGCATGGCGTCGATGTTCGGCATGCCGATGCGCAGCGCGTTCATGCGGATGAATCCGGCGATGGCGCTCGACATCGCGCGCGCCGACCTCGACGTCATCGGCATGTCCGTGCTTGCTGCGGCGGTCGTGCTCTCGGGTGCGCTGATGCTGCGCCGGCGCGCCTGAGAGGCAAGTTCAGCTCGGTCGCGCGCCGGAAAGCTGCCGCAGCGCCTGCTCGAACACCTCGACCGGCTGTCCGCCGGAAACCAGCTGGCGCTCGTCGAAGATCACCGCCGGCACTGCCTGGATACCGCGTTCGGTGTAGTAGCGCTCCTGCGCCCGCACGTCGTCGGCGAATTCGCCCGATTCGAGGATCGCGCGCGCGCGTTGCGCGTCGAGACCGACCGCGCTTGCGATGCGCACGAGCACGTCGTGCGCGCCGACGTCTTCGCCGTCACTGTGATAGGCGCGCAGCAACGCGTGCTTGAGTGCACGTTGCTTCTCGCCGCCCTCGAGGCCGGCCCAGTGCAGCAGGCGGTGCGCGTCGAAGGTGTTGTGGATGCGCTGGCGCGGACCGAATTCGAAGCCAAGCGGCGCGCCGCGCGCGCGGATCATCTCGCGGTTGCGCTCGAGCTGCTGCGGCGTCAGTCCGTACTTGCGCACGAGGTGCTCGGTCGCGTCCTCGCCCTGCGCGGACATCTGCGGGTTCAACTCGAACGGCTGGAAGTGGATCTCGACGTCCGCACCGGTCGTGCGGATCGCCTGCTCCAGCGCATTCAGGCCGACCGCGCACCACGGGCAGGACACGTCGGAAACGAAATCGATGCGGATCGGAGCTGGCATTGCCGGGTTTCCATCGGAGAAGAACCCACAGATAAGGGCGCCGCGGCCGCCTTCAAGACGCGATCGTGCGGTCGACCAGCGCCTGCGCCTCGCGCAGGATGGCGTCGAGGTGCTCGCGGCTGCGGAAGCTCTCGCCGTAGATCTTGTAGATGTCCTCGGTCCCGGACGGCCGTGCCGCGAACCAGCCGTCGGCGGCGACGACCTTGATGCCGCCGATGGCCGCGTCGTTGCCGGGGGCGCGATCAAGTACCTCGAGGATGCGCTCGCCCGCGAGCATGTCGGTCGTGATCTGCGCCGGCGAAAGCTTCGCGAGACGCGCCTTCTGCTCGCGCGTCGCCGGCGCATCGACGCGATCCGCGTGCGACGCGCCGAAAGCGGTGCAGAATTGCGCGTAGCGTTCGCCGGGATCGCGACCGCCGCGCGCGGTGATTTCGGCCGCGAGCAGGCACGGCGCGATGCCGTCCTTGTCGGTGCTCCAGGCGCCGCCGTCGCGACGCAGGAACGATGCACCCGCGCTCTCCTCGCCGCCGAAACCGAGCGAACCGTCGCACAGGCCGTCGACGAACCACTTGAACCCGACCGGCACCTCGTAGACGCGCCGCCCGAGGCGCTGCGCGACGCGGTCGATCATCGCGCTGCTGACCACGGTCTTGCCGATCGCCGCATCGGCGCGCCATTGCGCGCGCTCGGCGAACAGGTAGTCGATCATGACCGCGAGATAGTGGTTGGCCGGCATCAACCCTGCGCTGCGCGCGACGATGCCGTGGCGATCGTGGTCGGTGTCGCAGGCGAACGCGACGTCGTACCGCTCGCGCAGCGCGATCAGCCGCTGCATCGCCGGCGCCGACGACGGGTCCATGCGCACGCGCCCGTCCCAGTCGAGGCTCATGAACGAGAACGTCGGGTCGACCTGGTCGCTGACGATGTCGAGCGCGATGTTCCAGCGTTCGGCGATGCGCGGCCAGTAGGCGACGCCTGCGCCGCCGAGCGGATCGACCGCGAGGCGCAGGTCGGCGCCGCGGATCGCCTCGAAGTCGATCAGCGCACCGAGGTCGTCGACGTAGCGTCCGAGGAAATCGAACTCGCGCGTGGTCGGCGCGGCCATCGCTTCGCGCAGCGCGATCCGGCGTACTTCACCGAGACCGCTGGCCAGCAACTCGTTCGCGCGTTGCTGGATCGCACCGGTGATCGTGGTATCGGCCGGGCCGCCGTTCGGAGGGTTGTACTTGAAGCCGCCATCCTCAGGCGGATTGTGCGAGGGCGTGACCACGATGCCGTCGGCGAGTCCCTGCGTGCGGCCGCGATTCCAGCCCACGATCGCATGCGAAACTGCCGGCGTCGGTGTGTATCCGCCATCCGCCGCGATACGCACCTCGACGCCGTTCGCGGCGAGCACTTCGAGTGCGCTTTCCATCGCCGGCTTCGACAGGGCATGCGTGTCGATGCCAAGGAACAACGGCCCGTCGATGCCCGCACCCGTGCGGTACTCGCAGATCGCCTGGCTGATCGCGAGCACGTGGCGCGCGTTGAAACTGCGCAGGAACGACGAGCCGCGATGGCCCGACGTACCGAAGCTCACGCGCTGCGCCGGATCGGACGGGTCCGGTCGTTCCTCGTAGTAGGCCGCGACGAGGCGGTTGATGTCGACCAGCGGCACCGAAGTGGCAGGCATGCCGGCGAGCGGACTCGTCGAGGAACCCATCAGTGGCTCCCGCGCTGCCGGCGGTAGCGACGGATCAGCGCATTGGTCGAACCGTCGTGCGCGAGCTTCGGTGTCTTCGACGCCGCGAGCTCGGTACCGATGCGCTTCGCCAGCACCTTGCCGAGTTCGACGCCCCATTGGTCGAACGAGTCGATGTCCCAGATCACGCCCTGCACGAACACGCTGTGCTCGTACAGCGCGACCAGCGCGCCGAGCGTGCGCGGATCGAGGCGGCGCGCGAGCAGCGTGCTGCTCGGCCGGTTGCCCTCGAAGGTCTTGTGCGCGACGAGCGCGGCGGGCACGCCTTCGGCGCGCAGCTCCGCCGCGGACTTGCCGAACGCGAGCGCCTCGCCCTGCGCGAACATGTTCGCGATCAGCAGGTCGTGCTGCTCGCCGAGCGGATTGGCGGCTTCGCAGAAGCCGATGAAATCGCAGGCGATCGTGCGCGTGCCTTGGTGGATCAGCTGGTAGAACGAGTGCTGGCCATTGGTACCCGGTTCGCCCCAGACGATCGGGCAGGTGTCGACGCCGACGCGCGCTCCCGCGCGCGTGACGTGCTTGCCGTTGCTCTCCATCATGAGCTGTTGCAGGTACGCCGGGAAACGCTTGAGGTACTGCTCGTACGGCAGCACAGCGACGCTCTCGACGCCGAGGAAGTTCGTGTTCCAGATACCGAGCAGCGCATGCAGCACCGGCAGGTTGCGCTCGAACGGCGCGTCGCGGAAATGCTCGTCCATCGCGCGGAACCCGGCGAGCAGGTCGCGGAAATTCTCCGGCCCGATCGCGAGCATCGTCGACAGGCCGATCGCCGAATCCATCGAGTATCGGCCGCCGACCCAGTCCCAGAATCCGAACATGTTGGCGGTGTCGATGCCGAACTTCGCGACTTCGGTCGCGTTGGTCGATACCGCGACGAAGTGCTTCGCGACCGCCGCCTCGTCGCCGAGTGCGGCGAGGCACCAGCGCCGCGCCGCGTGCGCGTTCGCGAGCGTCTCCTGCGTCGTGAACGTCTTCGAGCAGACGACGAACAGCGTGCGCGCGGGATCGAGGTCGCGTGTCGCCTCGGCGAAGTCGGTGCCGTCGACGTTGGAGACGAAGCGCACATCGAGTGAACGATCCGCGTACGCGCGCAGCGCCTCGTAGGCCATCACTGGTCCGAGGTCGGAGCCGCCGATGCCGATGTTGACGACATGGCGGATGCGTTCGCCGCGATGCCCTTTCCAGCTGCCGCCGCGTACGCGCTCGCAGAACGCGGCCATGCGGTCGAGCACCCCGTGCACGTCGGCGACGACGTTACGTCCTTCGACGACGACGCGCTCGCGTCCGGGCGCGCGCAGCGCGACATGCAGCACCGCGCGGTCCTCGGTGGTATTGATGCGTTCGCCGCGGAACATCGCCTCCGTGCGCTCGCGTACCCCGCACGCCTGCGCGAGCTTCAGCAACAGCTTCAGAGTCTGCGCGTCGACGCGCTGCTTGGCGTAGTCGAAGTAGAGTCCGGCCGCATCGATTGCAAAGCGCTCGCCGCGGTGCGCATCGGCCGCGAACAATTCGCGCAGGTTGCGCCGACGCAGCGTCGCCGCATGGCGCTGCAGCGCCTTCCATTCGACGCGAGTGGAGAGCGCGCGAACGCCGGCGGTGTTTCGTGTGCTTCTCGTCATCAGCAAATCCTTGCGGTTCGCGTTTGCCATCAATCACGCGTCGCCATCTACAAGCACATCGTGCACGGGTCGTGCCTGCCTGGTTCGATCAAGCGCGCCGCCGTAATGATGATCTCGGTACTGCCGATCGCAAGCCCCGCCCGAATGGCAGGATCGAGTCGTGCTGCGGAAGTATTCCCTCCCGAAGCAGCGGGCCCGACCGTCCCCTGATATTCGCGGGAAGCCACGAGTGGATAGACTGGAAGCTCAACGGGCGGCGGTAACCGCTTGGCGGCCTCGAAAGCCGAACGCCAGTAGTCGGCGAGCAGGGTCACCGGGCTCCAGAACGAGCGAAAGCCGCTGCGCAAGCCGTCGCTCTCACGTGTGATGCTTGGTGGCACTCGCGCAGGCCATCGGTCCATCAATCGCAGTGCCCAGCCATCGCGTTCGGCGGCATCGACGCGGATGGCGGGTGGCGCAGGCGGACCGTCCATGTGACCGCCGTAGAGTGACGGGAACGCGCTAGTTCGCGTGAAGTCGTAGAGCCGATCGAGCGTATACGCATCGCCAGGGTCCATTTCGATCCGCCCCTTCGCCGCCGCGTAGGCGGCTGCCATGTCGGCAGCTCTCTGCGAAGGGCTTACGCATGCTCGATCAAGGTCGACCGACGACGACAGCGTGCAATCGGCATCAAGCTCCTCGATCAGCGTCGGCAACATGGCGACGTTGGCTGGCGAGACAACCAAGGCATCGTGAAGCGCGGGGCGCAGCGCTGCGTAGTCTTCAGTCGTCAGCGCCAAATATCCTCGCAGGCATCCGAGCGCGCCGCCACTCGCGTCCGCACCGGCGGCGACCGCCATCCGCCGCAGCAAGGCCGTGACCTGCGCGTGGTCGCCGCGCTTTCGCGCGACATCCAGCATCGAGCTTTCGACGCAGTCGCCGGGTTGTTGTCTCTCGAGAGCGTCCGTGTACAACGCGTTCGCTCGAGACGTCACGCCGAGCTGACCATAGCGATTCGCCCGCGAGGCAAGCGCGAGCGCGTGCGCACCTTCGCGCCAGCGTGCCGCGCCCGCGTCGTCCCCCGCCGAAGCGGCAGCGCCACCGAGTACCGCATCGAGCGCTTCGCGCCAAGGTGAGAAGAGCTGCTCCGCTCGGGCCCTCGTCGCGAGCTGCCCGGCGTGGGTCGTTTCACCAGCGCCCGATGCGGCCAGTGCGGCGATCGCCAAGCTCATCCCACGATCATTCTGACCGCTGTGCAGGATCTCATCGACCACAGTACTACCGGCAACTTGTCCGAACAGGCGCGCGCCTTCGGGCGTCCCGTTGTAACCGTGAAGGATCTGTCGCAGCAGACTCGCCGCGCGTTCGCCTTCACCCGCCGAAGCGAGCGATCGCGCAACGGCGACTCCGGCGTGCGATCCACAATCGCAACTCCCGCCGACCGTCAATGAAGCCGCATCATCGACCAGCCACAGCGGGTAGTGGTCGGCCAGCATGCGCGCATCGCCGTCCCTGCCGACGCCTCCATACAACGCCATGAGCAATCGTGCCGCCACATCGGTATCCGCACCCGAATATCGGTTGGCAAATCGATCGCGGCACCCATCCGCATCCGTCATGCGACACGTGGTTCCGATCGCACTGAGTTCCGCAAAAAGCACCCGCTCCGCATCAGCCGATCGACCGGCCTCGCGCAACAGGCGAACAGCACTTTCGAGTGCGCTATTGCGCGCGAAATCGCCGTGATACTCGTCCTTGCCGTTCGCGGCACTGCGCGTCTCGCTGAGGATGTGATCCAGGGCATCCAATCCTTGACGCAGCCACTCTTCATGTTTTTCTAGCAGACCGAGATCAGCAAGCTGCACCGCGGCCTCGGCGCGCGCCAGCCGTGGGTCGTCGTGGAACCGCTCGGAGCGTTCGCTGGCGACGGGCAGCATGAGGCGTTGCTGCAATCGGTGTGCGGTTGCGGCCACATCGTCACCGTCCCCCTCCTTGGATACGATCGAACGGCTCAGCAGCATGCGCGATGTTTCGAGGTCCGGCGTCGTCAAGGGCGCGTTCGCAAGCAGATCGTAGGCTTGAGCGGCCAGGCGCTGGTCGGTCGCGTAGGCGAACGCATTGAGACTCGACCAGTACGGCGACGACGGGTGGCGCGAGAACAGGTATTGCTCGAAATCCAGCGCACGTTGTCCGTGCCCTTCATTGATCATTCGCTGCAGGGCTTCGGCAAGGGCGAACGAGACCATGGATGCATCGGTCGCTTCGAGCAGCAAGCGCTCTGCGTGCTCATCCTCGCCCGTTTCGATCAATGGACGCAACAGACGGCCGCGCACGAAACGCGGGGCAAGCTGCAGCGCGCGATCAAAGTCTGGTGGCCGCTGCGAACATGCGTGTCCCCCATGACAATCCGCGATCGCGGCCATCTCGTAGAAGAATTCCAGAGTCCGCGCGCCGCCAACCAGCCCCCATTGCGCGCGCGCGAGCCGACCCGGTTGCTCCGTGACCAGATCCTGCGCCCACGCGAGTACGCCTTCAGTTGGATCGAAACCGAGAGCGGCACGTCCTTCGAACAGCGCTTGCTCGAGAAAAGACGTCGCTCGCGCCTCACCAGCTTCCGCCAGCAAGGCATCGAGGTAGATGCAGCATTCCGCGTCGGGTTTCACCTCGTCGAGCTGTCGCGTGGCCTCGGCGATCGGATCGTAGACTCCCGCCTCCCGCGCGAGTCGTTCGCGCCATTCGGCGATGATCGGGTCGGCCTGCTCGCGATGCTCTTTGGACGCAACTTCCGCGGCGGCGTGCAGCATGCTCAAGGCCCTGCCCTGCGCAACGGTATCATTCAGCAAGGCGTCGAACAGGAGACCTAGCGCAATCGCAGACATCCGATCGTCGTTCGTGAGGCCGTCTCGCAGCGGGCGCTTGGCGAGACGCTTCGCCGTGTCGCGCATCGCCGGCCAGTGTGCCGGATCGGGCAGCACGGTGACGAGGCTCAATACGCTCAACGATTCGCCCGTGCGCGGATCTTCCACCTTCGGCTCGCCCTTCGCCGCCACCGTTCGATAGTCTGCGTACAGCGTGAACCACTCCGTCTCCGCACCAGTGCCGATGCGTCCTTCGCTCGCATAGCGAGAGATCCGCTGCATCACCTCGCGGGCATGCGTTTCGTCCGCAGCGAGCACATTCGACGCCGATCCGCGTGAGGAGATGTCGACCGGGCTGTTCGGCTGCGGAAGAGGACCGAGGGCTTCGAGAGCACGCGCGGCGCCCTGCAACGCGCCAGGCGGCTGCGCAGGCTGCTGTGCGCAAGCACACAAACTCGCTGCGACGGATAAGGCGAACGCGAACCGATTCAGCATCGCCCGAACTCAGTGACCGCCGCCACCCTCGACCGCCTTCAGCTCGGCGATCAGCTGGTTCGCCGCTTCCTTGCCGTCGGCGTAGAGCATGCGCGTGTTGTCGGCGTAGAACAGCGCGTTCTCGATGCCAGCGAAGCCGGTGCCCTTGCCGCGCTTGATCACGATGGTCTGGCGCGACTCGACCACGTCGAGGATCGGCATGCCGAAGATCGGCGAGGACTTGTCGGTCTTCGCGGCCGGGTTCACCACGTCGTTCGCGCCGATCACGATCGCGACGTCGCAGGTCTTGAACTCGGGGTTGATGTCGTCCATGTCGGCGATGAGGTCGTACGGCACGCC
>Ga0068855_100002786_pt1 | contig 21517 bp, 26 predicted proteins | sample KBSCornC52_FD_66592 | JGI IMG/M metagenome (GOLD analysis project Ga0068855, IMG submission 66592) | Corn rhizosphere microbial communities from Kellogg Biological Station, Michigan, USA - KBS Corn C5-2 | ecosystem: Host-associated > Plants > Roots > Rhizosphere > Soil ...
AGTGCGGTCAGCGTGCCGAATATCACTTGCCAGCTCAGTAGGGCCGCGCCGCGCATCCCCCGCCCCGGAGCCGCCAGAAAGGCCGGCAAGTATCGCCAGAAACTCATCGGGGATCGGTTCTTCAAGTACCTCATTGTAGAAGCGGCGCAACGAGCGGCTAGTCATTGCCCGCACCCCACATGGCGTCAGCCCCGTGCTTCCTCAGGTAGAGGAACTTCAGGATCATCCATGTGATGTTGAGCATCAGCGAAATGCCGGTGAGGGCGAGGACAAAGTTACTCGGCGTCATCAGCGCCCACGCTCCTGTTACTCCGGCACTGCCGAGGGTTCCGATGTCGATTGCGTGCTTTGTGCCGGGGGCAAGGTCATGCATCATGACACCACGGCCTTGATGACACTAAATCCGAGTACGATTGCTTCGGAAAGCGGGCCTGCCGTTTTATTCTCTACGACAATAGTTCTGGCACCTGATGCGCTCCCTTCCGCAGCTACGCGATAAGAGCCCGCAGTAGCGTTTCCGGATTTGACCCACACGTGTAGGTCATCATCGGCTGTAATCGTGTTGTTATTCAGCGTGAACGTAACGACCGTATTCGCTGCCAGCGCCGCATTATTGAGCGCGATGGCCCCGCAGACCTTGTTCAAGGTTACGGCGGTGGATTTGCTCGTCGCCTGAGTGACTGTTCCGCCGTTACCGTTGGCATAGCCAATGCCGTTCGTGGTAATAACAGCTACATTCTGGCCGAGAATGACCCCCGATCCGCCGCTCGCTCCGACTGTGACGAAATCACTCCCGTTAATGCTGAGCAGTGAAACATCCGAGGTATCTGCCGCATTCCGCCCGTTTATGCTTTTCACGTTGGGGATTCGGATCGCGGCGATAGAGAAATTGGCTCCATCAAGATCCAGACCGTAATTATGCGTTCCTCCGTTGCACAAGAACGCGGTCGTGGAATTTGAATTATCGAGGAATCCGGCCTCAGCGAATTGAGTTCCGGTGTCTCCGGCGGCGCGTGACACTTGAAATCCGACCGAAGCGCATCGATCGGCGTAATAACCTATGTGCCACAACCCGGTACTGTCGGTATGCTGCGATGAGGCGCGATAGGCAACTGTCGCATTGTTTGGGCCGGCGCTCACGCAATCTACGCCAACCTTCTTCAATGGAGCAGAGGGATCAGTAACAACCGATCCGTTTTGATTCATATCAACTTCAATGCCCCAGGCCGTGGCGTCGTTGACCGCCAGAACTTCTGCGGAGAAATTAGCTCCCCATATCGAGGAGCGCCCATTCGCGGAGTTTACCAGCGTCCAGAGACAAACGTTATCAGGAAGCGTCGGATTGTTGATCCAGCCATCTTCAGTCCCGTCCAGAATCCCAAGCTTCAGGAGCGCCCATCCGGGATCCGATGGCGACGTTGGAATATCGCGCCTGAGCGACAGACCGCCGCGGCTTCGTTGCCACTTGATCTCAAGGTCGAGGAAGTCGGTTAGAGCGCTGTCCGCCTCTGGCGCGACCCCAAACCATTGCGGAGAAACTTGACCCGTAAATTTGCGAACCCACGCTCCGGAGGCTCCAGTTGGATCCGATGACGGAGCGACGTAGATGGCTTGATCGGAATCTCCCGCGACATCTGCTGAATGATCGGCGCTATCGAATACGAACATTCCCTCACGCCCGGACTCGGTTAGGAGGGCTGACTGTCCGGCGACTGGAAGTTCGATATCCGCCAGCTGCGACCGCGTGGAGACCGCCGATCCAGACGCCAACGTGATCGTGTTGAGCCCCATCGGGATGCTGGAGATCGTCTGGTAGAGAGTGGAGGCGTCTGCGGCGTAGACATTGAGATTGTATTCGCCCGGCTGCACGTAGAATGAGGCGTTGCCGTTGTCGTCCACCTTTGCAGCGTCGGCTATGCCAGAGGCATTGATGATCGGCGTTCCATTGCCGTCGGAATAGAGCGAAACCCCATTCCCGTTCGCGTCCGTCAGCCGGACATAATAACCCGGAAGAGCGTCTCCTTTTTTGTTGGTGATCGCCCCGAAGAAATGGAACATGGGTTACCTCGTTTTTACTGAGTGCCGCCCCCGATGGGAATCGGGTTGAGCCAATTGAGAACGGCCATGACGGTGGCAGTTGCATTGCTGCCGAGGTTGTCGGTGGCGGTGCAGGACAGATGGGCGGTGCCGCTCGTCCCCTGACCACCTGAGACTGTGGCGGTCAGAGTCGCGGTGGCGTTCGTGCTGTTGGTGAGGAAAGCACCGGTAAGGCCGGAGGTTGACGTTATCGACCAACTGTAGGTGAACGGTCCCAGTCCTCCGGTCGGCGTGGCCGTGGCGTTGACGGAGAGTGTTCCGGTGGTTGTCGTTCGACTGGACGCAACAGCTGGGGACGGACTAATCGAAAGGGTGACTGGCTGAACAAAGCTCGCAGTGTCCCGCCAAACGCCGGAGATATAAGCTTTGCCGTTGGTGAGCGTGCGCCATGCTCCGTTGAGGAATGCCTTGCCCGCATTGACTGTCGGCCACGCGCCGTTCAGCCGAACGTTCAATAGAAGAACACCACGTCGCCCTCATTAGGCGATGCAGGAAGAGCTGAGCCGGACGGCAGAAAGCTGATTTTGCCGCCGCCCTGCGCTCCGTTGGCGTTGTAGAAATACCCACCGGCCCCGTTGCGGGTGATTTGCCCGGCGAAAGCGCCGCCGCCGATCGGCATGAGGTTTGAGACATTGATCGCGGCCACGGTATCGGAGAGGGAGCGACCGTCAGCCATCAGCTGACGAATTGCGTCATTGATATTGGGGGCTGCGCACCCCTCGGCGATGCTGAGACCGCCGATTGTCACATTGAGGGACGGCGTGGCGTAATAATCGGAAAAGGCCATGTGGCTCTCCGTTTGTTTTGACAGTGGATTTGGTGTATTCAGTGCCGATGCACGGCGATTGGCTGGCTTTGTTCTTAGGAACCGCTATCGCGACCGCGATTTGCGCGTGGTTGGACTACCGAGAGAAACCTACTGACCCTGCGGAATGAACGGCAGCAACGCCGACGCCCCGAACATGCCACCAGCGTTTCCAGTAGCCGTCAGATACCGCCGATAGGCCGTGTTCCGAGCAATCATGTCGTTAAGAGCGGCTGAGGCCGCAGCCGGGTCTTGATTCAGTAGGATCGGCCCGATTTGCGCCGCCTTTTCCGCATTCATCCGGTTGAACAGCCCGTTTCCGGCCTTGCGAAGTCCGACTTCGGCAACATCGAACGGGACCGAAGCGCCCCCGGTCATAATCCCCTTCATCGCCGCATTTCCAAGTTCTATGTTGTCGAACATCTTGTCGGCCTGAGTTCTGGCTGCCGTCTGCGATCCGCCCAGAACTTCATTGCGGGTCGCCGCCATGTCGTTTTCCAGCTGCGCCAATCGCCCGAAATTGGGCGCTCCATTCGGGAAGATTGATGCAACCTTGGCTTGTTGGGCAGGAGAGCCGTAGATCCTCGCCATCGGGTTGGCGGTGAACCGCGTATTGTTCACGGTGTCGGCCATATTAGACGCATAGCCGCGCTGGAAGAACGGGGCATTGGCTTCCGTCTGGTTGTTGAACCCGAGTTGCGCTTGCGCCGGAGTTACGCCGGGGGCTGCCGCGCCATATCCACCCTCTGCCGCGCTCCCATTTGAGATCGCATCGGAATAAACCTGGTTGGCCTTGGCGTAGGCCGGGTTCAGTTCGCCCAGTCTGCCCCTGAAGTTCCCGCGAAGCATGTTGACCGATTGCGTCCACGGATCGTTGAGATTGAGAGCGCCTGTGATTGGGTCGCGCTTGTCCTCCACCAAGCTGTCGAGGCCCATCTTCGTGTAGTGTAGCGTTTTCCAGTTGGGCGAAGCGTTGATGATCGGCTCGCCGCTGGAATCGACACTGAACGACAGGTCGGCGGGGCTCTCGCCGCGATTGAGCGCGATACGGTATGCCCTGCGAACCGCCTCTTCGCCATCCGGCGTCCGAAGAACTTCGTTGAGCCTCGGATCATTGGGCGGTTCGGCGCTGAATGCCTGTTCGTAATGCGGCTGCGCGATCTGCTGAGCCTTCGCTTTTGCATCCGCAATCATCGTCTTGAGGTCCCCCGGCTGCGCGAGATTGTCGCTGATCCCCTGAAGCGTCCTGTCCGCTTGCCCGAGCGCCCTAGGATTGAGCAGGTTGTTGCCGAGCGCCATCACGTCGGGGTTTTTACGAGCCGCACTCCCGGCCAATGCCCGCAACTGTGGAGCGGAATCGGCAAGAGAGTAGGGAAGGTTCAGATTGGCCGCGTCACCCAGGTTCTGCTGGACGCCAGACAGAGCATCTGCGTTGCCGAATACCGGCTTCACAATCGCCGCCTCTCCGCTATTCAGCGCAACCGGCGGACGGTAGCCGAACATTCCCGCAGCTCTGCCGGTTACAGACCTGGCAACTGGAGCGATCAGGAAGCGTCCGGCCGCATCGCCAGCGGCGGCTGTTCCGGCTCCCACGGCGGCTCCAACGAACGGGTGATCGGGATTCGACGCGGCCCCATATGTGCCGCCATAAAGCTCGTTTCCGACGAAGCCGCGAACGCCGGGGTTATCAACCAGTCCCCGCGCAACCCTCCCAACGCCCGGCGCATCGGAGAGCGCCAGAGACGCGCCTTTGAGTAGGCGATTGGTGCCCACCGCACCGGCGATGGTGCCAGCCAGATCTCCAGCAAAAGCCGCGCCGGGATGGGCCGTGTTGGCGTATTGCTGATAGAACTGTCCCTTATCGCCAGCCGCGAGGACCGGCAGTCCAGCCGTTGCGGCATTCAGCGCATTGGCCGTGAACACTCCGGGGGACGATCCGGCGACATTGCTGACCATCCGATCGCCCATGCTCATGGGCTTCTGGTTTACGCCAGTGAACAGCGGCTGAGGGTCGGCGGGGTGGACCTTATACCAGTCCACTGCCTTCTGATAACTCGAGGGAGGGGCCGGAACAGAGCCCGTAACCCCCCGCTGCGCGTTGAACTGTTGCCACGCAGCCAAGGCTTGGGAATATGGCACTCCAGACCGCGCGGCCTGTTCCCATACCGCCGCCCCCTGCGGATCGGGTGCTTCGTTGTAGCCGTTCGTTGAAGCGGTTGGCGTTCCAGGTGAACCGGCCACCGGAGTGAATCCCCCGCCAGAAGGAGGACCGCCAATTCCGGGTCCGGAAGGGGGCTGCTGCTTATTGCCAGCAACCCCGATCCCGACGATCCGATTATATTCGTCCGGAGCGATCTTCTGAAGCGCGGCCTTGGCGTCCGGACTGAGGTAATCGAGGACATTGTTGGCCCCGAGCATATCATAGCCGTGCGAGAGGCTGGCGATCTTGCCGGCATAGAGTTTGGCGTCATTCGCCAGAAGTGAGCGCTTCGTGTCGAGAGGGAGGTTCACGCTGTATTGCTGCTCGATCCCCTGTCGTTCTCCGCCAGTCCCAATGCCATACGCCTTGGCCTGCTCGGGGCCATATTTGCCGACCGTTCCCTCATAGGTAGAAACATCTGGACTGTTGCTGTTCCACCAGTTCTGAACCGCATTCACGGCGGTAGAGAGAGGGCTGTCGTGAAACGGCCCGAATTGTTCGTGGCCAGCCACGTTTCCAGCCTGATCGTAAAGCACTCCCGCGTGTGCAAGGGCAGTATTCAGCGCTCCTAGTTGCGAGTTGGGATCGGTGAGGCTTTTGATGAGGGATAGGCGCTCGTCATACTTGCCAGCATCAAATTTGCCATCAGTAGCGTGCTGTGCGGCAAGGGCGGCCTGCATAACGACAGGGTTACGAGATGTGGTGATCGCACCCTTGTAGTTCCCATTAAGCATCGCCTGAGCAAGATCACGAACGCCAGCAGGAAGAGATGCGATGTAGCTTGGACCGGTTTTCGACAGGTCGCCCGGGGGTGTGCCCGTCTTGATATTGAGGTCTGCCTGAGCCGCCCGGACATCAATACCGGATTTGGCGGCTTCATTGCGCGCCTTCGTCACATCATACGGGAGGGTGGCCGACTCCTTGGTGTTCGAGATCGTCTTGCCCGTGAGGTCGGCAGCCGCAGTCGGGGCCTGATACGGCAGGGCCGGAGACGCCAGCGGTGAGGTCGGCTGAGCGTAGCGCTGCCAAGGTCCTGCCATTACATTGTCCCCATGCGCCGCATTGCGTCGGCTGCGTAAGCGTTGGTTTTCGGCCCCCACATTGAGCGATTGGGGCCGCCGTAATAGTAGCGGAAGGCGTCGGGCCAGTTGCCCGTCTTCTGATAGCCTTCCTGAAGATAGGCGTTGCCGAGCGTGCGCTGGTATTGCGCCGCTTCAGGCGTATTCTGTCCCAGCATCTCAGGCCGCCACGGAATGCCTAATTTGGCTGCCATCTCGTGAGCTGTACTCGGAAGCGTCTGCATCAACCCCATCGGCTGTCCGTAGGGCGTCTGCGGTCCCGGAATTCCGGGTTGACCCGAACTCTCTTTGTCCTGAACAACGGCGGAAGCCCTAGCGAAAGCCACCCGACGCTTGCGGCGTCGGACCTCCCACAGCTTCCCATGCATTTGGATCGGCGGGATTGCCGCCCTTGAAGCGATAGCCGTCTTGCACCTCGCCAATCTGCGGCGGCGGCGGATTTGCGGACTTGATTGCTCCCGTAACTTGCGATCGAAGCATCATGCCCTGAGGAGTTACGACGGCAGGATCCAGCTCGTTCTGGACGCGCGTTTGCATCGCCTGCGTCCATTCCGGCGTTCCGGGAATGACGCCGGACTGACGAAGCGCGGTCGCGAAATCTCCGTCCGGGTAGAGCAGCCTCAACTGCGCTTGCTGTTGTGCGAGGGCTAGTTGGCGCTGAAATTCCATGTTCTGGAGATTAGCCTGCGCCTGCATCTCGCCCTGAATGCGCTGGCGTTGCATCATCGGCGCTAGGAACGAGTCAGCGTATTTGGGATACATCCCAGCCAGAAACCCGGCGATTGCGTTTCCGGGGTTGATGGAGACGCCCCCGAACATGCCGCGCCGCTGCGGAAGCTGCGTCTGGATTGAGTTGGGATCGATCGACTGCATCTGTGGCGCAAGCGACGTGTCGCCGATATTTACCGGAAGCATCTGCACAGTCTCCTAAAGCGGGATCGGTGCGAATGAGAACATGTTCGAAGCCGCCCCAAGAAGGCCCGTTCCCCATCCGCCCGGCTGCGTCTGCGTCTGCTTGCCGTAACCACTGTAGAGGCCGCCGATGTTGCCGAGCGATTGGCTGCCGTAATAGGGAAGCTGGCCCGCAACTTGTGCCGTGCCTGTAAGCGACGGATAGCCAGCGAACTGCGCCCCATAGTAGCTCGGCATCATGCCTGCAGCCGCCTGCTGGTTTGCTCTTTCCGACTGGTAATTCTGCATCAGCGGCTGAAGCTCTGCTTGAGTCACGCCCCTTGCGAGGTCGGTCGCGTGATTTCCGCTCCCCGTTCTGCCGTATTGCGAGAAGGTTGAATTGACGGCGTTTCCGGCCTGCTGTCCGGCGAACTGGGCCAATCCTTGAGCGTATGGGTCGGAATTGAGATAGTTACCGCCGAGAACGGAATCCAAGTAATGCGATCCTGCGCCCAATGTGCTTCCAGTATTGCCGATTGCCGTCTGAAGACCCGGAAGCGTCCCGGTAAGGCTGCCCTCGATATTGTTGAGATTGCCCTGGTTGTTCTGGGCAGTCTGAAGGATCTGATTCCCGGCTCCGGTCAGGATTGGCTGCGCCGGTGCCCACGGAGTAGACGAACTCGTGGTCTTAGTTGATTTCTTGCCCAATTCTCACACTCCCCGCGAATAGACCCATGTTTTTGGGTCCGTCTCGCCGACTTTCGCCCACCCAAGAGCGGCTATGCTTTTCAGCCAGCCAGCTCGCCCAATCGCCACCATGCGCTCAGCCCCCGCCTCACGCGCCGCAGCACCCAAAACCTTGTCCAATTCAGAGAGCCATCGGCGGTGATCGCGACCGCCAACCAGCTTAACTTCGACAAATCGTTCGGTCGAAAGCCATGCGGTTGCGACCGCCAGAAGTTCGTCGCCGTCCATGACGGCGCACATCACTTCGTCGGATTCCCAAACGGTGGCGAAATCACCTCTGGCCCTTGCGGGTTCGAGCAATGCCTTCGCTTCTTCCCAACGGCCCCAATTTTCCGGGTCGGGGACAAACCCGACTTCTAGACCGGCGTTATCGACGCCGATCCGTCGATCACCCACCACACATCGGAAGCGAGCTTACCGGCGGCTCGCATCATTCTGTTATTTGTCGAATCCCAGACTTGCTTGCCTGCGAATTTTCCCACTGTGTTTATCGATGCGGTCGCGGAGGCGATGTTGGCCGCCGTGTCCTCGGCAACCGCGTTAGGACCGAGAAGGTAGTTTATCGCCCTTGAGACATTGCGAGGCGTATCTCCGAGCGGAGCCAGCGATGGGTAATTACCGGCCATCGCCAGCCTCAAACTCGACTTCTATCCCTTGCAAGTAAGTCCACACTGCCCCAGCGGGAATGGATAACATGATATCGTTATACCGCCCGTTCGCACGCAGCGGCATTTTGCCGTTGAGCCGCATTTCGGACGTTGAAACTTCTCCCGGTCCGTCTCCCGCCTGCAACTTGGAATTTACGCTTACGGAAGCTGTGGTGGCGTCCGTAATCGCTCGCAGCGATCGGATCCGCGATCGTCTTCCCGGAGTCGGCTCTACATTCTGAAGCATGATCGATGCGGCAAGGTTCGGCCCCGCAAGCATCCCGATCACATTCGATGAATTGGCGACCATCAAAAACGGGTTGCCGCCAGAGTAAATCGGATCGTCCAGACTTCCAGAGATCGCGTCGATGTCTCCCAAATCGTCAATCGACGTATTCGCCGTAAATCCGCTGGCCACCCACTGGACATCGGTTTGAACCACGGCTCCGCGCTTCAGAACCCAATTGTAGACGATGATGCGCCCCGGATTTGCAGGCATTCCCCACATTACAAGACTATTTCTCGGATCGATCGCCGAGACCATGTTGTCTATGTCGGAACGCGAATAGGTGGAAAAGAACCAGCGATTGAACTTCTCGTCGGCGATCGGAACAACATTCTCGCCATCGCACATCTGAAACCCGCGCTCGGCAAGGAAGAAGATAAGCCTTCCGACGTTGGCAACCGACCCCTGCGCCATGCAGCCAATTTCCGAGCTGATGACATCGAATTGAAACACAATATCGAGACCGCCAGCCTCCCCGACATACGTTGCCCGGCGGATCGCTCCTTTCTGGAGGATGATTCCGTATTCACCGCCGACAATGGCCATGATCTTGCCGCCATCGGGCAACGGTTGAGTGTCGGCCTGGTTAACCCCCGCCGTCCATGAGGATGAATCGTCGAACTGCGACCAGCGCACTTCCGTAGCGCTGCCGTCTGCCCCGCCGGCCATCACAAAATCACGCACTGTCGCAACCTCGGTTGCCGTCGGCGCTCCGCTTATCGCAACAGCAGTCCCGGCATTAATGTCAAACGAGGCAAGTTGTGCGCCATTGGCGCAGATGACGTGATCACCGAACTGAGTGAATCGCCAACGTGCGGCCGATGCGCCACTCAGAACTGATGTCCACGCCCCAGCGGCATATTTATAAAGATCAGTTATAGTCCCAGCCAGAAGGCACGTGGTTCCGATAGACGAAACGAAAGCCGCAATGCCCTTTGTAGCCGATGGGAGCGCCGCCGTGATGGCAGAGAACCCTTTGACCGGCATATAGCCGTTGGCAATCGGAAGAAGGTTGGAAACAGACGAGACGCCGCCGGGAAGGTCAGGCAGCCAGTCCCCGAACGGAAACGCTTTTAGCATCGCGCGCCTGAGACTTGAACGACTGTATTAGGAACCAGTGGCCCGGCCCCGAACCGGTCATTTCTCGCCGTCTTATTAATGCGGCTTATGACTTGGGTGAGCATCCCCTGCCACTGTCCGGCGCGGGTCGCGTTATCGAGGTAGATTTCCGCATTGAACAGTGTCGCATAAAGGTAGGCGTCGGGATGCTTCTCGAGCAGCCAGTTCGACGGAGAGGCGTCTGACAATGCCTCTATTCTGGCAAAATATGTCATTGTCAGTGTCGTGATGGAGGAGGGCGGCGGAATCAGAGTCAGGCCGCCGTTGACAAGGCAGTAGGCAACGGGAGTGCCGGTGGTTCCGTCAAACTCCTGCCGAATGGCCGTGGGGGCCATGCCGCGCAGGGGGAGGTCTGGCGAACCCTCGACGTAGAGGTTGCGCATCGCGAGATAATCTGACGGAAGGGCGGCCTCCTCGGTCGAAGTGGTGAAGGTGACTTCCTTCTCCATTTCCGGCGTGCGAAGTTCGCGGTTGAACATAGCTTCCGCCATCTGCACGAACATCGGTATTTTCGGATTGAGGTCGGCGCGGTCGAGCCAATCTTCAACAGCCGATTTGAGGGTTGAATAGTCGGGGATCGCCGATGTCGAGGGGACACCAATCGAGAAGGCGAAGGACATTCCTTTTCCCCTTGTTTACTCTCGCCTACACAGGGCGTATTTCCGTCATTCATGCATGACGCCGCAGAAGCGATCCTGATCACCGGAGCGATGATCGTCGCAATCCTCCTGTGGATTGCAGCCTGCGTCTATTTCGGAGTTCAGCTGCCCGCTTAATGATGCATGTGCATGTTCGTGAGCGATCCCGACCATGCCGATGGAATGAGCATCCATCCACTGTCCGTCTCATTGAAATGCTCTTCCGCGGTGAAGTCGATCTGCGGGCTTCGCGAGACGCCCGATTCCCCGGAAAAACCGCCCTTCAAATAGTGCGAGCTGTCGTACTGTGAGCTATTGCATTCGTGACCCGTATTATGCTCGACGCCCATGCAAGCCTGTTCGGCAGTGAGGAAGATATTGTTGTCCCATCCGAACAGCCAGTCTGTGTGAAAGGTCGTTCCAGGAGGAAGTTGAGCGCTGGTTAGCGAGTGCGCCGAGCGATAGCTGATGTCGCTCGACAAATCCCATCTTTGCCGGTCTGCCCAGCCATATTGCGTATAGTGGATTTCCAGAACCAGAGCCGGGATCTGATAATAGTTTTTCGGGCATACGAACTTGCTGTTGTCGATATCGTAAATGGACGGGATGACGTGCTTATACCCTCCCGCACTCCAGAGGTTCGTCCCGTCGTAACAGCGGGCTCCGGAAAGGGTGATATAGAAGTCCTGATTGGCGTGCATCGTCTCCGACGCCACGGTCATCGAGGTGGATATGTTGTAAGTGCCGGTTCCTCCGGTTCCCGTGCCGAATGAACTGATCGTCGGGCCGCTGGAAATGCCCTGTCCCGAGAGAATGGTTCCGGTTTTGATCGTCCCCGATGCGACTGCGGTGACGGTCAGCGTCGTTCCTGAAATGGAGCCGGTGAACTGAGCCGATTCGCACGTTCCGCCGAACGGGTCGGAGCCGTCCGAGTTCTTTATCACATAGGCGCTGTTGGGGGTAGCCCCGGTGCAGGCATATTGAGCCTGCGTGGAATAGTGCCCGTTGGAATCGGTCAGCCTGTAGCGTGTATGACCGATGGCCGTATTGGCAGTGTCCAGATAGGATTGAAGCCACGCATATTGCCCGCCGGTTCCTACCGTTGGGCTGGCAGCATCCATGTCGAACCCGAACACATATCGTAGCCCGACCGGGATGTGGGTTTTGATACCCGTTCCCGTGCCATCCGTGGCGGGGTTTTCCGTGTAATAGACGATGTAGAAGCTGGGCTTGATCGCGAAGTTCTTCCCGTCGCCATAGGGATTGAGAACGACCATGCACGGGTGCCAGTAGCCGGTCCCGTTGACATCGGTTCCAGCGGCCTTGCTCTCCAGGGCGTGCTGTCGAAGCGTCTTGTAGGTCGAATAGGCGTTCGTGGACCCCCCGCCGAAGAAGCAGTGGAGGTGGCTCGTTCCCGGCTGCCCGTAATTGCGGATCGGATCGTCGGGGAGCATGTGCGAGAAGTCCGCGAGCGTGCGGAACTTGTTTTCGGTGCATGTGCCGCCGAACGGGATCGTCTTGCAGAAAGGAGAAACCGTCCCGTCATAGGGACCATCCGACACGATCCGGTTGGTATTTGAGGGAATGGGAATGTTCGTCAGCGCCGTCACCGGCATTGGCGTGATAGTGGAATCGATTGGGGTGTTCGTGCCGCCAGAGGTGTCAAGCTGCGGCGCAACCTGGTTGAAAGCGGCTACGTCGGGCGGCTTCGGGAACGACTGTGCATAGACCATCTGGCTCGCGAGGAGCGAGAGCGCGAGGAGAAGGCGCTTAACCATAGATACCGTATCCGGTTTGAGGCGTGACAAGGTTGGTCGCATTGCCGGGATTGATCGTGGCCGCATCGGAGCTTCCGGTCCCGACCGTTCCGTTGCCTGATCCGCAAGCGACAATGGCGTACCAATTGGCCGGGATTTGGCTCGTCAGAGTGAAGGGTGAGCCGCTATTGAGCACGGTCGCGGTTCCCGCATGATACCATGTGAGAAGAATGGTCTTGGCAGAAGTGTCGATGTCCGCCGCCAGCGTATCGCCGTCGGTGGCCGCGCTCGGCAGTGTGATGCTCGATGTGGCACCGTTGCGGGAGAAATTGGGGGTTGTGCCTCCCTTTGGAATCTGGATCGTGAACCCGTTCGGTCCACCGGATGCACCGGGGAAAGTGGATATGAACCCGGCACCACCAGCGTTGAGGTCGGTCGTTCCGTCATCGAATGAGCAATAGATTTTCGAGTTTCCGCCGGTTGCCGCGAACGTGTTGAGCGTCCATTCGAAGTGAAACTTGGTGTTGGCGGCGTGGATAGAGGCTCGCGATCCGTCGAATGCCCCGACGTTGGCGTTCGCAACCGCCTGATAGAACGGGGTAGCGACATTGACGAACTTGCTCTTGCTGGTTCCCGTAGCAGAACTCAGGATCGCGACCGAACCGCCAATCGTATCGGTAAAGGTGGTGGACCAGCTTGAAGCATCGGCGTTGAAAGTCTGACCGAGCGCGTCGGTAACAGTCGTCGTTCCGCTCTCATTGTCCCTGAGAATGCGGACACGGGCATAATAGGTTCCCGATGGATCGGCGAGCCCGATCGATTCATCAAGCCGCGCCCAACTGTCGCCATCGATGAAGAATACGATGTCCTGAGAAATCGACGTGAAGCCGGAATCGGTCGCGATCTGAAGCTCGCCGCGCAATCCAGCCACATAATCCGTGGTGGACATCATCAAGGTCACTGGAGCCGTCCCGAGGGTCGAGAAATTGGTCAGGGTCGGAGTGGCGAGACCAGAGCCCGTTATCGGTCCAACCGAAGCCGCGTTGACATAAGCCCATCCCGCCGCGTTCAACGCCCCCACAGTGCAGTAGATCGAAGCCCCGACTGTGGTTGAAACGTAAGTGCTCGCGTTCGTCCCGACCGCTGTCCCGTTTTCATACCACTGGTAGCTGAAACTCGTAGGGCTGTTCGACCACGTTCCCGTCGAACAGGTGAGGGTAGAGCCGACATTCAACGATCCAGAAACAACCGGCAGCACCGTGTTTGCGGGCGGGGGGCCAGAGCCCAGAATGCCCCTGATTGTCCGGCAGAGGTGGCCCGGACCACGGCCACCCACATGAATGGACAAGCTAGATGCCTTCGCCGGGAGTGAAGTAAATAACCCCCGTTGCGGCGGCGGCGATGGCGGCCACCCAGACGGGACCAGCGACACTCAATACTTCCGCTGAACCGGACGCGATCGGGAGGTTGGAGGTGGTCGCAACCACCGTGTTGTCCGTTCCGAATCTAATCCAGACCGTTGCCGAGCCATTGTTCATGATGCGGACTTGCGAAAGACCGCTGCCGGTCGTCACCTGCACATTTGCGCTTGCGGCTCCGACTGTGATGCTGACGGTTGACCCGGAAGCCGGGGCGAATGGAGTGCTCATATGATTATGTTCCTCACCTTGAGGTAGCGCCAGTCCGGGTCGTTGAGCTTGCGCTTGGTGTATTCTGGGTCATCGGGAGCCCACACGCCGTCTTCCTGAAGCCATTTGTAGAGAACGGAGCAGGGTATCTCGGCGGCCTTCTCCAGACCGTCGCCCATCCGGGTTCCGTCCTTCTCCATCCGGCTTTCGTGATTGCGCTTCAGGATCACGGGGATATCGAACCCCTCGTAGCGAACCTGAACCGTCTCGTAGTCGTCGCTTGACGAGCGTATCCACTTGCGGACGCCGTTGAACGAGCCGTCGTCAATCAGTTCCCAATCGGAGAACATTGGCGGTTTCCCATGAATTAGGCTGGGTTTTCCGGTCACCCGCACACCCAGGGGCGCGGGAGGAGGTTGTGCCGGGTTTATCCTTAGCTCAGCGCGCGGATCGCAAAGCTCGCAGCCTCGTTGCGGCTGACAAGCGTGAGTTCCTGGCGCATCGCCTTGCGGGTGGCGAGACCGGTCGTCGCGAGGTCGAACACCTTGAGGCTTTCAAGGCTCGCAACCGCCCAGTAATCCGGGTCGATACCCAGTGCGTCATTGGCAGAGCAGAAGCGCGACGGAACGAACTGCACGTCGCCGAAGTCGGACACATACACGTCCGCGCCGGCCACAATGGTGATCTGCTTGTTGCCAGTCTCGCGGCGCTGCGTGGCAAGGCCGGAGAAAGCAGCGAAGTTCTGCTTCTGGCCAGGCCCGAGAATGACAATCCGGGGATTGCCGCCCTTGGTCCACGCATTGGCGAGCTGGGTCTTGAGCATCGCTTCAGTGACCGAACGGTTGGTGCCGCTGGTCGCTGCCGCGTTGACATAGCCGCTGGTGCCGCCGCCCGAGTAGGTCGGAGCAACATAACCGGTGCCACCCGACGTGTTGGTGACGATGAAGCCGAGCGCACCCGCCGACAGACCCGCCGTGCCAGAGGCCGGAGGAGTTGCCGCATAGTTGCCGGTGAAACGCAGCTCGGCGTCGGTGCGGATTTCGCGACCAGCCTTCATCAGTTCCCGGCCAAGCTCGGAAGCGCGGCCGGCAGTGCGGCTCGCCTCCATCGTGGTCGAGGAGCTGACAACCTTCGTCATGATCTGTGTGTAATTGCCCTGACGGACAGTGTTTGCACGCGAACCGTTGGAGAGGTCGTCGCCCTGAATCGAGGCGTTGGTTGCCGAAGCGGCAGTGAGCGTGTCGGTCTGCCACTCGTGGTAAACCTGAGTGGCCTTTTCCGTGCCGATTGCTTTCTGGAACGGGCATTCGTCGGGGAACAGTGCCCCGATGGTGTCGGACAGGTCTTCGCGGACGCCAACGCGCGCGACTGCCTGAATGGTGTTGGTTGGAACGGTCATTTTCTATGACTCTCTTATCGTTGGGCTATTTGATTTGCCCTGATTTCTGAAGATACTCGAAGAAGGCCGCCCCCTGAACATCTCTGTTCCTGGACGATGTCGCCAATTCGAGCGCGGCTTGCGCAGTTCTTGCGCGGAGCTGATCGGGATTCTGGCTCACTCCGGGCTTGACCGGTTTCGGTAGCCCTTTGGCTGCGCGCACATTGGCCATCTTGGTCTTCTGGATCGCCCGATACTTTTCAGCATCGGACTTCCATTCCGCTGCTTTGCGGATTGCCAGAATATCGGTTGCGCGGGCCTGTCCAATCAACTCATCGGGATAGCCCAGTTCCTTGGCGACGGCGGTGAGCTGGCGTTGCAGCTCCGGCCCAGTCGAAGGATCGGCATATTCCGGAAAGTTCTCGACGATGATGCGGTGCTGTTCCGCCTGCTCGCTCTGGGCAATCTGCTGAGCGCGTAGCTGGGCCTGCTGGGCGTATGTCTGGGCCTGCTGCTGCAACTGCTGTTGCTGGGCAACCTTGGCCTCATAGTCCGCCTGCTGGGCGTAGAATGCCTGCGGATCATGCTGCAACAGCGCCGGATTAGGGCGTTGTGGCTGCAATTGCTCCGCAAGCTGCTGGAAGTGGTGCGCGTATCCGGCCTCGACCTGAGCGAGCTGCTGGATTGCAGCCTGTTCGGCCTCCTGCTTTGCGCGTGCCGCTTCCTGGGACTTGCTCTGAACGAATTTTTCGCGCTCAGCCTCTCGCTTGGCGACAATCTCTTGCGCCTCGCGTGGAAGGTTCTTGAACGTTTCTTTCGCTTCAGCGTCCCACGAAACCGGAGCTTCGATGGGAGGAAGATCGTCAGCTTCCTCTTCGATTTCCGGTTCGTCTTCGGCCTCTTCAGTCGCTTCGGATTGCTCCTCCGCGTCTTCTGCCGGTTGTTCTTCTTCGTCCGTGATTCCGAACGTCTCTTCCGCAAGCTTTGTGAATACTTCGGTCGGGTCGGTCGATTCCACGGGCGCGGTTTCGCCTCCGACTGCCGACGTTTCCGTCTGCTGGGTCATTGGTCTGCCTCTTTTCGTTATTGGCCGTCTTTCCGGCTGTCGCTTCCCGTCGTGGGAATGGGTTGGCGGGTTCCAAGCCCGCTTCTGTTCTTAAATCACGCCGATCTTGAGCAGACGCTGCTGAGCGTCGGACATCTGTTCGACCTTCTCCGCACGAGCCTTGCTCTGGTTAGCCAATTCGCCGTCGCGGACGATCTCAACCATCCCCGAGCGAACGTTGTCGAGCACCTTCAACGCAATCGAAAGCGACGTGATCTTGTCTGCCCGGATCGTCGGGTGAAGCTCGGTCGCGGCAATCTCAGCAATCCGTCCTGCGTATTCCGTGCGAAGCGCATCGAGCATCGGGGACAGAAACTCGTCCAGCGCTGACTGCGCCCGGTGAGCCCTTGCGATGCGCTCGGCTTCGTTCATTTGCCCCTCAGCTTAGCCCGAGCCTTGGCCTTGATGCTGTTCTCCGTCGATTTGGAGATGTTGCCCGCATTATAGGAACGGGTCGCGCCGCTGATGGCGAGACGCGCGTGCTTGCGATCGCCCACAGGGAAGCTGCCATTCGGGCCGGCCTTCTTGCCGGGAACCTTGCTGCGCGGAAGCTTGCTCATTCGTCCAATGCTCCTCCAGGCTTCATCTTGGCGATGCTGATTCTGGTCTCGTTGTCGCTCGCGTGCTTCTCAGACATCACCGCGAGCTTCTGTTCGTTCTGGACCGCCTGCATGTCCTGCTGGCGAAGTGCCAATGCCGTCTGAGCCTGCTGGGCGCGGTCCTTCAGCTCCGCTTCCGCCGCCTGCTGCTGGGCCTGCAATTGAAGCTTCTGCTGATCCGTTTGAGCCTGCTGCTGGAGCTTCTCAGCCGCGATCTGCGCCTGCTGCTGCGCGGCAATCGCCTTTGGATCAGGCGGCTGCTGTTGCTGGACGGGATTGCCCTGCGGGTCCTTCGGGACCGGCGTGTAAATGTCATTCGGAGCAAAGCCCATGTCGCGGGCCGCTGCCGTCAGGTTGTTGAACACGTTGTCCCACGAGCAAATCGGAGCGCCTGCCACCATCAATTGCGTGTGTGATTGGGCGATCAGATTACGGAACTGGATACGCTGTTGTTTCGATCCATTGCCGAGCCCGACAACGATGTTTGCTTCCAAGTCTTCGGGCCATTGCGAAGGATCGACCGTGCGAAATTCCCCATCGACCCGGATCTGGAACGGCTGTCCGTATTGGCGCATCAGGCCGATCTTCTTCTGGAACAGCCTCGAAACCCCCTCCGCGAAGTTGCGGACGATGTAACGCTCCATCTGCTGCCCGCGAGCCATAAGCATTGCTTGCCCGGAAGCGGTTTCGTTCAGCGTGTTCTCGTCCACGCCCTTGTTCAGAGCCGTAATGCCGGTTCGCGACTCCCGCTGCTTGGTCTTGAACTCGATTGCCTCGATCGCCACCGCCGAAACGTCCGTGCGCGTCTCCGGTATCGGCTGCATGTTCCCAGTGAACCGGACAATCCGATTGGGAGCAATCGTCAGCAGATCGTCAATCGTGTGGTCGCCGCACGAATCCTCGTGGACGAACGTTCCCGGCCGCAACTGCGCATAGAGCGAGTCCAGCATCGACCGCTCCAGCACCGTGTTGACGCGCTGGATGTCCATCGTCTTGTCGGCAAGCGACTGGCCTATAAGCCGTCCCTGCATCGGATAGGGGCACCAGAACTCGAACGGCTGATAATCCACCGTCTCAATGTTCAGAACCGCATTACCTACACGGTGAACGCACAGGCGCTCTGAAATTCCATCTCCATCGAGATCGTAAAGGACGTATTCCTCGTTGAGCCAGACCTTGCGATTGGCCCCAATCCTGTCGTCAATCCCGATCCAGCTCGGACGCCCATCGTCGCGGGCCGTAGCGAGTGAGGTCATGAACGGGTTCGAGCCCTCGGACAGCGGAATGCCGTCGATCTCGAAGCCCATCTCAACGAGGTCGGACAGGCTCTTCTGGGTGATGTGGGCGAGATAAATGGCGTTGTCGAAATCGCGCGCGTCACGAGAGACGCGAAACTCTTCCAGCGGCACATGGTAATCGAGAAACTGGGCCGCGGTTTCCTCAAGCGTGACGGCGTGGATCATCGCCGATCCGTCTGCCGGGTGGATCTGGTCCGTAGGCTCGGCGGCAATCGAATTTTGCGGGAGGAATGCCGGGTGATAGAGTGCCTCAACGCGCTTTTTCCTGCGCTCGACGCAGCACTTCACGATCCCGATCTTTTCGAGCAGCCCAGCCTTCGCCCAATCGTGGATCAGGCGATAACCAGACTTGCGCCGGTAGATGTAGTGCATGGCCTCGGTCGCATCGTCAGCAAGCGCCTCATCTTCTTCCGAAGTCGGCTCAAGCTCAACGATGCGACCGGACGCGACCATTACGTCCATGATTGAGGTGAGCATGTAATCTGCTGTCTCAGCTACGTCCCGAGCGACAACCTGGCTGCGCCCCTCCTCTTCGTCGCCGTAGGCAGCCCCGTTGTATGAATCGATCGCAGCTTCGACTTCCTGAAGCAGTGTGCCGTTATAGGATGTCGATTCCTCGCTTTGCAGGAAAGCAATGAACGTGGGATCGACATCGGTCACTAGACGATCCCCCTGTTTGAGTAGGCGATTGGCTTCATTTCGGCCCGGTTCTTGTGCCCGACGGCGAAATAGCGAAGCGCGTCCGCGTAATGTGAGGTCCAGTCATGCAGCGGGTGCTGGCGGAACTCCTGCCGCTTCTCGTCATATTCGCGGCGATACATCCGCAGAGCTTCAATGCCGGTCTTGCACTTGCCCTTGTCGAACCAGCAGGTCGGAAGCAGCATTCTCACCGCCTGAATGCCGTCTGCTATCGGGATGTTCGGGCAAACCGTCGCCTTGATCCCGAGCCCGGCCAGAACCTCCCTGCGGCTCTTGCCAGTCCCTAACTCGCGAACCTCAACGTCGTGGGGCAGATAGTGATTGCCCCAGGCGTAATCGCGCTTCTGCAGTTCCTTTGCATACCAATCGAGACCAACGCCCTCACCCTTGAGAACGTCGATCAGTCTCGTTTCCCGGCCTGCGACCTGAACGAACCAGATCACCGTGGAGTCCGCAACACCCAGATCCCATGCCGTGTGAACCGGCAGCCGTGGGTCGTAAGGAACGCCGGTTATGCGCTCCTCGGCATCGTTCATTTCCTTGCCGTAGTATGCGCCCTTGACTGCGGCCTCGAACGAACATTCATATTCCTGAGCGTATTCGTCCTCGCTCATCATGCGCCGAGCGTCGGCCAGTTCGGCGTCGTCTAACAGCCCTGTTTCGGATGCCTTCAGGCTTAGTCTGAACCAGTCTGGATTATCGTCGGCCTGAGTCCAGAGAGTGTGGAATGTGTTCTTACCCTTGGGCGTCCCGATAAAGACAGCCCAACCCTTGCGATCGGATAGAGCCGGGCGAATGACCTGTGTCCAGACGGTCGGGTCCATATCCCCAAACTCGTCCAGAACGGCCCCATCCAGATAAATGCCGCGAAGCCGATCTGGATTGTCCGCACCGTAAATCCTGATGCGCGCACCGTTGTTGGGAAGCTCAACCCAAAGCTCCGACGCATTGACCTTCCTTTCAGGTCCGAAGCAGTCGGTATATTCCAATAGGTAAGCCCAAGCGATGTCTTTCGCCTGATTGAGCTGCGGAGCAATGTAGGCGAAACGAGGCGAACTCTTGTTGCAAGTTGCAGCGGCTTTGATCAAGTCGTTGACACACGCCACCGTCTTTCCTGCACGGCGATGGCAGACAGCTATGCCCCAGCGGGTTTGTCTTGTGTGGAGATCGAGGAATTGATGACGGGGAGCGTAAGGGCTCTCGATTACTGCGGCGGCTTCCACACCAGCGCGCCTGAGATTTTAACGTTGTGATCGAACTGACCAGCAACTTGCAGCGGGATTACTTTGCCAACCAGCGTGAGGAAGGCGGTCGGGTTTTCCTCAGCCTGCGCGATCAGATAATCCACGCCACCCGCTTTATCCAAAGCTTGCGCAACCATGTCCTTGATAGCCCGCGTGACTTTGTTCTGAGCGCCCTTCGGCCTTCCCATGCCGGCGCGCGGAGGCTTCGTAGTATCTGCCACTATTTTAATGCCCTCCCGTTTGCCGCTCCCGTTGGGTGGGCGGTGTCTAGGCCGTGAAATGAACCCGCCAGTCAGTTGCGCGTGCGTGCCGTGCTCAACCACTCGGTCGGCGTGCAGAGGCAGTGCTGGCGGGAAATGAAAAAGCCCAACCGGTTAAGGCTGGGCTCGCGCGACGTTGATGCGGTCGCAATACGACCAATTAGCTCTCTGGTAGCATATGCGATGCAATTACGCAACCCTACAATCGCATCACTGTTGCAATCATGTCCGCGATGAACAGGCAGATCGTCAGCGACCGTTCCTTGGCTCTGGTCCTCGCATTTCCGTCGTTCGGCAGATTGTCGCGGCTGTAGATCACTACATCCTGCCAAGTGTCCCGATAATGCGGCGGCGCAATGTCGAAGATCCGGCCGTCCAGGAACTTAAGCAGCTCCATCGCATCGACCTTGGCAGCGTTTCTGTCTGCCTCGTCTCCGGTGGTTCGAATGAACGCGATCGGGGACAGATTTGCTGTCACTCGTGGCTCCGAGAACACCCTGTGCCACGCCCGCGAATAGAGGTTGATGGCGCTGAGCTGACTCTGCGTGAACGCCTCGGAATTGATCCAGCGCTGAAGAGCTGACCCGCCACGGTTGACCGTGACCTGTTTCTGTCCGTGCCCTTCGCCATCCAGTTCGCCGGCAGTGATTGAAATTGTGCGATGGCCGTAATCGCCGTGCCGCTCGGCAAACGGATTCACCAGCGGCTCTTCGTCCCTCGGTTTTGGTTTACGCTTTGCTCTTCCCACCGCTCTTACTCCCCTACCGCTGGATTGCGGGTGTGTTGGTCATGCCTTCAGCTTTGGCCCGAGTGTCGGTTGCCCGTTGCTCACGAACCAGTGCAGGTGATCGCGAACCTCGTACTTCCCGTCGCTGTAGGGGATGCGGCCAGCCAACCGATCATTGCCGAGATCGCACCACTCCTGCGGTGTTCGGGTTGGCTGAACTTCTGATTTCGCGAGGCGGTTTCTAGTGGTCATAAGCGCCCTCCAGGAGCTTCGTGAAGGACTTGGGTTGGAGGAGAAAATCGAAGTCTGCTCG
>Ga0068855_100002787_pt1 | contig 21515 bp, 19 predicted proteins | sample KBSCornC52_FD_66592 | JGI IMG/M metagenome (GOLD analysis project Ga0068855, IMG submission 66592) | Corn rhizosphere microbial communities from Kellogg Biological Station, Michigan, USA - KBS Corn C5-2 | ecosystem: Host-associated > Plants > Roots > Rhizosphere > Soil ...
AGAGATATGAGTACTGCGGAAATGCGAAAAAAAATAAAGAAATATATTGACGAGGCGGATGATCGTGTTGTTAATATGATATTTTCAATGCTGGAGGCAGATAAGGAGAAAGATTGGTGGGATGAATTGCCTGAAGAAGTACAGGAAGGGATTGATCGTGCAATTGCTGAACTTGATGCAGGTAAAGGCATTCCCCATGAACAGGTAATGAAAAAATATAAGAAATGGCTTTCAAAATAATATGGTCCTCTCTCGCAATTAAAACCTACATAGAAAATATCGAGTACGTTCAGAAAAAATGGACAGAAAAGGAAGCCGAAAAGTTCGCATCTGCTGTTCAAAGAAAACTACAGCTCTTATTAATGAATCCTAACATCGGCAGCCCAACAAGCAAAAGGAAAAATGTTAGAAAGGCTGTAGTCCATAAAAGAGTAACATTGATTTATCGCTTTATGCCAAATAAAAAAGAAATTGAATTACTCCGTTTTTGGGGTACTTATCAAAATCCCCGCCGGCTAAAGCCCTAATACTTCTTAGCTCTAATAGTCAAAATATCGACTCCAACTCCTTCAACGAATACACCGTATAAGTCGGCTGAATAGCGGCGGCTATGTTTAAATGATTCACATAGATCTGGTCGATGCCGGCATTGATGGCGCCCTGAATATCTACTTCGATACTATCACCGATCATAATACTTTGTTGAGGTAACGCATTTGTTTTTTGAAAGGCGTAATCAAAGATCTCTTTATTGGGTTTGATATAACTGCTGCCTTCTGATGTGATCACTTCGCCAAAATAACTGTCGATACCGGAGTACTTCAATTTACAATGTTGCGTTTCTTCAAATCCGTTAGTGATCAAATGCAAACTATATCCTTTATTGGTAAGGTAGGTGAGTATTTCAACGGTATAGGGAAACAAAGTTTTTCGGGTAGGTAACAGATCGAGGAACCGTTTGGCCATATCAAGAGCCAGCTTTTCGTCGCCTATTTTAAAATCGAGCAGCGTAAGCCACATACGTTTCCAGCGCAGGTCATCTAATTTAATGAACCCTTTTCTGAATCGGTCCCACAGTTTTTCGTTATGAACCATATAGTTTTTGTAAAACGCTTCGAAACTGTATACACCTTTTTGCTGCAGGTTATAGGTTTGATACATGTCTTCGAGGGTTTGGCGACTGTTGGTTTCAAAATCCCATAATGTATGATCAAGGTCAAAGAAAATGTGGCGGTACTTCATGACGCGAATTTAGTTGATAGGTTAATAAGTTCATAGGTTGATAAGTTAACAAGCCCGAAAAATCCAAATAACGTGTAACTTGTCAACCTGTTAACTTTTCAACTAATCAACTACTTTTAACGTATGAATGTTGTAATCACCGGTGCATCAAGAGGATTAGGCAGGGCTATTGCGCATGTTTTTGCTCAAAACGGGCATAACCTGTATATCAGTTCACGCAGTGAAGTGGCTTTGTACAAAGTTGTTGAAGAGCTGATGACTGCTTATCCCAACATTACCGTTAAAGCCAAAGCCTTTGATCTGTCTGCAAAAGAACAGGCACAGACTTTTGGTCAGTGGGTAACCAATTTTGGCGTTCCCCTTGATGTTCTGGTGAACAATGCCGGATTGTTTGACCCGGGCAGCGTATATAATGAACCCGATGGAACACTGGAACACATGATGGCTGTAAACCTGTACAGCGCCTATCATGTAACCAGGTCGGTTATTGATCATATGATCAGCCAAAAGAGCGGTCATATTTTTAATATGTGCTCAATTGCTTCGCTGAAAGCCTATCCCAATGGCGGCGCTTACAGCATCAGTAAATATGCATTGGCCGGATTTTCAACCAATCTGCGTGAAGAAATGAAACCCTTTAATATCAAGGTAACTGCCGTTTATCCCGGCGCGGCCTATACCGATTCGTGGGAAGGCAGTGGTGTTGACAGAAAGCGTATTATGCAGGCTGATGATATTGCAAAAATGATCTATACCGCGTCACAACTTTCGCCTCAGGCCTGTGTGGAAGAAATTACACTACGCCCCCAGCTGGGCGATCTTTAAATTTGAAGTGACTATGCAGCGGGCAATTGGCAGTTGACAAAATGGAAGTCCGGGACTACAACCTGCTGCTCATTTACCGCTGGTCTTGTTTAACTCTCCTTTAACGGTAATACTTTTATCGTGCTTACACAGCAAAATTTATATTTGTTATAAGAAGATGGCCATATTTTTTCAGTGATAAATTAAAAAAGAGATCAGGAAAAATATACATATCGTTTTTTTAGGGCTGGCTTTGTGTTTTTTTATTCAGCCGTTACAGGCACAGGTAAAATTCTATACGCTGGTCAGTGAATCTGCGATAGCTGTACGTGAACCTTTTCAGGTGCAGTATATTGTTGAGGGCGCTGCTGATATAAAGAGTTTTAATCTGCCGCGCTTCAATGATTTTGAAATAGAGCAGACGTTTGATTATTCTACTTCCACTTCAACCGGTTTTGCCGGTGGCGTTAGCAGTTATTCAAAAATTATTATTCTGGCCGCCACCAAAAAGGGAAAGTTTACCATCCCGGGCGCCACAGCGGTTATTAACGGAAAAACCATGCGCTCCAATCCGGTGCATGTTTCCGTTCAACAAGGAGCGCCGGGTTTGAATCATATCAATCCAGATGATATTGACCTGGGAGCAAATTCACAGCTACGTCCGGGTGAAAACATACAGGATAAAATAGACAAAAACTTTTTTCTTCGGGTAGAACCCAGTAAAACCACCTGTTATGTAGGAGAGCCCCTGATGGTGGTGTATAAAGCATACTCGCGGCTTGATGCCAATTCGCAGGTAATGAGGCGACCTTCGCTCACCGGTTTTAGTGTTATGGAAATGGTTGATGCTTATGATGGCAAGCCCGAAGTGGAAAAAGTTAATGGTCAGTGGTTTTATACCAATCTTATTCGCAAGGTGCAGTTATTTCCGCTGCAGGAAGGAAATTATGTACTTGACCCCGCCGAAATTGAAAGTGTTATTCATTTTGTGAAGGTTGATGAAGCTGCCAGCAAAAGAAATGCATTTAATAAGCTCTTTAACAGAAATGCCGGTCCGTTAATGCCGGCTGCGCTTGATTACCGTACTGTTTTACGAACCAAACCGCTGACTATTACGGTAAAGCCATTACCTGTAAACAATCAGCCGCCTGATTTTTCAGGAGCGGTGGGAAAGTTTTCGGTGGCGGTTAAATTACCGGCTACGCCCGTACACAAGGGCGACCTGGTAAAGATACAGGTATCTATAAGCGGTAGTGGTAATTTGTCGCTGCTTACGGCGCCAGTAGTTCAGTGGCCGGCGGGTGTAGATACCGCCGAACCGTCGGTAAAGGAAAACGTAAATAAATATGTTTTTCCGTTAAGCGGTTCCAAAACATTTGAGTATTCCTTTGCGGCGCCTGATACCGGAAGCTTTATAATACCTGCAGTGCATTTACCGTATTATGATCCGGTTGAAAAGAAATATAAAATAGCTTCCAGTGATTCGGTAACCCTGCATGTTTTACCGGGTATGAAGAAAACTTCTCCCAGGGGTAATGAAGGTATATTAAGCGGCGCATCTGCCATTCAGCCACAGTTTTACTGGTTTGCTATAGTTGTGGTGATTATTATAGCCTGTATTATTTTTCAGGTGGTTGGTAAAGGAAAGAAAACCGAAACAGCTAAAACAATACCTGCCGAAGAAAAAGAGGCGCCTGCAAAAAGATCTGCCGCTGAAATAATGGTGCCCGCTAAACTGGCCCTTGAATACGAAAACAAGCAGGTTTTTTATCATGAGGTACAGGAAGCATTATGGAATGTTGTGGCCCTTAAATACCATGTGCTGCCGTCACAGATGAATAAATATCATGTTACGGAACTGCTCGATGAAAAGGGGGTCGCTGCAAGCACCATACGCAGCTTTTCGGCCGTGCTGGATGAATGTGAATGGGCTTTGTATGCGCCGGTTACCGATAAAAATGATATGACTGAATTACTGGTAAAGGCAGAGCAAACGGTAGATGAGCTTCAGAAAGCATAGGGAAATGAGAAATGAAAAATGAAGAATGAAAAAGGGCTTTTACTTTCTCATTTAAAATTTTTCATTTCACATTTCTAATTACTCAGTGTACTTATATCCAACCCCTCTTACTGAATGAAAATAGCGCGGGTTGCGGCTATCGTGTTCAAAGTATTTTCTAAAATTCAATATGAAATTATCGATGGTGCGGGTAGTAGGATAAACATTATAGCCCCATACGGTTTGTAAGATCTTTTCGCGGGGAACCACATCGTTCTTGTTTTCAATAAGCAGTTTAAGCAGCATGGCTTCTTTTTTACTCAGCGGTATGCGCTGCCCTTCTTTGGTAACTGCTTCCTGGGCATTAAAATCGATGGTATGACCACCAAACTGATAAGTATCGCCCACCGAATCCTTATCCTGCATCTTTTTATTCTTTTCTATGAGCTTTTGTACCCGCAGTAATAATTCTTCGAGGTTGAAAGGTTTGGTAAGATAGTCATCAGCGCCTTTTTTAAGACCCAGCACTCTGTCGGAGCTGGTGTTTTTAGCGCTGAGTATCAAAATGGGCACATGATTATTTTGTACCCGGATGGTTTCGGTAATGCTGATACCATCTACATCGGGCAGCATAACGTCGAGTATGATCAGATCGAAATATTCGCCCTGAACCTTTTGTAAAGCGTCGCTGCCTGTTAATGCTGAAGTTATCTCATACCCTTCCAGCTCAAGGTTTAACTTAAGCGCTTCATGAAGGTTTTCTTCGTCCTCAACCAGTAATATAGATGGTTTATTGCTCATGGGCATGTTTTACGGTGAAACTGACCATAAAATTACTGCCTCTGTTTAAATTATCTGCAACTCTGATGTGGCCACCGTGATCTTCTACAATCTTTTTACAAAGGTACAGGCCCAAACCGGTTCCTTTGGTGGTACGGGTAGTTTCGTTACCTATGCGGTAAAATTTTTCAAATACCCGTTTCTTTTCATCATCGGGTATGCCGGGACCTTCATCAGTTATCTGTAAAAGAATGGTTCTGTTTTTCTTTTGAAGCCGGCATTCAATGAGTCCATCTTTCGGAGAATACTTAATGGCGTTTTCAATGAGGTTATTTACCAGTATTTGTAACAGTAAGGAATCACCGTCGAAATCTATCTCAGATTCAATATCAATTTTCCAGTGCCGGTCGGGAAATCTGTTCCTGAAATCATTGGCGGATGATTTTACCAGTTCAGAAAAATCCAGTTCTTCTTTCGCAATGCGGTAACGGCCACCTTCCAGTTGTGATGATACCAGGATATTACTGGCCAGTGTATTCAGCCGGTTGGTTTCCTGCAGGGTTGCCTGAAGCATTTTTTGCTTTTTCTCTTCGTCGAGTTGATATTTCAGCAGGGTTTCGAGGTTTAGTTTGGCAACGGCTATGGGTGTTTTCAGCTCATGGGTAATTGCCATCATAAAATTTTCCTGCTGATGCTGTAACCTGATCTGCCGGCGAACTGCCTGATAAACAAATATGGAAGCAATTAATATAACAATTAAAGAGCTGGCTCCTTCGCCTATGAATGCGGCTGTTTTTTTATTTCTTTCGTCGGTGATCTCAGTGTATTTCTGCTGAAAAACGGGATCATCCATTTTCAGTTCGCTGATCTTATAAGCTGCCATTTGCTGGTTCTGCTTTTCAAGAGCAATAAACCACCATACCAGCGCTGCAATAATATACAGCAGCAGAAACCAGTATACTACACTGGCGGTAAGAAGTCGTTTTTTAGTAAATACATCCATTTGGCAACATATAAACCCTATTTAACTTTTTCAAGCCTGATACCAACGTTCATAACATGTGTTAAAGGGTCTTCCCGCATAATGTTTTCCAGTTGAAAATGATAAATGCCGGCGCTTAAGCGTTCGGGCGAATCGGGCGGGGTGATTTGAATACGGTGTTCGAAGATATCATCCATACCGGTGGCGATCCATCCCTGGCTGTCGGTAGCAAGCTGCAGGTTTAATGGCTGATTGTGAACAGCCCCTGACGGAGACTCGGTATGAATGTTGATCCAGATGTTTTTATAACGATAGGCATCTGTATGTCGAATAACAATAAAGATCTTATATCGGGCTGTGGTGTCTTTTATGTCAAAGGTTACTTCGGGTTTAAACCGGCTGCTCCAGGACTCTCTGGGGATAGCTACGTTTTTTTCAAATACATCTACCGTAGTGCAGGAGGTAAAAAACGCGATGTACGGGATAAGAAGTATAAAGTACGAAATATAATAAGTAAGGGTCTTTTTCAAGTGGACAGTTTGTTTTTGCAAAGATAGGCGTTGGATAGTCAATGGGCAATAGGGAATAGGCGTGTCACGGTTCGTTTGCTAGGCCAGGGGAACCGTGGCACGCTTAGCTATATTTTATAAAACATTCAAAACCTGCTCTTTTGCTTTTTCCAGTTCATCCTTCATCAATACCACACATTTTTGAATGGACGAATCGTAGGCTTTAGCGCCGGTTGTATTGATCTCACGGCCTATTTCCTGTAATACGAATGATAATTTTTTACCTTTTCCTTCTTCGGGCTCGCCCAGGATGGTTTTAAAATATTCGCAGTGGGTTCTTAACCGAACCTGCTCTTCACTCAGATCAATTTTTTCAATGTAGTATATGAGTTCCTGTTCAAGGCGATTGGGATCGTAGTTTTCTTTGCCCACATGCTCTTCCAGCACTTTGGTTAAACCTTCTCTGATCTTTTGTTTACGTAAAGGTTCCAGCGTGGCAATTATTTCCTGTTGTTTCTGAATATTACTGATGCGTAATAACAGGTCGGCTTCCATGATCTTGCCTTCTTCAAGGCGGTGCATGGTGAGGTCATCCATAGCTGCTTCTATAACCTTTTGAAAAGAAAGCCATTCTTCATCGCTTAACGTTTCGCCGGTAGGAGTAATTACTTCGGGTAGTTTGATAAGGGTGCTTAAAATATGCGACGGGTCGAGTTTCAGCGCATGCGAAAGTTCGGCAATGGGCTGATAATAAGCTTTTGCCAGGTCGGTATTAATACTTACGGGCTTGGTAGCGCCGCTTTCTTTTAAGCTTACGGTACAATCGATCGTTCCTCTACCCAGTTTTTTAGATAACAATGTTCTTATATCAAATTCAAAGGGCCTTAAAAAAGCCGGTATCTTCAGTGATAGTTCAAATTGTTTTCCATTCAGCGATTTAATATCAACCAGGAAGGTTTTATCTCCCACGGTTTGTTCACTTCTTCCAAAGCCGGTCATTGATTTCAACATAACGGTCTTTTTTTTTAGCAAGGTAATGAAATAAGTTTACAGGCAACAGCTACAAGGCATCAGGGCAAGCTAACCAGGGAAACAGGTAACAGGAAATGGTTTAGGATACAATTTACGGGATTATGAGATAAGAGGCTCTTACTTCTCACTTCCTGCTTCACCAAACAAGCGGCTATAGATATCATTTTTATTCATTTCTATCATATCACCGGGTAATAAGCCGTTCAGTGTAACATGCGCAATGCGATAACGGATCAGGCGAAGGGTAGGAAATCCTGTTTGAGCGGTCATTTTGCGTACCTGTCTGTTCTTCCCTTCTGTTAAAACCAGTTTTATCCAGCTTGTGGGGATCTCTCTACGAAAACGGATGGGTGGATTACGATCAGGAACATCAGGTGTGTGGGCAAAACGCGTTGCTTTACACTTTCGGGTATGGTATTTTTCTCCGTCAATGCTTATTGTAACACCTGATTGTAACTGATTGATAGCTTTTTCATGTATGGCTCCTTCTACCTGAACCCAATACTCCCTTTCGTGAGAAAATTTTGGATTCAATAACCGATGATTGAGTGAAGCATCATTGGTAAGGATAAGCAATCCTTCACTGTCATAATCCAAACGGCCCACAGGATATACATCGGCAGGTACTTTAAAAAAGTCCTTTAAGGTTTGTTTACCTTCTGTAGAGGTGAACTGCGATAATACCTGATATGGTTTATAGATGATATAGTAGCGATGCATACAAAAGAAAATCTCCCGGTGAACCGGGAGATTTATTATGTGGATGGGTTAGTAAGTACCGGGAAATAAATTTCCCTCCACAATATTAAAAATAATTTTGTCTATATAGAAAAAAAATCTAGTAAATTTTATTCACATTTTTTTTAACTAAGTGGGGAAAAGCGAAGCATATAAGCATCGTTATATGAAAACCTGCACATAGTTTGATACGATAATCATTCATAAAGCTGTACTATCTTATTTTTTGTATCGGCTGAAACCATGTGTGGCAGCAGGTTGTATGTGTTGATGGTTTGTAAGTCTTATATACCATGTTATTTAGGCCGTTTTATCAGGCTATGATCTGCACATGCATTACAGTAAGAAATTCCATCCTTTAATACGGTTCATCTTTTTCGTTTTTAGGTAAAAAAGTATCATGAAAGAGTGAGAGTGCTTTACTTTTGCGCAAAACCATCGGATATGAAATTCCCATCTCCTGTTTCAGTACAATGGATTGCAGAATTGATAGGCGCAGAGCTTGCAGGTAATACAGCTGGTATGGCAACGGGCATTAATGAAATTCATAAAGTGGAACCCGGCGACCTGGTATTTGTAGATCATCCGAAGTATTATGATAAATGCATTAACTCCGCTGCTGATTTTATCATCATTAATCAAAGGACCAGCTTTCCCGAAGGAAAGGCATTATTGATCGTTGATCAGCCTTTTGAAGCATATCAGACTATAGTTCGTCATTTTCGACCCTTTAAGCCTGCCGGTAAACCAATAAACGATAGTGCCGAGATAGGTGAAGGAACTTATATAGCGCCTAACGTTTATATTGGTGATGAAGTTACTATCGGAAAAAACTGTTTTATAGGGCCTAATGTTACTATCCTTGAGTACTGTGTTATTGGCGATAATGTTATTATTCAATCAGGAACAGTAATAGGATCTGATGCCTTTTACTACAACACTAAAAAGGACCGCGAAGTTTGGTATAAAAAGATGCTAAGCGGTGGCCGGGTAGTTATTGAAGATGATGTTGAAATAGGTGCAGGCTGTACCATCGACAGGGGCGTTTCGCACGATACCCTTATTGGGCGTGGTACCAAGCTGGATAACATGGTTCACATTGGTCATGATACTGTTTTGGGTAAAAACTGTTTGGTGGCTGCCCAGGTTGGTATAGCAGGCGCTACTACTATTGGCAATGGCGTAATACTGTGGGGACAAGTTGGGGTTTCAAAAACGCTCACTATTGGTGATAATGCGGTATTACTTGCTCAAAGTGGTGTGCCCGCATCACTTGAAGGCGGTAAAACTTATTTTGGATCACCTGCTGAAGATGCATCTGTTAAAAAAAGAGAGCTGGTATGGGTAAAACGGATCCCTGAAATATGGGAGCGTATAAAGTCTTTAAAATAATTATCGCAAGGTCCACTAAAATTAACGGGTCCGCCGAAGGCGGACCCGTTTTTTATGTCTGTTATATTAGAAAAAATAGAATTTCAGTAAAGGGCTTATTTAAATTTCGACAGAAATTCATCTTTCTTACGCATCGATACCTCAATGGTAGTACCATCTTCCATTTCAATGGTGCCGCCTCTGCCGCGATTATATTTTTTAATGAAGTAATGGTTGATTATATACGACTGATGCACCCGTGAAAAATTTTCAACCGGTAATATGTCTTCAAACTCTTTTAATGTGCGCGATACCATGATCTTTTGCTGGTCGTGCATGTAAACAAATGTATAGCTGCCCCTCGCTTCAAGCCATACAAGATCGTTTATGTTTACAAAAACCAGTCCGTCGAGCGTTGGCAGCGCCACCTTTTGCAAGGTTGGCTTGTTTACCGACAGGTTAAACAGCAGGGCGTCTATTTTAGTAGCAATATTTTTTGTTTTGATACGATCGGCAGCCTTTTGTACCGCGGTTTGCAACTCTTTTATGTTGACCGGCTTTAATAAATAATCCAGCGCCGAATATTTGATGGCATTGATAGCGTAATTATCGAAGGCCGTTACAAAAATAATTTCAAAAGTTACCGGCGACAGGTTATTCAGAAGCTCAAAGGCATTGCCAAAGGGCATCTCAATATCCAGAAAAACAAGGTCGGGCTGCGTATTTATGATCAGCGCCTGCCCCGTTCGAATGTTTTCTGCTGTTCCTACCAGTTCTATAAGAGGACAATACTTAATTAACAACTGTTTAAGCGCTTCAATGTTGTTAGGCTCATCATCGATAATTACGGTGTGTATCATTTTTCACAGGTTTTAAAGTTACAGTGCCGGGAAAACGGATAACGATTCTTGTACCCGCCGCCTCATTTTGTTCGTTTGTTAAATCAATAATTTCAATCGTTATAGGATCACTCAATTGCCGGTTTAAAATATTTATACGCTCGGCAGTTAATGTCATCCCTTTCGACTGATATTCTACATGCATCTTCGATTTGTATTCATTGGCTTTTTTTCTTCCGATGCCATTGTCCTGAATAATGCATATGAAATCACTTCCTCTTTTTTCAAATTTGATATCAATACGGCCCTGACCATTTTCTTTATACCGTATGCCATGCCTGATGCTGTTTTCTATATAGGGCTGAAGGATCATGGTGGGTATGTTCATCAGATCGCAATCGATATCACCTATTTCAATACTATAGCTGAATGAGTGGCCAAAACGCATCATTTCAAGGTCGAGATACCTTTTCAGATACTTGATTTCGTTAGTGATGGAAATGGTGCTTTTTTCTGAATTGTCAAGCGTTTGCCTTATCAGATGGGCAAATTCGGTCAGGTACATATTGGATGCTTCCAGATCGTTATTGATAATAAAGTTCTGAATGCTGTTAAGGCAGTTGAAAATAAAATGCGGGTTCATCTGCGCCCGCAAAGCCATTTGCTCAAGATCGTTTAGCCGCTGGTGTATAGCAATTTTTTCCTGTTCCTGCCTGCGTATAATGCTAAAGCGCCAGGCTACCACAATCCAGGTTATTAAAATAACTACGGCAATAACCAACACCTGAAAAGGCAGGGTTTGCCAAAAGGCAGCATCAACTATAAATGAAATTTTTACAGGATTACTTACTATTCCTTTTCGGTTGATGGCGATGAGCTCGAATGTATAATTACCGGGAGGTAATGAAGGATATTGCAGAACGTTTTGTGTGGTGGAATCCCAGCTATCTTTCAATCCCTTTAAGCGGTACCGGTACCAGACATTCCCGCCTGAACTGAAAGAAATGCCGGCGTATGAAATTTTCAGATTGTTTTCCATGTACTTTAACTGGTAACTGTCCTGCAGGGGTTGCGATTTGTTGGAAACAGATATATCCAGTATACGCAGCGTACATTTTGAATTATTAACTACTTTGGTTTCATCAAAAAAAGTAAGTCCTGCGGGTGTGCCTACATAGATCATGTTACCATCTACATAAATCGCATTGATAACATCAGTAGGCAATCCGTCTGTAGTGCCGTATGTGGTAATGGCGTAGGGCGTTTGGCTGATATTAACTTTATTAAGTCCTTTATCGGTACCAATCCATAAGTCGTTATTATTTAAGAACAGGGTGCGGCATATATTACTTGTAATACCCTGTTCGGTAGTGATCCGGTTAATGACGCGGTCGTTTTTCATGCAAACTACGCCGGCACCATAGATAGCCACCCATAGTGTTCCATCCTGTGATTTGCAGAAATAACTTATACGCTGACGCAAGGGAGGATATGTATTACCCAAATACCGAACCTTTTTATCTTTCGATACAATGTAAAGACCATCTACTGTGCCGATATAATATGCGTTGTTATAGGAACATACTGCTGTAGCGCGGCGTGACCAAACGGTATCGATAATCGACAGGTCTTTGGAGTTTAGTAAATAACCTCTTCTGCCATTACCAACCAGCAGGTTGCCATCATCGTCCTCATCTATAGATTTGAAAGAGTTAATAACCGGGTTTACTACAAGGCCCATGTTGCCTTTTTTTACTATCATGCCATCGGTACCTGCCACCAGGTCTCCGTTTTTGGTTGCTTTTAAACAAACCAACCGGTTCATGGCGCTGGGGTTGTTAGAATGCATGGCGTCTTTATCATATATCACCGTATCGATATGCAATTTGTCAACAACATACATTCTGCCAAATCCCGAACCGGCATATAACTTATTGCCTGATTTTGCCAGAGAGAAAATTTCAGAGGTTGGATTTTTTTTGAAGTACCAGCTTTTAAATGCTGATGAAGCCAGTTTATATACTCCTTCACCGAGCGTGGTAAACCAGAGGTTTCCTTCCCGGTCTATCATACCATGGTTTACCTGTTTTCTTTGCAGAAATACTTCTTTATAGCCATCGAATGTGGTTGTATCTATCAGCCATGATCCGTTGTTCGTGTTGCTGAAAAGTACATGCCAGAAGTCGGGTGTAAAATCTGTTGAGATAATTTTCATTCTGGCTTCAGCAGCCATGCGGTTCTTTTCAGTGTAAATGGGATTGCGGCAGGGCGGAATATTTATCATTTTGCCTCCACTGATAATAAAGCAGGAATCATCTATAGTCATTTGAAAGCCCTTACCCGCAGGGTTACGATGACAGCTAAAAATTGTTTTCCCGGCCATATGGGCACTGAATATGTCGGCTACCGAGTCTGATCGTACTACTCCAAGATCTTTATCAGAATAAAATACCACTTCATGGTCGGTGCTTTCCTGAAAAACGTTGATCACTCCCGAAAGGTTGATCTTTTTTAATAATGGGTCATTATCCTGGTTATGAATTTTGCCATCATAATAATAACAGAGGGTATTTTTAAAAGGCGACATCCAGATCCTGCCCTTTGAATCGGCAAAAAGCAAAATGATCTCTGTTTCAGGTAACCCGTCGGCAGTAGTAAAATTTTTGAAGTGTGTACCATCAAAACGGCTCACGCCGGCTTCTGTGGCAAACCATATAAATCCATACTTATCCTGACATTCACTGTAAATAGTAGAACCGGCCAAACCATCTTTTACATCGTAATGAATATAATTGTACTCCTGCGATAGCGCGGTGGCACCGGTTAATAAACCAGTAAAAAATAATAGGAAATTAATAAAACGTTTGGCGGTCAGAGAAAGCGAGGGCCCTATAATGGCAAGTGTCCCCATAGCAACTGGTTATGCCAATAGCCGGTAATAGTTCAGGGTTTGCCGGATATTGTTTGTTGCGTTTGAAGGTATTAAAAAAAGCGTTTAACAGACATTTTAAAATGCAAAGATTTTATTAAAGAGCTAGCGGTTTGTATATACCGGGTTTTAAACCCAATTATACAAACCGCTCATTATTCAAAATTACCAGTTAGTGGTATTTGTAGTTTCGATTAATTACCTTAATGAAATTCGTAATCGTATGGTAATAGTTCTGCCAATTTTTTCCAGGCCCAGTAACCATTATTAATAACATCGTACTGCTCGTAAAAATAGCCGTTCTTTTCAATTACAAATCCATTGGAGACTTCGAGCAGAGTGTATTGATAACGGGTATTGGCGGGTAATTTATACTCTTCGAGGAATTTTTTATCGGGTAATACATTTCTATAGCTAATGCGATAACGGCCTGCCCAGTTTACCTCTACATCGCCGCTGTCTAAAACATAATTCTGACTATTATACAGGTCGTTAAGAACGGTGCCTTTGATACTGGAGGAATCATCATCCAGCTTCTCAACTGTAAATCCTTCTTTGGCTAATGCGCTGTCGTAAAAAGCCCGCATAAAATGAAGACGTGAACCGAGGTACGTATGTGCGCGGTTCTTCTTCCATTGTGCTTTCATTTCTTCGGTACTGTCAATTTCCTGAAACAAAGGCGAGCCGGTATACTGGGTGATATTGTTACCATAATCATAACTGAAAGAATCAAGCTGGTAGCGTATTTTGTATCCCAGTGCGTAATTGGCAATGATCAGATCTTCTTTGGCCGTTATTCTTAACCGGTTTTTTTTCTTTGAGTAGAAAAAATGCAATACCTCAGGATTTTCAATTTTGCACTGGTCTGCATAGCCGGTAGTTCCTATGAAATTATCAGAAAAAAACTTTCCGTATTTGTTTAATCCATCGGGGTCCTCGGTGCTGGCAACAACTGCTACTTCTGAAAGAGATTGATCGGCTTTATTTAATTCTATTACCAGTGTATCGGCCGTCGGCTGGTTATTGCTTATGCGAAATACCCGTTTTTCGTAACCGGTATAGGTAACTACCAGGTCGTAACCGCCATTGGGCAATCGCATATAAAATAATCCCTGATTGTTTGATACAGTACCCTGGGTAGTATTCTGGCAATAAGCCGAGGCCTTGTCCAAAGGCTGTCGTGTTGCCGAGTCAATGACCTTCCCCAGTACAGCAAATGTTTTTTCCTGTGCCGATACCGAAATGCAGCAACAGGTGATTAAAAACAGAATAATTAAATTTTTCATCTGGATAATTTATTTTTCAAGGGCCGGTATAAGATGTCTGAAGTCGCAGGTCGGAAGTCAGAAACCTCCTTTCCCAAATCTTATTTCGACTTTCAGATCTCTGACATCCGGCCTCAGACTTCCGAATTAAAACGTTTTGAAGGCGTTGAAAGTATTGGCTGCCTTTATTCAATACCAGTTTTAGGGTTAAATTTCTTTAACAAACAGGATGCCGGTAACAGCAACCTGTTTTCCTCTGCCAATTTCAAGCCATATCGGATCTACCCTAAAATGAAAGCAAATCACAACAGCGGTTGAAGACTGGCTAGATATTGTTCACAATCTTTTTTAATAGACTGGGCGAGGGGGGTGAAAGAAAATTCCGGTAAAGCAGTGAGAATTTTACTATTGTCGAAATACGTAATGCTTTGAGCTACCCGGGCGCTTTCACGGGTAAGTAAAGGCTTTTTGCCCGACATCATTCCTTTAAATTTTTCCATGCGCCAGGCAATGCTGCCTAAAAATGGAGTGGCTTCTTTATGGGGGTGCTTTTTGCCAAAACCATCGGCAATAGTATTGAATAATTGCTGAAACGACCAGTTGTCGGCGTTTACAATAAAGCGTTCATTGGAATGCCTGCTTTCCATAAGCAACAGGGTTGCTTTGGCTACATCCTGTACACTTACAAATCCGTTTATGCCTTTTGTATACCAGGGAAATTCTTTATAAACATTTTTAAAAATGGCGCAGCTTGAAGTGTTCCAGTCGCCATATCCCAATACAGTGCTGGGGTTTACAACTATTACGTTTAATCCTTCTGCAGCCGCACGCCATACTTCCATTTCAGCATGGTATTTACTGATGGCATAGGATGTATGCCAGTTGCCTTCGTGCCATTTCTTTTCTTCATTTACTGTTTCGCCGGAAGTAGTACGGCCTATGGCTGCTACAGAACTGATATGTACAAGGCGCTGAATATTTTTTTCAAGCGCTATATTTACCACATTGGCAGTGCCTTCGATATTGATCTTATACAGCGATCTCTTTTCTTTGGGGCCAAACGATACTTTGGCAGCTGCATGTATAACCGCATCTACTCCTTCCATAGCTTCGTCGAGCGATATTACATCCAGTATATCACCCGATACCCATTCTACTGCATTTTTGATGTGGGTGGGAAGAAAAAAAGGAACCGACTTACTGTGGGTAATAGCACGCACGGCATATCCTTTCTCCACCAGTTCTTTTATGATGTAAGCGCCGATAAATCCTGTGCCGCCTGTTACTAGTACTTTGGTCAACAAGTGTAAAAATTATCAAGGTGCGAAGATAGCCTTTATCGCACAACTTTAGTATTGATAATATCCCTTGCCTGTTTTGCGGCCCAGTTCACCTTTTTCAACTTTTTCTTTTTGGATGGGAGATGGTTTCAAACGTTCAGGTTTGTTGAGAGCTTCGTATACCTGACAGCTTACGGCATAATTAATATCATTGCCAATGAGGTCCATAAGGCGGAAGGGGCCCATTTTGAATCCTGATGCTTCAAGCAGGTTGTCTATGGTTTCAAAATCGCCTAAACCCTGTTCCGCCAGTTTTAATGCTTCAATATAATAGGGGCGCGCCACATGGTTTACAATAAAACCCGGCGCATCCTGACACATCACAGGTATTTTATCCATTTGCCGTGCTGTTTGCACAATGGTATCGATGGTTTGCTGATTGCACATGGGCGTGGCAACTACTTCTACCAGCTTCATGATAGTGGCCGGATTGAAAAAATGCATGCCCGCTACCCGCTCAGGGTGCATTACACCTTTGGCAATTTCGGTAACTGATAAAGAAGATGTATTGGTGGCAAAAACTACTTCACTGTGATTTACTTCGGCCAGCTGATTGAACAGGCCCACTTTTACTGCGGGTTTTTCAACAATGGCTTCAATAACCAGATCGGCGAGACAGTCGTTGATATCAGAAACAAAGCGGACGCGGCTAAGAATATCTTTACTGTTTTGGGCGGTTATTTTATTTTTCTGCACCAGTGTTTGCAGATTGCTTTCCATACCTGCCCGGGCTTTATCGAGCATACCGGTATTTACATCGTATAACAGCACATAAAAGTCATGTTGTGCCGCCGCCTGAGCAATACCACTGCCCATAGTACCGGCGCCGCAAATACAAATTGTTTGAACCATAGTTGTGAGTGGGCAATCGTGAATGAAAAAAGCCGTGTAGAATTTACAATCGCAACACGGCTGGTAAATATTTACGTTGCACTGGTAAACTGCCTCAGGAACCGCACATCATTTTCACTGAACAGCCTGATGTCGTTGATGCCGTATTTAAGCAGGGCAGGGCGTTCGATACCCATACCAAAGGCAAAACCCGTGTATTTTTCGGGGTCGATGTTACAGTTTTCGAGCACTTTCGGATGTACCATACCGCAACCCAGAATTTCGAGCCAGCCGGTACGTTTACAAACAGCACAGCCTGCGCCACCGCATAACTGACAGCTGATATCCATTTCAGCACTAGGCTCGGTGAAAGGAAAATAAGAAGGGCGGAACCTTACTTTTACATCTTTGCCATACATTTCCTGCACAAAGAAATACAGGGTTTGTTTGAGGTCGGCAAAGGAAACATTTTCATCTATATATAATCCTTCTATCTGGTGAAAAAAGCAATGGCTGCGTGCGCTGATAGTTTCATTGCGATATACACGGCCGGGGCACACAATACGAATCGGCAACTCGCCTTTTTCCATAGCCCTGATCTGTGTATTACTGGTATGTGTGCGAAGTAACCAGTCGGGGTTCTGCTGAATGTAAAAGGTATCCTGCATATCGCGCGCAGGGTGATGTTCGGGCAGATTGAGTGCCGTAAAGTTGTGCCAGTCGTCCTCAATTTCAGGACCTTCTGCCACTGAAAAACCCAGACGGTTAAATATGCTGATCACGTGATTTAAAAACAAATTGATCGGGTGGCGGGTACCAAGCACCACAGGATCACCAGGCAGCGTTACATCAATAGCAGGTGCGGCAGAAGTACCGGTGCCTTCGAGCTGTTGCTTCCAGTTTTCGTATTTTGACTCGGCCAGCAGTTTAAATTCATTGAGTATTAGTCCGAATTCTTTCTTTTTATCGGCCGGAACGTTCCTCATTTCTGTGAACAGATTCTTCACAATTCCTTTGGTACCCAGAAATTTAATACGATAAGCTTCCAGTGAATCAGCTCCATTTTCTGCCTGATTCTCAATCTCTTGTTTATAGGCGGCTATTTGTTGTAACAATTGATCCATATGGCAAAGATAGGGTTCCTTGTTTTAAGTTTTGGAGTTGCCGTAGCGCGAACTACACTTAAAAATCGTATTCATAATCAATTAGTTATTTGTTACGATAATTTCCCGGCCTTAGTTACCACGAGTGACACCTTTTTTAAAGCGGTTAGCCTTGATGCAACCTCTATGATACCTCTTTGGGTCCTCGGCTCCCGAGGACCCAAAGAGGTAAATCCGAGGACCCAAAGAGGAGAAACTTACCTATAAGTCGCCTATAACTCGCCTATAATACATCTAATCGATTGATTTTCAAGATGCGTATTTTCGACAAATTTACCATTTTACCATCACGCTGAAGTTAATTACACGACCATCGATGGGCGCCCATAGTTGTTTGAATTGCGGATTGGTATAGGGAGGAATTACAATATTTTCCTTAAGGGTTTGACGGTAATCGAACAGATTTTCGCAATTGAGCACAAAAGAACATTTGCCAATATTGTAACGCATCATAGCAGCGCCAAACAGATAAGCAGGCGTAGTACTACCATCATCCAGATACTGTTTGCCGGTAGTAGCAGCTTCAATACCTGCCCTAAAATGCCGGGAGAATTCATACGCAATAACACTGGCAAATTTATTTCGGGCGATTAAACTTATATAAGCATGCTCATTGTCGTATTGCCTTTTTGCATCGGTGAAAACATATCCGAGATATATTTCCAGTTCATCCATACGAAGCTGCACATAACTTTCCATACCTTTTGTAAGCAAAGGCTTTGGCGCATTATAAAAATATATTGGTCCGGTACTTGAATCAAGCACAATAGGATCGGTGATGCGGGCTACAAAAAAGCTTTGGTTAACCGTGATGTCCAGTTCATCGATATGGGTTTTATAATTGATATCCCAGTTGACCCCGGCTGATCTTTCAGCTTTAACACCCTGCAATGGCTGCAGCAAAGGATAATCGCGTTCATCAATATCACTGCTGAATACTGTGGGTACTTTATATCCTAATCCGCCACCAAGCCTGGTGGTAAATGCATTGCTGATCCTGTATAATAACGACAATCGCGGCAATACAAAATTGCCATATTGATTATGATGATCGAAGCGTATACCGGTTTCTGCAGTGAGGTTTTCATGCAGCTGCCAGTCGTCCTGAATAAATACACCTTGTGTACTGTAGTTATAATTGTTTATAGTCGTGCTGTCGGGTAAGTATTTATGAAAATTTTCGCCGGTTACATTTATGCCTGCCACAATATTGTGATGAGCGAGTTTCTTAATATATGATGCTTCGGTATAGTACGAAAGCTGAGCAGCCCTCATGCCGAATGTATTGGTAGAAATATTTCTGTTAAACCAGCTGCCCGTACCTTTTACTACCAGCTTATCTGTTTGATTTATCTGACGCTCCCATTCACCGTCAAGGGTATTGCGAAAACTTTCATTTTCGATGAAGAACTGGTGCTGGCTGTCTTTTCTGTCGTGCAGTACTACTTGCATATCGCCGCCGTAACGGTCTTCATAATTGCTGGTAACACCGAGTGCAATAGTATTGGCAGAATCGGGGTAAAAGAAAACACGGGGATGTACAAAGTAACTTTTCAGATTGGGCACATCGCTGAAGCCGTCTTTATTTACATCGGTAGCACGCTGATAATTTAAACCGGTGAACAAAGTATAACCCAGTTTGCCGGTGCGGTTGGAAAAAAATCCGTTTATATTACTTTCGTTCAGGGTGCTTTGATTAATGGTAATGCTTCTTTCCGGTTCGTTCAAACGGGGCCTTTTTGAAATGATATTGATCATACCGGCAATGGCGCCGCCGCCATATAAAGTAGAACTGGCGCCTTTGATAATTTCAACCTGTTTTACATCGAGCGGTGGAATTTGCAGAATGCTAAAGCTACCTGAGTAACCGCCGAATAGTGGCAGGCCATCGCGCAATAGTTGTGTGTATTTGCCCGGAAGTCCCTGTACACGCATATCAACATTTCCGGTAGCCGCAGAGGTAGGTTGTATTTGAATACCAGCAATATCGCCCAGTAAACCAGCGATATTGCCTGGTTTAATACCATTTTCTTCCCCCATTTCCTCAGAGCCCAGTACTTCCACTTTTGTAGGAAGATCTTCAATACGCGAATTGGTGCGACCCGATGAAACAACCACTGCTTCCATTTCTTCATCACGTGGTTGCAACAATATTTCTGTAAAGGAAGAAGTATCTGTTATGGGAAAACTGACTTGTATAGATCTTGGTATATAACCGGTATGGCTGAAAGTAAAAGATACCAGGCGACCCGTAATATTTTGGATAATGATCTTCCCTTCCTTATCGGTTGTTTTTCCTTTTCCTGAATTATTTAATACTACGCTTACGCCCTGTAACGGTTCATTGGTAGAGCTGTCTTTAATTACGGCTCTGAAAACAGATTGAGATTGCACACTTACAAACGACACTGCAAAAACCAGCAATAATAAATAATGTTTCATCGTAAGAAAAGCAAAGGTGTATGGTAAATCTGAACAGATTCTGAAGATTCATTTATCTTGCAGCCTATGTCAGATTCATTATACATTGGCGATTTTCTGCAGCCTGTTAACCGGTTTATGTTATCGGAAGATGAAGGATATAAAGATGGACAGATCGGTAAAAAAATTCTTGTTTATGAAGATGAAGAAATGCCTGATCTGAAACAGGCAGATATCATACTGGTAGGTTGCAACGAGATCAGGGGAGGCGCTCTGTTGCATCCCGGCGAACCAGGGTCTGATGCTATTCGCCGTCAGTTTTATTCGTTATACCAGTGGCACTCAGATGTTAACCTGGTTGATATTGGTAATATCAGTCTTGGGGCCGGACTGAACGACACATATGCGGCTTTAAGAACAGTACTGGCTGAACTAACTGCCATTGGTAAAACTGTAGTGATCCTGGGCGGTTCGCATGATCTTACCCTGGCCCAATATCATTGCTATACCAATCGTAAACAGGTTATTGAAGCTACCTGTGTAGACTCGCTGATAGACCTGAGTATGGAATCGATGAACCGGGCAGACAATTTTTTAATGGAGATGCTTACCGGTGAACCGAATTTTATAAAGCACTATAATCACATCGGTTTCCAAAGTTACTATGTGCACCCACATATGCTTGAAACAATGGATAAACTCCGCTTTGATTGTTTCAGGGTAGGTCACGTAAAAGAGAATATGGATGAAATGGAACCTGTGATACGCAATTCGCAGTTATTTAGTTTTGATATTGCCGCTATTGCCAATGCATATGCACCATGCAATAGGGTTACGCCAAACGGACTTACGGGTGAAGAAGCCTGTGTGCTGATGCGTTATGCGGGATTAAGTTCAACCGTAAATACAATTGGTATTTATGGTTACGCTCCTGAAAGAGACCGTGATGAGTTAACTGCCAAACAGATCAGCCATATGTTGTGGTACCTGATCGATGGCTTTAGCCGTGGCAAACGCGAAGCACGTCTTGAAGAAAAAGAATCATTTAATGAATTTCATATAGCATTTGCTGAAATTGAAACCGTATTTCTGCAAAGCAAAAAAACAGGCCGCTGGTGGATGCAGTTGCCCGATAAAAAATTTATTCCCTGCTCATATAAAGATTATCTGCTGGCCAGCAGCAATGAAATTCCTGAAAGATGGCTGCGGGCACAGGAGAGAGACTAATAAATGATAAAATATCGAATAATCAATATTGAATTTTGAAGTT
>Ga0068855_100002793_pt1 | contig 21488 bp, 17 predicted proteins | sample KBSCornC52_FD_66592 | JGI IMG/M metagenome (GOLD analysis project Ga0068855, IMG submission 66592) | Corn rhizosphere microbial communities from Kellogg Biological Station, Michigan, USA - KBS Corn C5-2 | ecosystem: Host-associated > Plants > Roots > Rhizosphere > Soil ...
GGGATTTTGACCAACCGCGACGTGCGTTTTGCCGAACGGCCCGAGCAACCGGTTTCCGAGCTGATGACCTCGCAAAATCTGGTGACGGTACAGCCTGGCGTCGGCCAGGATGAAGCGCGGCGCCTGCTGCATCAGCGCCGCATCGAGAAGCTGCTTGTCGTCGACGATGACTATCGCTGCATCGGCCTGATCACGGTCAAGGATATCGAGAAGGCGGTGACCTATCCCTCCGCCACCAAGGATGCGACCGGCCGGCTAAGGGTTGCGGCCGCGACCACCGTCGGTGACCTGGGCTTCGAACGCACCGAGGCGCTGGTCGATGCGGAATGCGACCTGATCGTTGTCGATACCGCCCATGGCCATTCGAAGATGGTCAGCGAGGCGGTCGAGCGGATCAAGAAGCGGTCGAACGCCATCCAGATCGTTGCCGGCAATGTCGCCACGGCGGAGGCCGCCCGGGCGCTGATCGATGCCGGCGCCGACGGCATCAAGGTCGGCATCGGTCCGGGCTCGATCTGCACCACCAGGGTGGTCGCCGGCGTCGGCGTCCCGCAGCTGACGGCAGTGCTGGACGCGGCCGAGGAGGCGGCCAAGTCGAACATCCCGGTGATCGCCGACGGCGGACTGCGCACCTCGGGCGATATCGCCAAGGCGCTGGCCGCGGGCGCATCGTCGGTGATGGTCGGCTCACTGCTCGCCGGCACTGCCGAGGCGCCTGGCGAAACCTTTCTCTATCAAGGGCGTGCGTACAAGAGCTATCGCGGCATGGGATCGGCGGCGGCGATGGCGCGGGGCTCGGCCGATCGCTACTTCCAGCAGGACATCAAGGATCAGCTTAAGCTCGTGCCCGAAGGGATCGAGGGACAGGTACCCTATAAGGGCGTGGCCAAGGACGTCATCCACCAGCTGGTTGGCGGGGTGAAGGCGGCGATGGGCTATACCGGCTCGGCGACGATCGACGAGCTGCAACGTCGCGCGCGCTTCATTCGCATCACCAATGCCGGTTTGCGCGAGAGCCATGTCCATGACGTGACGATCACGCGCGAGGCGCCCAACTACCCGACGCAATGACGCCGCAGGCCAGGGTCCAGGCGGCGATCGAGGTGCTCGACCTGGTCGTCGGCGCGACCCGCGACGGTGGTGCCGCCGCCGATACGCTGGTCCGCCGCTACTTTCGCGATCGGCGCTACGCCGGCGCGAAGGACCGCCGTGCGGTGCGCGATCTGGTCTATGCGGCGATCCGCCGCGCCGGCGAGCGCCCGCGCGATGGCCGTTCGGCGATGCTCACGCTGGCTGACGAGGATCCGGCGCTCGCGACCTTGTTCGATGGCGCCCCGCACGGCCCGCCACCGATCGCCGAAGACGAGCCGCGCGCCCGCGCCGGGCCGGCCCCGGCCTGGCTCGCCGAGCTGCTGCCGGCGGAAGATCTTGCGGCGCTTTGCGCGCGAGCGCCGCTCGACCTGAGGGTGAACATAGTCCGCAGCGATCGCGCATCGGTCGTCGCGGCGCTGGGCGGAGAGGTGACGCCGCATGCGCCGGCCGGCGTCAGGCTTCACGAGCCGATCCAGATCGAGCAGCACCCGCTGTTTCTGTCCGGGGCAGTCGAGATCCAGGACGAAGGCAGTCAGCTCGCCGCGCTCGCCTGCGCTGTCCGGCCGGGGATGACCGTCGTCGATCTCTGCGCCGGAGCCGGCGGCAAGACCCTGGCGCTGGCGGCGGAGATGGAGAATTGCGGGCGGATCATCGCCTGCGACAGCGACCGCGGCCGTTTGTCGCGTCTGCCGCCGCGAGCGGAGCGGGCGGGTGTGTCAATCGTCGAAACGCGATTGCTCGACGCTGGCCGTGAAGCGGCGGCGCTCGACGATCTCGCTGGCGAAGCCGATGTCGTGCTGGTCGATGCGCCTTGTTCCGGCACCGGAACCTGGCGGCGCAATCCCGAGGCGCGCTGGCGAATCACACCGCGACGATTGGCCGCGGTGGCTGCAACCCAGGCGCAGCTGCTCGACCTCGCCGGGCCGCTGGTCGCGCCGGGTAAACGGCTAGTTTACGCGGTTTGCAGCCTCCTCGACAGCGAGGGCCCGGATCAGGCCGCAGCCTTTCTCGAGCGTCATCCGGGGTGGACCGTGACGGATCTCGATATGACCGCCGGCGTTGCCAGGGGGGTGGGTCGTCGTCTATCGCCCGCGACAGACGGCACGGACGGGTTTTTCGTCGCTGCCTTCGTCCGGCCATGGTAGAAATTGGCCGGTCGCCCTATTTGGAGATCATCATGCGTTTTGGGCCGCTTGCCATTGCACTCTCCCTGATGCTTGCGACAGCGTCGAGCATCGGTTTCGGGCAGCGGCCTGACAGTCAGATTGATCCGCGCTCGATGTCGCTGCTTCGCGACGGCCAGACGGCGCTCGCCGCCGGCCGCCTGGACGACGCCGAGAATGCGCTCGAAACTGCCCTCGCGGTCGATCCGCGCAATCGTGGCGCCTATATCGCGATCGGCCAGGTCGCGCGGCAGCAGGGCCTGCCGGGCAAGGCGATCCGTATGTATGGCAATGCTCTCGCGCTCGAGCCGAATGACGCGGTGGCGCTCGCCGGCCAGGGCGAGGCGATGGTGCAGCGCGGCGCGGTCACCCGGGCCAAGGCCAATCTCACCAAGCTTCAGGGGCTCTGCAAGAAGGGCTGTCCGCAGATCGCCGAGCTTACCGCGGCGATTGCCAAGGGGCCGCCGGTTGCGGTGGTCACGGCCCAGGCGACCGACAAGGTTCCGCCCAAGGGCCAGGAATCGACGACGACCAAGCCTTAGGTCGTACAGACCCGCGCCTCAGAGTTTCGGTTTTTCGACGTCGTCGCGCTTGTGGTCAGAAAATTCGATCCGCATCCCCCGTGCGCGCTTCCGCGGTAACCAGGCCTTCCGGCTTCCCCAGGCAGCGACACAAATCGCCACCACCAGAAGGATAACGCCGATACCGAGTCGCATAAAATGTGGTTTCGCGCCGATCGACCCCATTAACACTGCGTAATAACCCGGGGTAAGGCTCGGCTGTGAGGCAAACACCAAGCCGCCCGGGAAGCTTGGGCCGCGATCAGACATCTCGCGAAGTGGAATTAAGCTCCGCTAACGGCAGTGCGATCAGCTGGACGACAGGTCTAGCGCCCGCGCGAGCGCGACGAACTCGTCGATCTCGAGCGTCTCCGCCCGACGTGTCGGATCGATTCCGCAACGTTCCATTGCCGCCTCGCCGCCGGCGACCGTCTTGAGGCTCTGTCGCAGCATCTTGCGCCGCTGACCGAATGCCGCTGCGGTCATCGCCTCGAGCCGTACCGGCGAGACGCCGGCCGGCATCTCGGCCGGCGTGATATGGACCACCGCGGAGGTGACTTTCGGCGGTGGGACAAAGGCGGCGCGGTTGACCTCGAAGGCGATCCGGGCGGTTGCGCGCCACTGCGCCAGAACCGACAAACGTCCATAGCCTGGCGTGCCGGGCGCGGCGACGATGCGCTGGGCGACCTCCTTCTGGAACATCAGCGTCAACGACGCCCACCAAGGCGGCCAATCCTCTCCCGACAGCCAGCGGACGAGGAGCGCGGTGCCGACGTTATAGGGAAGGTTGGCGACGACATGGGTGCCGCGCTCTAGCAGCGCCGCTTCGCCGATGGTCAGCGCATCGGCATCGATCACGCGCAGGTGCGCGGGATAATGCTCGGCCAGCTCGGCGAGCGCCGGCAGGCAACGCGGGTCGCGCTCGACCGCCGTCACCCGCGCCCCCGCGGCGAGCAGCGCGCGGGTCAGCCCGCCTGGTCCGGGCCCGACCTCATAGACCTGGCTGCCGTCGAGCGGGCCCGGCACCCGGGCGATCCTGGCAAGCAGTTGACCGTCGAGCAGGAAGTTCTGGCCGAGCGCCTTGCGCGCCATCAGCCCGTGGCGGGCAATCACCTCGCGCAGCGGCGGAAGCGCTTCGCTCACCCCCCGTGCGCGCGCCGTTGGGCGCAGCTGGCGGCCAGCGAGATCGCGGCGATCATCGCGCCGGGATGGGCGATGTCGCGCCCGGCGATGTCGAAGGCAGTGCCATGATCGGGGGCGGCGCGGACGATCGGCAGGCCGAGGGTCATGTTGACGCCCTCATCGAAGTGCAGCGTCTTCAGCGGGATCAACGCCTGGTCGTGATAGAGGCAGATCGCCGCGTCATAACGGGCGCGCGCGCGCGCATGGAACATCGTGTCGGCCGCGAGCGGCCCCTCGACCAAAATGCCCTCGTTGCGCAGGGCTTCGATCGCCGGCATGACGATCTCGATCTCCTCGCGACCGAGCTCGCCCTGCTCGCCGGCATGGGGATTGAGTCCGGCGATCGCCAGCCGTGGATCGACGATGTCGAAATCCCGCGCCAGGCCGCGGGCGGTGACGCGCGACCGCGAGACGATCAGATCGATGTTCAGCCGCTCCTTCACGCAGGTGAACGGAATATGGGTCGTCACCGGTACCGTGCGCAGCGTCGGGCCGACCAGCATCATCACGACATTGCCAGCGGCGATGCCGCATCGCTCAGCGATGAACTCGGTCTGGCCGGAATGGGTAAAGCCGATCGCGTAGAGCTGCACCTTGGAGACCGGCGCGGTGACCAGCGCGCAGGCGGCGCCGGCGTTGGTCAGGCCGACCGCGAGCTCGAGCGAATCGAGCGCACAGCGCGCACCGGCGAGATTGGGCTGGCCGAGAAGGATCTCGCCGGGATCGTCGACCTGGATCAGCGGCAGGGCGAAACCGAAGCAGCGCGCCGCTTCGGCCGGGGTCGAGATGCGTTCAACCGGCCCATGCCAGACTGCTTCGATCGAGCGCTGATCGCCCACCGCAAAGAAGGGCAGCAAGCGGTGCTCGACCCGTGTTTCCCAGGCTTTCGCCACGACCTCGGGACCGATCCCGGCCGGATCTCCCAACGCGACCGCAAGTGGCGTCACAAATTTGCCCTTCGGCTCACCGGTAATCCACGACCGCGTCACGCCGGAGGTCGCGCAGATAGCGCATCGCGCGACGGTTGATCCGTTCCTGGTTGAGCTGGGTGTAGATCTGGTCGAAGCTGGGTTTGACCGCATCGACCGGATCGTCGCGGCCGCACAGCACGAGGACGCGAACGCCATCGGTCGAGGAGCCGAACGGCGGCGTCGCCTGGCCAACCTGCAATTTCAGGACCATGTCCTGCAGCGCCGGCGGCAGGTCGCGGACCGCGACGGAATCATTGGCGACGACGTCGGCGCCCAGCGTCTTGCCGACTTCGTCGGCCTTGCCGCAGCCGCCGATGTTGCGGGTCGCCGCCGCCAGCGCATCGATCTTCGGCGCCGCCTGCACCTGGGTCATGTTCTTGGGGAAGCTGATCGCGATCTGCTTCAGGCTGAGCACGGCATCGCGCGCATCGGCGACGAGCAACTGTTTCTTGTCGCGCAGCTCGATGATCGAAAAGCCACCGGCGACCTGGACCGGATCGCTGACCTGACCGGGCGACAGCGATTGCACGAGGTTTGACAACGCATCGGGCAGCTGGCCGGCACGGACCCAGCCGAGATCGCCGCCGACCGCTGCGGTCGAGGCTTCCGAGAATTGCCGGGCGTAGGCGGTAAACGAGCCTCCGGCTCGAATCTGGCTGACGATCTTGTTGGCGCTCGCCAGGATATCGGCCTGGGTGTCCGGGGTCGCCGACAGGAAGATTTCCTGGACGCGATATTCCTGCGTACCCTTTTGCGCGTCGAGCCGGTCGATCACCGACTTCACCTCGTCATCCCCGACGTTGACAAAGGGTTCGACTTTGCGGCCGAGCACGCGCTGCCAGGACATCTCACCCTTAATCTGGCGCTTGAGCGAATTAATCGAGGAGCCCTTGGACTTGATGAAGGCGGCGAACTGGGTCGGGCTGGATTTGAAGTTCGAGGCGACGCGCCCGAAGGCTTCGTCGACCTCGCTCTGGCTCACCGAAACCTCGGCCGCCTTGGCTGCCTGGATCTGCAGAGTCTCATCGATCAGATTGCGCAGCACCTGCAGCCGCAGCCGGTCGCGCTCCTCATCGGAGATCGCTGCGCCCTCATTGGCGAGCAGGACGAGCGCCAGTCGTTGATCGACATCGGTGTCGGTGATGATGTCGCCGTTGACGATCGCTGTCGCCTTGCGGACCTTGGGATCGAACGACCCAAAGACGGTGATGTCCTTCGGCAGGTCGAGGCCGGTCGTGCTTGTCGTCTGTGGCGGCGTGCTATCCGCCTGATCGTCGTCGGCGGATTGGGCATGAACGGTCATCGCGCACAGCGCGCCCGTCATGATCAACAAGCTTTTGCTTAACCGTCCCAGCGTCATGCGTCCTCCGCCCTCGTCCTGGCGCTGCTCTACGATAAGACGCGAACGGTTACCACGCCCCGCGTGAACCGCGGCTGAGCGCACTCAGGCCGGCCTCGTCACGCGCCCCGTCGCGCACGGGCACGGATCCTAGAGGCCGAGGTTCTTGAGCGCCAGCTGGATCGAGAATGTATTGCCGCGGCGGGCGTCGCCGGTCTGGTCGAAATCGCGCCGCCAGGTCAGCCCGAACTGGAGGCAATTATCCTCATAGGCAATGCCGATACGGTGGCGTATCGGGTCAAAGCCGTCCGATAGCGAGGTCGGATCCTCGCTCTTTCCGGTCAGGTCGATCACGGTCGAACCGAACAGCGACCAGTAGCGGGTCAGCGCGAGACGGCCGCCGAGCCGAACTTCCTCGGCGTCGCGCAAATCCTCGATGGTCGAGGTGATTCCGCGATTGAGCCTGAGATAGCCGACCGTCAAATAGGTCTTGCGGCCACCGAAGGTGCCGTCGATCTCGTTGCTGCGGAACGCCAGCGAATCCTTGTCGAGGCGGTAGCGGTGGGTCAGGCTGACGAGATTGTCGAACTGGACGGTGGTCCGGCCGACGATGTCGGAGGTATGCGCATTCAGGCCGGTGCCGCGGAGAAACAGGCTGGAGCTGGTGAAGCGGTAGCTCTGGCCGATGGTCGAGCGGATCGACAGCCGCGGCCGGTCATAGGCCCATTCGAAGCCATAGGTGACGCGGGTGCCGTCCTCCCAGCGGTCGTAGCCGGGAAAACGGTTGAGCGCGAACAGGTTCGAATCCTCGAGGTCGACCGAGCGCGCATCCTCGTTGGGGATCGACAGATTGCGGGTATGCGGTGAGGCGACCAGCTGGACGCGCGGCGTGATTCGCTGGGTACCGCCGAACAGCTCGCCGACGAACGGCCAGCTGACGTCGATCGCGAAGGCGCCGATGCCGCGGCCTTGCCAGCCATCCTTGCCGCGGTAGCTGACGGTCTCGGTCTGGCTGATATGGTCGGTGTGGTAGACGTCGCCGCGGGCATAGGCGGTCAGCGTGATCTGCTGGCCCATCGGCGTCAGCTTGCGCAGATCCCAGCGCACGCTGGCAAAGGCGCGCTGCGTGTCCTGGCCCGCGGTGCGCAGCAGCGAGAGGCTGTTCACGTCGAGCTCGATCACGCCGCCGAGCAGCCCGTCGAACCGGTGGCGATAGTCGATCGCGGGCAGGGCGATCGGCTGCTGACCCTGCTTGTCATCGGGCCTGAGCGTCTGAACCGCCCAGCCGGCGATCGATAAATAGCTGCTGGTCCCGATCCGCTCGACATTGATCATCGACCGCAACCGGTCGTCGTTCGAGATGTCGTAGCGCCGCATGAAGGTATCGTCGGTGGTCAGCCGCGTCGCCGCGGTGATGCTCCACTCGGGCGACAGCTGATATTTGCCGTTGGCGTAGAAATAGCCGCGCAAGCCGCGTCGCTTGCCGGTGATCGGATCGGCGTCGATCGGCAATCTCGACCCCGCGGTTATCATGCCGCCGATCTGGAACGCGCCGAGACTGTTCAGCTCGCGATATTCGGTCTCCAGCGCCGGCAGCACGTTGCTGAAGAGATGGGGCGTGATCGTCAGGTCGCGGGCGCTGGAGAATTTGATGTAATAGGGCAGCTCGATCTCGGCGCCGTTGGTCTTGTTGAAGCGGAAATGCGGGACGAGGAAGCCCGATCCGCCGCCGCCTGAGCCGTCAGGATGGGACAGCTTGGGCAGCCACAGGATCGGCGTGCCGAACAATTTGATCGTCGCATCGGTGTAGTAGACCCGCCGCTTCGTCGGGTTATGGACCACCTTGACCGCGTTGATCTGCCACAGCGGCTGCTTAGGGCAGCCTTTTGAATCGGTCACCGAGCAGGGCGAATAGGCGGCGTGCTCGAGCGTATCGATCCCGTCCTTGCGCGTGCCCGATCGGCCCGCGAGCCGCCCGCCGTCGGCCAGCACCAGCAGGAAGTTGGAGATCACACCATCTTTCAGGCTATCGGTCAGCACCGCGGAATCGCCGTAGACGGTATCGCCGCCCGGATTGACCGCGGCGACCCGGCCCTCGGCGCGCACTTCCCCGCTCTTCCGGTTCCATGTCACCTTGTCGGCGCGCAGGCGATTGCCCTGGCGGCGCAGGCGGACGTCGCCGGTTGCCGTGACGATGTCGTTATTGTCGTCATAGGTCAGGTGATCGGCGCTGAAATCGACCATGTCGTCGGGCAGCGGCGTCGCCTCGGCGGAGGGCGGTGGGGGCAGCGGACGGCCGGGTGGCAGGATCAGCGAGGGAGCCGCCTGATCGGTGTCTTGCGCCGTCGCCGGAAGCGCGAAAAACATCGCGGCCGGAAAGGCGAAGCCTAACAAGGCGAACGTTTTCACCTGGCGGTATTTCCCCATTCGTCTGCGCGCCTATCGCATCGTGAGTCGGGCCGCAACGACATAGCTGCCTTCCGCATCGCCTGAGGCCGTCCTAAGGAGGTGCGCCCAATGTCCGCCGGGCGCCAAAGAGAGAACGCAACAAATGGATATTCGCTTCGCCGACCAACGTCCCACCAATGCTCACGCTCTCGCGGTGCCGGTCCTACAGGGCAGTTCGATCACCGCCGGTCTCGATCCGGTGGCAGCGGCATTGGCGCGCGATGTTGCAACGGCGCAACGGTTCGACGGAGAACTTGCGGGCCTGCTCGAGCTGTTCATTTCAGACGACGGCGCGACCCGCCGGCTGGTGATGCTCGGCCTCGGCACTGCGCCCGAACCGGTTCAGCTCGAGCGGGCCGGTGCGGCGCTTGTCGCGCGGTTGCTGACCTCCGGCGAGACCAGGCTGGTGATTGACCTGTCGGCGCTGCCGGACGGCGTCGATCGCGCCCAGGCCGCGGCCTATCTCGCCTTCGGCGCGGTGCTGCGCAGCTGGCGTCACGACGTCTATCGCACCAAGCTGCCGGACAAATCACGCCCCAGCCTGACCGAAATCGTCCTGGTTGGCGGCGGCGCCGGCGCCGAGGCGGCCTGGGCGCGGCTGGCGCCGGTCGCCGAGGGGGTGTTCCTCGCCCGTACCCTCGTCGTCGAGCCGGCCAATGTGATCTACCCGGAAAGCTTCGTCGAACGTTGCCGCCCGCTCGCCGAGCGCGGGATCGCCATCGAAGTGCTCGACGAGGCGGCGATGAGCGCGCTCGGCATGGGCGCCTTGCTCGGCGTCGCTCAGGGCTCGGCGCGCCCGCCGCGGCTGCTGGTGCTGCGCTGGGACGGCAGTGGCGGCAAGCAGGCGCGGCCGCTTGCGCTGGTCGGCAAGGGCGTGACCTTCGACACCGGCGGCATCTCGATCAAGCCGGCCGCCGGCATGGAAGACATGAAATGGGACATGGGCGGCGCCGCCGCGGTCGCCGGGACGATGCTGGCGCTCGCCGGACGCAAGGCCAAGGCGCATGTCATCGGTGTTTGCGGGCTGGTCGAGAACATGCCCTCGGGCACCGCCCAGCGGCCGGGCGACGTCGTCACCAGCATGTCGGGCCAGACGATCGAGGTGATCAACACAGATGCCGAGGGCCGGCTGGTGCTGTGTGATGCGCTGACCTGGGTCCAGCGCACCCATCATCCCGATCAGATCATCGACCTGGCGACGCTGACCGGGGCGATGATCATCTCCCTCGGCCATGAATATGCCGGGCTGTTCGCCAATGACGACGACCTCGCCGAAGAGCTGATCGCGGCCGGCAAGGCGGCGGGCGACCCGCTGTGGCGGCTGCCGCTCGGCGAGGCCTATGACAAGCTGATCGAATCGCCGATCGCCGACATCAAGAATGTCGGCCCGCGGCCGGCCGGCTCGATCACCGCCGCCCAGTTCATCAAGCGGTTCATCGACGACGGCGTGAAATGGGCCCATCTCGACATTGCCGGGATGGTCTGGGCGGCCAAGCCCGGCGCGACCTGGGACAAGGGCGCGACCGGCTATGGCGTGCGCCTGCTCGACCGCTTTATCGAAGATGTCATCGAGGACTAGCGGGGCGGGTGCAGATCGACTTCTATCAGCTTGCCGGCGCCTCGGTCGATCAGGTCCTGCCGCGGATCGCCGAACGCGTCCTCGCCGAGGGCGAGCGGCTGCTGATCGTCGCCGACGACGCCAATGTCCTTGCCCATCTCGACAAGCTGCTGTGGCGCTATGCCGCCGAAAGCTTCCTGCCACATGGCCAGGCGGGGCAGGGCGACGAGGCCGCCCAGCCGGTGCTGCTCGCGACCGAGCCGGTTGCAGCCAATGGCGCGAAGCGGCTGGCGATCGTCGACGGCCGCTGGCGGGACGAGGCGCTCGGCTTCGACCGCAGCTTCTACATGTTCGGCAATGACGCGATCGAGGGCGCGCGGGCGGCCTGGCGCACGCTCGGTATGATCGACGGGGTCGAGCGCCGCTTCTGGAAACGCGACGAAGACGGGCGCTGGCGCGAGGGCCCATAGGGTTTTCCAGCGTTCCCAATCACCTTCGGCTGCCCGCTTGCGAAGCGCCGAGCCAGCGGCTAGGGACGCGCACCTTTCCAGCTAAACCAACCCTGACCAATCATGGAGCCGCTCGGCGATGGCGACCGAACGTACCTTTTCGATCATCAAGCCCGACGCGACGCGGCGCAACTTGACCGGCGCGGTCACCAAGATGCTGGAGGATGCCGGGCTGCGCGTCGTCGCCTCGCGGCGCATCCGCATGTCGAGGGAGCAGGCCGAAGGCTTTTACGCGGTCCATCGCGAACGGCCGTTTTTCGGCGATCTCGTCGCCTTCATGACCTCCGGACCGGTCGTCGTGCAGGTCCTCGAGGGCGAGGATGCGGTGGCGCTCAACCGCAAGGTGATGGGCGCGACCAACCCGGCCCAGGCCGATGAGGGGACGATCCGCAAGACCTATGCGGAATCGATCGAGGCCAACAGCGTCCACGGCTCCGACAGCCTGGAGAACGCCAGGATCGAGATCGATTTCTTCTTCAAGCCGGCCGAGGTCGTCGGCTGAAGCCTAGCCGCGGCGGACCGTCCGTCCCTCGATCCGCAGGCGACCGCCGGTCAGCGCCGCCAGCGCGGGCGGATAGATGCGATGCTCCTCCGCCAGCACGCGGGCGGCGAGGCTTGCGACACTGTCGTCGTCGCCCACCGCCACTGCCGCCTGGGCGATGATCGGCCCGCCGTCGAGATCGTCGGTGACGAAATGGACGGTGCAGCCATGGATCCTGACCCCGGCCGCGAGGGCGCGGGCGTGGGTGTCGAGACCGGGGAATGATGGCAGCAGCGAGGGGTGGATGTTGATCATCCGCCCCTGCCAGGCGGCGACAAAGCCGGGCGAGAGCATCCGCATATAGCCGGCCAGCGCGACATGGCTGACTCCGGCGTCCTTCAATACCGCATTCACCCTGGCGTCGAAGGCTGCGCGATCCTGGCCGCGGTGATCGAGCACCGCCGTCGCGACATCATGCGCACGCGCGATGGCGAGCCCCTCGGCGTCAGCGACGTTCGAAAAGACCAGCACGATGTCATGCGGGCAATCCGCGGCGCGGGCAGCATCGAGCAGCGCGCGCATGTTCGACCCGCGACCCGAGATGAGGATCGCGACGCGGGGTCTGTCAGCCATGATGCGTCGTGGACCAGGGCTCGCGCGTGCTCCACGTGTCCGGCCCGCCGGCGACGGTGCAGCCCTTTTCGCCAGGCTCGATCTGGCCGATGGCACAGGCGTTCTCGCCGGCTTCGCCCAGCGCGGCGATCACAGCGTCCGCCTCGGCTGGAGCGACGACGGCGACCATCCCGATCCCGCAATTGAAGGTGCGGGCGAACTCGCCCGGCTCGATGTTCCCCTGCGCCTGGAGAAAGGCCATCAGCGGCGGTTGCGGCCAGGCGCCGGCGTCGATCCGGGCATGCAGCTGCGCGGGGAGAACGCGTGGAATGTTTTCGAGCAGCCCGCCGCCGGTGATGTGGGCGAGAGCGTGGATCTTGCCGGCGCGAATGAGCGGGAGCAGCGAGCGAACGTAAATCCGGGTTGGTGCGAGCAGCGCCTCGCCCAAAATCACGCTCTGGTCGAACAACGCCGGCCGATCGAGCCGCCAGCCGCGATCTGCGGCGAGCCGGCGGACCAGCGAATAGCCGTTGGAATGCACGCCCGAGGAGGCGATGCCGAGGATCACGTCGCCGGCGGCGACGCGGTCGCCGGTCAGCGCCTCGCCGCGCTCGACTGCGCCGACCGAGAATCCGGCAAGGTCATAGTCGCCCGGCGCATACATCCCCGGCATCTCGGCGGTCTCGCCACCGATCAGCGCGCAGCCGGCGATCCGGCAGCCGTCGGCAATGCCGGCGACGACGCGCTCGGCGATGCCCGGCTCGAGCTTGCCGGTGGCGAAATAGTCGAGAAAGAACAGCGGCTCGGCGCCCTGGACGATGAGGTCGTTGACGCACATCGCGACGAGATCGATGCCGACCCTGTCATGGCCGTCGAGCTCGATCGCCAGCTTGAGCTTGGTGCCGACGCCGTCATTGGCCGCGACCAGCAGCGGATCGCGATAGCCTGCCGCCTTCAAGTCGAAGAAGCCGCCGAAGCCGCCGAGCTCGGCATCGGCGCCGGGTCGCGCGGTGGCCCGGGCGAGCGGCGCGATCGCTTTCACCAAGGCGTTGCCCGCGGCGATCGAGACGCCGGCATCGGCATAGGTGTAGCGTTCGTTTCTGGCCATTGCGCAGGCGTTACCCACTCGGGGCTTGGATTTCCACGACCAACTCGCCAAAAGGCGCGCGTGGCGCGACCGATCCGACCTTCTCGACCGCTGGTGGTTGCAGCGATGATCGCGTTGGCCGGGCTCGGTGGGCTCGTCGTCGCGCAGATCGTCGGCGGCAGCGAGCGCGGCGTTCCGCCGATCGACAGCTCGGGCAATTACGAGGTCGTCGGCGTTCCGGTCGACGTTGCCGGGCCGACCGCCGACGCGGCCCGCCAGGCCGGCTGGCGTCAGGCGCAAAGGCTGGCCTGGGCGCAGCTCTATGGCCGGGTCAACAAACTGCCGCCGACCTCGGCGCCGCGGCTGTCGGACGGCACGCTCGACGGCATCGTCGCCGGCATCGTCGTCGAGAATGAGCAGATCAGCGCCCACCGCTACATCGCCAAGCTCGGCGTGCTGTTCGACCGGGCGCGCACCGGCGGCATGCTCGGCGGCGCCGGTGGCCAGCTGGCGCGCTCGGCGCCGATGCTGGTGATCCCGATCGAATGGTCGGGCGGCACGCCGGTCAGCTTCGAGGAGCAGGGGCCGTGGCAGCGCGCTTGGGCACGGTTTCGCGCCGGCAACTCGCCGATCGATTATGTCCGGCCGAGTGGGGTCGACGCCGACTCGCTGCTGCTCAACGTCGGCCAGGCGGGCCGGCGCGGGCGCGGCTGGTGGCGCATGCTGCTCGACCAATATGGCGCCGCCGACGTCGTCGTCCCGACGGTCTATCTCGAGCGCCGCTGGCCCGGTGGTCCGGTGGTCGCCCATTTCGTCGCGATCCATGGACCCGATGGCGAGGTGATCAGCCGGTTCGCCCTGTCGGCGACGGGCGAGGACGCGCTCGACCGCGTGCTCGATGACGGCGTTCGCCAGATCGACGAGGCCTATGCCCAGGCGCTCCGCCTCGGGCAGCTGCATACCGACAGCACCTTGGCGATCGAGACGCCGGTGATGCCCGAGCTGGCGCCCGCGGTCGAGGAGGCTGAGGCCGCCGCCGCTATGGTGGTCCAGGTCGATACGCCTGATGCGGGCGCGCTGGCCCAGGCCGAGAGCGCCTTTGGCGGCCTGCCCGGCGTGCAGCATTCGATCGGCAGCCTCGCGATTGGCGGCCAGTCGAGCCTGAGAGTGACCTATTCGGGCAATATGGCGCTGCTGCGCTACCAGCTCGATCAGCGCGGTTGGCGGCTCGACGATGCCGGCGGCGGCTACCGGCTGCGCCGCCGCACCGCGCAGGAAACGCCGCTACCGGCGCCGCCACCGCCGCCGAGCGCGACTCCGGCCGCATCCGCCAAGCCCGCGCCCAAGCCGGCACCCGCGGTGAAGCCGGCGGCGGCCAAACCAGCCGTGGCCGCCAAGCCAGCCGCCGCCAAACCGCCTGCGAAGAAGCCTCCGGCAAGCAAGCCTGCCGCCGCCCGGCCATGAGCCAGTTCACCCTGCCGCTTGCCTGGCCCGCGCCGGACGGCGACGGGTTCATCGTCGGCGAGCCCAATCAGGCGGCGGTTCGCCTGATCGAAGGGGTGGCGAGCTGGCCCGTGCCGGTCGCGCTGCTGACCGGCCCGCCGCGTTCCGGCCGCAGCCTGCTCGCCCGCCGCTTCGCCGCGCAGCAGCCCAGCGCGCGGGTGATCGACGATGCCGAGGGCGAGGAGGAGGAGGCGCTGTTCCACGGCTGGAACGCCGCGACCGTGGCGGCGCCGCTGTTGCTGGTCGCGGCGGCGGCGCCGCCGGCCTGGCGGGTCGCGCTGCCGGACCTTGCGTCGCGGCTGGTCGCGATGCCCCATGCCGCGATCGCGCCGCCCGACGATGCACTGCTCGCCGCGCTGATCGAGAAGCTGTTGATCGAGCGCGGCCGGCCGGCATCGCGCGCGCTGGTCGGCGCGATCGCGACGCGCATCGAGCGCAGCTACGCGGCGATCGAACGAGCCATTGTGATGCTCGATCAGGCGGCCGGGGCGCGGCTGACCGTGCCGTCCGCTCGCGCCCTGCTGGACGGGGTCATCGACGATTCAGCATTCTCGGGCTAATCTCCGGGGATGGACGAAGAGACGTCGCCAGCCGAGAGCCATGCCGAGCCATCGCATCCGCGTCCGGCGCCGGTGCCGCCGCGCGATCGTTATTTCAACCGGGAGCTTTCCTGGCTGCAGTTCAACCTCCGCGTGCTGGAGGAGGCGAGCAATCCGGCCCATCCCTTGCTGGAGCGGGTCCGCTTTCTGTCGATCTCGGGCAATAACCTCGACGAATTCTTCATGGTTCGCGTTGCTGGACTAAAAGGACAGCAAATCCAGGGCGTTGAGGAACGATCTGCTGACGGCATGACGCCGAGCCAGCAGCTCGCCGCGATCGCCGAGATGGTCGACATGCTGATGCGGCGACAGCAGAAGACCTGGCGCGCGCTCCACCGGGCGCTGGCCGCGGTCGATTTCTACGTACTCGGCGACGAGGATATCGACGCCGAAGCGGACGCTTGGCTCGAGGAGCATTTTCGCAATCAGATCTTCCCGCTGCTGACACCGCAGGCGCTTGATCCGGCGCACCCGTTCCCATTCATCCCGAACAAGGGTTTCAGCCTGATCTTTGATCTCAAGCGGCTGTCCGATAGCGAGGGAATCTTTGAACTCTTGATGGTACCGGTGACGGTGCCGCGGTTCGTTCGCCTGCCCGGGCCGGTGGCGCGCTACGTCGCAATCGAAACGCTGATCCGGCGCTTCGTCGGAATCATCTTTCCCGGCTACCGGGTCAACGGCGCGGGTGCCTTCCGCGTCATCCGCGACAGCGACATCGAGATCGAGGAAGAAGCCGAGGATCTGGTTCTCTACTTCCGCAGCGCGATCAAGCGCCGCCGGCGCGGCCGGGTCATCAGGCTGCGGATCGAGGCGACCATGCCGGACGCGCTGCAGGCGCTGCTGCGCGAGGAGCTGGGCGAGGACGCGATCGTCTCGCAAACCAACGGCATATTGGGCACGACCGATTTTTCGCAGCTCGTCGAGGAAGATCGGCCCGATCTCAAATTCCCGCCGTTCACGGCGCGCTTTCCTGAGCGAATTCGTGAACATGGCGGCGACTGCTTCGCAGCGATCAGAAGCAAGGACATCGTCGTCCAGCACCCTTACGAGAGCTTCGACGTCGTCCTCGCCTTCCTCCGCCAGGCAGCGGGCGACCCGGATGTCGTCGCGATCAAGCAGACGCTCTATCGCGCCGGCAAGAACTCGCCGATCGTCCGCGCCCTGGTCGACGCCGCCGAGGCCGGCAAATCGGTCACCGCGATCGTCGAGCTGAAGGCGCGGTTCGATGAGGAGCAGAACATCGTCTGGGCCTCGGCGCTGGAGCGCGCCGGCGTGCAGGTGGTCTACGGCTTCATCGACTGGAAGACCCATGCCAAGATTTCGATGGTGGTCCGCCGCGAGGCCGACGGCTACCGCAGCTACTGCCATTTCGGGACCGGTAACTACCACCCGGTCACGGCGAAGATTTACACCGATCTCAGCTTCTTCACCGCCGATCCTCGCATCGGCCGCGATGCCGCGCAGGTGTTCAATTACATCACCGGCTATGTCGAGCCGAAGGATCTGGAGGCGGCGGTCATTGCGCCGCATGGGTTGCGCGAGAAGCTTTGCCAGCTGATCGACGACGAGATCGACAATGCCCGCGCCGGCAGGCCGGCGGCGATCTGGGCGAAGATGAACTCGCTGGTCGATCCCGCGATCATCGAGAAGCTCTATCGCGCGAGCGCCGCGGGGGTGGATGTCGATCTGGTCGTTCGCGGCATCTGCTGCCTCAGGCCAGGGGTGCCCGGGCTGTCGGAGCGGATTCGCGTGCGCTCGATCGTCGGGCGCTTTCTCGAGCACAGCCGCATCTTCGTCACCGCCAATGGCGAGCCGCTGCCAAGCCCCGCGGCCAAGGTCTACATCTCGTCGGCCGACTGGATGCCGCGCAATTTCGACCGGCGCGTCGAATTTATGCTGCCGATCGAGAATCCGACGGTTCATGCCCAGGTGCTCGACCAGGTGATGGTCGCCAATCTGATCGACACCGAGCAGAGCTGGGAGCTCGACTCGGAGGGCAATTACGCGCGGATTCCGCGCGGGTCGAAGCCGTTCAACCTTCACCGCTACTTCATGACCAACCCGTCGCTCTCCGGCCGCGGTGCCGCGCGCACCGGCTCGGTGCCGACGCTGTCGCTTCATCGCCAAGGCTAACCAAGGCTAAGTCGCCGGACGGTCAAGAATCGCGATTTCCATCGCGCGCCGAAATGGCTAGAGCCGCCGGAGATGGCCTTGGCCTTGCCCCTCCGTCGACCCGACCCAGCTGCTGACGTGTCCGACGCGCGGCTGGCGATCATCGACATCGGCTCCAACTCGATCCGTCTCGTCGTCTATGACCGCGCCGCCCGCAGCCCCGCGATCCTGTTCAACGAGAAGGTCATGGCCGGGCTGGGGCGCGGCCTGTCGAGGAGCGGCCTGCTCGACGAGGCGGCGATGCGGCGCGCCGAGGAGGCGCTCGCCCGCTTCATCTTCCTGGTCGAGCAGATGGGCGTGACCCGGCTGCGCGTCGTCGCGACGGCGGCGGTGCGCGATGCCGCCAACGGCGATGACTTCCTCGCACGGCTGGCGCGAGTCGGTCTCGAGATCGAGGTGCTCTCGGGCGACGAGGAAGCCGAGGCGGCCGCGGCCGGTGTGCTCGCCGGCATCCCCGACGCCGACGGCATGGTCGGCGATCTTGGCGGCGGCAGCCTCGAGCTGGTCAGGGTGACGCCTTCGGGCGCAGCGCAGCGGCTGTCGTTGCCGCTCGGCGTGCTGCGCCTGCCGGCGCTGCGCGAGAAGCGGCGGGCGCTCGACCACACAATTGAGGATGCGCTGAAGGGCTTCGAGATCGCCGCCGGCAAGCCCTTCTATCTGGTCGGCGGCTCCTGGCGTGCGCTCGCCCGGCTCGACATGGCGCTGTCGGGCTATCCGCTGCCGATCATCCATCAATATGCGCTCGCGCCGGAAAGCGCCCAGCGCCTGGTCCGCGCGCTGGCGCATATCGAGCCCAAGCGGCTGGCGTCGATCCCCTGGCTGTCGTCCTCGCGTATCGCGACGCTGCCCGATGCGGCGGCGCTGCTGTCGGTGCTGGTGCGCCGGCTGAAGCCCGGATCGCTGATCATCTCCGCCTTCGGCCTGCGCGAAGGCTTGCTCCATCTCGACCTGCCGGCGGAGCTGCGCGCCGCCGATCCGCTGATTTGCGCGGCGCGCGACGAGGGCGAACGCCAGGGGCGCTTTCCCGAGCATGGCGATCTGCTCGAAGCCTGGATGCAGCCGCTCTTCGCCGATGAGAGCGCGGCCGACCAGCGCATTCGCCACGCCGCCTGCCTGCTCGCCGACACCGGCTGGCGCGCGCATCCCGACTGCCGCGCCGAACGCGGGCTCGACATCGGCATGCGCAGCAACTGGGTCGGGATCGACGCCCGCGGCCGGGCGATGCTTGGCCATGCGCTCTATGTCAGCTTTGGCGGCGGCGCGCCGCTCGACTGGTTGTTCGGCATCTGCGCGCCGGACGATCTGGCGCTGGCGGCGCGCTGGGGCCTCGCGCTGCGGCTGGGCCAGCGTCTCGCCGGCGGCACGGCGGAAACGATCGCTCATGGCCATCTCGGCCGCACCGACACGACGCTGCCGCTCTTCATCGCGTCGCATGAGAAGGTGCTCTACGGCGAGGCGGTCGAGCGGCGGCACAAGGTTCTCGCCGCTTCCTTCGGGCTGAAGCCCGAGCTGCTGACGACCGGCTAGGACAGACCCTTAGTCGACGTCTTTCGCCGTGCGGGTCATGCACAGCTTGCCCTGCTTGACCGCGAAGGCCAGCCGACCCTCGACCAGCTCGAGCGCGTCATGGCCGAATTGCTCGTAACGCCAGCCGGACAGGATCGAGAGCCCATCGCGCTTGCCGGCGGCGAGCAGCTCCAGCTCCTCGCTGCGCGCGATCAGCCGCGGTGCGACATCGGCGTCGCGCGCGCGGATCTTGAGCAGCAGCTTCAACAGATCGGCGACCAGCGCGCCTTCCTTGCCGAGACCCGGACGGCGTTCCTCGCGCGGCGGCATCTCCTCGTCCGGCAGCGGGCCGGCCTGCTCCAGCGCCCGCATCAGCCGCGCGCCGATGTCGTTCGACGCCCAGCTCGGCGCCAGGCCGCGGACGCGGGCGAGATCGGCCTGGGCGCGCGGCGGATGGGCGGCGACGTCGGCCAGCGTCTCGTCCTTCATGATCCGGCCGCGCGGCAGATCCTTGGCCTGCGCTTCCTGCTCACGCCAGGCGGCGATCGCCTTCATCCGGCCAAGCACCTCGGGCTTGCGGCTCGGGCTCCTGATCTTGGTCCAGGCGGTCGCCGGGTCATTGGCATAGGTCGCCGGATCGGAGATCCGCTCCATCTCCTCGTCGAGCCAGGCACCGCGGCCGGTCTTGCGCAGCTTCTCGACCATCTTGGGGAACAGCCGGGCGAGATGGGTGACATCGCCGATCGCATAGTCGATCTGGCGCTGGTCGAGCGGCCGCCGCGCCCAGTCGGTGAAGCGCGCGCCCTTGTCGAGCTGCATGCCGAGCCAGCTTTCGACCAGGTTGGAATAGCCAATCTGCTCGCCGAGCCCGAGCGCCATCGCCGCCACCTGGGTGTCGAACATCGGGTGGGGCGTGCGGCCAGTCAAATTGTGGATGATTTCAAGATCCTGGCCGCCGGCGTGAAACACCTTCAGCACATCCTCATTGTCGACCATCAGATCGAGCAGCGGCTTCAGGTCGATTCCCGCGGCCTTGGGGTCGATCGCCGCGGCCTCGAATTCATTGCCGATCTGGATCAGGCAGAGGTTCGGCCAGAAGGTGTTTTCCCGCATGAATTCAGTATCGACCGCGACGAACGGGCTTTGCGCCAGTCGCTGACAAAGTTCCGTGAGAGCCTCGGTGTCGGTAATGAGCGGGTGGATGTGCATTGAGCGTCCCATAACCATGACCGCTCGCCTTGACAAAGGGGCGGGGGTGGGGTGTCAGCCGCGGACCAAATCACCAACAGGTTGAAAAACCCGATGCACGCCTATCGCACCCATCACTGCGCCGCATTGCGGGCCGATGCCGTCGGCCAGATCGTGCGCCTGTCGGGCTGGGTGCATCGCAAGCGCGACCATGGCGGCGTGCTGTTCATCGACCTGCGCGATCACTACGGCCTCACCCAGATCGTCTGCGACGGCGATTCCGCGGCTTTCGGCACGCTCGAAGAGGTCCGCCTCGAATCCGTCGTGACCGTGACCGGCAAGGTGCTGGCGCGCTCCGAGGCGACGATCAACCCGACGCTGCCGACTGGCGAGATCGAGGTCTACGCCCAGGACGTGGCGGTCCAGTCGGCCGCCGCCGAGCTGCCGATGCCGGTGTTCGGCGACCAGGAATATCCCGAGGACATCCGCCTCAAATACCGCTTCCTCGACCTCCGTCGCGAGCGGCTGCACAACAATATCGTGCTGCGCAGCCGGGTGATCTCGTCGATCCGCCGGCGGATGATCGATCAGGGCTTCACCGAGTTCCAGACGCCGATCCTGACCGCCTCCTCGCCCGAGGGCGCGCGCGACTTTCTCGTGCCGAGCCGGCTCCATCCCGGCAAATTCTATGCGCTCCCCCAGGCGCCGCAGATGTTCAAGCAGCTGCTGATGGTCGCCGGCTTCGACCGCTATTTCCAGATCGCGCCCTGCTTCCGCGATGAGGATGCCCGCGCCGACCGCTCGCCCGGTGAATTTTATCAACTCGATTTCGAGATGAGTTTCGTCACCCAGGAGGACGTATTCCAGGCGATCGAGCCGGTGCTGGCGGGTGTCTTCGAGGAGTTCGCCGACGGCCGCACGGTGACCCCGGCCGGCCAGTTCCCGCGCATCCCCTATCGCGAGTCGATGCTGAAGTACGGCAACGACAAGCCCGACCTGAGGAATCCGATCGAGATCGCCGACGTCACCGAGCAGTTCAAAGGCTCGGGCTTTGGCCTGTTCGACAAGATCACCGCCGGCGGCGGGGTGGTGCGTGCGATCCCGGCGCCTGGCGCCGGCGCGCTCGCGCGCAGCTTCTTCGATGGGACCAACGAATGGGCCCGGGCCGAAGGCTTCGCCGGGCTCGGCTACATCAACATCAAGGGTGGCGAGGCCGGCGGCCCGATCGCCAAGAACCATGGGCCCGAGGCGACCGCGGCGCTGATCGCCTCGCTCGGTCTCGGCCCTGACGACGGCGTTTTCTTCGCTGCCGGCAAGGAAGCCGACGCCGCGCGTCTTGCTGGCCTCGCGCGCAGCCGGATCGGCGAGGAGCTGGGGCTGATCGAGGAGGGTGCGTTCCGCTTCTGCTGGATCGTCGACTTCCCGATGTTCGAATGGGACGAGGACAACAAGAAGGTCGACTTCTCGCACAATCCCTTCTCGATGCCGCAGGGCGAGCTGGACGCGCTGGAGACGAAG
>Ga0068855_100002798_pt1 | contig 21468 bp, 14 predicted proteins | sample KBSCornC52_FD_66592 | JGI IMG/M metagenome (GOLD analysis project Ga0068855, IMG submission 66592) | Corn rhizosphere microbial communities from Kellogg Biological Station, Michigan, USA - KBS Corn C5-2 | ecosystem: Host-associated > Plants > Roots > Rhizosphere > Soil ...
GGTGTTGCCGAGCGCAATTAGGACGTAGCCAAGATCGGGATAGAACTCGACGTGATTCGCCGAGCCGGCAAGTGAACCGCGATGGCCCGCCATTCTGACGCCGTTGACGAGCCGGGTCTCAAAACCATATCCGGAAGTTCGAGTTGCTGTAACTCCACTGGGTGCCTCAAATCGGCGACGAGCCGAAAAATCGAGGCTAAAGGCGATCGACACCAATAGCGTCTATGATTCACTGGTTTTCTTGGAGCCGGCGACGTGACTCGAACACGTGACCTGCTGATTACGAATCAGCTGCTCTACCAACTGAGCTACGCCGGCCAGGCGGGAACCGTCATTCTAGCACTACCGGCCGCCGTGCCGCTCGTCGTGCGAAAGAACGTCAACGCTTCTTGACGCCGGTGTCGGGCCGCGGATCGGCGACGAACCCGTCGCGGTTCGGCATTTTCACCTTCGGCAGCGTCGCCTGATCGATGACGTCGTGCTCGCCGACAATCCCGTTCAGGTACAGCACGTACGCCGTCACCGCATAGACCTCGTCGGCCGGCAGCGTGCCGGGATGATCGAACGGCATGGCGCGGCGGACGTAGTCGAAGACGATCGTCGAGTACGGCCAGTAGCTGCCGACGGTTTTCAGCGGCTTCGGCGCCGCCAGCGTGCCGCCGCCGCCGACGAGCACGTCCTGGGGTCCTTCCTTGCCTGTCGCGCCATGACAGGTGACGCAGCGCGCCGCGTAGATCGCTTTGCCGGCTGCCGCCGTGCCGCTCCCAGGCGGGAGCCCGTGTCCATCCGGCGTCACCGTGATGTCCATCGCCGCAATTTCATCCGGACGCGCCGCACGGCCGACGCCAAACGTCGGCGACTGCGCGCGAAGCGCCGCAGGCGCGGCGATCGGCGATCCGGCGATGCATGCCGCGGCCGCCAGTGTCAGCGCGATTCGCGAACGCGTTCGGCAAGACCGCTCAGCTGATGCCATTGGTGATCGTCCCATCGTCCGCGATCTTCCAGACCTGGATCGCGTTGTTATGGTAGGTGGAGTTCGTGCCCCTCGCGTCGACGAGCGCCGCGAGCGAGGGCTGCTCGTAGCCGGTATCGTCCACGCAGCGCGACGCGAAGCGCGTCTCCTTGCCGTCCCAACGCCACGTCCATCGGAACCGCGTATGCGCGCGCGGCAGCACGGGCTCCTGAAGATCCGCTTTCGTCCACGTCGCCCCGCCGTCGATCGTCACATCGACTCGCGCGATGGCGCCGCGCCCGGACCAGGCCAGCCCGGTCATCTCGTACACGCCAGGGCCCGGCAGTTTCTGCCCGCCGGAAGGACGTGTGATGAGCGACTTCGCGTCCATGTCGAACGTGAACTGCCGCGCCGATCCGTCCGCCATGAGATCGGTGTACTTCGATGTTTCCCAGCGCGTCATCGCCGGCTGATCCATCACCTTCAGACGGCGCAGCCACTTCACGTTCGTGTTGCCTTCCCATCCGGGCAGCAACAGCCGCAGCGGGTAGCCTTGCTCCGGCCGGAGCGCCTCGCCGTTCTGCCCGTACACGACGAGCGCGTCGTCCATCGCCTTGGCGATTGGCACGCTGCGAGCGAGCTTGCAGGCGTCGGCGCCTTCCGCCAACACCCACGTGCCTCCCGGGCGCACACCGCATTCTTTCAAGAGCGTCGACAACCGCACGCCGGTCCACTCGCTGCAGCTCGTCAGGCCGTGGGCGCGCTGCACGTCTGATTCGCCCGGGCCGCGCCATTCGCTCCCGCTGTTGCCGGAGCACTCGAGAAAGACGATGCGCGAGATGGAGGGCAGGCGTTTGAGATCGTCGACCGTGAACACGGTCGGTCGATCGACGAGCCCGTGAATCGTCAGCGTGTGCGCCGCCGGATCGAGATCGGGCACGCCCGCATGGTGGCGTTCGAAATGCAGCGATGAAGGCGTGACGATGCCGTACGTGTCCTGGAGCGGCGTGCGGCTCGACGCCTCCTCCGGAATGGTCGTCGGACGGAAGAATCGCGTCGCCTTCTCGAAGTGCGATCGCGATCCGTACGGGCTGATCGGCGCCCCCAGCGCGCGCGGCTCGAGGGCTGCGGGCGGTGCCTTCGAGCGGCACGCCGCCAACGCCGCTGTCACGGCTCCTCCAACGGCGAGAAACCAGCGCCGTGAGCGAGGTTCGTTCATGGTGCGCACTATAATAAAGCATGCGAAAGTCCGCCTCCCTTCTGATCGCCGGCTTCGTCGTTCTGTGCGCGGTGGCGGTGATCTCGGCGCAGGGGGGCAACGGCTGGCAGATTCCGCCGGCCGGACGCGGCGAGCAGAGTCCGCTGAAGCCGACGCCCGATGTGCTGAAGAAGGGCAAGTCGGTGTTCGGATCGCGCTGCCAGAAATGCCACGGGCCCGAAGGGAAAGGCAACGGCCCCGAATCCGATCCGGATGAACCGGCTGCCGACTTGACGGACGGCTCGCGCGCCGCCGCGAATCCGGACGGCGTGCTGTTCTACAAGATCTGGAACGGCCGCAAGAGCCCGAAGATGCCGGCGTTCAAGACCGATCTCGCGAAGGACGAGATCTGGTCGGTCGTCGAATACATCAAGACGCTGCGCAAGCCCGCATAAGCACGCAGACACCGGTGCGGATCTCGCCAGGCTCCAGCCGCCGCCGCGCGGCGAAAACAGGTGCGCCCCATCTTGCGTCGCGTCCCCGATGGGACATATAATACATATCTGAACCAATGAGCGCAGCCCGCCGACCGGCCGCCGGATTGTTCTCGCTGCTGCACGCAGCCGGTGCGGCCGAAGGACATGTGGAGAGCAAGCTGACCGCTGTCGGTCTGTCGCTGCCGAAGCTCGCGGCGCTGCACCACCTCGTCCTTGCCGGTGAAGCCCTGCCCTTGGGCGAGCTCGCGGGACGCCTCGCGTGCGTCAAATCCAATGTCACGCAGTTGATCGATCGCCTGGAGGCGGACGGCCTCGTCCGGCGCGCGCCGGATCCCAAGGACCGCCGGTCGCGATTGGCGGTGCTGACCGCGGCGGGCCGCAAAGCGCACGAGCAAGGCAGCCGTATTCAGCAGCAGGCCGAGCGGGAACTCTTTGGGGCGCTGACGCCCGAGGAATCGCAGCACCTTGCGACGGCGCTGGGCAAGCTCGATCGCGGCGCCGTCTAGCCGTCTCGCCCTCTCGCACCACCCGCGCATCCGCGCTCATCTCCGGCTCATCTCGTTTGTGCAGGCGGGGCAACCCGAACCGCCGTGTTTGCCACCAGCCCACCCCTGCGCTACGATTGAGGGTTCAAACCCTTCCCAACGAGGTCGCTGTACACGCATGCCGGATTCCGCCACGCCCGAGGCGGCCGAGGCCACGGGTCTCATCGTTCGCGGAGCGCGCACCCACAATCTGAAGAACGTCGACGTCTGCCTGCCGCTCGAGAAGCTGATCATCGTGACCGGCGTCAGCGGGTCGGGCAAATCGTCGCTCGCCTTCGACACCATCTACGCGGAAGGGCAGCGCCGCTACGTCGAGTCGCTATCGGCCTACGCGCGGCAGTTCCTCGAGCGGATGGAGAAGCCCGACGTCGATCGCGTCGACGGCATCTCGCCCGCTATTGCCATCCGGCAGAAGAACAGCATCCGCAACCCGCGATCAACCGTCGGCACCACGACCGAGATTCACGATTACATGCGCCTGCTGTACGCGCGCATCGGCCGCACCTTCTGCCGCAGCTGCGGACGCGAGGTGGTGCGCGAAACCGCCGAGGTCGTCGCGCAGCAATTGCGTGCGCTCGATCCAGGCACGCGCCTGCTGATCGGATTCGATTTGCCGGTGCTCGACGCGGCCGGCGACGTCGCGTCCACCGGCGACGCGCCGGAGGTCGACGAGCTGCGCGAGCAGGGCGACGAGACGGATGGCACATCCCCGAACGGCGAACATGGCGCCGCACCGTCAAGCCTGGCCGCCGACGGCGCTCGAAAGCCCGCCGGCGCCGATCCCTCCGCAGCCTCGCCCATCGCCGCGGCTCTGGCGGCTTTGCGCCGTAAAGGATTCGCCCGACTGCTCATCGACCAAAGCGCCGTGGCAATCGACGATGTGGATCCGGCGCAGCTGGCGGATCGGCCGGTGCTGCAGGTGGTGGTGGACCGGGTGCAGATCGGCGCGGTGCACGACGGCGACGCCGAGCTCCGGCAGCGGCTCACCGATTCGATCGAAACCGCCTATCTCGAGGGCGGCGGCGCCGCGTGGGCCCTGGAAGTCGCGAATCCCGAATCCCGAGTCTCAAATCCCGTCCCCACAGTGCGTCTGTTCTCCGAACGCTTCGAGTGCCGCACGTGCGGCATCGGCTACGAGGATCCGCAGCCGCGCCTGTTCTCGTTCAACAACCCGTTTGGCGCCTGCCCCACGTGCCATGGCTTCGGCAACATCATCGAGCTCGACATGGATCTGGTCGTGCCGGATCCGACCAAGACCATCGCCGAGAACGCGATCGAGCCGTGGAGCAAACCGCACTATCGCGCGCAGCTCGCCGAGCTCAAGCGCGCGGCGAAGAAGGGCGGCGCGCGACTCGACGTGCCCTGGGAGGATCTGACCGACGCCGAGCGCCAGTTCGTCATCGAGGGCAGCGGCGATTTCGACGGGATCCGCGGATTCTTCCGCTGGCTGGAGAAGAAGAAATACAAAGTGCACGTGCGCGTGTTCCTGAGCCGCTATCGCGGATACCTGACGTGTCCCGAGTGCGGCGGTGCGCGGCTGCGGCGCGAAGCGCGCGCGGTGCGCGTCGCGGATCGCACGATCGATCAGGTGTCGGCGCTCACGGTGCGGCAGGCGCAGGAGTTCTTCACGAGCCTCGACCTGCGCGAGAAGGAAGCCGCGATCGCGGAGAAAGTGCTGAAGGAGATCCGGAAACGGCTGTCCTTCCTCAGCGACGTCGGCCTCGACTATCTCTCGCTCGATCGCTTGTCGTCGACGCTCTCCGGCGGAGAGGCGCAGCGCATCAATCTCGCGACCTCGCTCGGGTCGGCGCTGGTCGGCACGCTGTACGTGCTCGACGAGCCGTCGATCGGCTTGCACTCGCGCGACAACCTGCGATTGATTGCGATCCTCCGGCAGCTTCGCGATCAAGGCAACACCGTGCTCGTGGTCGAGCACGACGCCGACATGATTCGCGTCGCCGATCACATCGTCGATCTGGGCCTCGGCGCGGGCGAGCAGGGCGGCCGCATCGTGTACTCGGGGACGCTCGACGGATTGATGCTCGAGCCGCGCTCGTTGACGTCGAAGTACATGCGCGGCGAGCTTGCGATTCCGGTGCCGACGACCCGCCGCCGGGGCACCGGGCAGAAGATCAGGCTCATCGGCGCGAGCGAGCACAATCTCAAGGATGTGACGCTCACGATTCCGTTGAACACGCTCACGTGTGTCACGGGCGTCAGCGGATCGGGCAAGTCCACGCTGGTCCACGACGTGCTCTACGCGGCGATCAAGCGGGCGAAGGGCGGATGGGATCGGCGCGTCGGTGCGTTCACGTCGCTCGAGGGCACCGAGTACATCACCGACACCGTGCTCGTCGACCAGGCGCCGATCGGCCGCACGCCGCGGTCCAATCCAGTGACGTACCTCAAAGCGTTCGATCCGATCCGCGAGCTGTTTGCGGCGACGAAGGACGCGCGCGCGCGGGGGTTGAGCGCGAGCCACTTCTCGTTCAATGTGCCGGGCGGACGCTGTGAAGCGTGCCAGGGCGAGGGCGAGGTCCGGGTCGAGATGCAGTTTCTCGCCGACGTCTTCGTGCCGTGCGACCAGTGCGACGGCAAGCGCTTCAAGCCCCAGGTGCTCGAGGTGAAATACCGCGGGCGTTCGATTCATCAGGTGCTCGATCTCACCGTGCGCGAGGCGCTCAGCTTCTTCAGCAGCTCGCCGAAAGTGCTTCGCCGGCTGCAGGTGCTCGACGAGATCGGTCTGGGCTATCTGCGCCTCGGGCAGCCGGCCACCACGCTGTCGGGCGGCGAGGCGCAGCGGATCAAGATCGCGGCGCACCTGTCGTCGCACGGAGGCGAGCGCCTGCTGTACGTGCTCGACGAGCCGACCACCGGTCTGCACTTCGACGACATCGCCAAGCTGCTGACCGCGTTTCGCAAGCTGCTCGAGGCGGGACACACACTGCTCGTGATCGAGCACAATCTCGACGTCATCAAGACGGCGGACTACGTGGTCGATCTCGGACCCGAAGGCGGCGAGGAAGGCGGCGAGATCGTCGCGTCGGGCACGCCGGAGCAGGTCGCGCAGATCGAGGCGTCGCACACCGGCCGCTATCTCCGCACCGTGCTCGCCGAAGGCCGGTCGCACGCGTACGCGTCAGGGCGGTAAGGGCTGGATGGGCGTATCGCGCGCGTTCTGTGCTGGCACGATCTGCATTGTGCTCCTCGGCATTATGGCGCCTGGCGTCCTGGCGCTTCCTGCCGATCCCGCCCTTCCTGCCCCTCCTGCCCTTCCCAACCCGCAAGTCACTTTCGAGCAGGCGACGCACGATTTGACCAGCAGCGATACGGGGACGCGGTTGCGCGCCGCGCAGATGCTGAAAGCGGCGGCCTATCCCGAAGCCGCCGTGCCGCTCGCGGCGCTCGTCACTGACGCGGTCGACGAGGTGCAGCTCGAAGCGATCGCGGCGGAGTTGAACATCTTTCTCGCCGAGAAGATCGTCCCGCGCCGAAAGGTCGGCCTGGTGATCGAGAAGCGCAACACGATTGCCGCCGCAGCCGCCTATGCTGCGGGACCGCTCGCGCTCGGTCCACGCCATGTGCCGATGAAAGTACTGACCGCGCTGCGTGCGGCCGCACGCGACGAGACGCCCAGGGTTGCGCTCGAAGCGCTGTACGCGTTCGGCACGCTGTCGATCGAGCCGGCCGGCGCAGCGCGGCGTACGCTGCTCGCGGCGAGCGGACCCGATCTCGCGTCGATGCTCGGTGCGCCCGATCCCGCGCTGCGGTTCACGGCGCTGCGCGTGCTCGGCCGCCTGTTCGAGTGGCGCCGCGAGGATCCGCCCGTCGATCCGCTGGTCGGCGACGCCGTCATCACCGGGCTGAACGACAGCGACGGCGCCATCCGCGCCGCCGCCATGCAGACCCTCGGCGCCATGCGCTACGCACGCGCGCTGCAGGGCCTGTCGGATCTGTTTCAGCATTTCGAGAAAGGCGAGGCGGCCGAAGCCGCGTTGGACGCCATCGCGCACATCGGCGACCCGTCCAGTGCTCCGCTGCTGGCGTCGCAGCTCGCCAGCAAGAGCGCCGCGATTCGCGGCATCGCGATTGAGGGTCTGGCCCGCCTGGGCGATCCCTCGAAAATGCCGGAGATCGAGGCCGCGCTGAAGGGCGAACGCAGCGACGCGGTGCTGCTCGCCGGCAGTTTCGCTGCGGCGAGCCTGAGCGGCGCGAGCCTCACGCCGATCGGCGACGTGCTGACGAATTCCAAACTGCACGATCAAGCGCGGCGATACCTCATCGCGCTGGCCCCAGGCCGGAGCGCGGCGTTCGCGCACTATGCGCAGGATCCCGATTCGCGCGTGCGCACCGATGTCGCCGAGATCCTCGGCCTCGCCGGCGATCCCGCTGCGCGGCCGATCCTCGATGCGCTCGTGAAAGACGCCAGTCCGCCGGTCGCCGAGGCCGCCGCGCGTGCGATTGCGCGCTTGCCTCTACCCCGATGAATTGATAGTGATTGGAATCACCCGACGCGTCGCAGGCGCCGCGTGCGCTGCCGATACTCGAACGTGCCGCACGCGAGCAGACATCTGAACATGTCCCACTGCTCCGCGTGACGCGTGTTCACCCCGCCCACATAGCTGCGCTCGTACCGCAGCGGACCCTGGCATGACGGACAGTACAACGCCGGCGGACGCTCCGGGGGCATCGTCGTCTCGCAGCGAAGGTGCGCTCGGACGTCCGATTTGCGCCGGCGTTCCGGTCCATCAACACGGGCGGCGAACGCTGTCGAGGCGGCAGCCGCTTCGCCCCCCGCCGGCGCGGGCGCCGGCGTGAGCAGCCGTCGGACCTCGCTCGCAAGCGTTTGACTCGCGACAGGTTTGATGAGCACGGCATTGGCCCCGGCCGCACGCGCGCGATCGAGATCAGCGGGGCAATTGCCGCTCGCGATCACGAGAACCGGCAGCTCTCGAGTCGCCGCGTCCGCTCTGAGCACTTCGCACAACGCGCAGCCGTCGAAATCGGGCAAGCTCTGCTCGGTGACGATCAGCGACGGCGTCTGGATGAACGCGTCGACGAGCGCCTGCCGTCCATCGTTCGCCTCGATGATCTCGTAGCCGGCCGCGGCGAACGGTTCCCGGCACAGCGAACGGATCTCGTCGTCCGACGAGACCACCAGAACACGGATTCGCGCCTGCATGCGCCACATCTTCGAGAGTGCACTCATGGCTCTCCCCTTCGATGAACCGTGACACCAAGCCTGCCGATGGCTCGATCGACGAATTCTCTCGAGTCACTGAAAGATGTTCCGAAAGAAGCCGTGCACTATAGCGCCGTGCACGACTACCATCAGACGCCGCTTGCACACATTTCATCGTCGACCGCCAGCAATTGCGGAGCGTGGACGAGCTGGTCTGCGATGGCGCTGTGCGACAGCGACGAAGGAAACGTCACGGGCACTTGGACGCCGCCGGTGCGGACATCGGTCCGCACGATTGACGGCGTGGACGAGCTCGTCGAGTCGAGCAGCGTCCTGGCGGGAGCGAGGCGTTTGGGGCGGCGGCGCGTCCTGCTGTGCTCGTTCTTCAGGGGCAGGTCGTGGGCCGATCGTTCAAGCCTTCGCGTTCGCGCTCGAATCGCGCGGTGATCGTGTTGCCGTAGTTCACCCGCACGACGTAGAGGCTGTCGAAGTCGCCCGTGTTCCACGCGGGCACGGCGACACCTCCGCCGTACGAGTTCATGATGCTCTGCACGATCTTGACGAGGTACTCGTGCTCCCATGCGACGAAGATGGTCGTGTCGGCCTTGGCCGGCGAGATCAGAAGCGAGCGGAGCGACGACACCTCCGTGTAGGCATAGTGCGTGTTGACCGACCGCCCCGCGCGAATCGCCGTGGGCTCGATCGTCGCCAGCGGACGCACGTAATAGAAGCTGCCGGCGGGGTCATTGATTTTCCCCGCGGGATCCGGCGCGTACAGATAGTCAGGCTTGCCGAACAACGTGCTGAGCACGTCAGGCAGCGCCAGCGCCCGATTCAGCCCCTGACAGGTCAGTTGGCCGTAGCCGCCTGACGGCTTCTCCGCGTGTCGGAAAAACACGATGGTCTGCTCGGCGCGCGCGTCGTGCGCCGTGAAAAGAACGAGAACGCCGAGCCAAAGCAGATGCCGCACAAAGCGCATTCACAACCTCCGCTGTGATCAATGAGGGAACGTCGAGACTAACGGCACCGCACGATCAATACAAGCACGGCCGTTCTCGCAGACGCGCGAGACGTCGAGTGGGGCCCCAAACGCGCTAATATCCCAGCGGCCACGGCCTGCGTGCCAAGGCCTTTTCGCGGCAATCCGGCCACTGGAGGTGCGGTCATGCGATCAGTCGCGGGATGGTGCGTAACGATGATGGTGCTTGGACGCGCGATCGCGCTGGCGGGTCCGGCGCTGACGGTATCCGAGCCACGGCCGCTCACCGACATCGACATGGGCAAGCTGAGAGGCGTGCCCTCCGAGCTCACCTGGTCTCCCAATCAGGGCGAGTACTATCTGCAGACGGTCGACAACGGCACGGTTCGCCACTACACCTTCCGCGCGGGCGCCGAGCCGCAGGTCATTCCCGCCGAACCGGAATGGGCCGTCTCCTACTGGAACTGGAAATCATCGCGCAACGTGCCGGGCCACTTGGAGATGCTGATCGCTGTCACGACCAAAAACGAGAAAGCCGGCATCCCCAATCAGAGCTTGAGCGAAAAGGCCAACGGCATGTCGAACGCTGCGGTGGCGATGCAGGGCGCGGCCACCGAGGCGATCGCCGGCGAGAACGGCACCCAGACGCGCACGCTCGTGCTCAACGGCGACACCATCGGCGAGTTCAAGAACGCGCCGCTCGTCCCCGGTCAGACGTTCGGCTGGTCGCCGGAAGCGCTGCACGCCGTCGCGTACGTGACGCACGACAGACAGTTGTCGCTGCTCGACGTGATCTCGCGGGAAAAGCACGTGATCGCCGGTTCGAGCGAGGTGACGCTTCCCGCGTGGTCGCTGGACGGCACCGCGATCATCTATCTGGAGAAGTCCGGCCGTAAGAAATACACGGTCATGCGCGTCGACGTGAACAACTGAGCGCCACTACCCGGCCGATTCGGATGCGCCGCGAAAACACCGTCACGATCATGGCGTTGATGAAGGCGGCACGCGCTTGTGCGTCGCCTGCTCGAAGGCGTACGCCAGCTCGATCAATCGGGGCTCACTGCAGGCAGCGCCGGTGAACCCCACGCCGAATGGCGCGGGTTTGGCATCGAACCCGTCCGGAAACGGCGTGGTCGGCGCGTTCGGCACCAGACCGAACGGCACGACGATGATCGGATAGCCGGCGCGCGCCGCCAGGCCGGCGCCGGAGCCTCCAGGCGTCAGGATGGCGTCGAGGTGGTGCGCCTGCAGGACGCCGTCGATGCCGGCGGCGCGGCTGAGCGCGAGATCCTTCCGGTGATCCGCGTCGTTACGCGCGCGATCGCGATCGAGATCCATCTCGTCCGAGATGTCCAGCCGCGATTGACCGAATCGAATCGCGCCGGCCTTCTCGTGCTTCAGGTTCCACTCGCGCAGCTCGGTCAGCGTATGCACCGGAGCCGATGGCCCCAGGCTCGCGAGCCACGCGTTGAAATCGCGCTTCATGCCGTACTTGAAATTGATCGAGCAGTGCTCGTCCTTCCCTCTCGCCTGATCGGCGCCCGAGCAGTAGTCGAACAGCAGGAAATTCTTGTCGGCGTCCTTGTCGACGAAGCTCGGGACGTCCGCCGGATCGACGACGATCGCGCCCTGCTGCTTCAGCACGGCGATCGCGTCGGCCATCACGCGCGCCTGCTCGGCGTTGAGACCGCCGCGCGGACGCGACTCGCCGGGCAGCGTCATCCGGTCGTAGTAGAACGCGCGCGGGATGCCGATGCGCGCCCCCTTCAGGCCGTCCGCGTGGAGAAACGCGGTGTAGTCGCGCCCGGGCGGCGGCGTGCAGGCCGTGGTCGCGGCGTCGTGAGGATCGGGCGCCGGGCTCTCCAACGCGCCCATCATGATCGCGGCGTCGGTCACCGTGCGCGCCATCGGGCCGGCGGTGTCGTGCTCGGCAGTGATCGGAATCACGCCGTACCGGCTGATGCGCCCCAATGTCGGACGTATCCCCACCAGCATCGTGGCATTCGACGGCGAGATGACGGAGCCGCCGGTGTCGGTGCCGACGTTGGCGGCCCAGAGGTTCGCGGCGGTGCCGATGCCTGAACTCGAGCCGCCGGTCTGCAGCGCCGGGCGGCCGTCGAACGACCCCTCGCGCGGATCGGGCCGTGGATCGTACGGGTTGTAGCCGAATCCGCCGACCGCGTTGTAGTTGCCGGGCATCGGGTCCGGATTGCCCGCCACCCAGTTCGCGAGCTCGGTGAGACCGGTTTTGGCGATGATGATCGCGCCTGCGTCCTCGAGATTCTTGGTCAGCGTCGCGTCGTACGGCGGAACGTAGCGCGCGAAGGCCAGGGCGCCGCCGGTCGTCGGCATCTCCGTCGTATGGATATTGTCCTTCAACGCGACCGGAATGCCGTGAAGCGGGCCGCGAATCCGGCCCTGCGCACGCTCACGATCCCGCTCGTCGGCAATCGCCAGCGCCCGGCGGTTCACGAAGAGCGCCGCGTGCAGCGTGTCCTCGTACATTCCCAGACGCTCCAGATATTGACGAACGAGCTCGTGAGACGTCAGGCGTCCCTGCTCCATCGCGGCGCGCATCGCCGGAATCGTGGCTTCGACGACGGTGAATTCTCCGGATGCGCGAGCTGCGGGTTTGGGAGCGCGCGTCTGGGCCGACAGCGTCAACGCGCCAAGCGCGGCCGCCGCGAAGACTAGAAACAGGGGGCGATTGATCGTCGATCTGCGCGGCTGGTCTCGATGCATGTCGTCTCCACGAACTCCACGTCGCGCGGCCTGACGCGCCACGGCGTGTGAACGACACGTATCTTAAAGCTAACAGGACGATGAATCGTGGAACAAATGTGGCGGCGGCGCCACATTCTTCCCCATGCCCGCGTTCGGGCAGACCGGCGCGCAGACTGGACGTTCGAGTTCCTGATGGTTTGCAAAGATGGCACCGCTCTGGCACTCGGGAGTGCCGAGCGCCGCGCCGTGTTCGCGGCACCGAAGAAGGAGCACGAGGATCTGTGTTCGATCGAACTGTCACGACATTGTGCGTGCTCGCCGCCGCCGCGTTCGTCGCCTTGACGCCGGCCACGGCGCACGCGCGCGAGGAGCTGTGTGATTCCTCCTACCAGGACTGCCGCCAGCCGTTGCTCGCCCTGATTCAGGCAGAGACGACCGAAATCGACGTCGGCCTCTGGTACATGGAAGACGCGCGCTACTCGAATCTGATCGTGCAGAAGTGGCAGGCCGGCGTCCAGGTGCGCATCCTGATGGACCCGCGCGAGTTTCCACAAAGCGCGTCCGATCAGTCGATCATGAATCAGCTGCAGAGCGCCGGCATTCCGATGCGTAAACGGATCGCGTCCGGCATCGAACACTGGAAGGCGATGATCTTCGCCAGCCAGAACACCGTGTACTTCGGCTCCGCCAACTTCAGCCCGTACGAGTTCGTCGCCGTCCAGCCGTACGTCAACTACAGCGACGAGACCGTCTACTTCACCGACGATGCGTCCGTGGTCGGCAGCTTCATGACGAAGTTCGACGATGCCTGGGTCGACACGACCAATTACGCCGCCTATGCCAACGTTCCGCCGACGCTCGTCCGTCATTACTCGACGTATCCGATCGATCCCGAGCTGAATTTCGTGCCGGATCAGGATTACGCCACACGCGCCGTGGCGCAGTATAAAGCGGAGACGCAGAAGATCGACGTCGATATGTTCCGCATCACCGATCAGCGCCACACGAATGCGATCATCGCGGCGGTGACGCGCGGCGTCGCGGTTCGCCTCATGGTCGACCCCGGCGAGTATCGCAATGCGGATCGCCTCTGGGACGCCTGGAACGTCGACCGGCTGTACATGGCGGGGATCCCGATTCGCATCTCCGTGCACCAGGGACAGAATCACGGCAAGCTGGTGCTGCTCTACGGCCTCGGCGAATCGATCTTCGGTTCGTCGAACTGGAGCTCACCGTCCGGCGACACGCAGCACGAGCACAATTACTTCACCCCCAATCCGACGCTGTTCAACTGGTTCGTCACCTACTTCGAGCGTCGCTGGAACAACTCGAACCCGTCCGGCGTTCAAGAGACCGGCCCGTTCACGCCGCTGCCTCCCGATACGCCTGCGTACACCACGCCGGCGGACAACGCCGCGAGCGTGGCGACCTCGGGCGCGCAGCTCGTGTGGGACGGCGGCCCGTGGGCGCACAATTACGACATCTATTTCGGCACGAGCGCCACGCCGCCGCTCTACGCCGCGAATCTGAATCTCGGTCCGGACGATCCGACGAAAACCCCCAAGCAATATCAGCGCTTCAGCCTGCCGACGCTGGCGCCCGGCACGACCTATTACTGGCAAATCGTGTCGAAGACGATGGCGAACATCTCGAAGGCGGGACCGATCTGGAGCTTCACGACCGCCGGCTCCGGCGGCGCAAGCACGAGTCTGCCGGCGCCATGGATCGACAGCGATGTGGGATCCACCGGCATCGCGGGAACAGCGTCGTACGACAACGGCGCGTTCAGCGTGTCAGGGTCCGGCGCGGATGTCTGGGGGACGGCCGACGCATTTCATTTCGCGTATCAGTCGTTGAGCGGCGACGGACAGCTCGTCGCGCGCATCACCTCGGTCGCCAACGTCAACGCGTGGTCGAAAGCGGGCGTGATGATTCGCGAAACGCTGTCGCCCGGATCCGCCTTCGCGCAGATGCTCGTGTCGGCCGCGCACGGAACCGCGTTTCAATATCGCACCGCCGCCGGCACGTCGGCGGCGCAGAGCGGCGCCGGCAGCGGCAGCGCGCCGCTCTGGATCAAGATCGTCCGGTCGGGCGCGACGATCTCCGGTTATCAATCAGCGGACGGGAGCGCCTGGACCGCGATCGCGACCGCAACGATCTCGATGGCCGACACCGTGTACATCGGGCTGGCAGTAGTCAGTCATGACAACACGCAATTGTGCACCGCGATCTTCGACAACGTGACGACGACCGGCGGCACCGGCGCGGCGCCCCCTGCTCCGCCTGCGTCTCCCACGCCTGGCGCCGGCGCGACCGGCGTCAGCACGCGGCCGACGCTGACGTGGACCTCGGCCGGCGCGACCACCTATGACGTCCGTTTCGGCACGGCGAATCCGCCGCCAGCTGCGGCGACCGGCCAGTCGGCCGCCTCGTACACGCCGTCATCGCTCGCCGGCAGCACGACATACTTCTGGCAGATCGTCGCGCACAACAGCAGCGGCGCGACGACCGGTCCCGTCTGGTCGTTCACGACGGCCGCGGGTGTGCCGGCGCCGTGGCAGGACCTCGACATCGGCGCCGTGGGCCTCGCTGGATCCGCGTCGTACACCAACGGCACGTTTACCATCGCCGGCTCGGGCGCCGACATCTGGAACACCGCGGACGCGTTTCATTTCGTGTATCAGCCGTTGACCGGCGACGGCCAGCTCGTGGCGCGCGTCGCGACGGTGCAGGAGGCGTCGACGTGGTCGAAGGCGGGCGTGATGATTCGCGACACGCTCGATGCCAGCTCCGCCTATGCGCTGATGCTCGTGTCGGCGGCGAAAGGCACGGCGTTCCAGTATCGGACGAGCGCCGGCGCGTCGGCGGCCGGCGTCACCGGTACGACGGCAAAGGCGCCGCTCTGGGTGAAGATCGTGCGCGCGGGCAGCACCGTGTCGGGGTATCAATCCACGGACGGCGCCGCGTGGCAGCCAATCGGCAGCGCGACGATCGCGCTCGGCTCGACGGTGCAGATCGGCCTCGCCGTGACCGCGCATACCAACACGCAACTCTGCACGGCGTCGATCGACAACGTGTCGCAGTGATCGCCCTCGTTCCACGTCAAGACGACGTCTTTCGAAGACGACCCTGCGCCGCGTCCCAGCGCCACATCGCATCGTTGGTGACGTGCACACCGCCGAGCCACCGATCGAAGGGCGCCAAGGCAATCCAGTCCGCGCGGCCAGCCGCCACGTCTCGGCCGATGTCGGTCCGCGCGGCGGTTCCCTTCAACGCGTTTCGGCCGTTGCCAATCTGACGCTGCACGTACACCAGGGGACGAGGTCCGGCGGCCATCGCGTCGAGCCGGCTCGCCAAGGACGTGTCCGTGGGCACCAACACCTCTTCGTGCCGCATCCATTCGTCGAACAGCCGGTCGAGCGAGCGCGCGCGTTCGTCGAGTCTCGAGAGGATTTCCGCTTCGCTGCGCGGCAGACCATTGTCCATCGCGGGGAATTCCTCGAGCCATCGTCGCAACGCGGGAGCGAGGAAGGGCAGCGCACCGGTATCGGACGCAATCAGCGGTTCGATGCGTGTTGGATCGGACGACGTGAACGCCTGCCAGGCGCGGCGGCCGAGATCGAACTGCTCCGCCGTGACCGCTGCGCGCGTGCCGAACAGCGAGGCGAGCTGCGCGGGCGTCAACTGACCGAGACCCAGGAACGTCTCGATGCCAGCGAACTCGCCGACGCAGACCAGCGACAACCGCGTCGGGCCGAGACCGCGCCGCGCGAACCAGTCGAGATGTCGAATCAGCAGCAGTTGATCGAACAGGTCGTGCTCGAACCAGAGCACCACCTCGTCGTAGTCTGGAAAGCTCTCCATCCCGCGCTGCCAGCGCGCCAGGAGGGATTCCGCGGTCGACGGCCTTCCCTGCTGCGGCGCCGCGTCGGCCCAGAATCGCTCGCGAATCGCCTGCATCTCCGCGTCGGTCACATCGGCCGGCACCGGACCCTCGAGCAGCGCGTCGGCATACACGATGGCGTCGCCCGGCAGACCGGAGGGCTCGAAGCGCTCGCGCGCCGAATCGCCATTCATGACGTGGAGGATGCGAGATCCCATCGCGATCGAGTGTACTGGAGTACCGGCGCGGGAGCCCAGCGCCAGGCATCACGCCGCGCGACGGCGTCAGACGGGACGGTGGTGTGCTGCATTTGACAATCGAATACAACGGCTCGATACTGCATTCGTATGCCTAATAGAGAGCCGGCCAAGGCCGACGTTCTCCAGGGAACGCTCGACCTCATGGTGCTGCAGACGCTCGCCGCGCTCGGGCCGCTGCACGGCTACGCGATCGCGGCGCGGCTGGAACAGGTATCCGGCGGCTCGCTGCAGCTGAACATGGGGACCTTGTACCCAGGCCTGATGCGCCTCGAGCAGCGCGGGCTGCTGCGCGCCAAATGGGGCGTGACCGGCAATAATCGCAGAGCGCGCTTCTATGCGATCACACCGGCCGGCCGCCGGCAGCTCGCGACCGAACGATCGGCGTGGACGCGCATGACGTCGATCATCGACGCGCTCCTTCGCGACCCGGCTTGAGTGGAGATGAGGATTCCATGGCCGCGCTCCGCGAGTGGCTGATCCGGCTCTGGGGCACCGTCCGCCGGCAGCGAACCGACGAGGATCTCGAGCAGGAACTGCGCTTCCATCACGATCTCGCCGTCGAGGGGACGGGCCGCCACACCGCCTCCGGCGAAGACCTCGAGCGCGAGGCTGCGCTACGCGCCGGGGGCATCGCTCACGCGATGGAGCACATGCGCGATCAACGCGGCCTGCCCTGGCTCGACGATGGAGTGCGCGATGTGCGGCACGCGCTGCGGCTGCTGCGTCGCAACCCGGTGTTCGCGGCGATTGCCATCGCGTCGCTGGCCGTGGGCGTCGGCGCCAACTGCGCGATCTTCAGCCTTGCCGACGAGCTGTTCCTCCGCCCGCTGCCGGTGCGCGATGCGGCGGCGGTGATGACCATCAGCACCGACGCGGGCGAGGACGACGCCTACGACGCGATGTCGTATCCGAACTACCTCGATCTGCGCGACGCCTCACAGTCGTTCGAGGGCCTCGTCGCGTACCGCATCTCGACCGTCGGCTTCGCGCGCGCGGCCGGCGCGACCCGCGAAACGCACCGAGGCGCGCTGGTCAGCGACAACTTCTTCCGCGTGCTCGGCGTCGAGCCGGCGATCGGGCGCGCGTTCGCGCCAGGCGAAGGGCTGGTGCCAGGCCGTGACGCGGTCGTCGTGCTGAGCGACGACTTCTGGAGGAACACGCTCGGCGCCGACCCGTCGATCCTCGACGATATCGTCTGGATGAACGGCGTCGCGTTTCACGTGATCGGCGTCTTGCCTGCCAGCTTCACCGGCACCGAGCAGCCGCTGCGGCCGGCATTCTATGCGCCGATCGCCATGGCGCCGCGGCTCGGCGCCCGGCTCGAAGGCGAGCTGGCAAGGCGCGACGATCGCGTGTACTCAGTGAAAGGACGGTTGAAGCCGGGCGTCTCCAAGGCTCGCGCCCGCGCCGAGCTCGCCGGCCGATGGGACGCGCTCGTGCGCGAGTATCCGGAGGCCAACCGCCATCGTACGCTCAACGTGCGGAGCGAGCTGGAGGAACGGCTCCGCGAAGATCCGTGGGACGTCGTGTTGATGGCGATCTTCTCCGCGCTGGCGGCCGTGGTGCTGATCATCGCGTGCGCGAACGTGGCCAATCTCATGCTGGGCCGGGCGCGTGCGCGTGCGCGCGAGATGGCCGTCCGTCTCGCGCTGGGCGTGAGCCGCGGGCGGCTGCTCCGCCAGTTGTTCACCGAAGCAGCGGTGCTGGCGATCGCCGGTTTCGCGGCCGGCATCGCGCTGGCCTACGCCGGCATCCGTTTTCTGCAGACGATTCCAACACGCGATCAGATCGTGATTGCGCCTCAACTGGATGAGCGCGTGCTGCTGTTCGGTGTGCTGGTCGCGGCCGCGAGCGCGATTTTGTTTGGTCTCGCGCCCGCCCGGCAAGGACTCCGCACGGATCTGGCGCCGGCGTTGAAGACGTCGGAGCCAGGCGACGCGCGCACACGCATTGCCGGCCGGCACGTGCTCGTGGTCGGCCAGATTGCCGCCTCGATGGTGCTGCTCGTCGCGATTGGCATGCTGCTGGATGGCTTCCGAAAGGCCGTCGTCCTCGATCCGGGGTTTCGCACGGATCACCTGATGCTGATGACGACCGACACGGCGCTCGTGCAGGACACGGCGGCGCAGACGCGTGCCTTTTATCGCGAGCTCGCCGAGCGCGCCCGCGCGCTGCCGGGCGCGACCGCGGCGGCGCTCACGAGCGCGGTGCCGTTCGACCTGAACGCCCAGGAGATCGAGCCGATAATTCCCGAAGGATCTCAGTTGCCGGACGGACAGGAGAGTGTCTCGACGCCGGCCGCCGTCGTGGACGAGCGGTACTTCGACACGATGCGGGTTCGCGTCGCGGCGGGACGCGGCTTCACCGTCGACGACCGCGACGGATCGCGTCCGGTCGCGATCGTCAACGAGGAGCTCGCGAAGACGTACTGGCCGCATCAGGATCCCATTGGCAAACGTCTGCGGCTGGCGGAGGGCGGCAGCCCGTGGCTGGAAATCGTCGGCGTCACCCAGACCGGCAAGTATCGTTGGATCGCGGAAGGCCCGACCCCTTTCCTGTACCTTCCGTTCTCGCAGCACGCACGCACACGCATGTCGCTGCTGGTCGAGACGGCCGGTGCCGACGCTGCGCCGATCGCGGCGCCGCTGCGCGATATCGTGCGCACGATCGACGCGAATCAACCGGTGTCCAACGTGCAGACGTTTGCGAGCCTCTATCACGAGCGAACGATCGCGGTACCGCTGATGATCATGCAGACAGTCGGTACGATTGCGCTGCTGGGGCTGACGCTCGCGCTCATCGGGTTGTACGGCCTTGTGGCCTACTCCGTGGCGCGCCGCACCCGCGAGATCGGGATCCGGATGGCGATCGGCGCCGGCAAATCCGATGTGCTGGCGATGGTCCTGCGCGAGGGGCTGAAGCTGTCGATCGTCGGGATTGCGATCGGCGGCGTCGTCAGCGTCTGGGTCGCGCGCGCGCTCACCGCCGCACTGGTCGGCGTCGGCGCGCCGAACCCGGCGACGTATGCCGTCGTGCCGGTCGTGCTGATCGCGCTCACGATGGCGGCGACCTACTTCCCCGCGCGGCGCGCGGCGCGAGTCGACCCGCTCATCGCGCTCAGGCAGGAATAAGACGCTCGGCTAAAGCCTTCGCGCTACGTCTGCTCTTTCGTACGACGTGTCGCCTCTTGGCACGATGTCCCATCTTCGCAAGATGTGTAGCGCGAACGCTTTAGCCGAGCGGTCTTCGCACAACATGTAGCGCGAAGGCTTTAGCCGAGCGGCGCCTCCTAATCTTGACGCAGCGCCAGCATCGGATCGATCGCGGCGGCGCGCGATGCCGGCAGGTAGGTCGCGATCGCCGTCATCGCCGCCAGCGTCGACGCCACGGCCACGAGCGTGATCGCATCCGCCGCGGCGACGCCGAACAGCAACGCGCGAAGGAAGCGCGCGAGCCACGATGCGAGAATGGCGCCGATCACCGCGCCGCCGGCGCACAAGCGCAGTCCCTGCCAGATGAGCGCGCGCCGCAGTTGTCCGGGCTTCGCACCGAGCGACAGGCGAATGCCAATCTCGCGCGTCCGCTGCGCCACGGCATAAGCGGTCAGGCCGTAGATTCCCATCCCCGCCAACGCGAGGGCGATGCCGCCGAAGATCGCGAGCATCAGCATGTTGAACCGGTTCGGCGCGATCGATCGCGCCAGCACCTCGTTCATGCCGGCGAAATCGGCGGCGGGCTGCGTCGGATCGACCGACAGCACGGCTTGCCGCACCGCCGCCGACAGAGCGGACGTCTCGCGATTCGAGCGGATCACCCAACGCAGCGGAATCTTCTCGACGATGATACGCGTGATCATCTCGGGCGCCTGCGCGGCCGGCAGATACATCGTCATCGTCGGCGCAAAGCGCACGCCCTGCTCGCGCGTGTCGCCGACCACTCCCACGATGGTCCGGGGGCGCAAGTCGCGGGCATCCGTCAAATATCCCTCGCCGATGATCAGCGCCTGACCAATTGCATGGCCGTTCGGGAACGCCGCTCGCGCCAATGCCTGATTGATGATGAGACTCGGCTCGGCGCTCGCGGAGTCGGCGTCGCCGAACGTGCGCCCCTGCACGAGCGGAATCCCCATCGCCGCGAAATAGTGAGGATCGATGGATCGGTACCAGGCCTCCAGCTCCGTACTGCCGGATGCATCCGAGGTTCGATCGGCGGCAGCGCCCACGACTCTCACTGGAAAATCGAACGGGAAGTCCGTCGGCAGCGCGGGCGTCGAACTGGCGGCGACCACTCCCGGTATGCGCTCGAGCGCTGCGGATACCGCGGCGCTGTAGGCGCCCAACCGTACCGAATCGGAATAGCGCGACGGCGTGAGGCTCACCGACATCGTCAGGACATCGTTGGCGCGAAATCCCGGATCCACGGTGGCAAGATTCCAGAAGCTTCGTCCGAGCAAACCGGCGCCCAGCAGGAGCACCGTCGAGAGGGCGACCTGCGCGAGCGTCAGCACCGCGCGCAGCCGATGGCCGCCGATGCCCGAGTCGCCTTGCGCACTGCCCTGTTTCAGCCACCGCGTGAGATCGGCGCCGGACAGCTGCAGCGCCGGCGGCAGACCGGCAAGCAGCGCGGAGAAGAGTGCGATCGACATCACGAACAGCAGCACGCGACCGTCGATGTGGATGCGATCGGCGCGCGGCACATTCACCGCCGCCATCACGGGCCACGCGCGCGCGGCCGCATAGGCGAGTAGGAGGCCAAGCCCGCCGCCCGACGCGGCGAGCAAGGCGTTTTCAGCCAGCGCGCGCTGGACGATGCGCCATCGGGACGCGCCGAGCGCCGCCATGACCGCAATTTCGCGCCGCCGCGTCAAGCCGCGGGCCAGCACCAGATTGGCGACGTTCGAGCACGCCACGAGCAGCACGAACCCGACCGCGATTGTCAGCAGGCGAAGCGCAGGCCGAATCGGTCCGACGATCTCTTCGCGGAGCGACCGCAGGACCACGCCGTTGGGCATGTTGGTCAGCCGCGGGTGGAGTGCGGCTTCGCGGTGCGCGACGCCATCGATCTGCGCCTGCGCCTCCGCGCACCCGACGCGCGGGTCGACGCGCGCCAGTACCTGAAACGAGTTGGATCGGTCGTCACTCGCCTGCGGCACTGGCAGGATGAGATACACGCCGGCGCGGCCGAACGCGTCGACCGAATCGGGGGCGATGCCGATCACGGTGTAGAGGTGACCGCCGATCGTCAGCGA
>Ga0068855_100002799_pt1 | contig 21467 bp, 14 predicted proteins | sample KBSCornC52_FD_66592 | JGI IMG/M metagenome (GOLD analysis project Ga0068855, IMG submission 66592) | Corn rhizosphere microbial communities from Kellogg Biological Station, Michigan, USA - KBS Corn C5-2 | ecosystem: Host-associated > Plants > Roots > Rhizosphere > Soil ...
TCATTGCACCATCATGGACAATGCTTTGGGCTGGTGCAAATGTCTGCGGATCTAATCCGCTAATGGCTCGCCCTCAAAATAAACGATGGCTGAATATTTATCGCCATCCATCAGGAATTTGTCGGGGGCACCAATTGCTGTCAGCAGTGAACGATTTGCTGTCAGTAGCCTCAATTGATGTCAGTCGCCAACCGAAGCCCGCTAGCAGAGTCGTCGATATTCATCCGGCAGCGGCAAGGGCCACGGCTTCGTAAAGGGGGATGCCACCCTCACCGAGAAGGTGCTCGGCTTGGTCGCGCCCTTGCGCGTACAACGCCTCGGGTGAATGAATGCCCAGCCCATGAAGGCGCAAGAGAGTGCCCCGCGTCACAGGCACGCCCAATCGTGTCAGTGGCAACACGGCCGCCGGAACACCCAAGTCGAGGCACCGCAGGTAATTCTCGACCTCGCCTTCGTCAAATGCCGTCTCCCTGACGATACTTGTGATCTTAATTGCGGCTTCAACGAGAAGGCGCACACCGTCGGCGAATCCTCGAATATCGCCGTGGCCAACCGGCGCAAAGGCGTTGGCAGTGAACCGGCGTTCGATGTCGCCAGTGGGAACACCTCGGATCCAATCCGTGACGATCAGCGCTCGTTTGCATCGAGCGTAAAACTCTCGCTGCTCTCTGGCACGCGTACTTAGGATGCCGGTCATGTCCGCGCCGTAGGTATTCCGCGCCTCCATCTGCCAGCGCGCCTCACCGCCACGGGTTTGCGGCGTGTAATCTAAGTCTCGCTCGGCCAAGATCTCTATCAATACACCTATCATCGCGGGCGTCAGTGGCAAGGGAACACGGCGTAGCGCCTCGATCAGTCGTAAGCAGGACTCCAAGCTCAATGCCGAAGTGCCGCAAGCACGACCAAGCATTGTCAGCCGAAGGATCCCCTGTTCATCCTCGACGAGACCGTCCGCGACCATGCGGTCCAGCAACTGGTCCAGTATTTGTTGCATCCTGCCGGTAAATCGGGGGTCATGTTCGCTGGCCAAGAAGCCACCGTAGGTATTGGCGATGAGCCTGGTGACGCCGGCCCGCTCGACGGACGGGACCTGTGCAAGGAGTCGTAGCACCCAGGTGCCGGGATTGCGTTCGTCAAAAGACGAGCGCAATGGTTCGGGCTCGCCCTGGACGTACCGCCGGAACAGCGTGTTGCGCTCCATCGCCGTGTCGGCAATCAATATCGACTTACCTTGCTCTTCGTAGCCAAGCCGGCCCGCGCGCCCGGCCATATTTTTGTACTGGGCCACCGAATACGGTGTGTCGCCTCCCGCACCGCGAAAGGCTGTTTCCACCACGATTACCGTGGATGCTGGTGTATTTACCCCAGCGGCGACCGTCGACGTCGCAACTAGAACGCGCAAGCCTCCGTCGGGCTGGCGGAAGCCGCGCTCAACGGCGACACGCTCTTCTCGGGTAAGGTCGCCATGATGAAAGGCGACACCGCCCTGGAGGGCGCCGCGCAATGCCGTCGTCATCACCGAGGGGTCACCGTCGGGCAGATTGGCAATCACGTCGGTGGCAGGTGGCAGGCCAAGTTCTGCCGCAAGGTAGTGCGCGCAGCCCTTGGCGGCCCCGCGAGAGTTTCGGAACACGATTACACGCTCATTTCTCGCAACCAGCGCTTGCACAAGGGGTACCAAGATATCCTGACTTGAAGGTGTCTGCCTGCGTTGCCGGATTCTTCCCCGATCGACCATCTCTTCGGAGCGGATGTCCCGGTCATGAAGGAAAGTCCATTGGCCAGAGCGATCAATAACGCCTTCGGTAAGCGGGACCGGTCGGGCATTACTGATCAGCAGATCGGCGCCAAGCCAGCATTCGAACCCGTTTACATGACCGATGACGGCGCTGAGAGCCAAGAGCTGCGGGGCGACCCCACGTTGGCGAGCCGAAATGAGGTGGGTCAGGATCAGCTCCACCGCCATCCCGCGGCCCGCCTCTGTAATGAATTGGGCCTCGTCGAGCACGACTAGGCCGATCTGGTTGAGTATGTGCGGCATGGCCGTGGCCATGGCGAGAAATTTTTCGTACGTGAAGAAGGCCAGGTCGTACTTGCCCTGGACAACCGTACCGACTTGATCCTGCCAGTCTCCGCTGCACCGAGCGACGCGGAGGTTGAGGCGATCACCGTACAGGGCCGAGAAGTCTTCGAACTTTTCGTTGACGAGAGCCTTGAAGGGCAGAAGGAAGACCGCCTTGCGACCTTCGGCGATGGCCTTGATGGCAGCCAGTTCGCCAATGAAGGTCTTGCCCGCGCTCGTCGGCGCCACGGTCAGCAGGGAGTTCCCGCCAAGCACATTGAACTCGTTGATCGCCCTGGTCTGGAGCGCATTCAGGCCGGTCGGATAACGTTCTCGCCAAGTCTGCAAGATGTCGACCGGTAGGCCGTAGCTGGCGAGCTCCAGAAAATCACCAGTGGTCTGAATGGCCGCGAACTCGGGGAATGCGGCTGTGTAGTGTGCACCTCGGCGACACGCAGGCAGGGACAGCTCGCCTTCGACCATGCCGAACATGGCCGGTGTCTGCTCATAGCCCAGGCGCTCCGCGCTGGCGCGTACATTTCTGGTCACCGCATCGACCATTCCCAAAACACTGACGGGCTGGCCGATCAGCAAGCAGTCCAGGATGGCCTTGGTAAAGAGCCCGTGACGCGTTTGCGGATCCTCAAGCGCGGCTTGGTCGGCCCCTGAGGCCGCGAACAAAATCCGGCCCTTGCCAGCTATCTCATTCATCGGGATTACAGGCCCGCGAGGAACCAGGCCGAAGTTGATCACACGCGCAGGCGCGCCACCACTGAAGCAGCAATCAAGAAACATGATCACTACTTTGGCCCGGGTCTGCCGGAAGCGCCCGGCCAAATCATCCATGCCTATGGTCGTACCAGGAAGATCCTCAATTGAGGAGTCTGAAAGCACGAGCCGATGATCGGCGGTGCCATGCCCAGCAAACCCTAAAATTACTACATCATCGGCCGAAGCAGCTCCCAACGTGGCGTCAAGAGCGTCGGTGACCGCCGCCATACTTGCTTGGGCATCCACCAGCAATGTCGAATGGATGTTAGGGATCGAATCGTTCAGCACAGCCCACAACGCGAGCGCATCACGAGTTGCGCCAGTGAGGTCCCGAATTAAGGGATCGGCATAGCGGTCTATACCAATGAAACTCGCACGTATCACGTCTGTGGCCCCCCGGGCACTTCGATTCGGCTCCGTCTAAACGCGGCCAGCAGAAGCCCTCGACGACAGAGAGCATGGCACGATCGCTGGTCAATTGAATGCCCGCGACCAGACACACGCCGGACGTACGCTTGTCGACCAGTCAAGTTGCGATGCACATCATTAGCCGACCCGGCATTAGAAAATATGAGTCCTGACATCACTGAATACTCCAATATCGAGGCGCTTTGGTTTGGCAACCTGCGGCGCAACGACCCAGTGAAGTTGTCTGGGTGGCGATTGGTTGGCTTGCTTGGACAGCGCCTGAATGAACATAGTGGATCCGGACTCCCGCCAGGCCTTCAACACGCGCTCGCGCGAGCCAATCTGGTCGCCTAGTGTCGCCAACCAGAGATCGCTATAGCCGCTGCACCGATATGTGCCCCTTTTCCCCGGTAGACACGGATACAGCTCGACAAATAGCTTTGCGACCAGTGTCATGACCACGCGCCGGCTCGCTGGACAAGTCAGTCTCCTAATCACTGCGGCCCATGGATCATTGGGGGAGTCCCTCAAACCCGGAGGGCGATGAAAATTAAATATCACCGAGTGAAGGCGACTGAGGTCTATAAAATCTGAGATAGATTTCCGCTGGCCCGCGACATCGACCTTCTTAAGTGCAAACATCATCAACTGGCTGGCCAGCCCACGGTATCTCGATACATTGACACGATCGCTGCCGACTCTAACGAACGACGAACACGCTGCCTCAAAACGCAATAGAAGTTGCCAAATCGACCTCGCCATGGGCTGTTCCTCCATACGAAGGAGGAAACTTTCTGTGTCCATCAAAGCCCGCATCATCCAAGGCGCCGTTTTTTCGCCGCCCTTGATTGGCGACGTTATCCACTCTTTCGGCAGCACTCGATTTATCTTGGAACCGACAGTCGGCCACAGGAATAGCGGTGATTGGTGGACTCTGCAATGCGTCAAAAAGATACGTGCCCAGTCCATCCGAAAGTATGGCGCCTGTTCCTGCCCAAGATCCTCCACGAAACACTTCGGGCAATACGCCAACCGTACGTTCGATTCAAGAAGCCATGCGCGATCGGCGGGCTGCGTCGCCAACTTCCTAACAACGTGACTTGGGAATTTGCAGGCTTGCACGATCGGATTCGTGGCGGTCCAGCAACATGCAAGATCCCAATCCGCACGAACGGATGCTTCCAGTCCGTATAACCGAAGCAATCCTTCTCGAGAACACCGATATGTTTGCGCCGCGCGGTCAAGCCAAGAGGATGGTGCTTCGCCCACTGAAGGTGGGTCCAAATACAACCTAGGGCCGCTATGCCCACGCAAGATGCCCGGCCCGTTAGCACCCACGCGAGCCATTCGCCTGAATGCCTTCTAGGAACGTATGGTTTGGCACTTCATAAAGCGGCCGAATTAGGTCAAAGGTAATTTTCTCGGAACCGTTCGCAATGGCCTCGATAGCCGCATTGCGGATGATGGACTGAAGCGTAGATAGACTACCGCCCGACAATTCCAGAAGCTTTCTGGCCAGAGGCTCGCTTTGAAGATGACTCTCTTCCCTCAATGGAAGGAACATCTCGATTGCCGCCAACAGACTCAAGAACCCTTGGCCCCATCGCCACGCCTCAAACTTTATGTGTTGGAATCTGGCCTGCAAATGAGGATCGGCACTGAAGGCTTGCGCGGCCTCCGGGGAGCCAAGCGCGAGCACGGGCAACTTCAAATGATTCATAAGATACTTGATCGCATCCAGGACTTGCTGGCGTTCGCGATCTCTTCCTTTTGTGATGTCCTGTATCTCGTCAAGAACGAGCAAACCGCAAGACATGCGTTCCAACGTACGGACCACCACGATCTCTCGATCCGATACACGTTGAGCGGCGGTGACCGGCGCATTTGTCGCCTCCAGGATACGGCCATAGACGGCACGTATCGTGGTAAGCCCCGTCATCGTAATCATGAGCGCACGCGGCGAAGTCACGATTGGTGACATATTTTCCTCCGGCACAGAGAGTTCCTTGACAACACTGAGGCCCAGCGTCGTCTTACCACTCCCAGGGGAGCCTGTGACGATTAACCCTGGCGCCCGCGTCGCTTGACTACTTTTGACCATCCAAAAGACGTGGTTGCGCGCCCTCATAAATACGGGATGAGCCACGATACGTTCTTCTTGCGCAGCGACTATGCGTTGTTTGGCGGTCCTCCGTCTCTGTGCTTCAATGGCTTGGAGAACCTTGTCGTCGATCGATGTCGTATCGAAAGTCATAAGCTGAGCTCCAATAGAGGGTAAGGAATGACGTTCTCAAGAGTCGGCAGCTCTTCTTCTTCGACGACCGCTTGAACAGGCTGGCTTGGCATGAGCCTCTGCTTAACGACTGCCGAGTAATCTCGGCTTTCCTTCACGCGCTGGTGTTTTCGGCGAGCTTTGCGTGTCGCCTCTGAGCTTGCCTTGACCAGATCACTGCAATACAGGCGCCCTTCGTCCTGCACAGAAATGTATTCGTTCGATTGGCCAATTCTCCTCAGTCTAGCTTTTTGCTCGTCCCACTCTGCCCAGGTCAACGCCGTTGTAGCTTTCGTGCAGGCCGCAACAATCACCCTGAAGCGAGAGATCGGAACGTAGATGTGCGTAACTTCCTTGTCTTCACACACTCGGTGCAGCACACCATCGCCTACAAATGGAGCCAACTCATCGGACCAATAAAACAAACCCCGATATTCGATGCCTGTCCGCTTAATCAGTCGCTCCTGAGATGGAAGGAAGTCAACCAGGAAACGAAGTGCCTCTTCCTGAGTTGGATCGCTTGCTTCCTTGATGCCCGACCTATTCCACACGTAGATCGGTGGAACACCTATGCCTCGATGAACTTTCTGATGGTATTGCGTCGTGATCTGTGCGATTAACCATGTTCGAAATTCGGCCAACGTCATGCACGATTTCTTCTCACACTTATAGTCGCCAAGCTCTTTCACAGAACTCTTGGTCGTCCCCGGCAGTAAGCGGAGACGCCCCATAAAAGTTCCAATCAAGCGTTCGATATGCCCGCCGTACTTAGGTTTTTTAACAGGCCTAAATTGCAGATCAATTCCTCGCTGCTCGCAACCTCGCTTCAAGGCGAGGGCATGAAAGTCCCTGCCGTTGTCGCTATGAATGCGCGTCGGTGTGCCGCTGCAAGGCCAATCCATAGTGATGTCACCATCTAACACATCGCCAAAAATTCGACGTTTCGGCATAAACAGCGTTAGCAAGCAATGCGCGACAGAGGTCGATGATGGTGCGTCGAATGTAACGTGGAACCCGACCACGCAACGACTGGCTACATCAATGGCAAACGTGAGCCATGGTCTCCCAATAGGCTCGCGCCGTTCGTCGTCCGAGACGAGGATGACATCGGCAAGGGTGTGATCAATCTGCACTTCCTCGAGGGGGCGTCCGACCTCCAAGTGGCCTGGCGAAGCGCTGAATTTTTCATCCGCCTTCTTCTTGCCTTTTCGCTTCAGTGCCGCGTGATATGACTCGATAGAAAGAACGCGATTTCGCACCGTTTTTTCGCATGGCGGCTTCAGGCCATGAACCCTACAAACAGTCTGTATGTGATCGCAGATCAACGTAAGATCAGGCTCCTCCTCAACCAGAAACTTATTCTGCACCTCGTCTTGAATAATGCGTTCGACCTTCACGTCTAGGTATCTTGATCCTGGCCGTCTTCCTGGTGATCGCTCGACCAGCGCGCTAACCGTGGGATCTGCTTCAAAGCGGGCGAGTTTTCTCCAGACGGTTCGTGTACTCACGTCAAAATTTTTCGATATAGCGTCGACGTAGTCGGTGCGCTTTTTATCGTTCCTAATATTGCGGAAAGCTGCGGCAAAACATGAGGCTTTCTCCCACTTCTTGTCGTTGATTTGCTCGAGAGGAACATCAAGTTCGAGACTTCGGGTTCGAAGGGGTATCAGCTCGCTGGTGAGCACCACCCGAACGTTAGCTTCGCTGTCAACCTTGATGAATGATTCCTGGCCGCTTACTTCGAGAACCGTAGCGACCAGACCATGCCACTGCACATAGGAGCCGGAGCCAATTGGGTCCATATCATGCTCTGCTATCTGGCAACTGCTCCAACATGCCGTCTGTCACAACGACGAGGGGAATCGCCGTAGCAAGAAGAACGACCCGTCGAAGGGCCGCTATGGTCTGCGACTTCTCAAGTAACCGGGCAGCAGGCTTTACCTCGATGAACACCAGTGTGTGGCTTCTTTCGGATCGGATCGCCGCAATAAAGTCGGGTGTGTATTTGCGCAATGATCCGTTGAGGCTGTAGCGGATGGTCACCGGCTGGGAACCGATTGCTACGCAGGTGGATTCGGCGGCTAGCGCCTTGAGTACTTTGTGTTCCAGCCGGCTTTCGACCGGCAGAGAGGGTTGGCCGGGCCAAACCACCGAAAAGCCGGGAAGGTGCCGTCCGCGCGACAAGGGAATGATCCGGCGCCACCAGGTCATGCCAGTGATGACGATGACGACCGACGTATCCTCTACGTTCGGGGCCAATAAATGGACATCTTGCGCACAAGCGCGCAACAGTCTGCTCGCTATCGATACCATTGTTTGCCTCCACCAGTAGCTGGTTGAGGCGTGTCGTGCAGGAAGCGACACCCTTCCCGGCCATTGAAAAAGACCAGTTACAGGAGTAGCTTGAAATCGTCGGTGCCAAATCGACGTTTCACGAACGGCTCGGGATGCCAGTCCCGGGCCGTTCGCTTGCTACGACTCGCCAAATTGAAACTATTAACCTTTCTTCGCGTCTGGCGACCTCCTCACGATGCGGGGCGTTGGATGCGCTGTCCTCTTAGGCAGCCTGGCAGTGGCTGCTGCATATATCTCTGCGGTCAGATAGTGCTTATCGCCGTTGGGCATATCGACTGAGAACAGCTCAGTCATGAGGCGGCGGCCTTTCTCCGAAGGCAACCCGCTAAGAAGGCTTACGGCTAGAGACGAAGGAATCGTCGGCCCATGGCGACCAAGCAGTGCTTGCAGATCGATAGCTGATAGTCTGTTTTCGTCTCGAGAGCTCATGACACCTGCGGACTCGTAGGTGGAGCGAGCGCCCTGGCAACGCCTTGGTAGCCGTTATAGACCCATCTCGCAACGTCCGCAGTTTGGACAAAGACACCACGACGGCCCGGAAGCTGGAAGCACGAAACCGGAAACGTACCCCTGCTAGCAGCTTTACGAGCTGCATCCAAGCTTGGATAAGAGAATCTGCGCCATATCCGGGCCAAAGGAATATATGGCCCGTACTCGTCATCTAGCTGCTGACGGATCAACTCATAGCCGCTGGTCATGCGATTACCCGAGTCACCTTCAAACAATCGCTTGCCGATGAATAGAGCACCTTGTCCGGACCGATGCAAGTAGCCCACGGAAATAACTTTCTTAAAAAATTGACTATCCAAGGTTATTGAATAGCGCTCAAGTTTGGCACTCAAAAATCTATCGTCGTGCACCCCGTAACCGAGCGACATTTGGCTGCACGAGTTGGTAGAAATATCGACGGGAAGAGCTTTGATGGATCTTTTTCTCGACTGTGAATGGGCGGACACTCTTGCGTCAGAGCTGGTATCAATCGCCTTGGTATCGTCTGATGAAAGGCATGTTTTTTATGCCGAACGCGATCCGCTGCCTTCTGCACCAACGCCGTGGGTCAGAGCAGTTGTATATCCGTTGCTCGACCGCGGACACGCCGCTATGGCAGATGCTGATATGACTTGTGCGCTACGTAAATTTCTTGTCACAGTGGATGCACCGTGCATTTGGTATGACTTCGGCTTGGATCGAAGCCTCTGCCAATACGTGATCGATGGCTTCGAGATACCGGAGCCCAAGGGGCCCGTGCCAGCCAACTTGCGATGGCAATCATGTGAGGGTGTTAAGCATGACCTTGAAAAGTGGTGGCTTGCCAATCCAGAGCACCTCCGCAAGCGGCATCACGCTCTCATCGATGCGCTAACGTTACGAAGGGTTTGCCTAGAGAACCGTCGCACGTAGACATCTTCAACCTTGAGGTCTTTAGAACGAGCGCCAACACTTGCCATGTCAAAGCAGGAATTCGACAAAGACGTAAGCCGTGTTATATCGGCAGCGGAGATGATCGCCGGAAATCACGCGAAAGCGGTCGCCTGGTTAGACCAGGCGATCGCTGCTTTTGATGGCAAGACACCCTTGCAACTGATTGCCGAAGGCCACATCGACATAGTGATCGGATATCTTCGATCCATCGAGTCGGGATTTTCTGGCTGATCATCTGGGTGCAAGGCGTAGCTCGAGCAACTAATCTAGAGTGAACAAGACCAAGGATGAGGACTGAACCCTGAATCCTCTCGACGAGAGAGAGCGCCTCCCATGAGCCACAAAGGAACGTGGCGTGTAAGGCACGCCCATGGTCTTCTCGCAGAATCTATATTTGGCAATTCAATCCAGGGCTAGATGTACCGCTTATAATTCGTGATTAAAGAACTGCTCCAAGCGCTCGTCTAATCACATTGCTGACGCCACCCTGTTCAATCGAAGGAAGGCGCTCGATCTCTTCCAGCAAGCCGGTGCAAAGTGTTTGGTTTAATTCACTTGCTTTGAGATCATCCTCTAGAAGAGATAGTTCTCCCGCTTGCTCTGAACCACTTAGTTCGTAATAGGCCGCCCACGCCAGATCTATTGTCAGCGAGAAGCGCTTAGTGCCCATAGGTAATGGAATGGCGAGGTCACTCTCGATCAAGCTGCCAACCAGTGAAAACTCGTGATGCCCAGCTAGCCCGGCGATTCGTGCCAGCATTCGGTCAGTGGCCTCCGAGGCGTAGAGCTCAAAGTCTGAAAGGTTGGCGTTGAGAATCACTAGTGGTTTTTCACTGGCTATCACCCGTGAAAACTCTACTGTGCGGCCGACCAGACCGATCGGCACGTCAAATGAAGCCACACTTCTACCCAACCTTGAAACGGATAAAACGACTTGCCTGGCGAACTCACCCCTTAAGAATAGTCCGAGGCCTACACGGTTAGCCGCGGCGAAGATGGAAATGAGGTAAGTAGAAAAGCGCCTATTCAGACCGCAGGCTTTTAGCATCTGAAGGACACTATCCCGATCTGTTCCAGCAATCACTTCGAATTTCGGGTCTTCCTCCGACTTCCCTGCCTGTTGCTCATTGACCGTTGATCTGACCACCGAACCGCTTAACGTCTCAAAGATCCGAGCGGAGACTAGCGTTTCAACACCCTTGGACACTGCTTTATCAAATGCATCCTTCACTAAGCTCGCTGTTTCGGAAGCCTGCTTTTTTGCAGCCTTCTCTATAGACCTAAGTTTCGACTCGGCCGAAGCACGCTCCGCCGTAAGACGCTCGATGTCACCGCGCAGATCATCCCGCTCACGACACTTTTCATCAATTCTCTCCTGCACACCATCTTCAATCCGCTGCCTGAGGACTGGCATCTCAAGAGCGAACGTCAGCATGTCTTGCAGAACCGCCTCCTCAACTTCGGCGGCGTCCAGGCGGTCTACAATTCGGGCCATCCGCTGGCGACTTACAATGTCGTCATCTTCTTGAAAAAGAGCAATAACATCTCGAACCTGCGCCTTGGTTAGGTGGACCTTCTGTTGCTCGCGGAGGGTCCTCAACATCGACCTGACCGCTATTGAAATCGGTGCACAGTCATACGTCGAGTCCGCGTCCGGCAGAGGCCCGGCAACGAGGCGTTGATCCTCAAAAGCGAAGCCAACCAACTGTGACCACCTGCTGAAAGGCTGCTCATAGGTATCGTCGCGTGAGAGATCAGCGCGAAGGTTCTGGGGTGCAATAATGACCCCATCGAGCAATTCATATAGACGATTCTTCTGACGCACGGCTCCCATTTCGAAGCTTTGCTTGATGTAACTACGCACCGAGTCGGCATCCGACGAGTGAACGGGAACGGCTACTACGGAATACAACTCTGCGGCTTCTTTGGAAACGTGACAGCGCGTCTGCTTGTCGGTGGGATGCTCTTCGATGTCCCAAATGGCCACTTCCCCTCGCGCCGGCTGTCTGGGTCGCCCGGCGCCCGAAAAGGCCATCACGTCTCCCACTTCAGGGAAAAATTGACGACGCTGGTCATCCGAAAAGGTTTCTAGCCTGCCGTACCTCACTACGCCCACCGGCTTTAAGAAAGTCGCTGTAGGCTTCGCATTTGTGCAGTAAGCAAATACATTGACTCGTGCATCATCAATGTCGCCCTTGAATTCCGACGGTTGCGATAGAACCAAACCCCGTTGAGAAGGGGCAGTTCCGCCAGCGCTCCGCATTCTCTTAATCGATCGAGCCAGCAGCTTTGCCTCCTCCGAATCTGGAGGGAGCGCATTCAAAGCATCCTGTGCAGATCGCTCCTTGCCCTTTCGGATTTGCAACAAGCCTTCGACGAAGCTAGCCAGTTCGTCAGGTAGCTCATCTAGCACATCGCCCAAGTCCCCCTCTTCAAACGCCGACGCAATCAGCCTAAGCAAGGCCGAATGTGAGGCACTCTGAGCGCCACCAACAGCAGCATCGGGTATCGAAGCGTCCGCAGCAACATTTGCTGAGACTGCCCTACCACTCGGGATAGGCGTCTTCAGAAAGTTGACCAACTCATCACTGGGGTTGTCCGAGAACAAATGCAACAGAGAAGATCTCGCCAAATGAGGCGCCTCTCCCTCACCAGGTGATGTGTTAGCCGCTTCGTGCTCTCTGAACACACTAACCAACTCGTCGGGAGAGAGAGGGTCCAAGACCGTTATGTTTTTCTTGAACCATTGCCTAAGTATCTCTTCCGCAGCAGCAGGTAAGCGCTCTGTAATAACCCTGATTCGTGCGGCGTTGCCGTGGGGAGCGTTTCTGATTCTCGCCCCTCGGTGAACAAGAGCCTTTAGGTTGTCGTCAAAAAATCTCTTTAGCTCACCGTCTTGCGTTCCAAACCCAAGAAGGTAAGACAGTCTTCGCTTATCTACCGACCGATATGTCATTTCGTACGATCCTTGCAAACAGATCGAACCACCTGGGGCAACATCCATTGGAGCCTATATTTGTTGGCCCATTGGTGGCAGTCGCTCAGGCTTTCTAAACCCAAGATCTCGATAGCCGCATCGGCACCGCCAAAGCGTAACGCTAGGCCCTTGAGTGATGCTCGACTTGTGCGCGTCGCTCCGATTCGAGCAGTCGCAATGGTCTCGACATTTATTTCGGGGATGCGTGGAACTGGCACGAGACCAAACGCTCCGAAATCCACTTCGTGCACTTTGCTGGCGAACTCGAAGTCGTTCTTGTCAGGTAATTCCTTAACCTTAGCGCCATTGACCTTTGCAGAGCGCCATATTCTTGTTGATGGCACTACAATACGAATATCACGCTGTGAGCTCTTCAAGTCTGCAATCTCTTCGTGTTCGAAGAGTTCGGTCGCCTTCCCATCCCTTTCTACCTGGACGCCATTTGGTCTGAATGGATCCGTCGCTTCTAACCGAAATTGCGAAGCAATCATCCCATTGATTCTTAGCGCATATTCACCATCTTCGGGATTCGATAAAGAGAAGCGCTCCGGAACAGACGTAGCGGACAATGTGACGTCTTGCCCATCTCTCTCAACACTAAGTTCGCCGCCGCCGCTCCATTCGACATAAAAGTCTCTCGCTTCGTGGCCATACACCGCCACACCATCTGGAGCGAACCGAACCGGAATCGGCCAAGCAACTCTGGGTAGCATGTTTCGCATGCGAATCTGGCGACCCAAAATACGCTCGATGGCTGTCATTTCGGCAAGCGACCTTTCACAATCAGGTAGGTTAAGTCTGAACTTCTGCCACCCGATTGCCGGCCCGTCCAGTTTCTCTAAACTCACGGATCGCGGTAGATCAGCAACCGATGGGCCCCTCTGTGCAATTAACCAGTAGGACCGCCCAACCTCAAGATCATCCATTTCATCGAGCAGGGTACCTCTGTCATGTACGGACATGAAAAAATTTCCGTTATGACGGAAATTTTCCAAAGCCTCTCTTATATCTAACTCGATGCCATCATCATCGTTCTCAACCGAACACCTACCAACCGGAACAGACCAGGGCAAGCGGACAAACTTTCGCTTCTGCGTGTCTTTCGACAGAATTCGCTGTTGTCCGAGGTTTGATTCGATCGTGATCGATACCGCACTTGAGAGAGCCCACGATGCAGGAAGTCGTAAAAGTAAGTTTGCGTGCCTAGTCTCAGCATTCTCGATGCACAGTCGCGCTCCAGCGTAGGGGGCCGCACGCAATATAGATGATCGCTTCCTGCTGCTGGATGGATTGTCGGTAGCCCCAGCTTCGCTAGGGAAATAATTCTCGCAGAGCCAATCAGAGCCCATATGGTAATGAGCGAAGTGAGGTCTACGCTCAAAACCGTGGCGGTGGTAAACGGGTTCACCGCATGTCGGACACGTGAAAGGCGCGGAATAGACAACGGAGTCCGTCGCGGCGACAACTTCACCAAAACGATCAACCGCCCAGTGCATTCCCTTTCTTCCTTGTCACGGACGGCATCTGCAACGTGCCAGAGATGAAAGTTTCGCGGCTAACAGATGAAAACGACATGTCCCTGGCAGCCCTTGGCACCATCCATCTTGATTTGGCTAGATGACTTATCTCTTCGACGGACCGCAAGCTATCATAGCGGGGCGCACGCTCTGATCCGTTGAGAAAGGCCAGGGCATTGTCTGCCACCGAGCAAAAGAAGACCTCGCGCTGGAAGCCATGCTGCGCCAATCCCGTGTCCATACCGAGCCGCTCGAGTGCCTTTCGTATTACGCGTATCTTCCAGTTTGGACCCTCACCAAATTCGAACCCTTCAGCATACGGATCATCCAAACTGATCAGATAGTCGCGGAGTTCATCAAAGATGGAGCCCGAGAAGTGGAAGTGGCCCCAGCCAGATGTGTAGCCAATTGGTTCTAGTAATTTGCTGCCACCAAGCGACAGCCTGTTGTAGATCGATGATCGTCCGAGAGCCGAGCTCGTAGTAACAGCTGCGAGACGTGCACGCTTTTTCGCCTGGGAGATAAGGCCGGTAGAAGAGGTATATTTGGCCTCAAACGCTTTAACGACCTCCCTGCTTCGAATCAAAGAGGCTACCAATTTGCCTCCTAGAAGATTGTTGTAGGGAGGTACAGCTCCGAGCACATAGGCGTCCATGAGATGGACAAGCGACTTCGAGCGCATGTTGTGGTCCCATCCAACGTGCGCGTCCCTAGCCTTCTGATTGAACACGGCATCGCCGAGCGCCATTAGGCCGATTAGCCGATCATTGGATTTATCCCAGACAAGAAAGCGCATTCGTCTGCCGTAACCGTCGGAAACAGGTACGCGCCAGTTGAATGAGGCTAGTCTGAATAAGTCAGACTCCCATGTGCCCTTTCGAACGATTTTCAACTCGGGACTGATGTCTTCGGGCACGATTTCCGTACCGTTGGCGAAATGAGCGGATAGCTTTGGTGCCTTCCGAATGAGCCAGTCCCTGCTGGCCATCAGCTTTTCTTTTCGCTGATCCTCATGAACTCTTCTATAAGCCTCTTTATCTAGCCCTGGCGGCACCAGGCGACCATTCTCATCTCTCCGGAATCCCAGCTTCTTGAGGTGCTGCCGAACTCGCCTTTTTAGCCGCGCCTCGCGGGCCTTAAGTTCAATGACTTGCGCTGTCATGCTATCTCCGCATACGCGCTGGACAAATCGCGCGTAAGCTCGTACCGAGAAAAATACGCAATTGTGCCATCCGCCGCTCGACCAGGTGGCATTCTCAACGAGGGCACCGCTTCGATATGCAGCCGCCTTCCATCATGGACACCGAGGAAGTTACCTGAGCTGTCAAAGTTGACATTCCAGCCTGCAAGTTCAAGCAATTTGGCGAGTGGCGTTAGCGTTTGCCTTGTCTCCTCAGGTGACATCATCTGTTCCGGAACCACCCCTTCCATAATGTATCTGGCAACTTCCAGGGCCAGCTTTCGGTCGTGCACGTTGTGATTAAAGCGATTCCCATAGTGCCGCAGGCACTGCTCACATGACGAGTCACAAGTGCAGTCTCGAAGGATGTCTATCGCTTCAGCGAATATCTCTCTGAAACTTAAGCCAGCCTGGTAGGCGTAACCAGCTCCGCCAGAGAGGGTGTCGTACATAAAAATGTCGGCAAATCTCCTATCACCGACTACCGCGAAGCGGTGACCGGCATTTATCTCTCTAACATCTATGTCCATAACGCGCGACATTGCCAAAACAAGAGCATCTGCGAGCGAGGTCAGTGCATCTTCTAGCGGGCGCCGATTCCTAGGACGTACGAGATCGAAACGGAGAGGATCTCTTATTTCGAACCGAAGAACCAAAACGTCTGAGACGAAGCCGTACCCCAAATAGACACGCTCAAAAGCACCATTACACCGTGCAGGCGGTGCGACACCGCTGACGCCTTGTACTAAGTAGTCCCTGTTGTGTGCCTTAGCACTTTCCCCGTCGAGGAGGACTTTTCCACAATCCGAACACACATCGAAACCATCCTCGCTTTCTTCATCTTCGGGGCCTCGGTTCACCATGACCAAGCCCTGAGATCGTTCAAACGCGATCTCACCTGTCGCCCCAAAGGGCTCTGACTTCAGGGGTCGTGATGCATCTGGTAACGGCAACTGGGCCGCGCTCGCTCGGCTGTAGGTGTGCTCATCATCATACTCATCGACCTCTCTACCGTTGATCGGATAGACGACCTCTGGGGTAATGACCGTCACACACTTCAATGATTCGTTTTTACACTGGGGACACTCTGTTCCGCTGGATTCATTCGTTGTGAAACCTGCCGTGTAGAGGCACTCAGAACAGTGAACGTACTTTCTCGACGACTCAAAGAGGGCATGCGCGCGATTTACTTCTGTAAAAGGCGCTCGTGCAGCGACGGTCCCGACTCTATATGTCTTTTTATTCACGACGAGCTGCTTGCCAGGCGCATACTCCGACAACGCTACGCTCAAGCTCTGCTGAGGGCGCTCATCGATGACTATAGGCGGAAAGGCGCGCGAGTCGCGATGTTCAATATGAAGAGCGCAAAGATCCCTCGGAAACGCATAGGATGGAAGGAGTCCTTTCGAGAACATGTGATCAAGCAGCCCATCTTCAGCGAGGTCACCGTCGGTTGGGCGAATAGATTCGAGCCTCTCAATGAACGATCCAGCGATGGACTTGACGTCTATTTTAAAGTTGCTAGGCAGCCACGATTTAGCGCGCTCCATGGACTCCATTGCCTCTTTTGAGTCTTGGATCCACTCCCTAAAAGCATCAAGGCTTGTTCGACTCTTAACGTTATAGAACGCCATGGTTCCCCCCAGCACGGAGAAGAGATCCCCAGACTGGCCAATCTCCGCGCGAGGACCGAAAAAATCCTGTACGAGCTGTGCACGTACGTGGCGAATAATGATGTGCTCATTACTTGTATCGAGGATGGGCTTCGGTGGATTTCCACTGATGATGCCTTGGGGGTGCAAGAAGTAGTGCACGTCATGTGCGCCGTTCTGCGCATATGTGATTACCGATGACACAGACGAACCACGACGACCTGCGCGTCCCGCTCGCTGTTGGTAGTTCTGTCGCATGGGCGGAACATTTCGCATACCCACAGCGATCAGCGAACCTATATCAATCCCCACTTCCATTGTTGTTGTGGAACTAAGCACATCGATCGATGTATCTGTTTTATGAACGAGGATATCTCTGAATCTGCGCTCGAACTCTTCTGTAGTAGTCGCCGAGTTATCGGCATCCTTGTACGACAACTGAGCGGTGTGCTCTTCAACGGCAAGATTGATCGGTCGATCTTTGCCTTCCAGTGCAGCTACCACTGGATCATGCCAGAACCCCTTTCTTGCCCGCAGGTAAGAACTATTTGCTGGGGAAATCCATGTGACACCTTGCGAAAGACAATGAGCGCACGCACCCCACCAGTCCACCGGCAAAATGCTCTTGCACGATTCGCACTGGGCCCATTCGTTCGTAAACGCTGGCTGCAACTTGACCTTTGAGGGACTGATAAAGAACCCGTCGTCGGAAGACGGATCACATAGAGCAGACGCCAGCGCTTTGCTAACGGCCTCCACGTCAAGCCCACGCTTTTCAAGGAAGGCCCTCTGTCGCGGAGTAAAGCCTTCCAGCGCCGACGATACTGATACAGCATAGGGCCACGCCTGTCGGCGAACACCTCTACTAATGTTTCTATCAAAGGCGTACTTCGAGAGCATCCTATGGATCCACGGAACTGCGATTCGGAGGAGGTCAGCGCTTTCGGTGCCGCTCAGCGCTTCGGACAGCCGCCGAAGCGCAAGACGCGTAGGTTCAAGTCGACCCAGCGTTAAGGCCGAAATTGAATAGAATGACGAGCACAGTTGACGGAGAAGCGATACGTTGAAGGCGTTTGGCGACTCGAACGCTGTGAGTGCATCGGAATAGTTGCCCTCATAGAAGGTCGCGAACTCCTCAGCGTCAGCCGCCAGCTTTGCGCGATCCCCTCCATCGAAGAGGGAGACCGCACTTTCGGTCACCGCCATCAAGAACCCAAGGTAGATCTTTGAGTCTAAAGTAGGCTCAAGTTTCGCTTCTTGTAAGTGGCTAACTGCAAGAAACAGGAGCTGTCGAAATACGTCGAGCTCGATTTCTCTAGGAATATCTCTGGCAAGACGTGCTGCCTTCTGACGACCATCGGAAAACAGTAGCGACTTCCGACCGGCGTTAGGCGATTTCTTCGATATCGGGAGTGATGCGGGCTGCAACGCAACCTGCGTCTTAATCAAGTGGGAGAAAGGTGCCTCGCCCTTTGTCGCGAGATCCATGATCTTTGGATCGTCGGAAAGATCACGTTTGCATGAAGGGCATTCGGGCTCAACGCTCAACATGCTTTGACCGCGCTGGACAATCCATTTAGTTCCCCATACCAAAGGAAGGAACTCTCCCCGGTCTCCGGATGTGGGGCGCGTGTTCAAGATACGACCAGTCGGGCAGTGAAGCCAACGGATACATCCCTCGGTGTTACCTACATCTTCCTCTCTGAGGATGAACGCATTTACCTCCGTCAGCGCCATTTCGGACCAAGTTCGCTTCGACGGTTCGTGCCAAAGGAAGTCGTTGTTTTCGCTGATGTAGCCCCGTAGGTACGCCGCACCGCAATCTCTGTGCGTCAAGAGCTCGTAAACTCTGGAGCCACACCCACATTGGAATGTTGGACGCTCGTGTAGCGCACCCAACATTCGCTCGCTATAGCTCCCCACTGCCATATCACATGCTCTATTCGAGCACGCGTATAGCCCAGGAAGTCCTCGGAAGAATAGATGCGATCGAAGAGATGCAAATGCCCTTCCGCTCCCTTCCTCTCGTGCAAATGCCATCAGCGCCAAAAGCGCCTCAGAAGCTGCTACAGAGTCGGGATGATCCCCGAACCCTAGAGAAGTAAGCTCTCTAAATGCCAGGGGCCGTGAAGTAACTTCCTGCGCCACAAGGTGTGCCACGGGTAGTTTGTACAGAAGTCGGTAGACCTCCGCTCGTAGCATCTCAATATTGTCAATGGACGAATTAGTCGGATGACCCACTGAGGCGGCGAATCGGGTCACTTGGAGCGCGGCCGAGTGGAGATCCAGTGATGCGTTCTGGACCTCAATAGGATCAACGCTGGCGAGTGCCATTCTGATAACGGCACTCGACTGAGCACCAACCGGCCTCTCTTCCAACTTGCCCGTTATCAATTGGAATCCCGACCGGCATTGGCCGCCAGTCAGCTTTCTTGCGAACTCTAGTGCCTGATTTTCCGCGTCCTTGCCAGACCCGAAGCTTGCACTCGTGAGGACGTATCTAATCCGATCGCGGTCCACGCCTAATCTGGCGTGGAGTCTGCGTAGGAGGTACGCGACTTCAGCTCCAGCCGAGCCTCTATACATATGTGCTTCGTCAAGCACCACCGTGAAGACGTTGTTTGAATCTGCATCTAACCAAGCTTTTGTCTGTTCAAAGATGCTCGCTTCTATTGGCCGAAGCATCATGTATTCAAGCATCGAGTAGTTGGTTACAAGCAGGTCGGGCGCCGCCGTCTGCATTTCATGCCTAGTGAGAAGCTCAGCGTCGTTGGGGCCTGTGGCGTATCCAGAATCTATGAAGGCGGGAATATCTTTCGCGGGCCATTTTCCTTCTTTCGACAGCATCTCCTTTGCCTCGGGAGTAATATCCTCAAGATAGAGTTTTCGAAGGGTTTCGCCAAGTCGCTTCTTATCCTTCTCTTTCGTTGGCAGACCCGCATATGGCGTCCTGCCGGTATACATGCCAAATGTCGCGTTACGCGACCGCGCCCCCCGTAATGCGGACATGACCTGTCTGTTGCCCATCAGCTTTCGAAGACGAGCGACCTGGTCGTTCACCAGCGCGTTCATTGGATAAAGAATCAGCGCTCGAACACCGGGCATTTGCCAGCTCTTTGGCCTCGAAGCGCTCTCGATCGCGAGCCTGCCTATAACCGGCATCAAGAATGTTTCTGTCTTACCAGAACCCGTTCCTGTGGCGGCGACTAGATCGTGTTCCTTACCCAGATGGAGTTCGATGGCCTCTGCCTGGTGGTAGTAGGGAACCTTTGGGATGCCAGTTTCTGGAACCGAGGTAGAAGCTAGTTCAAGAACATTGCGCGCTGCGTCCGGTATGGAGAGGTTCGCATAGAGCTTTCCAGCACGATAGATTGGTGTTGTTTCTATATAGGGCTCTTGATGCGTCGTTCCTGGTCGCTCAAAGAGCCTATCTCGTTCGCGAATTAGAGACTCATCCCAAATGTGGTACTGCGCCCTCAGGTACTGATGGAACGTGCTTGAAAGGCCATCTGCCACCGCCCTGATCGTATAGCCGTTGTTACTCTTCATTGCTTGAGGTCCTTTCGCAACCCAAGGCTTGGAGCCACGACTCCAAAACCGGCAAATGTTCGATTTCCGTTCTAAATTCACGCACCCCGTCCATCCTCACATTCAAAGAAGAAAGGGTGCGTGCAATCTGATACTCAGGCTTTGGCAATGGAGTAGCTAGTTCTATGCTGGAGACGCTACTGTCGATTGATCGAACTGAGTATTTGATCGGTGTTCCCGACACGTGCGCAATCGCGTACTGAAGGCGAGCGGGCAACTCGTCTAGAGGGGACTCTAGGTATCCGCGGCTGGTGCTCTGACTCAGAAGGAAGAATCGATATGCCTTAACTGCGACGCGCTCGCGGCACAGCCATATTCCAGGCCCAAAGGTAGCCGCCCTCTTGAGGTCGCTGGTCCACCCAAACCTGCATTGTCGACGGCTTCTGGCCACCGTTGTTTTGACAAAGAAGTACTCAAACCTGTCGGTTTGTTCACTACGCGCGTTTCTCGTGGCGTGTGTTCCCGCAGCGAACGCGATGACATCAACGGGGCGGCTGGTACTGAAGCGGGCCCACGAGCGGAGTGACTGACGGGGCAAACGGATATTTGGATCGTGCTGCATCACACGGCCCAAACCTACGACCCTTATTCCTGGAAGCTCCAGGGTCAGCCGGTTCGTGGGAATCGGCGCAATTACTAGATCCCGGACACCTAATCCCACTAGACGCACGGGCGTCGCCAGCCAGAATCCGTTCGCTAGCGTTTCTATCTCGCCAACGAGCTTCATAGCCGCGAGTCCAAAGCGGTATCTCCCAACGTCCGCAAATTGCCCGAATAGCGCACGGAAGGCGTTTACATGGAACTCTTTTGCGATATTCGGCTCCGAGTAGCTGAGCGCCGACACGATCCCGCGCGCAATCTCGAGCTCGTCAACTCCCCGGGCTGCCGTTCCCTGGCCCATCGCTCCCCTCCCCCTTTCGCCGTCCCATCCTAGCTCCGTAAGTACGGCGAAAGCCATCAACCGGCCTCTAGGCCCAAGCTACGCCAGCAGGGACTGCGGGGACATTGTTCTTAATGGTGTCACTGTGTTCCGGTCCGGTAGTAATTGATGTCAGTTACTTTTGCTCGGCCGGGGCAAGGACCGCATTGATTTCATATAAATCAATGCCTTAAATCGAGTGGCATCAATAGTTGTCACCGACAGAATTTCCGCCATAGGCCATGCACATCATTGTTTATACAAGCTTTTATATGGCCGCATATCCGCCATCACCCGGGACGCCGTAGCAGCTGAACGACGTATCGACAGCTCGAAGCCACTTC
>Ga0068855_100002800_pt1 | contig 21467 bp, 16 predicted proteins | sample KBSCornC52_FD_66592 | JGI IMG/M metagenome (GOLD analysis project Ga0068855, IMG submission 66592) | Corn rhizosphere microbial communities from Kellogg Biological Station, Michigan, USA - KBS Corn C5-2 | ecosystem: Host-associated > Plants > Roots > Rhizosphere > Soil ...
TATCCGTATCCGAGCCGCGACCGTTAGGGAGCGTTCGCTGAGTTATTATTTATCTGTGATCTTATATAGATTTTTTTGAATATCTTTTACTTTATTCTGTCTTGAATTTTTTTCCAATACCCTGAGAACGCTCCCTAACGGTCGCGGCTCGGATTTTCAGTGCAATTGCCATAATTTGCCTATCCTGCGTAAGGTGAGTGAGCAAGTAAAATTGAATGCTAAAAAAGATTTTATCCGAAACAACTGGCGCCAAATTTTATACCTGGGTCATTATCTGAAAAAACTTTTGACACAAATGATGGGGTATCTTTGATAAATTTTATGAGTGATTTTCTATCGTCAGAAGAGCCAACCAGGTCCATTTTTGGAAGAAGCCCAAATTGGCCGCCATTAACTTTATTGTAAAGTAATTGCATATTTGAATTGCGAAACTGGTCTTTGAAAAATGAAACTACATTAGTTTGAATAGACGTTCGGTTATTGATTTCAGTCTGAATTAATGTAAATAATTTATCGCAAGATATGTGTGGGTGTTCAGCTATTGTATTTTGAATATTTAGAATGCCTGTGCTATTTGTATTTTTAAATCTCTCACTGGTAAATAAGGTTATTAGCGCATCACGTTGTTGCAATATTTCAGGATCAAATTGGTTATTTTTTATCGTGTTATCAGTTGCCGGTCTATTGTGGTGATAAGCAATGGTTTCTTCCATACTAGCTTTAAGCTCATCTAATTCCCATTCCAGATCTTCAGCGTGTTTTTTTTCAGAAAATTTATTTACCATAAATTTAATGTGGTCAACAAGTAAAGCTATCAAGGGTACAATGATCATGGGAGGGAAAATAGCAGCCGACATAATCAAAATAGCAGCATATTTTCGCTCTTGAGCTTGATCGTCAGTGCGGCTTCTATTCGCAGGTGAGTCATCAAAAAATAAAAAATGAAGTGCAAGCGCTATTCCTAGTAATTGCGCTAATACGGGAAGGCAACATAAAGTTAGGGCTATCCATGTAAGCCTATCACCCTTATGTTTTTGTTCCATTGAATTTAACAAATCCCGGTAAAAGTTTTTTAAGCGTTTTTGAATATCATTAATTTCGTTATAAATCTTTTTTAATTGTCCTAAGTCTTTGAATTTTTCGGTTTGGCTCAGTGCATTATAATAATTCTGTTTCAAACAATTTTTGTTCAACTGTTGGGCAGCAAAATTATGTTTATCCTCTTGAAAAAAATCTAATGCGACTCGAACAGAGTTTTTGAGATTAGATCTTATCTGTTCATTACGAATTGAATTTGAGGATAATAACGGAGTTAATAGATCCCATTGTTGATGAAAAGCGCTCATAATCCATACAGATTGCATGGCAGGGGTATTGAGAAGAGCATATAAACGTCGATTAACCTGTGAAATTCTTGATAAATCATTATAGGGAAGATGCTGAAAAATTTTAAACCAGATGTCATCAGCAAGATTGTCAATAGTAAATACTATTGAATCATCATTGTGTGTTTTTTCTGCAGACATACTATCATACCTCAAACTTTTGAATAAAATTTTTACAATTATTACCAGTAACTATTATACCTATATACATCGGCTGTCACATGGAGGTATCCTAACCTGCGTTTGCCAAGGATCAATGGGTAAATGGCTCAAATCATTCTGGTGGGATTATATCACATTACGTGATCGCGCTGAAAATCAGGGCTGTGTGTTTAGGACGGGTATAAGTAAGCCGCCTTTTTTGCGATTAAACCGCTATTCCTTTTTTCACAAACATAGGTTTAGTAATTGCAATAGGTAATAATTTATCGCGAATATTGACAAAACATTTTTCAGGACGGGAGATCAATACTCTTGCAAGTCCAATGGATTTATTTAATGTGGGTGAAAATCCTCCACTTGTAATTTCTCCAAGTGCTTGATGGTTTTCTGAAAAGATTTTTTGTCCGTGTCTGAGTATTCCACCTTTTTCTAATAAGACGCCGACAAATTCTCGAGAAACGTGATGATTTAATATTGCTTGTTTACCAATAAATTCTCTTTCTTTGGGTTCAAGAGCAATCGTCCAGCTTAAATTTGATTCCAAAGGAGAGGTAGACTCATCCATGTCTTGTCCATATAAATTATATCCCGCTTCCAAACGTAATGTATCTCTTGCGCCTAATCCGCAGGGTTTCGCACCGGCGTTAATGAATGTTGTCCATAGAGTTTCTACATCATTGTTGTGAACGATTATTTCAAATCCTTCTTCCCCTGTATATCCTGTTTTTGCAATCATGAGTTGTGTATTAACTTCAATAAAACAAAAGGGTTTCAGTGTTTGAATAGATAATGCTGGATATAAATGAGTTAAAATTTCTATAGATTTTGGACCTTGAAGCGCAACAATAGAAAAATCATTATGTTGATTAATGTTGACATGAGATTTGTAGGGTTGAGATTCTACCTGTTGATGAATCCATTTTAGATCTTTATCTCTTGTGCCTGCATTTAGTATCAGCCGAAAATAATTATCATTAAACATGTAGACGATAAGGTCATCTATTACACATCCTTTTTCATTGAGTAGGCAAGAATAAAGTGCTTTTTGAGGAGAAATTTTTCCAATATTATTTGCCAGTAAAAAACTTAAAAAATCTTTTGATTGATTTCCTGAGATATCAACAATATTCATGTGAGATACATCAAAAATTCCTGCGGATTGTCTTACCGCGTGGTGTTCAGATATTTGCGAACCGTAATGAATAGGTAAATCAAAACCTGCAAATTCGACTATGTTACCTTGTAATAACACGTGTTGATTATATAACGATGTTTTTTTCCCCATGATGGCTCATCCAGTTCATAAAAAAGTTATTTAAAAAGGTAAAACGTTGTGAAAGTGTAAACCCCATTTTTCTTAAAACAGGGTTTGTAAAACTATCTACAATTTCCAACATCAATAAATTTTCTGATTTTCTTTCTCGTTCGTATTTGCGTAAAATGTGTAAACTTCCTAATGCGCGGTTTTCTTCTCGCGCCAAATTTAACAATTTTATAAGGCATAATACATCTAAAAATCCCATATTGACACCAAATCCTGCAAGTGGATGAATAGTGTGTGCGCTATCCCCCACCAAAACCAATTTGGGTTTGATGTATTCTTCTGCATGTTGCATTTTCAGCGTGAATGAAAGTTTTTTACTGATGAGCCTTACTTCACCTAATTCTGATCCAAATGCACTTTGTAAGGCATCATTGAAATCTGGTATTTCTAATTCCATCACGTGATTTGCATTTTTATGGGGTTGTGACCAAACAATAGAACAATGGTGAGATTGTGATAAGGGTAAAAATGCTAATGGCCCTGTCGATAAAAACCTTTGACGTGCAACATGATGATGAGGCTTGGATGTTTCTATTGTTGCAATAATAGCGGCTTGCTCATAATCTTTGACATGGCATTTTATATCCGCATTTTTTCTTGTTTGAGAGTCATGTCCATCAGCCGCAATGACTAAAGAAGCCTTAGCAAGAATATCTTTTTCTTCAGGGCTCTTAGGGCTGATAATGGTTATCTGCTGATAAACTTTATCCCATAGAATTTTTCTTAAAAAACTGTTTTCTATAATAATACCTAACGGGGATTGCGCAATTTTTTTTCCATCAAAAATTAATGGAGATTCAGGATTCTCTTCCCAGACTTTTATGGATTCAAACGTTGAAAATTTATGAGGATATTTAAGACAGGATTCCCAAACCCCTAAATTTTGTAAAATTTTTAGCGAAACGGGGGAAAGAGCACTGACGCGTATATCTGTTATGTCGAATGAATGGGAGTCTGGTGGATTTTTTTCAGAGAGGCTCACATCAAATCCATTGTTGATTAATAAATTCGCAGCAAGTAAACCAACGATACCCCCGCCAATAATATGTATTTGCATAAATAAATAACCTGAGTTTTGGTTAAGATTCTAAACTTATCTCAATTATATAAATAAAATCAACTGGGTATGAAGAAAAAGAGGCTTGGCACATAACTGGAACCCTTTATTTAAAGAGTTTACAATCTGATTGACAGTATCATAAGGTTTTATTACCCTCAATTATTTGTAATCTGACATTTTGTTTAAGATGGAATTTTTACCTCGAATATAAAAACAATCAACTGGGTATGGGGTAAAAGAGGCTTGGCATTCTTATTAGGATGTTCTCCCAAAATGATGCCAAGTCTTTTAATCCTTATATGCTTCTCTTAAACTAAACTCAGGTTATATAAGCTTATAATTGGTAATATTTAAGTGAGTTTTAAAATATGACAACTGATCTGACACCCCAAGCTTTGAAGAGAACAACGATGACACTTGCCTTTATCCAAGTGTTTTCCACAATGAGTTTTGCGGTATTGTATTCCACGTTAATTCTCTACGCTACTCAAAAATTAAAATTAAGTATTCCAGCTGCTACTGCCATGATGGGAACATTTGGTGCATTCAATTATGGTCTTCACTTATTGGGTGGGTATTTTGGCGGCAGGCTTTTTAGCTGGCGATTTTTGTTTACCATCGGCATGTTATCTACATTTCTTGGATGCATGTTTTTATCTATTCCAGAAGTTAAGCTGCTCTATGTTGGATTAACATTTTTCCTAATTGGAAGCGGATTGAACGTCACTTGTCTTAATATGATGGTGACGCAACTTTTTGAACCCAACGACAAAAGACGTGAGACAGCCTTTTTTTGGAATTATGCTGCAATGAATGTTGGTTTTATTGCAGGGTTTTGCATGGCTGGGCATTATCAACTCAAACAAGATTTTCACACCTTATTCGTTTTATCAGGGTTTGGAAATCTGCTTGCTGGCATATTGGTATTCTTTAATTGGAAAAGGTTAAATGACGTTCAAACTATTTTAAGTTCAGTCGGCAGAAGTGAATATACGCAACGATTTTTAGGCGGCATGGTACTCATATTGTTAATTTTACCGACCTTGGCGTGGCTCGTAAAACATGCTGTCATCAGTAATCAATTAACGCTCGTGATGGGTGTCGTGATGGCAGTTGTTATTGGAATTCTTGCATTAAGACAACAAAATTCCATGGATAGATCAAAAATAGCCGCTTATCTTATTTTTTGTTTAAGCTCCGTTATTTTTTGGACTTTATATCAATTGATGCCGATGGCGTTAACCGTCTTTGCACAATACAACATCAATAGGCACGTTTATGGCATCGAAATTGCGCCGCAATGGATTCAAAACATTAACAGCATTGTTATTGTTCTTGGCGGCCCTTTATTAGGTTATTTTTTTCAAAAATACGAACAGCGCGGCGGGCAGTTGTCATTATCGTTTAAATTTTCTTTAGCGCTTATGCTTATAGGCGCAGGGCTTGTTATATTACCCATTGGAATTAAATTAGCCGCAAGTAATGGATTAGTTAGTTTTAAATGGATATTTTATAGCTATGTTGTTCAAAGCATTGGTGAGTTATTTATTGGCCCTATTGGATACGCGATGGTTGGACAGTTAGCACCTCAAAAATATCAAGGGTTAATGATGGGAACTTGGATGATGACCATAGGAATTGGATTTGCACTTTCCAGTTATGCATCCACGTTCGCAATTAAAAATATGACAACAACAAATCCGCTGCTGACGAATCCAGGATATGCTTATACGTTTAATTTATTAGGATGGGTTTCTGTTGGAATTGGTTTTGTGCTTTTTATATTTACACCTCTTTTGAAGAGGCTAACTTACGAGAAGAGATAGGGAAGGTAATCGCGCTTAGTAAAATCATTTAAAGCCCTTAATTTTACTAAGCGCGTTGCCGCAGGTGTTCGTGACTTAACATAGGATAATAATAGATGAATTTAATTGAAATAAGTATTTCTATTGCAATATGTGCAATAATCGGTTGTTTAGGTGTTGTGTCCTTTAAATCAATCCGCGACTTACAACGGTCAGCAATAATTACACAATCTTTGCAGCAATCATTGTATTTTGCTCGTGAACAAGCGGTATTGCGATATCAAAATATTGTTATTTCCCCGCGCCATAATCAATGGCAAAATGGCTGGGATATTCAACTTGATTCCGCCCATTCAGTATTAAAATCTTTTTACTCTCAGCCTATGGAAATAATTTTTGTACCGTTTCAAAAATCAACGAATGTCATAAAAATTTTTTCTGACGGAACTTCTAATGGGTATCAAGGTCATTTTGAATATGGTTCAACTCAATTTGTTATCAATCGGGGTGGAAGAGGGCGAATAAATAATCAATCGCCACGGGACATTTATTTTTAATTGTGTGTGCAACATGAATGATGAAACAAGGCAGTCATAATTATGCCTAGAATAATGAATATAATATTGATTTGCATATTTATTTATACTCTTATTATTTATTCTTCATCAACGACAATTTCAAAAAATGAAATTGTCGTTGGAAAAATTTCAAGTATTGCACAGATTCATTATGGATCACTTCAGTTTAGTTTTATCCCAGAAAAAACCCATCAAAAAATTTGGCTAAATTGGTTTAATCCACCGAATATTCATTTGCATTCAGGAGATTCATGGAAATTACATATTAAATATCATGCATCGCAGAAAAATTGGTTACTTGCGGATTCCTACTATCTTGAGGGCAGTGTCCAGATGGATTTTCAAAACCAGTTAATGAAAAGACGTAAATTGACTCAAGAGATCATAAATCATTATAGGGAAAATATTTATTCTGCATTAAAACAAACATTAAAAAATAATGTAGTGTTAGGTTTTATGAGTGCACTTACCGTTGGAATAAGAAATGATATTACAGAATCACAGTGGTCAGATTTGCGTTCAACAGGGACTAATCACTTGATGGCAATCGCTGGATTACATATTGGATTTATGGCATTTATCTTTTATAAAATAATGAATTTATTTTGGCGAAGAATCGAAATTCTTATGTTGCTGTTGCCGGCACAAGAAGCTTCTTTGCTTGCAAGCTTAGCAGGTGCTTTGATATATAGCGCACTTTCTGGATTTTCTCTGCCTACACAACGTGCAGTTATTATGTTGAGTGTCTATCTGATAACGACATTATTGCGAAATAAAATTTCCATACTGGAGAGTTATTTTTTTGCCGTGATGAGTGTGTTAGCTCTTTCACCCTTAAGTTTTTTATCAGCAACATTTTGGTTATCATTTGGAGCGGTTGGGTTACTTATTTATGGTTATAGTGGCAGAATGAAGGAAAATAAAAAATCACTGTTTCATCACTGGATACTTGCGCAATGGATAATGTCACTAGGATTAATTCCTTTTGGATTGTTATTTTTTCATCAGTTGACGATGACAAGTTTAATTGCAAATTGTCTTGCCATTCCATTTGTAGGATTAGTTATTTTACCCTTATGTTTTTTGGGAATTTTTTTTCATGGCTGTTGGAATCTTGCTGCATTTTTGTTGTCGTATTTTTGGAGTATTATTCATTTTTTAGCGACATTACCTTCTACACAATGGGATGGTCAAATTTCATTTTTTGAATTTGTCAGTATATTACTTGGTGTATGTTTATTATTGGCTCCAAGAGGGTTTCCACATCGGGTCATAGGTGTCGTTGGATTTTTGCCGCTGATACTTAAAGTTTTTGAGCAGATCGTGCATTGAACTTCCGTTGCATTGAAAATCTGAGCCGCGACCGTCAGGGAGCGTTCGCAGGTGCTAGTCTGACCCTGATGGTCGCGGCTCTGAATTCATTCGTTTATTGCCTCTAAATGTGTAAATAGAAATCGTATTCAGGTTTCAAAAACAGGTTAATTTATGCTATCCTTGGGACCTGAAATTTTCTTTGAGAGCGTGCATGAATCCCCAAGCTTTTTCATCGACAAACCTGCCATTGGCAGGAAAATTCATCGGTAAAGTCCGCGACAGTTACCAGCTTAGTAATCACCGGAGGCTTATTATTACAACCGATAGGTTATCGGCTTTTGATAAAGTCTTACAATCTGTACCCTATAAGGGGCAGGTGTTGAATCAGTTATCAGAATGGTGGTTTTCACAACTTGGCGATATTATTCCTAATCACCTCATAAGCCTTCCCGATCCCAATGCACTTGAAGCGATTGAGGTAACGCCAATTCCTGTTGAAGTTATTGTACGCGGTTATATCACTGGTGTGACTTCTACCGCATTGTGGTACCGCTATTCATTGGGAGAAAGGCATATTTACGGATACGATTTTCCGGATGGTTTGCAAAAAAATCAGGCACTTCAAAAACCCATCATTACACCTACCACAAAAGGCGGGCCTACAGGGCATGACGAAAGATTAACCTGTAATGAAATCGTTGATAAAGGAATCTTAGATAGTAAGACGTGGGATTATATTCAATCATGTGCGCTTGCTATTTATGAAAAAGGGCAGCAAGTTGCCGCGAAATCAGGTTTGTTGTTGGTGGATACAAAATATGAATTTGGCAAAGACAAAGATGGTCGAATTTTGCTTATTGATGAAGTTCATACACCAGATTCTTCTCGATTTTGGAAAAAAGACAGTTATTTAAATCGATATCAAGAAAAAAAAGAACCTGAAAATTTTGATAAGGAAATGGTGCGATTAGAATATGACAAATTAGGATTTAAAGGCGAAGGTAAAGCGCCTGAATTATCAGAAACATTTTGGCAGTCGGTCACGGATCGTTATATTCAAATTTATGAATTATTAACTGGAAATACTTTTATAAGAGAAAGTTATCCTGTTGAACCCAGGCTGCTTTCAAATTTAACAAAAGAAGGATTTATTTAACATGACGAACAATTCTCCCTTAGTTGTAATTATTGCAGGTTCTAAAAGTGATGAAAGTCATTACCAAAAAATTGCATCAGAAGTAAGACGATTTGGTGTCGAAGTTATCATCAGAATTGGATCTGCGCATAAGACTGCTGAACATGTACTAAACCTATTACATGTTTATGAAGGGTTGCCCCGTCCAAAAGTGTTTATTACAGTGGCAGGCCGCAGTAATGCTTTATCGGGTTTTATCGATGGTGCGGTGATGGCGCCTGTGATCGCTTGCCCTCCATCAAGTGATTCTTTTGCGGGCGCAGATATTTTTTCATCGTTACGAATGCCCTCTGGGATTTCCCCTGCTGTAGTGTTGGAGCCTGCCAATGCGGCATGGTTGGCAGTAAGAATACTGGCATTACAAGATGTTGAATTACAGAAAAAAATCCAAGTTGCAAGAGAACAACATATAAGACAAATTTTACAAGATGATGCAGAAATACATGAACAACAACGTTAAAAGCGATAAGCCAAAAGATGAGTGTGGTGTTATTGGAATATATGCACCTAATGAAGAAGCTGCACGTTTAGGTTATTTTGGTTTATACGCATTACAACATAGAGGGCAAGAATCCGCAGGCCTTGCAGTATCCGATGGTAAAAATATACACGAACACAAAGATTTAGGCCTTGTTTCTCAAGTTTTTAACCCCGCAAATCTTGCAGCATTAAAAGGTCATCTTGCTATAGGACATACAAGGTACTCAACCACAGGGTCATCATCACTGCGTAACGCTCAGCCTTTTCTCATTGATACGCAACACGGTTCAATTGCGATGGCGCATAATGGCAACATTACTAATGCATTAACATTGCGAAATGAACTTCTTCAAAAAGGAATTGGGCTTTCTACATCATCGGATAGCGGCGTGATGTTGATGACATTAGCAGGTGCTTCTGGAAATAGCTGGACAGAACGATTGCAATATATAATGCCGCAGTGGAAAGGGGCGTATTCGCTTGTCATACTTACTCACGACCAAATTTTTGCTGTGCGTGATCCTTGGGGTTTCAGGCCGCTAAGTGTTGGGATGCTGCCCGAAGGCGGAATGGCATGTGCTTCTGAATCGGGAGCATTGCAAACGCTTGCTTGTTCCAATATTAGAGAAGTGTTGCCAGGTGAAATTGTGATATTTTCTAAAGATGGGTTGTCTTCCGTTCAAGGGTTACCGCCACATAAAAACCAAGCTCGTTGTACATTCGAACAAATATATTTTTCAAGACCAGATAGTTGTTGGGACAATAAAAGTGTCCACCATGTTAGACAAAAACTAGGAGAACAACTTTGGAATGAGATGAAGCTGCAAGCAGATGTTGTCATTCCCGTTCCAGATTCTTCAGTGCCTGCAGCAATTGCTTACGCCAAAGCGTCGGGAATTTCTTACAATGATGGGTTTATAAAAAATCGATACATCGGCAGAACATTTATTCAACCTACGGATACTTTACGCCGCCTTGGCGTTGCGATGAAATTCAATGTTTTATCGGAAAATGTTAAAGACAAACGCATTATCATGATAGATGACAGTATTGTTCGCGGCAATACATCAGGCCCATTAGTGAAAATGTTAAGACAAGCGGGCGCAAAAGAGGTTCATATTGCGATTACCTGTCCTCCGATTGCATTCCCCTGTTTTATGGGTGTAGACATGGGAACGCATGAAGAATTAATTGCGCATCGAATGACAGTTTCACAAATTAAAGATCATATTGGATGTGATTCGCTTTATTTTTTATCGATGGAAGGGATGATGAAAGCGATAGGACGTAAAGATGGATATTGTAATGCTTGTTTTACAGGAATTTATCCGATACCTATTGATATTACTCACACAAAAACAGGATTTGAATCATGAAAATATTTATCATAGGTTCAGGGGGAAGAGAGCATGCCCTTACCTGGAAGATATTACAATCACCTAAAGTTACACATTTATACAGTAACTCACCCAATGCAAGTTTAGAATTTTTAAAAAGAACATATTCTCAAAAAAACATTTCATTTATCAATATCTCTGAAACTCAACATGATGAAATTATCAAATTCTCACAAGATAATTCTATTGATCTAGTCGTCATTGGAAGCGAAGGGCCATTATCATTAGGCCTATCTGATAAACTAAATGAATATGGAATTCCAGTATTTGGCCCGTCAAAAGCTGCAGCGCTTATAGAGTCATCCAAGGCATTTTCTAAAGAATTTATGCAGCACTTTGGTATTCCAACGGCAAAATTTAAATCGTTTAACGATTTAAACTCTACTTTGTCTTTCATAGAATCCATCGATTTTCCTTATGTAATAAAAGTATCTGAATTAGCGGCTGGAAAGGGAGTATTTTTGCCTAATGATCTGGCTGAGTCTAAAAAAATATTGAATAAAATTTTTGTGGGTAAAGAGTTTGGCTTGAATGTTACTGTTGTTATAGAAGAACGATTGGAAGGTGAAGAAGTTTCATTGTTAGCATTTACCGATGGAAAAACACTTAAAGCGCTTCCGCTTGCAAGAGATTTTAAAAGGCTTAAAAATGACAATAAAGGGCCAAATACAGGTGGAATGGGTGCTTATGCGCCTGTTACGCCTTCCAGTATTACCATGGAGGCGTTGGTAGAAACTATACTCGTTCCCACTATAAAAGGGTTGAAAGAAGTAAACCGCGAATTTAAAGGTGTAATATACGCGGGGCTCATGTTAACGAAAAATGGTGTGAATGTATTGGAATATAATTGTCGATTTGGCGATCCTGAAACTCAAGTATTGATGCCGTTATTGTCGAGTGATCTCGTGGAAATCATGCAAGCTTGCATTACAGGCAATCTATCAAAATGCAAAATACAATGGAGAAATCAATCTGCTGTGTGTGTGGTGTTAGCCTCCGAAGACTATCCAGTCGGAAGCAGTGCTTCGCAGATTATTCGTGGATTACAAGAGTTTTCGCATCATCATTCTAACACGCATGTTTTTCATGCAGGAACGAAAATGAATGTCTCTCATAAAATTGTTTCTAACGGCGGCAGAGTGTTAAATGTTTGCGGTGTAGGAAATACTTTAGATGAAGCCGTTGACCTTGCTTATGAAGGCGTAAAAAAAATATCATTTAAGGGTATGCAATACCGACAAGACATTGCACAAGAAAAACAACAAGATGCCTATGCAAAAGCAGGTGTAGATATTGCCGCTGGAAATACAGCGGTTAAATTAATGACGAATGCTGTGCGTTCAACTTATGGAAAAGAAGTGTTAGCTGGAATTGGAGCATTCGGTGGAATGTACGACGCAGCTTCATTACAGGAGTTAAAAAACCCTACATTAGTCGCTTCAACCGATGGTATTGGAACCAAAGTACATCTGGCTGCGATGGCGGGTAAGTTTTACTCTCTGGGGTTTGATATAGTTCATCATTCCATCAATGATATATTAGTCCAAGGTGCAAAACCGCTTTTTTTCTTGGATTATATCGCAAGCCACAAGTTGGATCCTGAAATTGTTGCAACCATAGTAACAGGCATGGCGGACGCATGTCGTTCTGTGAATTGTGCATTATTGGGTGGTGAAACAGCAGAGATGCCGGGTGTTTATCATCAAGATATGATTGATATTGCAGGTACAATCGTTGGGGTCGTCGATCGTGATCATGCGCTGCCTTCAAAAAAAATTAAGAGTGGAGATGTGTTGTTAGGTTTAGCATCCTCAGGCCCGCATACGAATGGATATTCATTAATTCGAAAAATATTTTCTAAAATGGATCTCAATAACACTTTTCCTGGAATGGATTGCCCATTATTAGAGGCTTTGTTGGCGCCGCATCGATGTTATTTGCCTGTATTGAAAACAGCATTAGAGCATCACGCAAGACCAATAAAAGGATTAGTTCATATAACTGGCGGCGGCTTTTTTGAAAACATTCCAAGGATATTACCTGATAACATCGGTGCTGAATTAATCAAATGGAATGTTCCGCCTTTGTTCAAATTAATTCAACAGTGCGGTGATGTACCAGAGAGCCAAATGTATACCATATTTAATATGGGTATTGGAATGGTTATTATTACTGACCCTGAAAATGTTTCTATCTTAGAAACATTAATTCAAGAACCTATTATTCCAATAGGTAAATTGATTGAAGGAAAAAAGCAGGTGGTTTTTAAATGATAAAAATAGTTGTCATGATTTCTGGAAATGGTTCAAATTTACAAGCAATTTTGGACGCTTGTAAATCAGGAGAGTTATCGGCAGCTGTAGTGGCTGTTGTATCAGATAATCCTTCGGCATATGGGCTGCAGCGTGCAAACAAATATCATATTCCAACTATTGTTAAGTCGCGAAATGTTTCACAATCCAAGAGTGATTATGAAAAAGAACTTTGTGAATGTATTCAAGTTTTTCAACCTGATTGGATAGTACTTGCAGGTTGGATGAAGTTATTAAGTTCAGTTTTTTTAAATTGTTTTTCTCAACGTGTGATTAATTTACATCCAGCGTTGCCTCATACATTTCCAGGCTTAAAATCCATAGAACGTGCATTTACGGCTTTTAAGAATAGTGAAATTAAAGAAACAGGTGTGATGGTGCATTTAGTGCCTGATGAAGGGGTAGATAATGGGCCTGTATTAAAGGAAGCGGTTGTGCCAATTATGGATAATGACACATTAGAATCTTTGACCCAAAGAATGCGTGAAACAGAGCATAAAACTTTAGTAGAAGCATTAATTGAGTTGGAAAGAACTCACAAAGCGGAGAAAATTTAATGTCTTATGCATTACTATCAGTTTATGATAAAACAGGATTATGCGAGTTTGCAGAAGGTTTAATTAAAGCAGGATATGAATTGCTGGCTTCAGGCAGTACAGCAAAATTATTACGCGAAGCGAAACTAAAAGTGAGAGAGGTTTCCGACTATACTCAGTCAAAAGAAATGCTAAATGGCCGTGTGAAAACATTGCATCCTGCCATCCATGGTGGAATCCTTGCAAGAAAAACAACAGAAGACCATCAAGAGTTATTGGATTTGGGATGGGATTATATTGATCTTGTTGTGGTTAATTTATATCCATTTACACAAACAATTGCCAAACCCAATGTTACATTACAAGATGCCATAGAACAAATTGACATTGGCGGTGTAACGCTTATTCGTGCTGCGGCGAAAAATTATGATCGCGTGACTGTAGTTTGTGATCCTTTAGATTACTCTCGTATTATCGATGAATTAAATCAAGGTGAAATTTCAGTAGAAACAAAAAAGAATTTAGCCATAAAAGGATTTATCACCACTTCTCAATATGATTCTGCAATTTCGCAATATCTTAACCCTACAGAAAATTTGATGTTGACTCTCACCCCTGTACAAACTTTGCGATATGGTGAAAACCCGCATCAAACTGCACAATTATTTAGTGAAAAAAATAATTCTGGCCCATTGGGTGGAAAATTATTACAAGGTAAAGAACTTTCTTACAACAATTTATTAGATTTAGATGCGGCTTTTCGTGCTGTATGTTCATTTAGCAAACCTACGATATGTATTGTAAAACATCTTTCACCTTGTGGTATTGCCTCGAATGAATCTCTATCAACAGCTTTTTCGCAAGCATTGGAATGTGATCCGGTTTCTGCATTTGGCGGAATCATTGCGAGTAATAAAATCATTGATAAAAACACAGTGGAAGCTTTTGGTGGTTTGTTTATTGAATGTATAGCAGCACCTGGATTTACAGCTGAAGCAAAAGAATTACTTGCCAAACGAAATCAATGCCGCTTATTAGAAATAAAAGATACGAATTCTACGCAATATGAATGGCGATCGCTTCATCATGGCATGTTAAGGCAAGAAAGAGACAATGGCGATCCTCAGAACCAAGAATGGAAAGTGGTCACTGAAAAACAACCTTCATCTTCAGAATGGAATTCATTAAAATTTGCTTGGCTGGCTTGCCAACATGTAAAATCCAATGCAATCGTGTTTGCAAAAGAAGAAGCAACGATTGGAATCGGCGGCGGTCAACCCAATCGTATTGATTGTGTAAAAATAGCAGCGGCACGTGCCGGGGACAAATCTGCTGGAGCTGTCATGGCCTCTGATGCCTTTTTTCCTTTTGCCGATACTGTAGAAGAAGCTGCGAAGCATGGAATCACAGCCATTATTCAACCGGGCGGATCAAAACGTGATGCAGACGTTATCGCAGCTGCAAATGCAGCTAACATTGCAATGATATTTACTGGCGTACGTCATTTTCGTCATTGAGGTTTCCAATATGTCTTTACTTTATCGTTTTATTGTCAATCAAAAAGGATCAAAAAATCCAAAAGCAGAAAATCTTTTAAAAGATGCGCACATTTTAGGGTTTAAGAACATAAAAAATTTTGAATGTTCAGATATTTATTTTATTGAAGGAAAATTATCAGAGCATGAATTGCAGCGTCTTGGATCAAAATTATTAACTGATTCATTTATTCAAGAAGGTTATTGGGAAAAAGAAAGTGCACCTATATTGGATGGTCAAGTCATCGAAATTGCTTTGCTTCCCGGTGTGACAGACGTGGTTGGCGAGCAAATTTTACGGTGTGCTGATTTATTAGAAATTAAAGGATTAGAAAAAGTCGTGAGCGGTCAACGCATTGTCGTTTATAGTGAGTCAGAGCTTGAGCCTTCATCATTGCAACTATTAACAGAAAAGTTATTATCTAATCCAGTGATACAGCATTATAGTTTTGGACATTTGTCACATTTATTTGTAAATGAAGCTCAAAGAAATATGACAGAAAAATTAACGGAAACCATCCTTTTACGATCGTTAAACACGGATCAACTAAATGTTTTATCAAAAGAAAGGCGATCGGCATTAGATGAGCCTGAAATGATTGCGATACAAAAATATTTTAAATTAGAAAATCGCGATCCCACTGATGTTGAATTCGAAATGATCGCTCAAACATGGAGTGAACACTGTAGTCATAAAACATTTAAAGCCAATATTGAAATGAATGATGAAGTGATACATGGATTGCTCAATAGTTATATTCGCAAGGCAACTGAAACAATCGCAGCTCCCTGGGTGTACTCTGCATTTGTCGATAATGCGGGCATCATAGATTTTGACGATGAATATCAAATTTCATTTAAAGTGGAAACACATAACCATCCGTCAGCAATTGAGCCTTTTGGAGGAGCGAACACCGGATTAGGCGGGGTCATCAGAGACGTGCTTGGAGTATCTGCAAAACCTATTGCTGCAACTGATATATTTTGTTTTGGATTATTAGATACAGCATTTTCAGCTTTACCACAAGGCACCTTGCACCCACGATTAATCTCCTCTGGCGTTATTGCAGGTGTCCAGGATTACGGTAATAAAACGGGTATTCCAACTGTCAGTGGTGCAGTCTGTTATGATGCTGCATATACGTCAAATCCACTTGTATTTTGCGGTTGTGTTGGTTTAGCTCCCATAAATTCTCATCCAAGAAAACCTCAAAAAGAAGATTGTATTATCGTCATTGGAGGCCGAACGGGTCGTGATGGTTTACGCGGTGCGACATTTTCATCATTAACCATGGATGCAATGACAGGTGCTGTGGCTGGTGCATCTGTTCAAATTGGAGATCCCATCATTGCGCGTGGATTGATAGAAGTTGTGACACGTGCGCGTGATGCAAAGTTATATCATGCAATAACTGATTGTGGTGCGGGCGGGTTGTCATCCGCAGTGGGTGAAATGGCGAGCGAGAGCGGCGCTGAAGTTGAACTATCCACGGTCAAATTAAAATATCCAGGTTTATACCCTTGGGAAATTTGGTTATCTGAAGCACAAGAACGAATGGTTTTAGCTGTGCCTGAAGAATATTTATCAACATTACAACAGATATGTGATCTTTACGATGTGGAGTTAACAAATATTGGAAAGTTTACAGATAGCGGCAAGATTATCGTCAATTACAACAAGCAGTGCGTGTTAAATCTATCTAATGAATTTTTACATCACAGTATGCCAATTAAAACTTTTCGTCCTATAAAATTGGACAAAGAAAAAGCTCAAAAGCTTTCGGTGAATTCAAAACCTTCTTCTCTACCGCCATCTGAAATGCTGCTAAAATTATTGTCTCATCCCAATATTGCCTCTAAAGAAAATATTATTCGGCGCTATGATCATGAGGTTCAAGGTGCAACCGTTATAAAACCATTAACGGGATTGTGTAATGATGGGCCGCAAGATGCAACTGTATTAAAACCTGCCGGTACAAAAGGAACAAAAGGCATTGTGCTTTCCAACGGTATTAATCCAGAATTAGGAAAAATTGATCCTTACCATATGGCTATCAATGTTGTTGATGAAGCCATTCGAAATGCAGTTGCTGTGGGTGCTGACCCAGATAAAATTGCTATATTAGACAATTTTTGTTGGGGTGATCCAAAACGTTCAGAAACTTTATATGCACTTGTAGAAGCAGCTAGAGGTTGTCATGATGCAGCATTACATTATAAAACACCCTTTATATCTGGAAAAGATTCACTCAATAATGAATTCGTAGGCTCGGATGGACAAAGACATGCGATACCTTCTACCTTATTAATTTCTGCAATTGGCATAATTCAGGATATTCATACAGCTGTAACTATGGATTTTAAATCAGAGGGAAACTGTGTTTATCTTATTGGAGAAACAAAGCCACAATTTGCAGGGAGTTATTTTCATTTATTAGGTGGGATCTCAGCAATAGGTAATGACGATGTTCCAGATTTACCCAAGCATGCGCCTCCATTATATCGATGTCTGCATCGTGCAATTGCCAATAAGCTTGTCAGATCTTGCCATGATTTAAGTGAAGGCGGCCTTAGTGTTGCATTAGCTGAAATGTGTATAGGCGGGCGATTAGGGTGTGAAATCCAATTAAATTCTAATGATATTACTACACAATTATTTAGTGAATCCAATGGACGATTAATTGTAGAAGTTGAGCCTCATTTATGTTCAGCGTTTGAAGAACTTTTTGAACCATCTCTATCGTCTTATACTCAAAAATTAGGAGTAGTAAAAAACAGTTCCATAATGTCGGTCACTCAGAATCATAAAAACATCATTCAGTTGAATATAGAAGAATTAACGCAGTCCTTTTTCAAAGCATCGAGGAATTAATATGAGGCCAACAGTATTAATATTATATGCACAAGGCACAAATCGAGAAATGGAAGCAAAGCAGGCATTCGAATTGGCGGGAGCTTCGCCCGAGGTTGTTCATATTAATCAATTACGCAAAGGTGAAAAACACTGGAAAGATTATCAGCTATTAGCTGTTCCTGGTGGTTTTTCTTACGCGGATACATTAGGTGCGGGGCATTTGTTTGCCTTGGATATCCTGACATATTTCCAAGATGAAGTGTATCAATTCATAGAGTCGGGTAAACCTGTTATTGGAATTTGTAATGGATTTCAAATGTTAGTCAAAGCGGGGTTATTGCCCAAATTTTCGATAGATGAAACAAGTCGATCAACTTTAACGTTTAATGAAAATGGTCAATTCGAATGTAGATGGGTAACATTATTGCCGCAATCTAAAAAATGTTTGTGGACAAAAAATTTACAAGAAGAAATATATTGCCCGGTTGCGCATGGAGAAGGGCGATTTTTATTAGAAAATCCAACAGATTTACAAAAATTAATTTCATCTGATCAAATAGCCTTACGATATTCCGAACATCATTATCCTGAAAATCCTAATGGATCAATTTCAGATATTGCGGGTATTTGTAATGATAAAGGAAATGTATTGGGTTTAATGCCGCATCCTGAAAATCATATTTTTTCCTTCCAGCATCCGCGTTGGACTCGGGGTGAGCAGGGTAAAAGTGGATTAACCTTGTTTAAAAATGGTGTGGAGTTTGTTTTGTAAAATAGAGTCAAAAATTTTAGAGTTGAGATATATATATGAAACCCAATGATCTGCCGAATGAAATTTCAGCATTAACGCTGCCCAATGGCGCAGCTAAATTATTATTGCATTCCTGTTGTGCACCTTGTTCTGGTGAACTCATGGAGCGTTTTTTAAGATCTGGTATTGAATATACGATATATTTTTATAATCCTAACATTCACCCGCTAAAAGAATATGAATTACGTAAAAATGAAAATATTCGTTTTGCAGAAAAACATGGAATTCCTTTTATTGATGGTGATTACGATCGAGACGAATGGTTTAAACGTGCAAAAGGTATGGAAATGGAACCAGAGCGCGGTATTCGGTGCACCATGTGTTTTGACATGCGTTTTGAACGAACAGCGCTTTATGCGTATGAGCACGGGTTTACTGTGTTTACCAGTTCACTTGGCATTTCACGTTGGAAAGATATGGACCAAATAAATGAAAGCGGCCTGCGTGCAGCAAGTCATTATCCTGACCTTGTATATTGGACATTCAATTGGCGTAAAAATGGTGGTTCGCAACGTATGATAGAAATTTCCAAGCGTGAACACTTTTACCAACAAGAATATTGCGGCTGTGCTTTTTCGTTACGAGATACAAACCGCGTGCGAGAAAATAATGGCCGTGAACGTATTAAAATCGGCGAAAAATATTATGGTGATGATTAGGGTCTGTTGACAATTACTCTCCCGGCTACAAAAAGAGTAGATTTGGCTGTGATGGTGCTATATGGTACACTTGCCCCTTATTTCTTAATTCAGTTTGATAAGAGAGAAAAAATGGATGAAGTCAACGATACCAGCACTAATAAAGCTCAAGCACCCTCGCAAGGTCTAGGTGCTGTTAATAGCAAAGTTCGCCCAGCAACAGATATACACACAGATATAGAGTTGCGTGTTAAAATGTTAATTGATAGTGATAATGGTTATCAAAATTATAAAAACGCTGTTGATAGCTTGTATCAACTTTGTCAATCTGGAAAATTTTCTTTAGCTTCATTTCCTTGCATTCGAGATTTCCACAATGATTTAGCTGTAGAAATGCGAATAAACGGCAGCAGGGTAAAACTCCAATTTCATTTAGAAACTCCCAAATACGTTATTGGACAAGTTGCAAATAATGAACTTATAAATGATTTAGAATATTTCTGGAAAATGGGTATTTTTAATGAGGTTGTTAGTTGCAAAAATTTTGTTCGGTTTAAAAAAACAACATTTACTTTCGAGCAATATGGAAAAATTGTTGACGCTTTAAAAGAGGGTATTTACAGGGTTAATCAAACAAAAAATGCGGCGAAGAAAATACTTGAGAAAATTAAATTTAACTCAAACAGGCTCGAAGGAAAAATTTTTAAAGAATTTGCTGATAGATCTGAGTTTGAAAAAATATTAGAGCATTTTAGGAATGATGAAGACTATCAAGGGTTATTTGAAGATTGTGAAACGATTCAGCAGTTAGTAAATAAATCTTTTACAAATGACCAATGTAAAAGATTTGCTGAACAATTAGAAAATGACGTAATAAAAGATAAAGAAAACGTAGAAAAAGCACAAAATATTCTCCAAAATGTGGATAAATTATTCTCAACTCATGATGATGGCTCTTATCAAAATGCTGATGCCTATCTTATTTTGGGATATGTAGGGGAAGATCCTCGATATTCAAATACCATTATAAACAAAGGTATGCAAAGAAATGTAGACCATGTTAAACAATATCATAAGCCATGTATGTTAGTGGGTTATGCAGATAAGTATTCTGGCTTTGGGGAAGATGCCAAAAAAAACACAGGAACTTCTTTTTTGTCGCATAATGAATTTAAAGATCACCCAAAAGGATTTATATTGGTGGGTGAGACTGCACTTGAGAATTCATTTTTTGAAGATGCATTAACATCTGTTGTCCAAAACAAAAGAGGAAACACGAAACCTTGGTGTTCGATAACAGAAGAAAGAACAAATTTGTTAAATGTTTCTCAGCGTTCTCATATTAGCCATTTAAAAACATTATGGGAGTATCATAAATCTCCGGAAAAAAACATTATAAAAATACTTCATGATTACACAGGATACCAATCTAACTTTTATCTATTTCATTTTGCTTTGCATTGGAAACGGCATTACCGTTCTGGTGTAGATAAATTGATTGAAGATTCAAAAACTAAGCCTGCTCAAGAAATACTAAATGAATTAAAATCAAGATTTCAAAAAATGGATCCACATGGAACGCTTGCAGCAACAATACATTTTATAGAGAATCAATTGTATTCTTGTGCTGTGCTTGAGCAAAAATTAGAGCATGAAGAGCAAGAAGCGGTATTGCATAAAGCAAACCAGCAATCTCAAGCCGTAATTGCTTCATCTAAAGTGGTTACAACAAATGAGAAATGTTGTGCATACTTTAGTTTAAGATAGAGCCTCAGAAGAAGTATGCCTTCTTCGACTAATAAAATTTTCGTCTTTATACTAAGTTCCTCTTAATGTTGTTGTTGCAGGCATGAATTGTTACATCATTGCACTTGTACAGAGCCGTGAGCCTCAGGAAGCGTTACCCATTGCTCATAAATTCTCCATGAAGATAGTACTGAGTATCCGAGCCGTGACCGTTCGGGAGCGTTCACAGGTACCAATATAAATTCAAGGCAGGATAAATAATAAATATTAAAAAAATATTTATTAGAAACCACAATAAATTATAGCTAAGTGATCGCTCCCTAACGGTCGCGGCT
>Ga0068855_100002804_pt1 | contig 21448 bp, 22 predicted proteins | sample KBSCornC52_FD_66592 | JGI IMG/M metagenome (GOLD analysis project Ga0068855, IMG submission 66592) | Corn rhizosphere microbial communities from Kellogg Biological Station, Michigan, USA - KBS Corn C5-2 | ecosystem: Host-associated > Plants > Roots > Rhizosphere > Soil ...
CTCTTCGGCCTCATGATCGGCATGATCGGGAGCGACCACATCTACAACACGCCGCGCGCGACGTTCGGCTTCCTCGAGCTCTACGAGGGCGTGCCGCTCGTGCCCGCGCTGATCGGGCTCTTCGCGGTGGGCGAGGCGCTGATGATGGTGGAGCGGCGCCTCATCGTGGGCGCGGACGTGCGCGAGCGGACCTCGGGGCGCAACTGGACCCAGACGGCGGAGGCGCTGCGCTACTCGGTGAAGCGCTGGTGGCACATCGTGTGGACAGGCCTCGTGGGCCTCGCGATCGGCATCGTGCCCGGGGCCGGCGCCTCGATCGCATCCTTCGTCGCCTACCAGCAGTCGCGCATGTGGTCGAAGGAGCCGGAGCGGTACGGGACGGGACATCCGGACGGCGTGATCGCGGCGGAGGGCGGCAACAACGGCGTGTGCTCCGGGACGCTCGTGCCGATGATGGCGCTGGGCGTCCCCGGGGGGAGCACCTCCGCGGTCATGATGATCGTCCTCCAGTACCACGGCATGAACATGGGGCCGCAGCTCTTCAGCGAGAACCCGCAGCTCGCCTACGGCGTCTTCGTGGGGATGCTGCTCTCGTACTTCTTCATGATCTTCACGATCCTCCCGCTCGCGCGCTACATGTCGCGCATCGTGCTGATCGAGACCACGTACCTGGTCCCCATCATCATCCTGGTGACCGTCGTGGCGGCCTTCTCCGAGCGCCAGTACGTCTTCGACATGGGAGTCGCGGTCGTCTTCGGCATCATCGGCTACATCGCCCACAAGACGCAGTACCACGTGGCGGCGATCCTGATCGGCGTGATCCTGGGGCCGATCTTCGAGCGCTATCTCGTCCGTGCGCTGCGCCTGTCCGAGGGCGATCCGAGGATCCTCTTCTCCTCCACGGTCGGGAACGCGCTCTGGGTGCTCCTCGCGCTCTCGCTCCTCTATCCCGCCGTCCGCGCGTGGCTGCGGAAGCGCCGCGATTGAAGCCGTCCGGGCCTGCCCTCGCGGCGGGCTTGTCTTGGCCTACTTGATCCCGGCCTGCATGAACGACTGCATGAACTGGCGCTGGAAGACCAGGAAGGCGACGAGGAGCGGCGCCACCGCCATGAGCGTGCCCGCGCTGATCACGGCCCAGTCCACGCCGGATTCCGGGGCGCCGAAGATCGCGAGGCCCACCGTGAGGGGCCGCGTCTTCACGGAATTGGTCACGATGAGCGGCCAGAGGAAGTTGTTCCAGTGGTAGCTCACGGAGACGAGCGCGTAGGCGAGGTAGGTCGGGCGCGCGAGCGGGACGTAGACCCGCCATAGCACGCCCATCGTGGAGCAGCCCTCGACGCGCGCGGCATCCTCGAGCTCGCGGGGGATCGTCTTGAACGCCTGCCGGAGGAGGAAGATCCCGAACGCGCTCGCCATGTAGGGAAGCCCGATGCCGGTGATCGTGTCGGCAAGCCCCAGCCGCGCCATGGTCCGGTAGTTCTCGACGATCAGGACCTCCGGCATCACCATGAGCTGCACGAGCACCAGCGCGAAGGCGACGTCGCGTCCGGCGAAGTCGAACCGCGCGAAGGCGTACGCGGCGAGCGTGCAGATCACGAGCTGCGCCGAGAGCACCATCGTCACGAGCGCGACCGTGTTCACGAAGTGGCGCGCGAAAGGGGCGTAGCTCCAGGCCTTGCGGAAGTTGTCGAGCGTGAGGGGCGCCAGGAGCTCGAAGTGCGTCGCGAGCGCGGCCGGATGGATCGCCGCCCACGCGGCGTAGAGGAGGGGCGCCACCCATGCGAGCCCCAGGAGCCACGCGGCGCCTTTCTCGAGGGCGTTCATGGCCTCACCGGTAGTGCACCCGCCGCTCGACCAGCTGGAACTGCGCGATCGCGAGCCCCGCGAGGAGCGCCAGGAGGACCACCGTGAGCGTCGCCGCGTAGGCCGTGTCGAAGAAGCTGAACGCCACCTGGTAGATGTAGTAGAGGAGCAGGTTCGAGGCGTTGTCCGGGCCGCCCTTCGTGAGGATGAAGAGGTGGTCCACGAGCTTGAACGAGTTGAGGGTCGCGTTCACCAGCACGAAGAGCGTGGTCGGCATGAGGAGCGGGAAGGTCACGCGGCGGAAGAAATACCAGCGCGAGGCGCCCTCGATCCTCGCCGCCTCCGCGAGCTCCGGCGGGAGCGACTGCAGCGCCGCGAGGTAGAAGATCATGAAGAAGCCCGCTTCCTTCCAGACCGTCATCACCGCGAGGCACGCCATCACGGTGTGGGGATCGCCCAGCCAGTTGTGGCTCGGCGCGCCGAAGGCCCCCGTGATCTTGTCGAGGAGGCCGATCTGCGGGGAATAGAAGAAGAGCCAGAGGTTCGCCACCGCGATCATCGGAAGGACCGTGGGCGTGAAGTAGCTCATGCGCACGAGCGCGCGGGCGGGGAGCTTCCCGTTCACCCACGCGGCCATCGTCATCGCGAGCGCCATGGAGGTGGGGATCGTCGCGAGCGCGAAGATGGCGTTGTTGCGCAGGACCTGCCAGAAGACCGGGTCGTCCGCGAGGGCGGCGTAGTTGGCGATCCCCACGAACCGGGACGGCCGCACCGCCGTCCCGGTCGAGAAGAAGCTGTCGAAGAGCGTCGCCGCCGCGGGGTAGTGCGTGAACGCGACGAGGAGGATGGCCGCCGGCAGGAGCAGCAGCCATCCCTGCACGTGCTTCATCGGGCCTTCAGCGATAGGGCTTGAGCAGCCGGTCCGCCTCGGCCTGCGCGGCCTTCAACGCGTCCGCCGGGGTCTTCTGGCCCGTGAGCGAGGCCTGGATCGCGTCGTCCAGGAGCTTGCGCACGCGCCCCGTCTGGAAGGTCGAGAGCTCCGGGGTCGCGAACTGGAACTGGTCGCGCGCGACGACCGCCTGCGGGAAGCTCGCGGCGTACTCCTTGAGCTTCGGCGTCTCGTAGGCGTCCGGCCGCGTGCCGACGTACCCCGTCGCGATGCTCCACTCCGCCGCGCGCTCCGGCGTGGTCATGAATTTCACGAAGGCAAGCGCCGCCTTGCGCTCCTCGGGCGTGGTCTTCTTGAAGAGATAGAAGTTGCCGCCGCCCGTGGGGGAGCCGCGCTGCTTCGCCGCCGGGAGCATCGCCACGCCGAACGGGAACTTCGCGGTGTCCTTCACCGCCGTGAGGTTGCCCGTCGTGTGCCACATCATGGCGGTCTTCCCCTCGGTGAACGCCTGGCGGAGCGTCCCCCACTCGACGGTGCCTTCGGGCATGACCTTGTCCCTGGCGCCCAGGTCGCGCCAGTACTGGAGCGCGGCCACCACGTCCGGATTGTCGTAGTTGGTCTTGTTGCCGTCGCGGTTCATGAGGTCCTGGCCGTTCTCGCGCGCGAAGGCCTGGAACATCCAGTACGCGTAGCCGGTCGACGGCACCTCGACTCCCCAGCGCGCGACGTTCCCGCTCGCGTCCTTCTTCACGAGCTTGCGCGCCATCGTGCGCATCTCATCCCAGTTCGCGGGCGGGCGCTCCGGATCGAGCCCCGCTTCCTTGAAGGCGTCCTTGTTCCAGTAGAGGACGATCGTCGAGCGCTGGAACGGGATCCCGTACACCTTCCCCTTGTACGTGCCGTTCGCCATGAGCGCGGGATAGAAGGACCGGATCCACGCCTTGTCGTCCGCGGTCGAGGCGACGTCGTCCCACGGGACGATCACGTCCTGCTCGAGCAGCTCGTAGAGGTCGATCGAGAAGAGGACCGAGAGCTGGGCGGGCTGGCCGGCCTTGAGCGCCGCGAGCGCCTTGATGCGCGCGTCGTCGTAGTTCCCCGCGTAGATCGGGTGCACCTTCACGCCGGGGTTCTCCTTCTCGAACTGCGCCGCGAGGCCGTCGATCACCTTCGTGAGCGGGCCGCCCACGGCGATGGGGTAGTAGAACGTGAGCTCCGTGTCGGCGCGCGCGGCCGGGGCCACGAGGCCGATGAGCGCTGCCGTGGCGATTGCGAGGATCGATCTCATGGTGCCTCCCTTTTTCGTTCGAACGGCGGATGCCGCGGGTTGCGGCTAGTGATGCGAAAGCGCGGGTGCGGCGCGCGGCTCGGCTTCCCGCATGCCGGTCGCCGCGTCGAAAAGGTGCATGGATTCGGGCTTCCATGCGATGCGCACGGGCGAGCCCGGGGCGAGCGCGAGCTGCCCGGGCGCTCGGACGAGGAAGGTCTCGGCGCCCACGCGGACGTTGAGGATCGTGTCCGCGCCGTGGTACTCGGAGCTCTCGACGGTCCCGGGAACGCCGCCGGACGGGACGACCGCGACGTGCTCGGGACGGACGCCCAGGATGCGGCCGGCGCCGGGACCCCTCGCCACCGCCTGCGCGCTCCCGCGGACGACCGCGCCCTCGGGGCCGTCGGCGAGGGCGACGAGGTTCATGCCCGGCGTGCCGATGAAGCGCGCCGCGAAGAGCGTCGCGGGCCGCGCGTAGAGGTGGGCGGGCGAGCCTTCCTGCTCGATCCGCCCGTCGCGCACCAGCACGACGCGGTCGGCCATGCTCATCGCCTCCACCTGGTCGTGCGTCACGTACACCACCGTCATCCCGAGACGCTGCTGGAGCGCCCGGATCTCGACCCGCATGCCGTGGCGAAGCTGCGCGTCCAGGTTGGAGAGCGGCTCGTCCATGAGGCAGATGCCGTTCTCGGCGATGATCGCGCGGGCGAGCGCCACGCGCTGGCGCTGGCCGCCGGAGAGCTGCTGCGGCTTCCGGTCGAGGTGCGCGGAAAGGCCCACCAGCTCCGCGGTCTTCGCGAGCCGCGCCGCGCGCTCGGCCGCCGGGAGGCGCCGGACCCTGAGGCCGAAGACGATGTTCTCGGCGACCGTCAGGTGGGGGAAGAGGGCGTACGACTGGAAGACCATCGAGATGCGGCGCTTTTCGGGCGAGAGCCGCGTCACGTCGCGCCCGTCGACGACGATCCGGCCCTCGTTGGGCTCCTCGAGGCCCGCGACCAGGCGAAGGAGCGTCGACTTGCCGCATCCCGAGGGGCCCAGCAGCACCACGAACTTCCCGGGCTCCGCGCGAAAGCTCACGCCATCGACCGCGTTCGCGCGGCCGAAGCGCTTCGTCACCTTCTCGAGAACGATCTCCGGCACGCGCCTCCCGTCGCGATGCGGACCCCCGCGCCCGCATTATGCCCCGGGCGCCCGGGCTCGCGCGAAGGGCCGGGCCGCGATACCATGCGCAGGTTCCCGAGCTTGCCACCCCGAGGGGATGAACCGACCCATGGCAATGCCGCGCCGCTTCCCGCAGCTCACCCTGGACCAGCTCAACGTCTACCAGAAGCCGCTGGGCGAGCAGGTCATGAAAGTCTCGAGCATCGGCCTGGGCGGGCCGTACAACCTGCTGCTGCGCAGCCCCGTCCTCGGCCAGCGCGTGTTCGATCTCCTCGCCTACCTGCGGTGGAACTCGTCGGTGCCGCTGCGCCTGAACGAGTTCGCGATCCTCATCGTGGCGCGGCAATGGCGCTCGCAGGTCGAGTGGTTCGCGCACGCGCCGATCGCGATCAAGGCGGGACTCGCACCCGGGATCGTGGCGGACCTCAAGGCGACGCGGCGCCCGTCGGCGATGAAGGAGGACGAGGCGATCGTCTACGACTTCGTGACCGAGCTCACCACCGGGCACGAGGTGGCGGACGCCACCTTCGATCGCGCGAGGCGCATCCTCGGCGAGCAGCAGGTGATCGACCTCACGGCGGTCGCCGGCACCTACATCGGCCTCGCGATGCTCCTCGCCATGGCCCGGGAGGACGTGCCGGAGGGCAAGGAGCCGCCCTTCAAGCCCGGGGAGCCGTGACCGCCATGACGAGCCGAAGCGATGGGTTGCCGCCGGAAGTGGTCGAGGCGTGGCGCACCGGCCGCAAGATCGAGGCCATCCGTCTCCTCCGCGAGAAGACCGGTGCGGGGCTCGCCGAGGCGAAGGCCGCGGTCGAGGCGCTCGAGCAGGCGGGCGGGAAGGACGCCACCGCGCTCAACGTGAAGGGGTCGCTTCCGGAGGTGATCGCGGCGCTCGCCTCGCTGGGGGCCGTCCCGCCGGAGGTGGCGGAGGCCTGGCGCCGCGGCGACAAGATGGCGGCGCTCAAGTGGCTGCGCGAGCACTCGCGCACGAGCGCCGCGGTGGCGAAGATGGAGGCGTCCCACGGCGAGGCCGCGACGCTCGAGGCCGTGAGGAGCGCCGGCGCAAAGCTTCCCACACGGCTACCCGGGCACGAGACGCTCTCGCCGGGCGAGGTGCCGCGGGCGAAGGCCGGCCCCTGGCTCTTCGTCGCGCTCGCGCTGGCGCTCCTCGCCGTGTGGGTCGCTTTCAAGCTCACCTGACCGCGTCCGCCGCGAGGGGGGACGATCTCGCGCGCGCCGCCGCCGCCGCGCTCGGCATGGGCGTGCCGATCGCGCTGGGCGCCGCATGGGGCCATCCCGCGGAAGGGTTCGCGATCTGCGTGGGCGGCCTCGCGGTGGGCGGGATCGCGCCCGGGCGCGACGCGCGCGAGCAGGCGCGCGAGATCGGGGCGACGCTCGTTCCCGCGGCCGCGGCGATGCTGGCCGCCGTCGCCGTCGCGGCGGCGGGCGGGGGTCATCGGGAGGATGGGGCCATCGTCGCCGTGGCGTTCCTCGCGGCGCTCGCGGGCTCGTTCAGCCGCCCGGTCGCGATCGGCGCGATCCGGTTCACGCTTCTCCTCCTCATCGCGGCCGCGATCGCGGACGGCGTGGCCGATCGCGCCGGCCTGGCGCTCCTCGTGCTCGCCGGCGCGGCATGGACCGCCGCCGCCAGCGCCGCCCTGGGCGCCGCCGCACGGCGATGGCGCCGGACCGCCCCCTCCGCGATCGCCGAGCCGCCGACGGCCACATGGGGGCAAAGGGGGTCGCGCTGGCGCCGATCGCTCGCGACGCTCGAGGGATGGCAATACGCGCTTCGCCTGGGCGCGGGGCTCGGCCTCGCCGCGATCCTCCGCGCCACGTGGCCCGCCCATCACCTCCACTGGATCGCGATCACGGTGGTCCTCCTCACCGAGCGGAAGGCCGAGCCCTGGCCCGCGAAGGCCGCCCAGCGTGCGATCGGAACGCTCGCCGGCGTGATCGGCACGGGCCTCCTCCTCGCCGCGCCGCTCCCGGCGTGGGCGCTCGCGATCGCCATCGGGGCGCTCGCGGCGGCGCGCAGCTCGCTTCGCGAGCGCAGCTACCTCGCCTACACGGCGGTGACGACGCCGCTCATCCTCGCGATCCTCGACCTCGGGGCGCCGCCGGGGGTGGAGCTCCTCGCCGATCGCGTCGTGGCGACGCTCGCGGGCGCGCTCCTCGTGCTCGCCGGAAACCGCATCCTGCCGTCGCGCTGACGGGCGAGCGCGAACCTAGCCGGCATTCCGGATGCTTTGGGCGATCGCGCGGCCGATGCGCTCGAGCGCCCGCCCGTGCGCGGCCGCGACACCCGCCGGATCGTGGGAGGCCGCGGGCTCCTGGACGAACGCGTGCCCGGTGCGCGCCGGTCCGCTGGGCGAGGTGATGGTCCAGACGGCGTCGATCGTGGCGCCGTCGGCGAGGGACGAGTCGAACCGGCGGACCTCGATCGACACGCGATAGTCCACGGGCGTCCCCGACGCCGTGCGGCTCGAGAAGGCGCGCGAGGTGCCGAGCGCCCGGCCCAGCGTCTGCGCGATCGCGCGCGCGATGGCGTTGCGCGGAAGCTCGGCCCAGCGATCGTCGTCCGAAATGTCGACCTGGTTCGGGCCCGTCGCGAGCACCATCTGCGTGCGGTCGACCGCCTCCGGCACGGACACGGGGCCCACGAAGATGCTGGGCTTGTCCGCGGCCGGCGGGGGGCCACCCCGATCGGGCGGCGCGAGCGTGAAGTAGCGCTCCTTCGGCGCGGGCGAGCCGCAGGCGGCCGCCGCGAGGAGGAGGGCGATCGCGGCCCCCCGCTTCGTCTTCGCGAGGATCATTTCCTTTCCTCCCGCCGCCCGCGCAGGAGCGACTCCGGATGGCGCTCGAGATAGTCGGTGAGCGAGCGCAGCGACTCCGCGGCCCGGTTCACCTGGTCCAGCGTCTCGCGCAGGTCCCCCTGCACCGGCGAGTCGGTCGAGAGCACCTTCTCGGCGGCGCCCAGCGTCTTCCGCGCCTGCTGGATCGCCGAGCGCATCTCGGGCGTGAGCTCGGTGTCGATGTGCTTGGTGAGGGAGTCCACGTTCTTCAGCGTGGCCTGGAGGTCCCGGAGCGACTTCCGGAGCTCCTCGCCGATCGCGTCGAAGGGCACCTTCTCCAGCTTCTTGATGATGTTGGCGAGCGACTCCTGCAGCTCGCCCAGGCCGCCGGCGAGCGTCGGGATCTCCGGCGGCGTCTGCGAGAAGTCGATGTCCGCGCGCGGCTGCTTCGGGAAGAAGTCGAGCGCCACGTAGAGCTGCCCCGTGAGGAGGTTCGCGTTGTGGAGCTGCCCGCGGAAGCCGTGCCGGACGAAGCTCTTCATGCGCTCCTCGCTCGAGGTGGAATCCCAGCGGCCGCCCGGACGGGCGTTGCGCGGCCTGAGCCTCCTCGGCCAGAGCTCGACCTGGACCGCCGTGCGGAAGGTCACCGTCTGCGGATCGAACTCGAGGTCGATCCGCTTCACGCGCCCGACCGTGATGCCGCGGAAGTCCACCGGCGCACCCACCGCGAGGCCGCGCACCGACTGCGCGAAGCGCATGACGTACGTCTCCACCACCGTCTCGCGCGGGCGGATCGCTTCGCTGCGGCTGTCCCAGAGCGTGAACTGCGCGTTGGCGGCCACCGGCTTCGCGGGGACCTCCTCCGGCGGCGACTCGAACGCGATGCCGCCCAGGAGGAGCGTCACGAGCGACTGCGTCTCCAGCTTCACGCCGTTCGCGTCCACGGAGAAGTCGACGCCGCTCGCGTTCCAGAACCGGGTCCGGTCCGTCACGTAGCGGTCGTAGGGCGACTGCACGAAGACGTCGATCTTCACCCCGCCGCCGTCGTCCGCGACCTTGGCCGAGACGATGCGCCCCGCGAGGATGCCGCGGTAGTAGAGCGGGGAGTTCACGTCGAGCGAGCCCAGGTTCGACGCGATCAGCGTGAACGTGCGGCCGGGAAGGTCCGAGGTCACCACGGGCGGGGTCTCCAGGCCCTCGAAATCGCGGCGCGCGGTCTTCGAATGCCCCGGGTCCGCGCCGATGTACGAGCCCGCCAGCAGCGTGCTCAGGCCCGAGACCTCGCCCCCGGCGATGCGCGGGCGCACGATCCAGAAGCGGGTGTCGTCCACCAGGAAATCCTTCGCGTCCGGCGCCATCTCGGCGGTCACGATCACCCGCTTGTGGTCCGCAGAGAGCTTCACGGAGCGCACCGTCCCCACGTTGACCGACTTGTGCTTGATCCTGGTCTTCCCGGCCTCGATGCCTTCGGCGCTGCGGAACTCGATCGTGATGGACGGCCCGCGGTCGAGGAAGGCCTTCACGGCGATGCCCGCGCCCACGAGCGCCGCCACGATCGGGACGATCCAGACCAGCTGCAGCGTGCGCGGGCTTTCCTTCCGCGCGACCGCCCGCGGCACGTCCTCCGGCGACTCCGGCGGCGGGGGGAGGTCAGTCATGGCGGCCGTCCACCGGGTCCCAGATGAGCCGCGGGTCGAAGCTCTCGGAGGCGAGCATCGTGAGGATCACCACCGCGCCGAAGAAGATCGCGCCGGGGCCCGGATCGATCGACGCGAAGGGCTTCAGCTGCACGAGCGCCACCGAGACCGCGCCGATGTAGATGTCGACCATCGACCAGCGCCCGATGTAGCTCGTGAGGCGGTAGAGGCGCGTGCGGTCGAACGGGCGCCACGTCGAGCGGCGCCGCGCGGTCACGAGGAGGAGCGAGAGCACGGCGATCTTGGTCGCGGGCACGACGATGCTCGCCACGAAGACGATGATCGCGAGCGCCCAGGATCCCGTCTTCCAGAAGTAGGTGACGCCGCCCAGGATCGTGTTGTTCTCCGACTCGAAGAGCGAGCCCGTGCGCAGCACCGGCAGCAGGTTCGCCGGGATGTAGAGGATCGTCGCGGCGAGGAGGAAGGCCCAGGTGCGGGCGATGCTCGCGGGCTTGCGCCAGTGCACCGCCGCGGCGCAGCGCGCGCAGTGCCAGCTCCCCGCCTCGTCCCCCGGGCGGTTCAGGAGCCCGCAGGCCTGGCAGACGAGGAGGCCGCTCCTGGCGGCGGTCGCGATCACGCCTCGAGCTCCCGGGCGCATCGCCAGACCGCGCGCGGCTCGTACGCGGCGTCCGCCGCGGCGAGGAGGAAGACGAACGCCCCCGCGGCATAGAGGGCGATCCCGGCATGCACCGTCGCCACGTCCCGGAGCTTCACCATCGCGATGAGAGCGCCCAGGACGAACACCTCGGCCATGCGCCACGGGCGAACGGCGTTCACGATGCGAAACGCGATGCGAAGCCCCGGCGGCACCCTGCGCAGGCGAAGCCCCAGGAGCATGTACGTCATGGCGGCGAGCTCCACGGCCGGAAAGACGATCGCGGTGGCGAGCACGAGCGCGGCGACGCTGGGCGTCCCGTCCCGGTACAGCGCCTGGACCGTCCCCGCGAGCGTGGTCGTGGAGACGAGGCCCCGGGCGTCGATCTCCATCAACGGAAAGGCGTTCGCGAACGCGAAGAGCACCGCCGCGGCCAGGAGGAAGGCGAGCGTGTGGTCGAGGCTGTGCGGCTTCTCCCGGTAGAGCTCCGCGCCACAGCGCACGCAGTCCGCGCAGCCGCCCGGATCGAGCGCGGGCTCCCGCTGCAGCGCGTCGCATTCGGGGCAGGCCAGCAGGGGCGGTTTTCGCGTTGTCATTCCCGCCTTAGTCAAATCCTGCGGCGGGCCGTTCCTTGGCGGAGCAAAAGAGGGGCGAAAGACAGGCGGCTTTCCGCCCTTTTCGCCCGTGCGAGGGCTGCCGGGAGCCCGATCCGCCCCCGAACCCTGGGAGCGCCGATCCGGCGCCGCCTTGATATAGAATCGATCTCGATCCCCGAACGTTCCTCGAGCCGTCCCGAGACGGCCGCATCGCCCGAAATCGCATCCATGGCCCGTGTCGAAGAGCTCTCCGTCGACGAGATCCGCAAGCGCTACGTCGAGTCGAAGGACCCCGTTTCCGCCCAGATCCTCACGCGCCTGCAACGCGACAAGCGCCAGGGCGTGCAGAAGCTCCACGCGGTGTTGAAGAAGCGCTTCGAGCGCGAGCGCGACGAGCGCGTGCGCCTGGACGCGATGCGCCATTTCGAGCGCGTGCTGTGGAAGTCCGGCGTCCGCGACATCGCGGGCGTGGACGAGGCCGGCGTGGCGCCCCTCGCGGGGCCGGTCGTCGCGGCCGCGGTGATGTTCCCGCCGGAGACCGAGATCGCGGGCGTGGACGACTCCAAGAAGCTCGACGCCGCGACGCGCGAGCGCCTCGCCGTGCAGATCCGCGCGAAGGCCTCCGGCGTCGCGGTGGGGATCGCCACGGTCGAGGAGATCGACACGGTGAACATCTACCACGCCTCGCTGCTGGCGATGCGCCGGGCCGTGGAGGGCCTTCCGCGGCCGCCGCAGCACGTGCTGGTGGACGCGCGCACGGTCCCCGGCATCCCCATGCCGCAGAACGCGTTCAACAAGGGCGACGGGATCAACTTCACCATCGCGGCGGCCTCGATCATCGCGAAGACCGCGCGCGACGCCATGATGGAGGCGCTCGACCGCCAATACCCCGGCTACGGTCTCGCGGGGCACAAGGGCTACCCCACGGCGGAGCACCGCGAGGCGCTCGTGCGCCTGGGCCGATCGCCCGTGCACCGCAAGTCGTTCCCGGTGATGGGCGAGCTCTTCGGCGAGTACTCGCCGCTCTTCTACGCGTTGAAGGCGCAGCTCTTCGCCGCCGCGACGCGCGAGGCGATGGGCGAATTCGAGGCGGCGCTCCGCGCCCAGGGCGGCGCCCTCCCGGAGGCCGAATGCCGGAAGCTCCGGCTCCTCGTCACGCGCCGCTGGAAGGCCGTCGCCGCCTGAGGCGCTGGAGCCGCGAGATCCCGGCGTCGCCGTCAGAACATGAGGTGCGGAAGCCAGAGCGAGAGCTGCGGCACGTAGGTCACGATCACGAGGAACACCATCAGGACCGAAAGCCAGGGGAGCGCCGCCTTCACCACGTGCATCATCGACATGCCGGTGATGCCCGAGGTCACGAAGAGGTTGAGCCCCACGGGGGGCGTCACCATCCCGATCTCCATGTTCACCGTGACGATGATGCCCAGGTGCACGGGGTCGATGCCCAGCCGCAGCGCGATGGGGAAGAGGATGGGTGCCAGGATGAGGATGATGCCCGTCGGCTCCATGAAGTTGCCGGCGATGAGGAGCATCACGTTCACGACGATCAGGAACTCCCACGGCGCCATGCCCCAGGAGACGATCTGCTCCGCGATGGTCTGCGGGATGCGCTCGGTCGTGAGCACGTAGGCGAAGAGGAGGGCGTTGGCGATGATGAACATCAGCATCACCGTGACCCGCCCGGCGTCCACCAGCACGCGCGGCACGTCCTTCATCCCCATGTCGCGGTAGACGAAGATCGCGACGAAGAAGGCGTAGACCGCCGCGACCGCCGCGGCCTCCGTCGGCGTGAAGATGCCGCCGTAGATGCCGCCCAGGATGATGATGATGAGGAGGAGCCCCCACATCGAGTCCCGGCCGGCGATGAGGAGCTCGCGTGCGTGGGTCCGGGGCTGGCGCGGGAGCTTCAGGTGCCGGGCGCGGAAGTAGATCGCCACCATGAGCATCACGCCGAGGACGATCCCCGGGACGATGCCCGCCATGAAGAGCTGGCCCACGGAAGTCTCGGTGACCGCTCCGTACACCACCATGACGATCGAGGGCGGGATGAGGATCCCCAGCGTGCCGGCGTTGCAGATGACGCCCGCGGCCATCTCCTTCGAGTAGCCGGCCTTCACCATCCCGCCGATCACGATCGTGCCCACGGCGACCACCGTCGCGGGCGAGGAGCCCGAGACCGCGGCGAAGAGCATGCACGCGAGGACGGAGGCCATGGCGAGCCCGCCGTGCAGGTGGCCCACGCACGCGTTGGCGAAGCGGATCATCCGACGCGCGACCCCGCCCGTCGTCATGAAGGCGCCCGCCAGGATGAAGAACGGGATCGCCATCAGCGTGAACTGCTCCGAGGTCTCGTAGAGCTTGAGGGAGAGCGAGGCGAGGGAATCGTGGCCCACCCACACGATCGCGAGCACCGAGGACAGGCCCAGCGCGATCGCGATGGGCATCCCCAGGAACATGAAGACGAAGAGCAGGATGAAGAGGAGGGCGGTGGTCATTTCCGGCCCTCGGAAGGATCATTGCCGGCGTCCAGCGCCTCGCGGCGCTCGCGCAGGAGCTCCTCGGCCTCGTCGCTCAGGTGCAGGCGCACCTCGCGGCCCGTCACGATCCGGTAGAGCACCTGGGAGAACCGCACCACGAGGAGGGCGAAGGAGAAGACGAGGATCACGCGCGGCACCCAGATCGGCACCATCGGGAGGTCGTCCATGTTCACGTCGAGGACGTACATCTTGGTGACGTACGACCAGCTCCCGACGAGGAGGATCACGGAGTAGACGACGCAGAGCGAGGCCGCCGCCGTGCCCGCCACGCGGCCCGCCTTCGGTCCCAGCGCCTTCACGAGCGAATCGACGCCGATGTGCGATCCGATCCGGACTCCGTACGGGATGCCCAGGAAGATGAGCCAGGCGAAGAGCACCATGCTCAGCTCGAGCGCCCAGGTGAAGCTGTAGTTGAAGACGTAGCGCGCGACGACCTGGCCGAAGCTCACCAGCGTCATGGCGGCGAGGAGGAGGGCGATGAGCCACTCCTCCAGCCGGTGGAACCAGTCGAAGCGCACGGCGTGTCTCCCCGCGCCGGCGCCGGCGCTACCGGTTCGACTTCCGGGCCGCGGCGATCAGGTCCTTGCCGATGTCCGGCTCGAACTTCTTCCACACCGGCTCCATGGCCTTGCGCCACTTCGCGATGTCTTCCTTCGTGAGCGTCTGGATCTTCGTCTTGCCGGAATCGGCGACCAACTTCCTGTCCTTCTGGTCGATGTCGAACGAGAGCTTGTTGCCGTACGCGGTCGCCTCGTCCATCGCCTCCTGGAGGCCCTTGCGGATGTCCGGCGGAAGGCTATCCCACCACTTGGCGTTGGTGATCACCATGTAGTCGACGATGCCGTGGTTGGTCTCGGCGATCGACTTCTGCACCTCGTAGAACTTCTGCGAGTAGATGTTGGACCACGTGTTCTCCTGCCCGTCGACGACACCCGTCTGCAGCGCCTGGTAGACCTCGCTGAAGGCCATCTTCTGCGGGTTGGCGCCCAGCGCGCGGAATTGCGCCTCGAGCACGTCCGACTGCTGGATGCGGAACTTGAGGCCCTTCACGTCCTCCGGCAGGCGCAGGCGGTCGCGGTTCGTGCTCATCTGCTTCATGCCGTTGTGCCAGTAGGCGAGCCCCTTGATGCCCTTCGGCTTCATGATGTCCAGGAGCGCTACGCCTTCCTTGCTGTGCTGGAAGCGGTCCACCGCCTCGATGTTGTCGAAGAGGAACGGCAGGTCGAAGAGCTGGAGCTTCTTCGTGTAGCGGTCGAATTTCGAGAGCGAGGGCGCGATGATCTGGACGTCGCCCAGCTGGAGGGCCTCCATCTCCTTGCCGTCGCCGAAGAGCTGGGAATTCGGGAAGACCTGCACCTCGACCTTGCCGGGGAGCTTTTTCTCGGCGAGCTCCTTGAACTTGAGCGCGGCCTGGCCTTTCGGCGTCTTCTCCGCGACGACGTGGCTTACCTTGACGATGATCGGCGCGGCCTGGACGATCGATGCGAGGGCGAGCGCGCAAAGCGCGGCCGCGAGACGTGCGAGTTTCATGCGTCCTCCTGCTTGTCGTGGTTATGCCGGGCCTGCGTCGGGTCCGGGCGCCAAGCCTAGCATGGAGCCCGGATTTTTTCCGCACCGGCAGTCAAGAGCGCCGGTACCCGGACCCACCCTTCCATGAGGCGGCGGGCGCTCCTGCTCATCACCGCTTTCTCGACGACCCAGCCATCCTGCGTCCGTGCGACCGCGGCGCCCACCGCAAGGATTCCCGAGGGGTGCCCGAGGCGCGTCGCGAGGGGGTCGGTGCCCGGCCGCAGCATGCGGTGCGGGATCGTTCCTTCGAGCGCGCAGGCGACGGCGGCCGCGACGGCGCCGGTTCCGGTGACGGCATGGTGGAGCTGGCCCATGGAAAGCATGCGGATCGTCACATCGACGTCGCTCGCCGCGACCGACTTGCCGTTCGATGCGGTGCAGGCCCGCGGCGGCGAGACGAAGGCGATCTTCGGCGTGTGCAGGCGCGTGGCGCTCGCCTCGGCCGCCGATCCCGCGAGGCCCATCGCGACCGCGGCCGCGGCCCGGATCGCCTCGCTTCGCGCGAGGAGGCCGGGATCGCCGTTCACGGCCGCCTGCAGCTCGTGCCCCTGGAGGCCCAGCGCCGCGGCCTCCACGAAGACGGTGGGATTCCCGGCGGTGATGAGCGTCGCCTCCACGCGCCCCACGCCCGGGACGTCGAGCGTGTCGACGAGGCGGCCCGTGGGGAGCATCGCCCCGCCGGAAGCGCCGCCCTCGCCCAGCCCGCCCGGGTCCAGGAACTCGAGGCGGATCTCGGCCGCCGGGAAGGCGACGCCGTCCAGCTCGAAGCTTCCTTCCTCCACCACGGCGCCCTGCGCGACGGGCACGTGCGCGAGGATGCGCTTGCCGATGTTGCGCTGCCAGATCCGCACCCGCGCGTGGCCGTCGCCCACGGGCTTCACCCAGCCCTCGGCGATCGCGTAGGGGCCCACGGCCGCCGTGAGGTTCCCGCAGTTGCCGGACCAGTCGATGAGCGGGCGGTCGATCGCGACCTGCCCGAAGAGGTAGTCCACGTCGCTCTCCGCGCTTGCCGAGGGCGCGAGGATCACGACCTTGCTCGTGCTGGACGAGGCCGCGCCCATGCCGTCGATCTGCTTCCCGTACGGATCCGGGCTTCCCACCACGCGCAGGAGGATCGCGTCGCGCTCCGCGGGATCGGCGGGAAGGTCGGAGGCGCGGAAGAAGACGCCCTTGCTGGTTCCGCCGCGCATGTACACGGCGGGAATGCGAAGCTGTGCCATGGCTTCCATTCTGCCCGAGGCGCGTCAGCCCCGCGGCGTGTGGCGCCCGAGCCAGTCCGCCATGACCTCCATGAAGCGGCGCGGCTCTTCCATCAGGAAGAAGTGGCTCGAGGCCTCGAACGCGACGGCCTCGGCGCCCGGGACGCCTTCCACGATCCAGCGCGCGCACACGGGCGGACAGATCGGATCGCGCCCGCCGGAGAGGACCAGCGTGGGACACCGGATCGAGGGAAGGGCCGCCAGCGTGTCGTGCTCGAGGCACGCGCGGTTCTGGCGGACGTAGCAGGCGGGAAGGCGCTCCTCGCCGCCGATCAGGTGCTCGATCGCGGCCACCCGCTCGGGGTTCGCGTCGAAGAACTCCGGGGAGACGAAGTTGCGCACCGAGTGGCGCGCATGGTCCGCCCACGAGCCGGTCCATTCGAGCACGTCGCGCATGTTGGCGAGCACGCGCGCGCCGAAGGCATCGAGCTTCGCGAACGACGCGCAGAGGACCATCGACGCCACGCGGTCCGGCGCCATGAGCGCCAGGTGCTGCGCGATCGCCCCGCCCATGGAGCGTCCGACCACGTGCGCCCGCGCGATGCCCAGGTGGTCGAGGAGGGCCAGCATGTCCTGCGCCATGTCGCGCGTCGTGATGGGCTCGTCCACCTGGGTGCTCGCCCCCGCGCCGCGATTGTCCGGCGCCACGACGCGGAATCGCTCCTTCCACGTTTCCATCTGGGGGATCCATGCCTGGTGGTCGCCGGCGAGGCCGTGCAGCAGGAGGAGCGGGAATCCGTCGCCCGCCTCGGCGTACGCGATGTCGTAGCGGCCCGAGCGCGCCGTCTTCACGGCCGCGCGCTTTCGCGCTCGAAGCCGGCGATCGCCTCGACCAGGGCTTCCGGCGCCTCGAGCATCGGGCAGTGGCCGCAGCCCGCGATCTCGCGGTACGCGGCGCCGGGGATCGCCTGCGCCACCTCGCGCGCGAGGGCGGGGGGCGTCGTCTGGTCGAGCGCGCCGCACATCACGAGCGTGCGGTTGCGGATCGAGGGGAGGTCCGGCCGGAGGTCGAGCTCCGCGAGGCCCAGGCAGGCCTGCGCGAAGCAGGCCGGGTCCACACCCGCGAGCCTGCGCTTGCGCTCGGCCACCACCTCCGGCGACCTCGCCTGGAACTCCGGCGGGAACATGCGCCCGATCGCCGTATCGAGCACCGCCTGCATGCCCGCCTCGCGCACCTTGGCCGCCATCCCGCGGAAGGGCGCGCGCGCGGGCTCCGGGAAGGCGGGCACGACGTCGGCCACGAGGACGCGCCCGATGCGCCCGCCGTGCCGGATCGCGAGCGCGAGCGTCACGAAGGCGCCGAAGCCGTTGCCGAAGACGTCCGTCGTCTTCGGAAGGGCGAGCGCGTCCAGGGCCCCGGCGACGTGGTCCGCGTAGTCGTCGACCGAGGCGAGCGCGCGCGGCGCGGAGGCGCCGAACCCGGGGAGGTTCAGGCACGTCACGCGATGGCGCGCCTCGAGCGCGGGCCGCACGCGGTCGAAGACCGACGCGTCCGTGAGGAGCGAGTGGAGGAGCAGGAGGTCGGGACCGGCGCCGGATCGCGTGTATTCGATCGCGGCGCCCTCAACGGTGGCGGTGGGCATGGGGGTCTTCAGAGGATGCCGAGGTGGGTGTGGAGGAGCTCCGGCCGCGCCCGGGCGTCGGCGGCGGTGCCTTCGTGGACGATGCGGCCGGTGTTGAGGATCGCGACGTCGTCCGCGACCCGGAGTGCCAGCGCGCTGTTCTGCTCCACGAGGAGGATCGAGAAGCCGCGCTCCTTCAACGCGAGGAGCGTCTCGCCCACCTCGTGCACGATGCGCGGCGCGAGCCCTTCCGAGGGCTCGTCCAGGAGGAGCACGCGCGGGTTTCCCACGAGCGCCCGGCCGATCGCGAGCATCTGCTGCTCGCCGCCGGAGAGCGATCCCGCGAGCTGGGCGCGGCGCTGCGCGAGGACGGGGAAGCGCGCGAGCACCTCGTCGATCGCGCCGCGGGCGGCGCGCGGGCCGCGGCGGCGCTCCGCGACGCGGAGGTTCTCGTGCACGGTGAGGCTGGGAAAGATGCGGCGGCCCTGGGGCACCAGGCCCACGCCGCGCCGGGAGATCGCCTCGGGCGAAAGCCCGCGGATCGTCTCGCCGAAGAGCGCGATGTCGCCGCTCGCCGCGGGGAGCCACCCGATGATCGCGTTCATGCACGTGGTCTTGCCGGCGCCGTTGCGGCCGAGGAGCGCCAGCACGCGCCCCTCGCCCACCGCGAAGGAGACGTCGCGGAGCACGTGGCTCTCGCCGTAGAGCGCGTTCACGCCCGCGAGGCGCAGCGCCGGGACGGCGGCCTCAGGCGCCAAGGTAGACCTCGCGCGTGCGCGGGTGGGCCACCACCTCCGCGCGCGTCCCCTCGACGATCACCGTGCCGTAGTGGAGCACCGTGATCCGCTCGGCGAAGGCGAGGGCGGCGTCGGTGTCGTGCTCGATCATCACGATGGTCACGTCGCGCGGGATGGCCTCCAGGAGCGCCTGCACGGATTTGCGCTCCTCCATCGAGAGGCCGGCGAGCGGCTCGTCCAGCAGCAGCAGGCGCGGATCCTGGGCGAGCGCCATGGCGATCTCCGCGCGCCGCTTCTCGCCGTAGGAGGCGGCCGCGAGCGGCCGGTCCGCGACCGCTTCCAGGCCCACGCGGGCCAGCACCTCGCGGGCGCGCTCCCGCAGGTCCCGGCGCCGCGCGAGGGGAAGGAGCGGCTGCCAGCGCGACGGCGTGAGGCCCAGCATCGCGAGGATCACGTTCTCGGCGATGGTGTTCCGCGGGAAGAGCGTGATGATCTGGTAGGTGCGGGCGAGCCCGCGCTGCGCCCGCTGGTCCGGCCTGAGATGCCCCACCTCCTCGCCGAAGAGGCGCACGGAGCCCGAATCGGCGCGCAGGTCCCCGCTGATCAGGTTGAAGAGCGTGGTCTTTCCCGCGCCGTTGGGACCGATGATGAGGCGCCGCTCCCCGGCGGCGATCTCCATCGAGACGCCGTCCGTCGCGGGGAGGCCCCCGAAGGACTTCCGCAGGTCCGCGATCGAGAGCGCCGCGGTCATCGGCCGCCCTTGCCTCGGCGCGACGCCCATCGCGCCCAGAGGCGCTGCGCGCCGGGCACGAGGCCGTCCGGAAGGAATATCACGATCGCGACGAAGACCGCGCCCAGGAGGAGCGTCCAGCGCTCGACGTACGCGCTCACGACGTTCTTCATGACGATCACGAGCGCCGCGCCCACGAGCGGCCCGAGGAGCGTCGCGGGCCCGCCGGCGATCACCATGAGGAGGGCCTCCGCGGACTGCGTGAGCGAGAGCGCGTGCGGGCTGATGAAGTTGTTGTAGTACACGTAGAGGAGCCCCGCCACGCCACCCCAGAACCCCGAGACCACGAACGAGATCCAGCGGATCAGCCACACGTTGTAGCCGAGAGCCCGCATGCGGCGCGGCTGGTCGCGCGCGCCCTTCAGGCTCGCGCCGAAGGGCGAGCCCACGAAGAGGCCGATCGCGGCGAAGGCGATGCCGAAGACGGCGAGCGAGAAATAGTAGAAGGCGGTGGCGCTCCCGAGGTCCCAGCCGAAGGGCGCTGGGCGGGCGAGGCCGGAGAGACCGTTGTCCCCGCCGGTGACGGCGACCCAGCGGTAGGCGAGGCCCCAGAGGATCTGGCCCAACGCGAGCGTGATCATGAGGAAGCCCAGGCCGCTCGCGCGGAGCGCCAGCACGCCGTAGAACGCCGCGAGGAGCGTCGTGATCGCGAGCGCGCAGGCGCCGGCGGCGAGCGGCCCCATCCCCATGCGCTGCGCGAGCCAGGCCGTGGCGTACGCCGAGACGCCCAGGTACGCCGCGTGACCGAGGGAGGTCATGCCGCCGTATCCCACGAGGATATTCAGGCTCATGGCGAAGATCGCCGCGATGAGCACCTGGCTCCCGAGGTTCACGTAGTAGTCGTTGCCGGCCACGAGCGGCACGGCGGCCAGCGCGATCGCCTCGGCGGCGAGCCGGGCGAGGACGCGCGGCGAGATCACGTGGTGACCCGGCCGAAGAGGCCGCGCGGCCGGGCGACCAGCACGAGCACCATGGGCAGGAAGAGGATCACGTACGCCAGGTCCGGGAGGAGCGCCTGGCCGAACGTGTAGATGAAGCCGATCACGACGCTCCCGATCGCGGCACCCGTGAGGCTTCCCACGCCGCCCAGGATCACCACGACGAGTGCGAGCGGCAGCATGTCGGCGTCGAGCCCGGGATAGACGGAGAGGATGGGGCCCGCGATCACGCCGCCCACCCCGGCGAGCCCCGCGCCCAGCGCGAAGACCGCCGTGAAGAGCGTCTTCACAGGAATGCCCACCGCGCGCGCCATGTCGAGGTCGTCCACGCCCGCGCGGATCATGGCGCCGATCCGCGTGCGCTCGACGACGAGGAGGAGGCCCGCGTAGATCACCGCCGCCACCGCGATCACCGCGAGGCGGTAGAGCGGGAAGCGCGCCCCCAGCACGGGCACCGCGCCCTCGAGGCTCGCGGGGCCGGGAAGCGGCATGGGGTCTCCGCTCCAGATCCAGAGGCACGCGTCGGCGATCATGAAGGCGATGCCCAGGGTCGCGAGAACCTGCGAGAGCGTGCGCCCGGCGAGGCGCCGGAGCACGAAGCGCTCGATCAGCGCGCCGAAGATCGCCATCGCCGCGCCCGCGAGGAGCATCGCGAGCCAGAAGTTCATCCCGGTGCGCAGGAGCGTCAACCCGATGTAGGCGCCCAGCATGAAGTAGGCGCCGTGCGAGAGGTTCGCGATGCGCATGAGCCCGAAGATGAGCGAGAACCCCGCGGACAGGGTGAAGAGGAGCCCGCCCAGGGCGAGGCTATTCAGGCTCTGCGTGATCCAGAATCCCACGGCGGGCGTTTCCCCGGGGGCCGGTCGGGCCGGCCCCCCTTGGCGTTACTCGAGGTTCTTCGCCGGCGGGTAGTCGCGGGAGTACACCGGGCTTGCGAGGAACTGCTTCGGATCGTACGTCCAGAACTGGCTCACGTTCGGGTACGTCTTCACGACCGCGTTCACGAGCTTGCCCCCCCGGCGCTCGACCTTGCGGATGTACACGTTCATCACCGGGTTGCCGTACTCGTCCAGGCGGATCGTGCCGCGCGGGTCGTTGTCGATCACCGCCGAGCGGAGCGCCTTCATGAACGCGTCCTTGTCCTCGATCCTCCCGTGCACGGCCTCGAGCGCGCGCTCCAGCATGAGGCCGGAGGCGTAGGCGCCCACGGTGTAGTAGCCCGGATCGGCGGAGTACGCCTTGTTCACGGCCTC